>Ga0308159_1005207_pt1 | contig 11223 bp, 9 predicted proteins | sample PhyCR1_FD_201040 | JGI IMG/M metagenome (GOLD analysis project Ga0308159, IMG submission 201040) | Phyllosphere microbial communities from UC Gill Tract Community Farm, Albany, California, United States - DLSLC.R1 | ecosystem: Host-associated > Plants > Phyllosphere > Unclassified | place: USA...
CCACCACGACGATGCGGCCGGCGATCGCCTGGTCCAGCGTGGCGTAGCTGCGGAAATCCTGCAGCATCAGGCGGGTGAGGCGGAGCGTGGGGGCGGTCACCCCCGCCATTTAGAGCATTTCCGCCCCTGGGGAAAATAGCGCCGCGCCCGCCGGCACCGCCCAGGCTTGCCTGTGCGGTGCCGCCTTTCCCGTTGACGGGTCATGCAGCCTGCTATTCCATAACGATAACGAATCAAACAGGGTTCCGCGATGAAACGACTCGTCGTCTGCTTCGATGGCACCTGGAACAATGCCGATAGCGGCGTGGCGGAAACCAACGTCGCCCGCATGGCCCGCGCCGTGCGCGCCACCAGCGGCGACGTGCCGCAGCTCACGCTCTATCTGCGCGGCGTCGGCTCCACCGGCATCGCCCTGCAGAAGCTGATCGAAGGCGCCACGGGCGAGGGAATCGACGACAACATCCGCTCCGCCTACATGTTCCTGGCGCAGAACTACCTGCCGCCGGAGGCGCTGCCCGGCTATGCGGGGGATGAGATCTTCATCTTCGGCTTCTCGCGCGGCGCCTTTTCCGCCCGCAGCCTGGCGGGCTTCGTCGGCAGTTGCGGCCTGCTGAAGCGGCAGCGCCTGGATGCCATCGCCGATGCCTGGACCTACTACCGCAAGGTCAGGACCCGCAGCCCGGAAGACTTCGCCAGCCGCATCGGCGGCACGGCCCCCAACCACCCGGATATCGGCATCGCCTTCCTCGGCGTGTGGGACACGGTGGGCGCGCTCGGCATTCCCGGCACCGTGCTCAACCGGCTGACCGCCTCGGACTACCAGTTCCACGACACCAAGCCTTCCCGCGTCGTCCGCATCGGCCGCCATGCCCTGGCGATCGACGAACACCGCGATGAGTTCGAGCCGACACTGTGGACCGCCCCCGCCCCGGCGGGCTGCGACATCCAGCAGGTCTGGTTCCCCGGTGCGCATTCCGATGTCGGTGGCGGCTACCAACAACTGGCCGGCATGTCCCGGCTGGCCAACGCCCCGCTGCGCTGGATGGCGGACGAGGCCATCCAGGCCGGCCTGGCGCTGGACGAAGAGATGCTGCCCCAACCCGACGAGTGCGACGCCCTGGCACCACACCACGAATCCCGCCTCAACCTCTCCCGCAAGGACCGGCTCACCCCGACCATCCGCCAGATGCTGGGCCGCGTCCCCGATATCGGCCTGCTGGAGCGGCTCTACCAGCCGATGAGCGAGAAGGGCGCCAAGCTGCAGCCGGTGAACGAAAGCCTGCACCCCAGCGCGGCCACGCGCTTCGGCCAGCCGGTGCTGCTGCTGGCCAATGATGCCGACCAGAAGGGCGAGACGATCACCTACGCCCCCAAGAACCTGCGGGCAGCGCTGGGCCGGTAGGGCGTGATGGCTTGAGCCGGAATCGCCGAAAGCCTGAATCTCGCGACCCAACAGGCATAGAGCATGGCGTGTGAACGAATGTGAACGCAGAATGCTCTAGCGCCCCGCCCGCGTGGCCGCCGGGCGCGAAATTCGCACTCCGGCGCGGCGGCCCGCGTTATCGTGGCCTCTCCCGCTCCTGGAAGCCTGCGCCATGCGCGTCGCACCCCGCCTTGTCCTTCCCCTGGCCCTGCTGGCGGCACTGGCCGCCTGTGGCGAGACCGCCACGCTGCCGGTGGAAGCCGGCACCGGCCCCAACCCGCAATTGCCGGCGCCCAACCCCACCCTGCTGCCGACAGTGAACATCGCCCCCGCCCGCGGCTGGGCGGAAGGCGCCCTGCCCATCCCCGCCCCGGGCCTGCGCGTCGCCGTCTTCGCCGCCGGGCTGGACCATCCCCGCTGGGTCTATGTGCTGCCGAACGGCGACGTGCTGGTGGCCGAGAGCAACGCACCCCCGAAGCCGGAGGATGAAGGCGGCGGCATCCGCAAATGGGTGATGGGGCTGGTGATGCGCCGCGCCGGCGCCGGCGTGCCCAGCGCTAACCGCATCACCCTGCTGCGCGACGCCGATGGCGACGGCGTCGCCGAAACGCGCGAGACCTTCCTCTCCGGCCTCAACTCGCCCTTCGGCATGGCGCTGGTCGGCAACGACTTCTACGTCGCCAATACCGATGCGGTGCTGCGCTTCCCCTACCAACCGGGCCAGACACGCATCGACGCCCCCGGCACCCGGCTGGTGGAGCTGCCCGGCGGCCCTATCAACCACCATTGGACCAAGAGCCTCATCGCCAGCCCGGATGGCGAGCGGCTCTACGTCACCATCGGCTCCAACAGCAACGTTGGCGAACGCGGCATGGAGGCCGAGGCCGGCCGCGCCGCCATCTGGGAAGTGGACCGCGCCACCGGCGCCCACCGCGTCTTCGCCTCCGGCCTGCGCAACCCCAACGGCATGGGGTGGGAACCGGTCAGCGGCGCCCTGTGGACCGCAGTCAACGAGCGTGACGAGATCGGCAGCGACCTGGTGCCGGACTACATGACCTCCGTCCGCGACGGCGGCTTCTACGGCTGGCCCTACAGCTACTTCGGCCAGCACGTGGATACCCGCGTGGAGCCACCGCGGCCGGACCTGGTGGCCCGCGCCCTGGTGCCGGACTACGCCCTGGGGCCGCACACCGCCTCGCTCGGCCTCGCCTTCGCCACCCCGCCGGGGCTGACGCCGGCCTTCGCCAGCGGCGCCTTCATCGGCCAGCACGGCTCCTGGAACCGCCGTCCGCCCAGCGGCTACAAGGTCATCTTTGTCCCCTTCGCCAACGGCCGCCCCAACGGCCCGCCCGTGGACGTGCTGAGCGGATTCCTCGATTCCAACGGCAACGCCCAAGGCCGCCCCGTGGGCGTGGCGACGGACCACCGCAACGGCCTGCTGGTGGCCGACGACGTCGGCAACCGCATCTTCCGGGTGGATGTGGCGCGGTAGCAGCGGCGTTCGATCCGGTAGGATGGGGAAGGCCGGGGAAGGAATTCCCCGGGCCCCTTCTTTTCTTTTTGCGGGTTTTTGGCAGGGACTTTGGTGGTAGCGGGGCCGCTTTGAGGCCTGGGGGCGTTTTCTCCTGCCGGAATCTCTGACGAGCAGTAATGCGGATTCGGGCCAGCGCCGCTCTGTCACCCGCTGTCCCCGGCTTAAGGATGTCTCATCCGTTCCAGGCGGGAACAGGTAATTTCATAACAGGATCGTTGGAAGCGGACGCTACACAGGCGGCGGTGAGGGTACTGGGCGAAGCCCATAAACGAAATCTTCGCCACCACCCGCGTGCTGACCGCACGACGGATTATAATAAAATTTCCTGCGGCAGTCATAAGCTCCGAAGAGTGGCGCAATCTAGCAAGCCAGCGTTGCTCCGACCCCATCAGCCACATGGCCCGTCAGGACAGCTCCAACCGCCCAACCCTTGCTCCCTCAAACCGCAGAAAAAGATGAGGGTGGTCTGGAGGAAGAATTCCTTCTCCCTCCAGCCTTCCAGCCCGCGCGGAACATCCCGCTGAAGGCCAGGCAGCCCGGTGGTAGCGCTTACCGTGCCGGGCGCGGCTGACTCTGGCCCTGGCCCTGACCCTGACCCTGCGGCTGGCCCTGGGCCTGCTGCATGTTGCGGAAGCCCGCCGGAAGGGTGAAGCGTGCGGTGTCCTGCGCGCTGGTGGAGACGGTCTGCGCTTCGATGCGCACTTGCTGGCCGGCCGGGGTGCGGGCTTCCAGCCGCAGCAGCAAGCTGCCGTCGGTGACGCAGACGGTGCCTTCGCCTTCCTGCTGGCTGGCGAATTTCCAGATGGTGCAGGGCTGGCTGGCCACGGTGTCCGTGCCGGCTTCCGTCAGCTGCACGCCGGGCGGCAGTCGCGGCGCGGCCTTGGCGGCGGCTTCGGCGGGCAACGGCATGTAGGCGCGCTGTTCCTCCACCACCATGAAGGCACGCTGGTCGCGCTGTTCCAGCAGCAGCCAGCCGGGGAACATGGCGGAATCGATCCGCACCTTACCGGCACCGACGTTCCAGGCGATGATCATGGTGCCCGAGGGCTGGCCCGTGGCCTGCACCGCATAGGTCACCGCGGCATCGGTAGAGGGGGTCAGGCTGGTGGGCGCTTCCTTCGCCTGGGCGAGCGCTGGCACGGCCAGCAGCGAAAGCGTCAGCGCGGCGATGGTGTGCTTCATCCGATCCTCATGCGGTTGTGGGCGCGGCAGTGCCATGGGCCTGGCGGTGATGCACCGGGCGTGGCGAGCCGACTGATCGCGGTCGATAGGTGGTGGGCGTATGGGCGCGATCCCGCCCTAGCTGCGCCGCCCGGGCCCCGGTGCCAAGGCGCGGGGGGAACACGTTCCCGGTAGCATTCCACTCCGGCAGCGTGCCCGGCGGGGCCTTGGCCGCCACCAGCATGGCCCGGCGCGGGCCGGGTCGCATCCCGCCCGGTTGGCACCGGGCGGGGGTCAGGGGCGGTGAAGCGTCAGACGCGCATCGGCATCAGCACGTACAGCGCCTCGGGCTTGGCCGCATCCACCACGACGGTGGGGGCGGAGCCATCGGCGAAGCGGAACTCCACTTTGTCGGCGATCTGGTCGGTGATGTCGGACAGGTAACGTGCCTGGAAACCGATCTCGATACCGGTGCCGCTGTAGGAGATGCTGTCCCCATCCAGCTCCTCCTCCGCCTGGCCCTGGTCGGGGCTGCTGGCGGTCAGGGTCAGGCTGTCGGCCTTCAGGCTCAGCTTCACCGGGCGGGACCGCTCGGAGGAAATGGCCGCCACGCGGGCCACCGCCTCGGCGAAGGCCTTCTTGTCCACCGTCAGGATCTTGTCGTTCCCGCGCGGGATCACCCGGTCATATTCCGGGAAGGTGCCGTCGATCAGCTTGCTGGTCAGGTGCACGGAGCCGAAGGCGAAGCGGATCTTGGTGTCGGAGAGCTTGATCTCCACCGGGTCGTGGCTCTCTTCCGCCAGCTTGCGGATCTCGTTGACCGTCTTGCGCGGGATGATGACGCCCGGCATCCCGGCGGCACCTTCCGGCAGCGGCTCCTCGACGCGCGCCAGGCGGTGGCCGTCCGTCGCCACCGCGCGCAGCACCGGCTGCCCTTCGGATTCCGTCGCGTGGATGTAGATGCCGTTCAGGTAGTAGCGCGTCTCCTCGGTGGAGATGGCGAATTTCGTGCGGTCCACCAGCTCGCGCAGCGTCAGCGCCGGCAGCTCGAAGCTGTGCGGCAGCTTGCCTTCGGTCATGGAGGGGAAGTCCTCCACCGGCAGCACCATCAGGCTGGTGGCGAAGCGGCCGGCGCGCAGCGCCAGCGGCGCGTCGCCGCCCGGATGGTCCAGCTCCACCTTCGCGCCGTCCGGCAGCTTGCGGACGATCTCGTACAGCGTCGCCGCCGGCGCCGTGGTGCGGCCGGCGCGGGTGACGGTGACGCCCGGCACGGCCTCGACGATGGCAATCTCCATATCCGTCGCGGTCATGGTCAGCGCGCCCTCATGGGCGGCCAGCATCACATTGGCCAGGATGGGAATGGTGTTGCGGCGCTCGACCACGCTCTGCACATGCGCCAGGGCCTTGAGCAGCACGGCCCGATCCACCGAGAACTTCATGGCTTGTGCAATCCCGTGACGAAGCGGGCGCCCGACTCAGGGCGCCCGGGTGATGAAAGAGCCGGTTTATCTATCAGGGCAGAACGGGCCGGGAAAGGCGCCCTTCGTCGTTTCCCGCCCCATGCCAGCGCGCAACCGCCGCCACCGCCGCCGGTTGGCCCTTATCATGAGCGTCGCACCCTCCTCCGCCACCTCTTTTCCCACCGCAGACTGGGCCGAAGGGCGCCCCTTCGTCCCTGGCGAGGGCCCGCCCCACGCGGCGCTGATGTTCGTCGGCGAACAGCCGGGGGATGAGGAAGACCGCCAGCTCCGCCCCTTCGTCGGCCCCGCCGGCCAGTTGTTCGACCGCGCCCTGGAAGACGCCGACCTGCACCGGCCGGACACCTACGTCACCAACGCGGTGAAGCACTTCAAATTCGTCCAGACCGGCCGGCGCCGCATCCACCAGAAGCCCGATGCCGGCGATATCGCCCACTACCGCCCCTTCCTGCTGAACGAGGTGCGGAGCATCGCCCCGCGCCTCATCGTCGCCCTGGGCGCCACCGCGGCGCAGGCCCTGCTGGGCCGCAAGGTGCCGGTGCTGAAGCAACGCGGCGAAGTGCTGCCGGGGCCGCTGGAACGCCCGGTGCTGCTGACCGTGCACCCCAGCTTCCTGTTGCGCGTGCCGGACGCCGAAGCCCGGAGGGAGCACTACGCCGCCTTCGTGGCCGATCTGCGGGATGCGGCGCGTCGAGCGGCCGAGTGAGAGAAGCGAAGGCCGGGGAAGAAATTCCCCGGGCCCCTTCTTTTCCTTTTTCGAGTTTCTTGTCGGTGCTGTGGCGTAGGGCCTGCCCTGTTTAGGGTGAGGCGGGATTGCGCAGGCGGGAAGGGCGGGCGATCGCCCGGCGCGCCAGGCATCCCGATGGACGCTCGCCTAGGCTCTAGTCCTTCACCCGGTTAGCGAAGGCCCTGCCAAAGCAGGTGCGCCCCCAAAGCAAGCAGACCCAGGAAGAAGCAGCGTCGAAAGGTGGTGGCGGAAACAAGGCCACGCAGACGCCCGCCTAACGCCATCCCCGTCAGCGCCGGCAGGAGCGCGAGCACAGAACCGCCCAGCGCCCCACCGCCAAAGCCACCGCCCGAGGCCAGGCCGGCCGCCAGGCCCAGGGTCGACACGGTGAAGGAGATGCCCAGCGCCTGCACCAGCCGGTCCCGTTCCAACCCCAGCGCCTGCAGGTATGGCACCGCCGGCAGCACGAACACGCCCGTGGCGGCGGTAACGAGGCCGGTAAGCAGGCCAACCACCGGGCCCGCCCAGGCCTCGGCCCGGGGCGGCACCTGTGGCAGGTGCAGGGGCAGCAGCCCGAAGGCGGCATAGGCCAGCAGCGCCGCGCCCAGCCCGGCGGTGGCGCCGCCCTGGCCCGGCAGCAGCCCCGCCCACAGGCCCAGCAGCGTGCCAACCGCCACGGCCACCTGCATCGGCGCCAGCCGGCGCAGCAACGGCCCCAGCTTCGGCCCGTCCATCAACTGCCAGACATTCGTGACCAGGGAAGGCAGAACCAGCAGCGCCGCCGCTTCCGCCGGCGCGATCACCATGCCCAGCAGCCCCATGGCGATGGTCGGCAGCCCCAGCCCGATCACCCCCTTCACCAGCCCGGCCAGCAGGAAGGTGGTCAGGATGGCGGCGAGGACGGGAAGATTCGTGATCAGTTCCATGCGCCGCAGCCTCCGCCATTGGCCGGGCCGATGCTACGGTGGTGGCCGTAGCATTCCACTGCCATCCGCCGCAGCATGACGACACGGGGGAGCCGTCCAAGCGCTTCTGGATAGGTCGTGATCTTGGCTGGCACCAAGGGTAGGCGTCGCCAGCGCCGTGAACACGGGGCGAGGCCAGGTTCGTGCAGCGCCCTGCCGGCCCACATGCGGCGGATCGACGATACCTGGGAGCGTGAGTGGTCACCTGGGCTCACACGGCACGCCGCCGGCATGTGTTCGATCGCGTGCCTCACGTCTTCAGTCATTTCATCTCGGGCGATCCCGCCCTGGCAACGGAGGCCTCCGCCATGGTCAGCACCGCCGCACTGGCCGGCACCGCCGCCGCGATCGGCGACCCTGCCCGGGCCAGCATGCTGGCCGCCCTGATGGATGGCCGCGCCCTGACCGCGGCCGAGTTGGCGCGCGTCGCCGGCATCGCGCCGCAGACAGCCAGTGGCCATCTGGCCCGGCTGGCGGAAGCCGGCCTGATCGTGCAGGAAAAGCAGGGCCGCCACCGCTACCACCGCCTGGCCTCCGCCGCCGTGGCCGAGGCACTGGAAGGCCTGATGGCCCTGGCCGGCGCTACCCGCCCTTCCACCGGCCCGCGCGATGCCGAGCTGCGGCTGGCCCGCACCTGCTACGACCACATGGCCGGCCGCCTTGCCGTCTCCCTGGTCGACTCCTTGCTACGCCGAGGCCACCTGCTGATGGAGGGCGAAGGCGCCGAGCTCACTGCCTCCGGCACCGCCCTGCTGGCGGAGCTGGGCGTGGCGGCCCGGCCCGGCCGCCGCATGCTGTGCCGCCCCTGCCTGGACTGGAGCGAGCGCCGGCCGCATCTGGCCGGCGCCATCGGCGCGGCCCTGTGCACCCGCTGCCTGGAGCTGGGCTGGGTGCGCCGCCGCGACGGCACCCGGGCGCTGGCGATCACCCCCGCTGGCGAACAAGGCTTCCGGGCGGCGTTCGGGCTGGGGATGCTGCAAGGCTGATCGTGATTGCCGGACAGGTTCGCGGGAACGTCCTCGTCGGATCGAGGCGGCTCTGTCCCCTCAACCTTCCCGGCAGGATACGATCCTCTGCACCCACAGGCCGGAAGAGACCTGCACCTGCTCGGGCATCGCTTCGCAAACACCACCCTCCAACAACGCACCGGACCCATCCCGCCTCACCGCATGGAAAATGGGTTTCCAAAGGCCTCAGGCCTTTGGCGGGGAGAGTTTGAGAGGGGCAGCGCCCCTCTCAAGGCCACAAGCACCGCGACAGCTCCCACCAGCATTCCAGCCTGAAGCCCAAACCCAAGGCATTCCCGGCAAACCTCCCGATTCGGCGGCGCGAGGCAGAAAATCTCTGTAACCATGGTATCCAGGGCAGCCCTGGTCCCGCCACAGCCGGTGCGACGCAGCAAAAACGCCTCGTCTCTTGCCATTCCACCGTTGCCGGGCCTACCACGCCGCGCAATCTACTTGTTCGCGCAAGTGCGGCACGATGAGGAAGGAACACCGACCATGAACTGGATCAGCGAGTGGGCGCTGCCGAAGATCCAGACCTGGCTCGGCCGCAAGGAGGTGCCGGACAATCTCTGGCACCAGTGCACCGCCTGCGGACAGATGATCTTCCAGAAGGATCTGGACCGGAACCTGCATGTCTGCCCGCATTGCGGCCATCACATGCGCATCTCCGCCATGCGGCGCATCGAGTACACTCTGGATGCCGGCTTCCAGCGGATCGAGCTGCCCAAGGCCCCGGCGGACCCGCTGCGCTTCCGCGACCAGCGCAAGTATGCGGACCGGCTGAAGGAAGCCCAGCTCAAGGGCGGCATGGATGATGCCGTGGCCGTGGCGCATGGCGCCATCGATGGCCGCCGCGCCGTTGTCGCCGCGTTTGAATTCAGCTTCATGGCCGGCTCCATGGGCGCCGGCGTGGGCGAGGCGCTGGTGACCGCCGCCAAGCTGGCGGTGCTGCAGGATGCGCCGCTGATCGTCTTCACCGCATCGGGCGGCGCCCGCATGCAGGAAGGCGCGGTCAGCCTGATGCAGATGCCGCGCACCGTCATCGCCACCCAGATGGTGAAGGAAGCCGGCCTGCCCTTCATCGTCGTGCTGTGCGACCCCACGACCGGCGGCGTCACCGCCAGCTTCGCCATGTTGGGGGATCTGCAGATCGCCGAGCCGAACGCCCTGATCGGCTTCGCCGGGGCACGCGTGATCGAGCAGACGGTGCGGGAGAAGCTGCCGGAAGGCTTCCAGCGCGCCGAGTACTTGCTGCAGCACGGCATCCTGGACATGGTGGTCCACCGCAGCGAAATGCGCGCCACGCTGGGCCGTGTCATCTCCCTACTGCGCGATCGCCGCCCGGCCGAGCCACTGGCGGAGGAGCCGGTGGAACTGGACGCCCCGCCGCCGCCCGCGCCCGCGGCCTGACACGGGGCACCCCCGCCACCCTGGCGGTGGCCTGACACGACCCCGCCACCGCCCGTGGCGGGCACCGTTGCCGAGGCAGCCAGCCGCCTTGGCCATTCTTTGAACGCGTGATGCAGGCCAGGGGGTAACGTTACCCCCACCGCCACGCACCAGGACGGACGAGACTGACGTGAGCCGCTCGGAAGCCATCATCGAACGGCTGCACGCCCTGCATCCGAAATTGATCGACCTCAGCCTGGAGCGCCTGCAACGGCTGCTGGCGGCGCTAGACCATCCGGAGCGCAAGCTGCCGCCCGTGGTGCATGTGGCCGGCACCAACGGCAAGGGCTCCACCTGCGCCTTCCTCCGCGCCATCGCCGAGGCATCCGGGCAGCGTGTGCATGTCTACACCTCCCCCCACCTCGTCAGCTTCCATGAGCGCTTCCGCCTGGCCGGCACGCTGGTGACCGAGGAAGCGCTGACCGAGGCGCTGGAGGAGATCGAGGCCGTCAATGCCGGCCAGCCCATCACGGTGTTCGAGGTGACGACCGCGGTCGGCATCCTGCTGTTCAGCCGGGTGCCGGCGGACCTGCTGGTGCTGGAAGTCGGCCTAGGCGGGCGCTTCGACGCCACCAACGTGGTGGACCGCCCGGCTGCCTGCGCCATCGCCAGCATCTCGATGGACCACATGGACTTCCTCGGCCACTCCCTGGCCGGCATCGCCGGCGAGAAGGCCGGCATCCTGAAGCGTGGCGTCCCCGGTGCCACGGGCCGCCAGCAGCCCGAAGCCCTGGCGGTGCTGCAGCAGGAAGCCGACCAGGTCGGCGCCCCCCTGCTGTGCCGGGACCGCGACTGGTCGGTCGACTGGGCCGAGGGCGGGCTGCGCTACACCGATTCGCTCGGCACGCTGCACCTGCCCCGCCCCGCCCTGCCCGGCCCGCACCAGGCCGACAATGCCGGCATCGCCATCGCCGCGCTGCGCGCCTGGAACCCGCATTGGCTGACCGAGGCGACCATCGCCGCCGGCCTCTCCACCGCCACCTGGCCCGCCCGGCTGCAACTGCTGCACGGCGCCCTGGCCGCGCTGCTGCCGGATGGGTGGGAGCTGTGGCTGGATGGCGGCCACAATGCCGGCGCCGGCCAGGCCCTGGCCACCCACCTGCCCGACTGGACCGACCGCCCGCGCCACCTGGTCATCGGCATGAAGCAGGGCAAGGAATCCGCCAAGTTCCTGCAGCCCCTGCTGCCGCTGGCCGAAGGCCTGTGGGCGGTGGCCGAGCCCGGCCAGCACTTGGCCATGCCGGTGGACGACATCATCGCCGCCAGCAACGGCACCGCCCGCCCTGGGCCGCATGTGGCCGACGCCCTGCAAGCCATTGCCGCCGCCGGCGGACCGCCTGGCCGCGTGCTGATCTGCGGCAGCCTGTACTTGGCGGGCGAAGTGCTGAAGGCGGACGGGACCAGCGTGGTCTGAGCCTGGGGGTGCCTTGGGTGACAGGGAAGGGGGGGGGGGGGGGGGGGGCGGGGCCCGGGGGGGGA
>Ga0308159_1005208_pt1 | contig 11216 bp, 6 predicted proteins | sample PhyCR1_FD_201040 | JGI IMG/M metagenome (GOLD analysis project Ga0308159, IMG submission 201040) | Phyllosphere microbial communities from UC Gill Tract Community Farm, Albany, California, United States - DLSLC.R1 | ecosystem: Host-associated > Plants > Phyllosphere > Unclassified | place: USA...
TGGCCCGGGTCGCGGTGGTCGCCGTCGCCGTTGCCGATGAAGGCATAGCAGCCGGGCACGGCTTCCAGCATGAAGGAGAAGTCTTCGGCCGCCATGATCGGCGCCTGCGCGATCACCTGGTGCGGTGGCAGCATCTCCAGCAGCACGCGGCGCACGAACGCCGTTTCGGCCTCGTGGTTGATGGTGGACGGGTAGTTGCGGCGGAACTCGAAGTCGACCTCGGCGCCGAACACCGCACCGGTGTGCACGGCGATCTCGCGCATGCGCCGCTCGATCAGGTCCAGCGTCTCGGCCGTGTAGGCGCGCACGGTGCCCTGCATCTCGCAGCGGTCCGGAATCACGTTGGGCACGTCGCCCGCATGGAACATGGTGACCGAGATCACGGCCGCGTCGAGCGGCTTCTTGTTGCGGCTGATGACGGTCTGGAAGGCCTGCATGATCTGCCCGGCCACGGGGATCGGGTCGACCGACAGGTGCGGCATGGCCGCATGTCCGCCCTTGCCGCGCACGGTGACCTTGAACTCGTTGTTCGACGCCAGCACCGGGCCGGGCGACGCGGCGACGGTGCCCGCCGGGATGCCGGGCATGTTGTGCATGCCGAAGACGGCCTGCATCGGGAAGCGCTCGAACAGGCCGTCGCGCATCATCTCGCGCGCACCGCCGCCGTGCTCCTCGGCCGGTTGGAAGATCAGGTAGACCGTGCCGTCGAAGTCGCGGTGGGTGGCCAGGTACTGTGCGGCGCCCAGCAGCATCGTGGTGTGGCCGTCGTGGCCGCAGGCGTGCATCTTGCCGGCGTGCCGGCTGGCATGCGCGAAGCGGTTCGACTCCTGCATCGGCAGCGCATCCATGTCGGCGCGCAGGCCGATGGCGCGGGGCGAATCGCCGCCCTTTACGATGCCGACCACGCCGGTGCGGCCCAGCCCGCGATGGATGGGAATGCCCCACTGGGTGAGCAGGTCGGCCACCAGGTCGGACGTGCGCGTTTCCTCGAACGACAGTTCGGGATGGGCATGGATGTCGCGGCGGATCTGCTGCAGGTAGGACGACTGTCGGGCGATGGCGTCGATGAGTTGCATGGCGGGTGGGTTCGTGGGGGTCGGGGAAGTCATGGGTTCGCAGGCGGCGCGGTGCGCGGCCGCTGCAGGTCGCCCGGCGTCGCGGCCATCCGCGCGGCCAGCGCCGGCGCGAGGCGGGCCGTGGCCTCGGCGCCGGTCATCTGCGCATGCATCAGCGGCAGCTCCAGGGCGTCGACCTGCTGCGCGTAGGGCCGCCAGCCGTCCGCGCGCAGTTGCGGCTTGCCGGCGTGGTCGAGGCCGGCGCGCACGTGGGTCAGCGTGCCGGCCTGGCGGCGGTGGTGGTGCTGGCGGATCAGGCGGTTGGTGTCGGTCACCACGCGCACCACGCCTTCGAGTGCCTCGGCCGGCAGGTGGCCCAGCGCGGTGTCGCTGCGCCGCAGGAAGTCGACGACGGCATCGCGCGTGGTGAGTTCGGGGTGGCTCTCGGGGTCGAGGCCCGCAATGGCCAGCAGCGCGCGCAGCGCCTGCATCGGCGTGGGTTCGGGTTCGTCGCGCCACACGTCGGCCGGGTAGGCGTCGAGCAGCGCGACCAGGCCCACCGCGTGGCCGGCGGCCTGCAGTTCGACCGCCATCGCCTGCGCGATGATGCCGCCGACCGACCAGCCCAGCAGATGGAAAGGCCCCTGCGGCTGCACCGCCAGGATGCGCTCGACGTACTGGCGGGCCAGCACGTCGACGCGCTCGGGCAGCGCGGCCTCGGGGGCGAGCGCGGGCGACTGCAGGCCGAAGACGCTGCGCGATGCCCCGCTGGCCGGCCGCGCCATCGCCTGCGCCAGCGGCCGGTAGCCCCAGGCGATGCCACCGGCCGGATGCACCACGTACAGCGGCGCGCGCGCCGGGTCGCCCGCGGCCAGCTGGATCAACGGCGCCAGGCCGCTGTCCAGGCGCACCTCTTCCGCGTCGATGGCTTCGGCCAGCGCGCCGACGGTGGGGCGGGCGAACAGCGTGCCCAGCCCGGGGTTGCGCTGCCAGCGTTCCTGCACCCGCAGCAGCAACTGCACGGCCGCCAGCGAGTCGCCGCCGAGCGCGAAGAAGTCGGCGTCGGCACCCATGCCTTCCGCAGGGGCGCCGGGTGCATCGGCAATGCCGAGCACCTCGGCAAAGAGCGTCGCCAGCGCCTGCTCGGTCGGGCCCTGCGCGGGTCGCCCGCGCGGGGCATCCTGCACGCCGGCGCGTGGCGCGGGCAGCGCGGCGCGGTCGAGCTTGCCGTTGGCGGTCACCGGCCAGTCGTGCAGTTCGACGAGGGCCGCGGGCACCATGTAGTCGGGCAGCTGGGCGGCCATGTGTTGGCGCAGGCGGCCCGCGCCATAGCCGCTGCCCGGATGCACGTAGGCGACCAGGCGGCGGTCGCCCGAGGGTTCTTCCCGCAGCAGCACTTCGGCGCGCAGCACGCTGGCGTCGGCTGTCAGCGCCGCCTCGATCTCACCCAATTCGATCCGCAGGCCGCGCAGCTTGACCTGGTGGTCGCTGCGGCCGAGAAACACCACGGCGCCGTCTTCTTCGCGCCAGCGCGCCAGATCGCCGGTCTTGTAGATGCGCTCGCCGGGCCGGTGCGGGTCGGGCAGGAAGCGTTCGGCCGTCAGGTCGTCGCGGCCCAGGTAGCCGCGCGCGAGCTGCACGCCGCCCAGGTAGAGGTCGCCCGGCACGCCCGGCGGCAGCGCGCGCATGCGCGCATCCAGCACGTACAGCCGCGTGTTCCACACCGGGTGGCCGATGGGCACGGGCTGGGTGCGGTCCTGCGCATCGGCCGGCCAGAAGCTCACGTCGACGGCCGCTTCGGTCGGGCCGTAGAGGTTGTGCAGTTCGCTGTCGAGCGTGGCGTGCAGCCGGTCGCGCAGCGCGGCGGGCAGCTCTTCGCCGCTGCAGAAGATGCGCTGCATGCGCAGGCCGCGCGCGGCCGGGTCGCTCAGGAACGCGGCCAGCATCGACGGCACGAAGTGGCAGGTGCCGATGCGCTGCTGGCGAATGAGGGCCGCCAGCCACGCCGGGTCGCGGTGCGCATCGGGCGGCGCGACGACCAGCGTGCAACCTGCCGTCAGCGGCAGGAAGAATTCCCACACCGACACGTCGAAGGTGGCCGGCGTCTTCTGCAGGATGCGCTCGCCGGGCGCAAAGCCGTAGTGCACGCGCATCCATTCGAGCCGGTTGACGATGGCGCGGTGCGTGACCACGACGCCCTTGGGTTCGCCGGTCGAGCCCGAGGTGTAGATGACGTAGGCGGCGTCGTCGGGCCGGACGTCGGCGGTGAGCGGCCCGGCGCTGGCGCCTGCCGGCGCGCCGGGCGGGTTCGCCCGAGACGAGGCAACGATGGCCACGCGGGGCAATGTGGCGGGCAGGCGCCCGGCGTCTTCCTCGCGCACCAGGGCACACACCGGCTGGGACAGCGCGACCACGCGCGCCAGCCGCTCGGGCGGGTGCGCCAGGTCCAGCGGCAGGTAGGCGCCGCCTGCGCGCAGCACGGCGACCAGCGCCACCGGCAGGGCCAGCGAACGCGGCAGCGCCACGGCCACCAGGCGGTCGCGGCCCACGCCGGTCGCACGCAGACGCGTCGCCAGCGCCTGCGTGCGCGCATCGAGCTCGGCATAGGTCATCGCCTCGCCGCCGAATTCCAGCGCCACGGCCTGCGGCGTGCGCGCCATCGTGGCTTCGATCAGCGCCACGAGCGTGGTGTCGGGCACCGCGTGGTCGGTCGCGTTCAGGTCGAACAGATGGCGCTTCGCTTCGGCAGGGCTGGCCAGCGGCATGTCGCCGACCGTCCGCGCCTGCGTCGCGGCCTCCAGGAAGGCCTGCAGGCGCGCCAGGTGCGCGTCGACGCTGGCCGCGCTGTAGAGCGTCGGATTGGCCTCGATCTCCAGGTCGAGCGCCTGGGCGCCATCGCCCCGGAAACCGATGGTGATGTCGTCGATCGGCCCGGTGCCCAGGATCTCCAGCGACACGCGCACGCCCGCCAGCGACAGCGGCTTGTAGAACGGCTGCACGTTGACCAGTGCCGCATGCAGCCGGCGCTGACCGCCCAGCAGGCCGAGGTCGCGGCGCAGCTGCTCGCTGCGGTAGCGGCCGTGCCGGCGTGCGCGCACCTGCGCGAGCGCAAGCTCGCGGATCACGTCGACCAGCAGGGCGTCGGGCGCCGCCGCCACGCGCAACGGCAGCACGTTCATGACGGTGGCCGTGGCGCGCGCGCTGGCGCTGCCCATGCGGCCCATGAAGGGCACGCCGATGACCGTCTGCGCAGTGCCCGCCATGCGCAGCGCGTACAGCGCAGTGACGGCCGTGAGCACGTCGGGCCAGGGCTGGCCCGATGCCTCGGCCAGCGCCATCAGCCGCGTGCGCAGCGCATCGGCGAGCGGCACGACGCGGCGGTGGCAGTGGAAGGCGCTGACGGCCCGTCCGGCGGCCATGCCCACCACGTCGGGCAGCGGTGTGAAGGCCTCGCGCCAGAAGGCGCCGTCGCGCACGCGGCGCTCGCCCTGCAGGTAGGCCGCGTTTTCGTCGACGACCGCCTGCAGCGCACCGAGCGGCGCGCGGTCGGGCAGGGGCGCGGCGCCGGCGGGCTGAACGAGGCTGGCGTAGCGCTCGTAGAGTTCGCCAACGCGCGTGCTCCACAGCGCCATGCCGTAGCCGTCGTTGGCCAGGTGGTGCGCGCGCTGGTACCAGACGAAGCGCTGCTCGCCCAGCACGAAGAGGCACTGGCGCGCCAGCCGGTCGCGCACGGGGTCGATCGGCGCCTGCAGGTCGGCCTGCATGGCCGCGCGCGCGGCGGCGGCGGGGTCGTCCTGCGTGCGCAGGTCGACGGTCTCCAGCCACGGCGTGCGGGCCGGGTCGACCCATTGCACCGGGCCGCCCGGGTCCGCGCGCAGCCGCAGCGCGAGCGATTGCGCCTCGCCCGCCGTGCAGTCGGCCGCGGCGGTGAAGGCGGCCGTGTCGAGCGCGCCGTCGATCCACAGCGCATGCGCCGTGTTGAAGCTCGGGTTGTCCGGTGCGAGCTGCTGCGCGTACCAGAGGCCCGACTGCGCCTCGGTGAGCGGCCAGGCGGTGCTGCCGTTGCCGCTGCCGTCCGCGTGCAGGAAGGCGCGATCGCTCATGCGCGCGTCTGACGCCGCTCGATCACCTGCCACAGCGCGCGGATGGTGAGCTGGCCGGCGAGCTCGGACATGTCCAGCTGCAGGCCCGTCTGGTTCCAGGCGATCACCAGGTTCAGCAGGCGCAGCGAGTCGAGGCCCCAGTCCATCAGGTCGTCGTCCAGGCCGATGTCCTCGGGCGTCTCGCCGATGATCCGGGCGATGTCCGCGCGCAGGCTGTCGAGGGTGACCGGCGTGGCCGGGGTGGTGGAAGTCGGGTCGTTGGAGGTTGCGGTCATTGGGAGTTCAACAGTTCGGCGCGCAGCCGGGCGCGCAGTTCCTTGCGGCTGGTCTTGCCGACCGCCGTGGTCTCGAAGGCTGCGACGAAGACGATCTGGTCGGGCACCTTGAAGGCCGCCAGTCCGCGCCCGCGCATCCAGGCCTTGAGTTCGGGGCTGCGCGGCGCGGTGCCGCGCGGGATGATGAAGGCGCAGATGCGCTCGCCCAGGTAGGCATCGGGCATCGACACCACGGTGGCGTCGAACACCTGCGGGTGCGCCAGCAGATGGTCTTCGACTTCTTCGGCCGAGATCTTCTCGCCCGCGCGGTTGATGTGGTCGTGCGCACGGCCCTGCACCGTGAGGTAGCCGCCGGCGCTGCGCACCACGATGTCGCCGGTGCGGTAGAAGCCGTCGTCGGTGAAGGCGCGGGCGTTGGCCGCATCGTCGTTGTGGTACCCGCGGATGGTGTACGGGCCGCGCGTGAGCAGGTGGCCCGGCTGGCCGTCTTCGACCGGCCGGCCGTGGTCGTCGAGCACCAGCACCTCGTCGTCGGCGCTGATCGGGCGGCCCTGCGTGGTGAGGATGGTGTGTTCGTCGTCGTCCAGCCGCGTGTAGTTGACCAGGCCCTCGGCCATGCCGAACACCTGCTGCAGCGTGCACTTCAGGCCTGCCACCACGCGGCGTGCGGCCTCGGGCGTGAGCTTGGCGCCGCCGACCTGCAGCGTGCGCAGGCTCGACAGATCGTGCGGTGTGGTCTCTGCGGCCTGCGCCCACAGCAGCGCCAGCGGCGGCACCAGGCCCAGGTCGGTCACGCGTTCCCGGGCGATGAGTGCGAAGGCGTTTTCCGGCGAGGTCGAACGCGCCAGCACCACCGTGCCGCCCGCATGGAACACGCCCATGGCGCCCGGCGAGCTCATCGGGAAGTTGTGCGCCGCGGGCAGCGCGATCAGGTAGCGCGAATCCTCGCGGATGCCGCAGATCGCGTTGCTGGCGCGCGCGCTGTAGAGGTAGTCGTCGTGCGTGCGCGGGATGAGCTTGGACAGCCCCGTGCTGCCGCCCGAGATCTGCAGGAAGGCCACCGATTGCGGGTGCGGGTCCTGCGTGGGCAGGCGCGCCGCGTCGGGCTCGAAGTCGTCGAAGGCGGTGAATTCGGCTGCCTCACCGACGATGACCACATGGCGCAATTGCGGCGTGCGCGCCTGCAGGTCGCGCGCCAGCGTGCGGTGGTCGAAGCCGGCTTCCTGGTCGGCCGTGACGTACGCGGCGGCCTGGGCTTTGTCGACGAAGTGCGCGATCTCGACGATGCGGTGCGCAGGCAGCGCATACACGGGGATCAGGCCGGCACGGAACAGGCCGAACACGACGCTGTAGAACGCAGGCACGTTGCCCAGCTGCACCACCACGCGGTCGCCCGGCTGCAGGCCGAGCGCCAGGAAGCCGGCGGCGGCGGTGTCGGCGCGGCGCGCGAGGTCGGCGTAGCTCCAGCGCTCGACGGCATCGGCCTTGCCGCTGGCGTCACCGCGACCGCCGACGACGGCGATGCGGTCGCCAAAGCGTTGCGCGCGCTCGCGAAGCAGCGCGGGAAAGGTTTCGCCGCGCCAGTGGCCGGCGGCCCGGTAGCGTTGCACGAAGTCGGCCGGCCAGGTCTGGCGCAGCGGCAGGAGAGGCGTCGGGGTGTCTGTGGGCATGGCGGTGTGATGCGGTGCTGTCTTCGGGCGGGCGTCGGGCCGGCGTCGGGGCTTCACTGGTCCAGCGTGGCGCCGCCGTCCACGCGCAGGTCGTGCAGCGTGATGTGGCCCGCGCGGTCCGACAGGAGGAACAGGATCGACTCGACGATGTCGTCCGGCGTGGCGATCTTCTGCAATGGAATGCCCAGCCGGTAGCTCGGCGCATGGCCGGCGACGACGGTGTCGCGCGACGACCCCTGGCGCCACATGGCGCGCTGCATCTCGGTGTCGGTGGAGCCGGGCGAGACCACGTTGCAGCGGATGCCGTATTCGGCCAGCTCCAGCGCCAGGCAGCGGCTCAACTGCGTGACGGCCGCCTTCGACGCGGCATAGGCCGCCATGCCCGCGCGCGGCGTGCTGGCCGCGTTGGAACTCACGTTGACGATGGCGCCGCGGCGGCGCTCGACCATGCGGCGCGCCACGGCACGGCAGGTATGGAACACGCCGCCGGCGTTGATGGCCAGCGTGCGCGACCACTGCGCGTCGTCCAGGTCGATCACGCGGCCCATCTGCAGCACGCCCGCCACGCAGGCTAGGCGGTCGATCGGGCCGAAGGTGGCTTCGGCGTCGGCCACCGCGGCATCGACGGCCGTGGCGTCGCTGACGTCGACCGTGTGCACGCGCAACCGCTCGGGCGTGGCGTCGGCTTGCAGGGCGGCCAGCCCGCCGGCGTCGGCGTCCAGTCCGGTGACGCGCGCGCCCTGGTGCAGCAGGCGCCGGGCCAGCGCCGCGCCGATGCCACCGGCCGCGCCGGTCACCAGCACGTGCTGGCCGTGGAACTCGCCCTGGGCGGCGGTCGCCGTCATGCGGCCGCTTTCGCGAGCGCCGTTTCCACCTGCGCCAGCGTCAGGCTCACGCCGCAGCGGCGTGCGACGTAGTCGACGGCCATGTGGTGCTCGGCCTCGGAGAAATCGGCGACGGCATCGATCACGAAGAACGGTTGCACGTCGCGCATGAAGGCCTCGAGCGCGGTGGCCATGCAGCCGATGTGCGCGTAGATGCCGCAGACGATCAGCTGGTCGCGGCCGCGGGCGCGCAACTGTTCGGCCAGGTCCGAACGCTGGAACGCGCTGTAGCGCCATTTGGTCAGCACGGTGTCGGAGGCGCGCGGCGCGAGCACATCGACGATGGGCTGCTCGGCATGGCACTGCGGCTGCGTGAGGCCCGGGCCCCAGAAGTCGTTGAGCAGCGCGCGGTCGCCCGCAGGCTGCTCGGCCGGTTGCGCCGTGTAGAACACCGGCACGCCGGCCGTGTCGCAGGCATCGCGCAAGGCGCGGGTGTTGGCCAGCAACTGCGGGATGGGGGCCGCCGCAGTGTCGAACTTGTTGAGGAAGTAGGCCTGCATGTCGTGGATCAACAGCGCGGCGCGGCGCGGGTCGGGCTGCCAGTCGACGCGGTTGCGGACCGGCGCGGTGGGCATGGCGTAGGGGGCGATGGCGGGAATGGTCATGGAGGGCATCGATGAAAGGGGGTGTTGCAGGCGTGAGGCGGGCGCGTTCGAATCAATCCAGCGCTTTTCCAAGGCCCAGCGCGCTGAGCATGGTGCGCAGCTTGGTGCCGGTTTCCAGGCTCTCCGACGCGGGCACCGAGCCGGCCACGATGCCGGCGCCTGCGAACAGACGCAGGCGGTGGTCGCGCAGTTCGGCGCAGCGCAGGGCCACCGCCCACTCGCCGTCGCCGCGGGCATCGCACCAGCCCACGAAGCCGGCGAAGAAGCCGCGCTCGAAGGGTTCCAGCGCAGCGATGGCGTCGAACGCGGCTGCCGTCGGATGGCCGCAGACGGCGGGCGTCGGATGCAGCGCCAGCGCGAGGTCCAGCGACGTGGTCGCGGGGTCGGCCAGTTCGCCGGTCAGCGTGGTCGACAGATGCCACAGCGCGTCGGTCGCGACCAGCGACGGCGTGGCGGGCACGTGCAGCGTGCGGCACAGCGGGCGCAGCGCGCGGGCCACGCTGTCGATGACGACCGCGTGCTCGTGCCGGTCCTTGATCGACTGCATCAGCGCCTGGCCGATCTGCGGATCGCGCGCGGCGTCGGCGCTGCGCGCGGCCGAGCCTGCCAGCGGATTGACCACCACCTGCCTGCCGATGCGCCGCACCAGCAGTTCAGGCGTCGCGCCGACGAAGGCGGCCGGCTGGGCGAGCCCCTCGGCGGCGGCCTGCGCGGCGTCGTGCAGCGCGATGGCGTAGGTGTAGCCCTGCGCGCTGCCGGCGGCCAGGCGCCGCAGCAGCGCAGCGCGGTCGGGCGCGGCCTGCAGCGTGAGCCGCAGCGTGCGGGCCAGCACGACCTTGTCGAGCTCGCCGCGCGCGAAGCGGGCCAGGGCGTTCGACACTGCGGTTTCGTAGGCGGCGGGTGCCGGCTCGGGCTCGGGTGGTCGCGCGAGCTTCGCCGGGGTCCAGGGCGGGGCTGCGGCGTCGAGGGGGACGCTGGCCGTGCCCGCCGGCGCGCGGCGCACCCGCTGCGGCGCCACCAGCCGCGCCGGCTGGCGCACGTCGAAAGGCACCACGCCCATGACCAGCGGATCGTCCTGGCCGGGCAGGCTGGCGGCCTGCCGCAGCAGGTCGCGCACCTGGCGGCTCAGCGCGGCGCCGGCCTGCGTGCGGCCCTGCGCGGAGGCGGGCCACGCGGGTTCGACAGCAGGCGCGGCCGGCAGCGCGCAGGCCATGCCCTGGCCCAGCCACGCGCCCGACGGCGACGCCAGCAGGCAATCGCCGGGCCGGTAGGCGGCCAGCAGGTCGTCCAGCGTGTCGGCATGCGGGCCATCGCCCTGCGCATGAAGCGCGGCGTCGGCGTGGCGTGAGGTGTTCGAATCGAGCGTCATCAATTGCGATGCCTGAAAAGCGTGAAGAGTCCGAGCAGCAGCAGCGCGCCGCCGACGAGCGCATAGGGCAACCCGGGCGCCACGCGGTACAGCAACGTGCCCGCCAGCGGCCCGAGCACCATGCCCAGGCCCTGCGCGGCCGATACCGTGCCCGCGGCGGCGCCCTGTTCGTGGCGCTCCACGGCGTTGGCCGCCATGGCCTGGAACGACGGGAAGACGAAGCCCATGCCGAACGCGGCCACGCCGTAGCAAAGCAGCAGTGCGGTGGGCGTCGAAGCCAGCGCGACGCAGCCGAAGCCCATGCCGGCGATCGACGCGCCCAGCCAGACCCAGCGCATCAGCGGCACGTTCTTCATGCGCATCACGAACTGCTGCGAAACGATCAGCGCCAGCCCGACCGTGGCCAGCGAGAACCCCGCCACGCGCGCGCCGGCGCTGGCGTCCAGGCCCAGCCGGTCGATCGCAAGGAAGCCGACCAGCACCTGCGCCACGGCCACCGACGCCATGGCGACGAAGGCGGTGAGGCTGGCGTGGCGCAACCGGGGGTCGAAGTGCCCGACGGTCGGGCGATGGGCTGGGCCTGGGCTGGCGCTTGTGCTTGTGCTGCTGCCCGTGTCACCGCTTCGGGCATCCGCCGTGGCGGGCATCTCGCGCGGCAGGCCGAACGCGATCACCGCCAGCGCCATGGCCGGCAGCGCCGCGGCCGCGTACAGCGCCAGGCGCAGGTCCCACGCGGCCAAGGCTCCGGCGGCGGCCGGCCCCAGCACCATGCCGACCGCATTGGCCGTGCCGAGCCGGGCCATCTGCGCGGGCCGCTTGGCCGGCGTGGTGTGGTCGGCGATCAGGGCCGCGGCGGTCGGCGGCACCGCTGCATAGAAGGCGCCGACCAGGCAGCGCGTCACCACCAGCAGCACGACGGTGGCTGGCAGGCCGAGCCCCTGGTGCAACGCGCCGTCGACGCCGGCCGCCAGGACGAGGTAGGTGGCCGCGAACACCGCCAGGCCGATCAGCAGCACCGGCTTGCGCCCGCGCCGGTCGCTCTGCCGGCCCCACCAGCGCGCCAGCACCATCCAGAACATGCCGCCGGCGGTGATCGACAGGCCGGCCACCCACTCGGGCAGGCCGAGCCGGCGCACCACCGGGCCGACCACCGCGACGTAGGCCATCATGGCCATCGTGCCGAGCAGGGCGGCCAGCAGCAGCGGCTGCAGGTGCAACGGTCCCCGGGCCGTGTTCATCGCGCGGCGAAGGCCAG
>Ga0308159_1005209_pt1 | contig 11216 bp, 9 predicted proteins | sample PhyCR1_FD_201040 | JGI IMG/M metagenome (GOLD analysis project Ga0308159, IMG submission 201040) | Phyllosphere microbial communities from UC Gill Tract Community Farm, Albany, California, United States - DLSLC.R1 | ecosystem: Host-associated > Plants > Phyllosphere > Unclassified | place: USA...
CGGGAAGAGCTCACCAACCGGGAACTGACGATCAGCCAATAATTCCAGTAACGCATCACCGACTGCGCCCGTTGCGCCAAGCAGCGCAATATTCCAGCCATCAGACATGTTGGTATTCTCCAGAAAATAAAAGTACAAAATACAAGGGGCGATGATGATCACCGCCCTGTTTGCAAACGTGTTATCGCACCACTCGCGGCGAAAAAACTTAAGGCCGTTTTAAGCAGTGGCTAACTGGCTGTTAAAGCCCAGTTTTTTCAACACACCGGCGGTCGCCGCATCGTCGCAAATCACCCGTAAAGATGACCACTCACGACGTTCTTCATAGAACTTACGCAGCTTGTCGAATTCGCCCGGTTTTCCGGCGACACGGCGCAAAGGCCGGTCATCGCGGCGAACATCATACACTAAGTGAATAAGACGCAGCAGTTTGGCTTCGCTCAGCGCGCCACTCAGCGTCACTTCGGCAAATTCAGGCGCAGGGAGTAATGATTCCAGCGGCACCGTTTGTGGCTGACCGATAAACTGACTGAATGCTTCGAACACCTGTGTGGTGCCGCGTGCTTTCCCTTCCAGGCTGTAACCGGCGATATGTGCCGTGCCGATAGCAACTTTATCCAGCAACGCTAACGACAAATCAGGTTCCGGTTCCCAGACATCCAGCACAGCCGTCAGTTTTTTGCTGCCATTCAGTGCGTCGAGCAGCGCGGCGTTATCCACCACCTCACCACGACAGGCGTTAATGAGGATCCGGTCAGCGGGCAGACGCGCCAGTAAATCCGCATCCACCAGATGATGTGTGGCATAAGGGCCGGACATATTCAGCGGCGTATGGAACGTCAGGATATCGGCTTCAGCGACCAGCTTCTCAAGCGGCCAGAATTCACCGGCATCACCCCGATCGGCTCGCGGCGGATCGCACAATAACGTGCGTACACCCAGCGCTTCAAGGCGGGTATTCAGACGTGAACCGACGTTACCGACACCAATGATCCCGACCGTTTTATCGCGCAGATGGAAACCGTCGCGCTGAGCAAGGATCAGCAAGGATGAGAAAACATATTCCACCACGGCAATGGCATTACAGCCGGGCGCGGCCGAGAAACCAATCCCTGCGCTGGCAAGCCATGCATCATCAACGTGATCGGTGCCCGCCGTGGCGGTACCCACAAATTTCACCGGTTTTCCCGCCAGCAAACTTTCGTTCACTTTGGTCACAGACCGCACCATCAACGCATCGGCATCATTCAGGGCATCTTGCGGGATAGGACGGCCAGGTACGGCCTGCACGTTCCCCAACCGGCTAAAAAGCTCGACGGCATACGGCATATTTTCATCAACCAGGATTTTCACGTTTGTCTCCGGCAGCATGGCCTAAAGAAAGAATAGAAAATAAAGAGGGCATTGATTTTGCCACGATACCGGGCCAGATCCCAACTTTCAGGGCACAGGTTTACCTGTCGTTACGAAAACGCTGCGGCGTGGTGCCGGAAACCTGCTGGAACATGGCGATAAATGCCGAAGACGAGCTGTAGCCCAGATCAAGCGCGACTTCCTGCACCGTTTTCCCCTGCTCCAGCAATGAGACCGAATGCAGGAAACGCAACCGCTGACGCCATTGGGCAAAACTCATCCCCAGTTCCTGCTGGCAACGCCGCGACAATGTTCGTTCGGTGGTATACACCTGCTTCGCCCATTGCGCCAGCGACGTATTATCCGCCGGGTTTTTCTCCAGTGCGCTCAGAACGGGGGCCAGTAATTTATTTTCCGATGTGGGTAAATAAGTGTTCTGACGGGGTGCCAGACTGATTTGATCCAATAAAACGCGGCACATACGCAGATCCGTTTCACTCTGCGGCTCGGTCATATTCCGTGAGAAACAGTCATCAGCAATGGCGTTAAAAATGGCCGTCGGCGTCAGCAGGCAAGGCCCGGCGGGCAGATGGGTATCCAGCTCAGGCGCGATATCAATGACGCAAAAACGCGTGGTTTTACGGTTATAGCTTGAATGCTCAACCCCTGCGGGCACCCAGATAGCGAATTCACGCGGGGCCAGATAACGCTGTCCCGCCACGCGCATGGCAAGAACGCCGGATTTCACGCAGATAATCTGGCTCCACGGATGTGAATGCTCAACATACTCAGAATTCCCCTCCACAATTTCCCCGCGAAAAAGCAGGGTCACCGGCATCTTCTCCGGTAACGGCGGGTAATATCGGGGCAAAGAACTACGCGGCGCGGGCATAAATACCTTTTGTCTGTGAGCAACACGAGGATTGTCTGAATTACGCGATCAGTTGTCTGATTATCGTTATATATAACAAATAAGACAACCGTACACTGACGTGACGATTTACTCAGGAATAATATTCAATGAATGTGCTCTTTCCCCTGCTCGCCGTCCTGATCTGGTCGCTGAATGCTGTTGTCAGCAAAGCCTCGGCCAGCGCGATTGATCCTGCCGCCATTTCGTTCTACCGCTGGCTTCTGGCATTGCTGACGCTGACGCCTTTCGTTCTGCCCGGCATGCTGCGCAACCTTCAGGTGGTGAAACAATACGGGTGGAAACTGCTGATCCTCGGCCTGTTGGGCATGGTGCTGTATCAGAGTCTGGCTTACTACGCCGCACACAGCGTCAGCGCACTGTTTATGGGTATCCTGAATTCACTCATCCCGCTGCTGACCGTGCTGATTGGCCTGTTTGTGCTCAGTGTGGTCCCGACAGTAGGTGTGGCGCTGGGCAGTATTATTTCCCTCGGCGGTTTAGTCTGGCTGGTCAGTGCCGGGGATCCGGCGCAGTTGCTGCAACACGGCATCGGCACGGGCGAACTGATGATGTTTGCGGCTTCGGCCTCCTACGCGCTGTATGGCGTGCTCACCAAACGCTGGGCGATCCCGCTGCCGAACTGGCAGTCGTTGTATGTGCAGATCATTTTCGGCGTTTTATTGTTGCTGCCCAACTTCCTGCTCGCGAAGGATGTCAGCCTGACGGCACATAATATTCCGCTGGTGCTTTTCGCCGGGATCCCGGCGTCAATCATTGCGCCGTTTTTGTGGATCCAGGGTGTGATCCGTTTGGGTGCCAATAAAGCGTCGATTTTCATGAATCTGTCGCCGATTTTCACTGCGGTCATCGCCGTACTGTTTCTGCACGAACAGTTGCACAGCTACCATCTGATTGGCGGAGGTATCACGCTTGCCGGGGTCATTCTGGCACAGCGTTTGCGAAAGCCGCTGTTCACCCGTAGCGCGTCCGCGAAACAAAAATAAATTCTCTCAATCGTATGCCATCCTCACTGAAGAGGGTGGCGCCTTCCCTCCACTTTCTGCTTTCGCGCCCCGCCAGACGTTTTTAGCGGCTGTTTTAGGAAACAATATCCTGAAGAATCTTTCTCAGCCTGCTATTCACTGTGTCGATTAAAACACTTTGCAGGTATGATGAGGCGCTTCCGCGCTCTGCGCCGTGCTTTTTACTTATCATTGAGTTTAAGCGACGTTTTAAATTTCCAGCGAAGGACGGTGATATGCAACCTTTGAGCGGCCCGGGCATGCCGGTTGGCGACAACAGAACACAACCCCAGGGTCAGACCGTTCCGGCTAAAGCAGGTACTGAGCTGCCATTAACGCCGGTACAGCGCACCACGCTGGAAAAACTGATCGTCAAACTGATGGCACTCACGCCAATCAAATCTGCTGAGATCTGGGCCAATTTGCGCCACGATCTTGCGTTGCCTCACGGTGCAGAAATCACCTCACAGCAATTCCCGCAGGCCGAAGCGCTGTTGCAGGGAAAACTCTCGCAGGCGCAGGACAGCCATGCCTCACGCCAGCTGATGCTGCAACTGACTGAGCTGCTGCCGCAGGGTAATAACCGGCAGGCGGTGAGCGATTTTATCCGCCAGAATTTCGGTCATACCGTACTGAGTCAGCTGACGCATCCGCAGTTGCAACAGGTGCTGGATCTGATCCAGACCCGTCAGATGAATATCCCGCAGCCCCAGCAGACGCCGGTCACCGATCGTCCGTTGCTGCCTGCCGAACACAACAGCCTGCAACAGCTTGTCACCCGCCTCAGTGCAGCCACTGGCGAAGCCCCGGTGAAAGTCTGGCAGGAACTGTTTACCCTGGTTGGCGTGAAAGTGGGCGAACCTATACCGGCGAAGCATTTTCAGGTGCTCAGCCAGTTTATGCAGGTGAAAGCGTCACTGAGCCAGCAGACCACCGCACCGACGCTGACCACATTGCTGAGCGTGCTCAAGCAACCGGCCAGCACCCATGAAATTCATCAGCTAACGGAATACGCCGAAAACCGTTTCAGTGCGACGCTTTCCACGCCGCTGACGCAGGTTCAGGTCAGTGATCTGATTGGTGTGCTGTTCAGCCAGCGGGTTGACCGTTCTCCACGCGCCGATGATACAGACGATACATTCACCACCGTGACACGGACCGATCCTCAACCGATCATGAATCCGTTTATCGCGATGTTGCCGCCGTCCATGCAGGCGATGGGCGGCAAGCCGCTGTTGTTTATCGCGTTCGTGGTGGTCGTACTGCTGTTGTGGTTGCTGTTTTAATCCTGCAATAACGCCTTATCAACAACCGCAATCTGGCGGCATTTGTTCCCGTGAATACTGTCCGCGTTCTTCACCTGGCGTAACCGGGTGCTGATCGCGGATCCAGAAATCCAGCCCGCCAATCATTTCCTTTACCCTGAATCCAAGTTTCGCCAGTTTATACGCGCCCTGCGTTGAACCGTTGCAGCCGATTCCGTCGCAATACGTCACGTACACCACGTCTTTGCTAAGTTCGCGGGTGCTTTCTGCTGTCATCAGTTTATGCGGAAAACTGACCGCGCCCGGCACATGGCCGCGTGCATAATGTTCAGCAGAACGGGTATCAATAACCACAATTGCGCTCACACCGTTTTGTAAATCCGCCGCGACATCGGCGGCATCAGTATAAAAACTCAGTTTCGACAACAAATACGCAGCACTGATTTCAGGTGACGGTGGTGCGAATCCCAAAACATAAGACTCTTGTTGCATAAACGCTTCCTCATTAAGTGATATGGCTGAAAACAGTTCCATCATCGCTGTTTTTGGTCTTATGATTAATGCCAATTTCAAGCCGATGATAAGACCCATTATGCCAGCACTGTCTCAGCCCTCTGCACTGATTACGCTTTTCGAAAACACAGCGACCAACGGTTCAGGCGCTGCGGCAGGTTTGCGTGACCGGCTGTGTGCTGCGTTGCGGCAGGCCATCAATTCCGGCGCGCTGGCTGGCGGAGAACGCTTGCCCTCTTCCCGCATTCTGGCCTGTGATCTGAAACTCTCACGGGTGACCGTGGAAGCCGCCTACGCGCAGGCAGAAGCGGAGGGTTATCTTCAGCGCCATACCGGCAAAGGCACCTTTGTCAGCCAGTCACTGCCCCGCGCTCCGTCCTCCCGAAACAGTAAAGTCATCCCACCGGGATTGGCGGGATTGTCAGCGCGCGGAGAGAAAATTGTCGCCACCGGCGGTTGTCGTGATCCGCAATCGCCCGTCGCCTTTGCAGCCGGTTCGCCTGATCTGCGCGCCTTCCCGCTGAAAATCTGGAAGCAAATTAGCGCCAGACAACTGCGGACTCAGGGCGAACGTCTGCTGGGATATGGCGACCCGCAAGGGTATTTGCCGTTGCGCGAGGTGCTGGCCAGCTATCTTCAGCAGTCACGCGGGGTCATTTGCAGCGCTGAACACATCCTGATCACCACCAGTTCTCAGCAGGCATTACAACTGCTGGCGATGCTGCTGATTGATCCGGCTGATAGGGTTTGGGTTGAGCAGCCGGGATATCCGGGCGCCCGCAACGCGTTTGCCAGTGCCGGAGCCGACATTTGCGCCATTGCGGTGGATGAGCAGGGAATGGCGCCGGAAGCTGATTCACCCGTGCCACGCCTTATGTACCTGACACCATCACACCATTACCCGACCGGTGTCAGCCTGAGTTTGTCACGCCGTTTACACCTGCTCGAATACGCGAAACGTCACAACAGCTGGATCATCGAAGATGATTATGACAGCGAACTGCATTACGACGGGCGACCGCTTCCGGCCATGCAGGGACTGGATAAACATCAGCGGGTTATTTATGTGGGGACGTTCTCGAAAGTTTTATTTCCGTCTTTGCGGCTGGCCTATGCCGTATTACCGCCTGCGCTGGTGGCGCCAATGGTGATGATGCGCACCGTGAATGACGGCCATTCTTCGCAACTGATGCAGGCCGTCACGGCGGAATTTATGCAGGCCGGGCATTTCGCTTCACATCTGCGCTTGTCACGTCAGCTTTACCATAGCCGCCGTGATCATCTGCTGGCGCAAATTAAGCAAAAGATTGAATGGCTGACACCTCAGGTGGCAGCCGGAGGGCTACAGCTCGCTGCCCGTCTGCCTGCCGGGCAGGAACCGCATTTCAGCGCCCTTGCCGCACAGGCTGGCGTTGAGACGCCACGGCTTTCACCTTTGTTTACCGCCAGCGCCGGTGTAGTGACACGACATCAGGACGGCTGGCTGCTGGGGTTTTCAGCATTAACCCCCGCTGAAATCACCGCCGCCGTGAACCGTCTGGCTTCGCTGCAGGTGCCCGTCATTTAACAAACAGCGTCAGCAATAGCCAGCCCGTGATGCCGCTGAACAGCAGGAACGGGAAAGAGTAATAGTGAAACCGCAGCCAGATCTTTTTGTCATTCGCCATGCGTAACGCGATGAGATTGGCCAATGAGCCTATCGCCAGCCCGAAACCGCCGGCATTGACGGCATAAGCCAGCAGCGGCCCGGAAGGTAAATAGTTGATCATCAGGATCGTCGCAGGCACATTGCTGATCACCTGAGAAAGCCCGATGCTCAGCAGATAATGTCCGTAATCTGGCAAGCTATGAATGTGGGTAAACGCAGGCTGCAGGGCATTCAACCCGACCAGTAAACGCACATCGATAAACATCACGATAAACACCAGGATCAGCGGCCAGTCGATACGCAGCAGAACATTCCGCGCCAGCAATAAAAAGCACAGGATCACCGCCAGCAACCCATACAACGCCAGCCCCAGATCGACACAGGCAATAAACACCACGTAAAGGACGACGCAGCTTACCAGCAGACGCTTGCGGAAAGGGTATCCCTGATTGTTCTCAATCTTTTTCAGGCTATGCGACGGAAAACAAAACCAGGTCACCAGCAATAATGCAGCCAGGGTTATCAGCGCCAGCGGTGTCATCTGCCCGATAAAATGCAGGAACGACTGACCGGATTTATTCCATAGCAGGATATTTTGCGGATTACCGATCGGCGTAAGCAGCGAACCGCCATTTACCGCCAGCGCTTCAAATATAATCAGCCGCGTCACCGGCAACGACGTCAGTTTCTTCAGCGTGATCGTCAGCGGAATCACGATGAACAGTGCGACGTCATTGGTCATAAACGTGGACAGCAGCGCCGCCGCAGTGACCAGAAACAGCGCCAGCCGCCGCTCATTGTCGATGGCGTTAATCATCTTACGGCCAACAAAATCAAAATAACCGCTGACCTCAACGCCCTTGGTCAGCATCAGCAAACCCAGCAAAGTGACGATCGTGTCCCAGTCCACAAACTGCGGGAACCGGCTGATTTTCTCCGGCTGGAACAGGGTCAGAATGACGCCAAGCAGGATTAACAGATGCAAAAATCTGTCACGTAAAAAAGGCTTCAATACAGAGCCAGATGCCGCCATCAACATGTTTTTTTCTTCTCTGATCAGAATGCGCTGACGTTACCCGAAGAATTTCGCCGCTGCCAGCGGATAACATCGATCAGCATAAAAATAAGTAAACTCGCGCCCATTACTGGCAATGAAATTGCCAGACCGAGCGTGATCACCAAAATCGGGCATTGCAGGCTGAACGGCACCGACGTCCAGGTTTGTAGCAGAGTAACAACCGGATGACTACCGTCATTGCTGACAGTTCTTCGCAGCCACCACAGGCGATATCCCCAGGCAATCATCACGCAAAGTCCGACACCAAAAATCACCAGGATGGCCTGATTCCAGACGCCGAACAGAATCCCCATATGTGCATCCACGCCCCAGCGGGTGAGTTTGGCGAGCAACGGGAAATCAGCAAAACGCACGTGATCGACAATCTGCATTGAACGGGGATCGACGGACACCGCATCCACCTGCGTCGGCCAGCGGCGATCAACTTCCGTCACCGTCCAGGCTTTCTCCGCACTATACGTTGGACGGATTTCAATCTTGTTCGCCGCAATGCCAGACTCACGCGCCGCCTGTACCACTGCATCAAAAGTCTGTGCAGAAACAGCGACGGCTTGCGGCACAGCAGGCATTTTATGCGCAGACATATCCATTCCCGGCATATCAGGCATGTCTGCCATCTGCGCATGATGTTCCGCATGTTCATCCGCAGGTGCAGCGACCGCCTGCGGATCCAGACTGGTTTTCACGGCAGGCGTCATCCAGCCCATATACGCGCGCAGCACACCGATATTGTCACCCGCCCATTGCGACCACGTCAGGCCGGTAGCGGAGAAGAACAGTAAGCCAGCCAGTAAACACAGGCCGAGCGAGCTGTGCCAGCGGCGGCTGTGCTGCTGTTTTTCCGCTTTCCCGCTGACCTTACGCAACTGGCGGGGTTGACGGCGGCCAGTGAACCAGAGCACGACGCCGCCCAATGCCGCTACCCACAACCAGGAGGCGGCAAGTTCGCTGTAAATACGCCCCGCATCACCGAGTAGTAAGCCGCGATGTAAATCATCCAGCCAGGTGCGGAACGGCAAAATGCCGCTGGTGCCGTACACCGTCATGTCCCCTTTCACCGCCAGCGTCACCGGATCGATGAAAATCGCCCGGCTTTTGGAGGCGCCCAGTTGCGGATCAGAAAACATGACCCGGGTGGTCTCACCGGCAGACGGAGCCGGTCTGACCGCATAAATCTGTCTATCCTGGCCGGTTACGTTTAGCGCCGCATCAATCTGTCGGGAAAGCGGCTGCGGTTCACCGTGTGAGGAGGTGAAGAGCGCATCAGAATAGAGATGATTTTCGAACTGAGGGGTCAGCACATACAACGTACCGGTGAGTGCCGCGACAAAAATAAACGGTCCGACGAACAGGCCAATGTAAAAATGCACGCGGCGCAGCAACGCCAGAAAGGCCACTCGTGCAGGCATTTTTTTACCCGCGCTGGCAGGCAGGTTTGCAGGTTGATTCATAAATCTGATTTCCTGAATTTCAAATAGCACGCCGTCAACAGCGATAACAATCGCAGTTAACTTGAAAAAATTGATTCAGAGGCAGTTACAGAAAAACAGGCGGTGCGCGGGGTTGGGAATCCGTGAAAAACAGAGAAGGGATAAGACGTTGTATAACAGCGCGCGGAGGGGCACGGCTGGAAAAATCCAGCGACCACAGCATCGGCATGGCCTGTAAATCGAGCATCGGTAAATGCACCAGCAGCACGCAATAACCGCAGGCAGCATCGCTCATTTCACCGGAAAGCATCGCTTTCACCGCATCCTGCGGCGCTGATTTACAGGTTTGCTTCTGACAATGTTCCATCGATGAGGCGTGATGGCCTGACATATTCATGTCAGCCATATCTGCATCCGGCATATCCATGTCCATATCGGACATCACCATGCCGGACATCATCATATGCTGCGCACCCTCAGCCACCAGCGATTTAGAAATCACCGGCGCAATAAACAACATCAGGATCGCCACTATCCCGAGCCAGGCCGGAACATGCAGATGTCGATGATGGATGTGTCTGAGTGAGAGCATTATGTCAACAAGGTGAAAATAAGAAGCGGCGAAATTGTACCTGAATTATTGATAAACATATCCAAAATCATTCGAGTTGCATCAAGGCGGCGAGAGAATGAATCCTCAGGAGCTTACAAAAGTAAGTGACTGAGGTGAATGAACGAAGCCAACGCAGAGGCAACCCGAAGGATGATGGATGTAAAAAAGCCCGCTCGGAAGCAGGCTTTTATTGACTGACTTAGCGACAGATTATTTGTCGTTTTTCAGCTTACGCATGACCAGCGTGGCATTGGTGCCACCGAAGCCGAAGCTGTTGGACATCACAGTCGTCAGCTCGCGCTGAGTGGGTTTAGTGATGATGTCCATGCCTTCGGCCTGCTCATCGAGATTCTCGATGTTGATGCTTGGCGCGATGAAGCCGTATTCAGCCATCAGCAAGGTATAGATCGCTTCCTGAACGCCTGCGGCACCCAGCGAGTGACCGGTCATGGCTTTGGTAGAAGACAGTGCCGGGGTTTTATCGCCGAACACTTCACGGATAGCGCCCAGTTCTTTCACGTCGCCGACCGGGGTAGAAGTCCCGTGCACGTTCACGTAGTCGATTGGGGTATCCACGCCGTTCATTGCCATTTTCATGCAACGCACTGCGCCTTCACCAGATGGAGCCACCATATCTGCACCGTCAGACGTTGCGCCGTAGCCAACGATTTCTGCGTAAATGTGTGCGCCACGTGCCAGAGCGTGTTCCAGCTCTTCGACAACAACCATACCGCCGCCGCCTGCGATAACGAAACCGTCACGCGCTTTGTCGTAGGTACGGGAAGCTTTGTCTGGAGTTTCGTTGTAGCTGGTGGACAGTGCGCCCATCGCGTCGAATTCGCACGCCATTTCCCAGCACAGCTCTTCACCGCCACCGGCAAACACCACGTCCTGTTTGCCCAGCTGAATCATTTCTACCGCGTTACCGATGCAGTGTGCAGAGGTGGCACAGGCAGAACTGATGGAATAGTTAACACCACGAATTTTGAATGGGGTCGCAAGGCAGGCTGACACGCCGGAAGCCATCGCTTTGGTCACCATGTAAGGGCCAACGCCGCGCAGGCCTTTGGCACGCATACCGTCGGAGCCCGCAACCTGATTGCGCGGAGAACCGCCGCCGGAACCTGCAATCAGGCCGGTACGTTCGTTGGAAACCATTTCAGGGGTCAGACCAGAGTCTTCAATCGCCTGTTGCATGGAAAGGTAAGCGTAGATCGAGGCATCACTCATGAAACGCACAATCTTACGATCGATGAGGCCTGCGGTGTCTAATTTGACATCACCCCAGACGTGACTACGCATCCCGGCATCTTTCAGCTCTTGCGAGAAGGTGATCCCAGAGCGACCTTCCTGCAGAGATGCAAGAACTTCCTGCTTGTTG
>Ga0308159_1005212_pt1 | contig 11213 bp, 15 predicted proteins | sample PhyCR1_FD_201040 | JGI IMG/M metagenome (GOLD analysis project Ga0308159, IMG submission 201040) | Phyllosphere microbial communities from UC Gill Tract Community Farm, Albany, California, United States - DLSLC.R1 | ecosystem: Host-associated > Plants > Phyllosphere > Unclassified | place: USA...
ACGGGCGCTGCGATGACATGCCCGACGTTAAATATGCTGGCATCACAGACAGGGATGTCCCGCGCTGCATTTGCAAAACACTTTGGTCAGACGGTTGGAATTACGCCCATAGAATCTCTGACGCAACGGAGGATGCTGGTCGCCAGCGATCGTCTGCAAAATTCAGGCGAGACGATTTCAGGCGTTTCTGCCGCACTGGGATATGAGTCGGAGAGCGCCTTCAGAAAAGCATTTAAGCGTGTTACTGGCGCTCCACCAGGAAAGTTAACCCATTCGAAAAAGTTTTGAAGGTTAATCGAAAACCCCATTAATTACGGCGGTCACGACAGCGGTGCTCAGGGCTATCAGCACAAGATTATCTCCGACAGCTCGCCATTCGTAACCAGGGTAATAGGGCAGCTCATTTAGCATCGATGATGGCAAACTTTTTTTGGCGATACCCGGAGGCAAAGGTTTACCACGCGCAACTTTTTTAGCTATTCCTGGCGGCAAAGACTGATAGCCGACAAGGCCATAATTGACGGCAAGTTTACGTGCAAGAGAGTAGTTGATATCTGACTCGACGTGATCGGGTCGTCCAGCGTTCTTACGATTTACATGTTTTTCTTTCGGACCCGCATTACCATGCCCCTTGTTTCCGTGCTCTCCGTTTTTGCCGTTATTACCCGGGTTTCCGCTATTACCCTGACCGCCACCACCGTTGCCGTTGCCCGGATTTGCGAAAACGGGCGCAGCAAGCACGGAACAAGATATCACCACCGCAAATGCGGCTTTTAAAGCGCGAGATTTGAGCATGTTATCTTTCCTTAATATTATTCAGTAATCTGAACCAGAAAATATAAAGCGAAGTAAGGAGGTAATATGAGTTCAACCTCTTCACATTATTATGTCACCTGTTAGTTATTACTCAGCATTAAACGGCCGACAACCACATAGCAATCTTAAGAATTATCTCAAATTAATCAAAGAAAAGCTGTACGATGTTTTGATATTTCGTATAAATTTTATGCTGAAACCCTTGCTAACAATAGATAAATTTTCGGCTTTAAGCGAGGCGGAATACATTATCTTTATTTTTATGCTGCTGCAATTCATTGTTTATACTTGCGATTACCTGGTTTTAGTACAACGCTTAATCACTCTGCTACATAAGACACCTTAAGTGAGGTAGAAAACATGACGACTCATGAGACGGAGCAGGTAATTGTGAGCAGAATTTTTCTGATATCGGTCTTCCCATAATATGCAGGAGTTCAAAATGAAAACTAATAAAAGCTATAAAGGATGGCTGGCTATATCAGCTGTCGTCGCTCTCTTCAGCACTGCCAGCGTACAGGCTGAGACGCAGACAAGCGCCCCGCAGGGTGGGAATACACCGCAGACCGTAAAGAATGACAAGCTCAGTCCTGGTGATGAAAAAGCACTGAAGGATATGGCGCAGGCCAATATCAATGAAATTGCCGCCGCCAAAATTGCGCTGAACAAAACACAAAGTGCAGAAGTTAAAACCTTTGCACAGAAGATGGTCGAAGATCATGGCAGTGCCCTGACAAAAGTTCAGGCGGTTGCTAAGCAAAAAGAGGTGACATTACCGACTGCGCCAGACGCTAAACATAAGGCCATGGCCGACAAGCTGGAAAAGCAGAGCGGCGGTGCCTTTGACAAAATGTATATGGAAAACGCCGGAATAATGGATCATAAGATGGTGCTGTCGACGTTGAAGAGCGACGCGACGAAGATAAAGGATCCGGATGTGAAGGCGCTGGCTGACGCGCATACCCCTGTTGTAGAACAGCATCTGAAGTCCGCCCAGCACATGGCGATGTAACCAGGCTGGCCGGTTCCGAATTATCCGCAAGTGCTGTTACGGGATCATCGGGACCAGCCAGAAATGACATAATCCACCATCGGCTGGAGTTTCTCTCTCGTTACGCCAGCCTTTGCCTGAACAGCCATGCCCTGCGCTACAGTCATAAGGTATTTCGCTAACATTTCACAATCAGCGGATGAAGAAAGCTCGCCCTCGTGCTTTGCACGTTTGAGCCTCTCCAGCAAAGCCGTCTCTGAGCCAATGCGGCGAGTGATCAATTCCTGGCGAATGGTTTCAGCCCCCTCTGAACATGCCAGAGCGCCATTAATACCGAGACATCCCCGGCATTCACCACCGAGCGTGTGGGTATCCAGCATGCCATTAAGAATGAGTCGCACCGCATCATGAACGTTTGGTTCCTGGAGTGCTCCGGTCATAAAAGCCATATATCTGACTTCATATCTCTCCAGCGCTTTACGGAAAAGGCTCTCTTTGTTTCCAAAGGTGGCGTAAAGACTCGGACGCGCAACGCCCGTCGCACGTGTCAGGTCATCAAAGGAGGTGCCTTCGTAACCGTTTTTCCAGAACACCACCAGGGCTGCTTCTAAAGCGACCTCCGCGTCAAATTCCCGATGTCTTCCCATTTAGCCTCCGATTCTATAACGGTCATTATAAAAAAATTGACGGCCCGCGTCCAACTCTGTACTAATAATACTGTAACGACCAGTATTAAATTTTTTTGCTGGCGCAGATGATAGCGTCTGGCCCGAAACAGAGAAGGAAAGAGTGTGAACGAAGAGCAGCAAAACCAGCGCGTTGCAGTTGTTAAGGACTATTTTCGCAAACTCGACTCGGGCGATTCGTCAATGATGGATCTTCTGACAGACGACATTCAGATCTACTTTCCAAAGTTCGGTGTAGGATACGGAAAAGCTGAAGTGGCTCGCGCCGCTCAGGGAATGATGAGCACCCTGCAAAAGATCGAGCACGACTTCGAGCGGATGAATATTCTGGTTGCGGGCGATCACGTTGTCGTTGAAGGGTTTGAGAGTGGAATCAGCGCTAACGGAACGCCCTGGCCTGTAAAGGGTCGCTCTGAAGGCCGTTACTGTAACGTTTTCCAGTTCGATGGGCTTAAAATTAAGCGGCTTCATATCTATGCCGATCCCGATTTCGACAGCACGCATGAAGAGCGATTTTTGTGGCCAGCGGTCGGCATGACCCGTTCAGGTGACATCTGATTGGTGAAGTGACATGCGTTCAGGATTGATCTCCATGCTGACGCAGCTGCTCTCCTGTGCAATCACTGTCGAGCTATTTGCACTTCGGGCGCGGTTCCTGAAGCGTTTAAGCTCATAATCATGTTAAGAAAATCCACGTGCCTGAGAGGATATTTTAAGCGTCTTCTGCGCTCAGACACATCGGTATAACTGGCTTGAATTGCGAGCTTCAGGAGCCATCAAGCCCCAGCGTTTCACGACGCAGGAAGGCCCAGTCAATCAGAGCAGTCATTGATGGCCCAAGCGCTTTTCCCAGATCGGTAAGTGAGTACTCAACACGCGGTGGAACTTCGGGATAAACCGTGCGTGTCACGATGCCATCCTGTTCCAGTTGCTTAAGCTGCTGGATCAGCATTTTTTGATTTACGCCCTCAATCCGGCGCTCCAGCTCTGAAAAGCGCAGCGGGCCTTTAGCGGCGAAAAGCTGACAGATAATAATTGTCTTCCATTTACCTTCAATAATCTTCAGCGCTTCGGTGGTAGCCTGAGCCCACACCAGTCGCTGTTCCGGAATATCACAACGCCAGTCTCTTTCCATACTTACCTTCAGGTTAGTAACCCACTATTTTGTCGGTTCTTGTTGTTTATTCAGTGAATATGTAGGGTATCTCACTCACCACTGAATCAGGAGCAAAATATGAAAATCGGCGTAATTGGCACAGGTAATATCGGTGGTACCCTGGCACGTAAGCTCAGTGAAGCGGGGCACAAGGTAAAAATCGCTAATTCACGTGGAGTTGATGGCGTGCGTGTTTTTGCGGGTGAAATTAATGCAGAACCCACAGACATCAGGGGAGCGGTTACAGACGTCGAAGCCGTGATTCTCTCCATTCCGCTGCCGGCACTTAGCAGCCTGCCTGATGGTCTTTTCGATCACCTTCCACCCCATGTCCCGGTGATCGACACCAGCAACTACTATCCTGGCCTGCGCGACGCACCGATTACTGCACTGGATAATGGGCAGACCGAAAGCGAATGGGTTCAGGAGCAGATCGGGCACCCTGTGGTTAAAGCTTTTAATAATATTCTTGCCGACTCGCTCGCCGATCTGGGCCAGCCGCAGGGAAGTCGGGGTCGTCTGGCGGTTGCCGTAGCGGGAGATCATCCTGAAGCTGTGCAGACGGCCATGTCACTGGTTAACGACACAGGCTTTGATCCTGTGTTCTCTGGGACTATCGCTGAATCATGGCGTCAGCAGCCCTGCACACCTTGTTACTGCTGTGACTGGGAAGCGCCCGTAATGCTGCGAGCTCTGCCGTTGGCCAGAAAGGGCGAAGGGCTGACCCGGCTGCCACAGCTTTATGCCAGTTTCGCGACGCTGGGTGATGCGCCCTCTCATCAGGATATTATCGAAAACAACCGTGCCATAAACTGGCCGGTTTAAATCGTCCGGGAAGGATAATCTGTCTGCATTGAAGTTCTGGATAAAGATTGTTCTGAGAATATTTTTGCATAGTGGCTTGCTGGCTCAGGCATCTATTATCCACGGCATTGCTCTACAGGTTTGTCCTTAAGCCTCAGATCCAGATTACTGACCGGCGAGTGCGGTAATGAAGTCGCGATAGGTATGCAGTGGGCGGCCAGGCAAGGTGACCAGACGTTCCCGGTCGCCCTCCTGTGGAAGCATCCCATCACTGACGTAACGTTCAGCCATCAGCCGCATTTCATACGCCATCCAGCGCGGTATAAACTCCGCCATATTCGCTTCGAACGCATCCGGATTATCTCCTCCATAAATTACCGGACGGCCCAGAAGCTGTTGCCAGGCTGCTGCTGCCTCTTCTCCGGTCAGCGTATCTGGCCCTACGAGATTGAGCGTTTCGACCGGTAATTCTTCGCCGGCCTGGTCGCGCCTTATCAGTTCAATTGCTGCCACTTCAGCAATATCCCGTGTATCGATCATTACAGTTACGGATTATCAGACCTCTTTACGGCCCAGATAACGCTCTTTCATCAGTGACAGTTTTATGCCGATATCCAGCGCCGGCGATGGCGGCATGAAACTGGCCTTGCCCAGCGACAGCATATCCGCAATATGCGGGTTGTCCTGTTTCATCATGAAATCCGCCAGCAGACTGCCCGCCACGGTCTGTTTTGAAACGCCTGCGCCATTACAGCCACCCGCCGTACAGATAAAGTTGTTCAGCATGCCCCATTCAGGCGCGCCGTTTCGCGTAACACTGATGGTGCCGGACCAGGTGTGGGTTATCTTTACGCTGCCCAGGGTCGGATAGACTTTATGAAATAAGCGCTGATGCAGCCGGGTCGCCTGCCAGGTCTGCGCGGCATTCACCTGACCGCTAAGTGCGGGTATCACGTGCTGGCGAATCAGGAAACGGCGGTCTGAGGTAAAACGGAAGGTTGCACCGGCAATCGCATTAACCGGCGTAAGCCCCCAGCTCTGCATGGGAGGCAGAGTAGCCAGTTGTTCATCGGTCAGTGGATCGGTAATGCTGGCGAAGGTCGCCATTGCAGCCTGACGCGAAAGTCCCGGTCGCAACTCTGGCGATAATGCATTGGTGGCCAGCATCACCTTTGGCGTTTTAATGGTGCCAAATGGTGTCAGCACTTCAGCCATGCTGCCGTAGCGAATCCCCAGCACTGGCGTGTTATCGAAGCGTTGAACATTTTCAGGTAAATAGTGGCTTAGCCCGGCGATCAACTGCGCCGGATTAACCAGCACACAGCCTGGTGTGTATATCCCTTTGCTGTAAAAGCGCGTGCCGAGTTTAAGGTAAAGCTCCTCGCTGTCTGACATCTGCCATGGCTCATCCATTAAATCGAGGTGGCTGGCGAACTCCTTTAAAATACGATCGTTGCCACGCTCAGCCTGGCAGTGATATTTACCGACCTGTTCCCAGTCACACTGAAGATGATACTGAGAAATAACCTGCTCCAGTTGACGAATACCTTCCTGAAGCAGGTTACGGTAAGCGTTGGCCTTTTTTAATTCAGCGGTCGAGCTGCCAATATTATGAGGCAGACCGATAACAAATCCGGAATTACGTGCCGATGCGCTTTCCCGTGTGCTGTGCGCGTCGACGATGATAATTTTCAGACCGGGCTTAATTTCAGCCAGGCGGCGCGCAAAGGCAACACCTGCAAATCCCGCGCCGACGATAACCCAGTCTGCAGTGATATCCTCTCGCAGCATGGGCTGCGGCGGAAAACAATGCTCACCCGCAGGCCAGCCCAGTTGATTGTGATTAAATGGTATTGATGCGTAGCGCAATTCCCTGTGCCTTATATGAAAAATAAAGCAATTTTATAAGTGAAAGCGGGTTATCTGTGCCAGCGGTAATCTGACTAATGTTGATTTCAGACAAGTAAAATTCAGGTGGATGATTTTTGAGTTAAAAATCAAAGGTGGCGCGGATTTTCGAAGAAGAGATTATAACGCGACTGTTATGGGGTTTATTTTCTGGTGTCAAAGACCGAAAACAGTAATCTGCAGAGGCGATATATTCATAAAGCCCGGACAGGGGAGTGCAAAACGGAACAGGACGCGCTATTAACTGGCAATTTTTGGCGGAGAGTCAGCCCCAGAAACCGATGCCTGTTCGGCATCAAAGCGTTTTATAGATTTCAGCAATGACCTGCATCGTTGCCTCTTCTATGGTTCCTTCATTGCGACATAAAAACCAGCCGTGGTTGGTCATCTCCTGCTCGAACACTCTGGTGCAAGCGACATGCTCTTCCAGCCTGTGAATGACTGTACTGCCCAGCCCACGCGATCGTGCCGCGGCTCGTTCCCATGAAACTTCAGGTGCCGTGACCACCCCGACATGCAGGTCTGGCGCTCGCACGTTGAGCTCAATGTTTCGCTGTAAAATCTCTGCAAAGGGCACCAGCCGCCGAAACGCGGCATCAGACGGATACCAGCGATCCATCAGGATAATACAGTTCTCAGGCTGCTTGGTGAGTACGTTCTGTGAAATCCAGGCTCGGCTAACGGCAAAGCGTTCACAAATTTCCTGCTCCAGTTCGACGGAGGGATTTCTGGCGAGCCTGTTAACCAGCGCCATTGTTTCCGCCCTGAAGGGATCGCTTTTTTGCTCACTAAGTCGGATCACCTTCCTGTTATCTGCTCTTAGTACTTTCGTAATGGACTCCAGCAGGGTGGTTTTACCGGTTCCCTTGGGCCCATCCAGAGAAACAAACAGCTGACGACTCATGCCAGGAATGAGAAGTGAGTTAAGATTTTTGTGAATCGTCCATCTGGTAAAAACATCTTATTTTCCTGGTTTGAATAGCTGAATTTACATCGTTCTCTGTAGCCGTCAGGCACGTCAGCGTGAACATGATTTTTAAACAGACCCTGGTGAACACGCTGGTAACGGTTCTGACGTAATAGTTTATAGAACAGGATGTCAGCATCTGGCTCCGATGTGCCCTGTTAAGAACCACACCGGACTGGATTCTCATATAAAGTCGCAGTTTACGCCATTCTATGTCCGGAGCATGAAGAAAAAGCTAATGGGCAAGTTTGGCTGCTGAGCGCAGAAGGGCTTATGAAGGTTGTCTTTTAACCAGGGTAGAGAGTCGGGGGCTGTGATCTCCGGTTCCCACAGTGTAAGCGGCAGGCCTGAAATGCGTGATCCAGGGTGGTTTTATCTTTGTCCGCGTCCGCTATGAGCGAGGAGCGGACGTTTCACTTTTGACAGCTGAAGGTTTCAGTACGTTGAACATAACTTCACTGTTGCGAATAATTGCTCATAAGTTTATAAAATCAGAAACCTATATGGAAATGAAGGCACTATGAATATTTCAATCAGAAAGTTACTGCCGCTAGAATGGGATCATGCTTACAGTCTGATTTCACAGCTACGGAACATTTCCAGGGAAAAATTTATCGAAAGCGTCAGAATTCAGACGTTGAACGGTTATGAACTTGTTGGCGCATTTGGCAATGAAAAAATGCTTGGCTTGATGGGTTTCCGTCCCGTTCATACTCTGGCCAGAGGATCACATCTCCATATTGATGATTTGATCGTAGATGAGGCTTTAAGAAGCACAGGGATAGGGAAAAAATTGCTGGATTTTGCCACCACTGAATCAGAAAGCAGGGATATGAACTTCGTGTTCCTTGATGCCCGACAGCAGGCGATACCCTTTTATGAACGGAATGGCTTTGTGGCTCACACATCACCTTCAATGAAAAAGCCTCTCCGATAAGACCAGATAGCCTGTTCATAGGTGGGGGTGCGGACATTATAACTTTGCATCTACACCCTTTAGCACTCCAAAAACATGAAGTTAAGGAAGTTTTTTGCACATAAAAACACTCAACGGATCTTTTGCATAAGGTGGGAATGCATTGCATATCTCATAACCGCATCTACGATAAAGTGCTATAGCCGGTTGCTGATGAATCCCTGTTTCAAGCTGCAATAGGCTCAAATTTTTTTCTGAAGCAATCGTCTCGATTGCACTGACTATCTGTTCTCCGAGCTTCCTCCCCCGATATTCCGGTCGAATATAAACCCGCTTAATCTCAGCTGAGCCATTTTCATGAAATAGCAAAGCACCACAACCTGCAGGTAAGCCACTTTCATCACGTACGATGATGCACCGGAGTTGCTCATCATTAACTTTTGGAAGATCAAGGCAGTGATTACTTTCTGCAGGATATAGTGCGTTCTGAAAGGCATCGAGTTCGCTTACCAGCCACAGCAGGTCAGAATCACTTTTATCTACTTCTGAAATGCTGAACATTCGCTATCCTCGATTCAGTTTTAACTACTGAATCTAACATAATATTCCATCTATGACGGCTTTCAGTATTTAGCATAAGAGTACATGTGCAACTTCCGCTGCTGGCACAAAGCGGACTGACGGCAGGCCAGGGTCCGCTATGAGCGAGAAGCATAAGTCGCTGCTGCGTGAGCCGGAATAGCGCTTTGGTGGTGCGGCGGGCGAGAAGAACAGTCCGCATTCAAAAAGCTTTCTCGATGGCTTCAAAAAGTTCTTCGACGATTTGACTCGCTAAGCGGAAACGCTGCGGTAAACATAAAAAGCCCCTGCTGTGCAGGGGCTTTTTTTATTGCTGTACTATTCAGCAAAACGTAACCGTTAGGCGTACTTAAAAATTTTTCTCATGTTTCCGCTTTCATTGTCGATAACCTGATTGCTGGCTGAGTGATGATTTCATTCAGCATTTATTTTTTCATTTCAGGCGATAAGGATATTTATGAACAAGCTTTGTGTTGCGGCATTGTTGGCTCTGAGTTTAACCGGCTGTGCGCAGCAGACTTTCGTAATGAAACAGAATCAAGTTGGCGCGGCGACGAAAACCACCAGCCAGCCGTTCTTTGTTTCAGGTATCGGTCAGCGTAAGAGCATTGATGCGGCGCAGGTGTGCGGCGGCCAGGAAAAAGTTAACCGGGTTGAAGTGCAGCAGACGTTTGTTAATGGCTTACTGGGCGTGGTGACGTTTGGTATCTACACGCCACGTGAAGCGCGCGTTTATTGCGCCATCTGATAATGCCTCAGGCCGGTTCGCCGGCCTAATCCTCCGCCGGTTATTAAATCGCATTAGTATATTGTCACTATTAAACTCAGCTGTCGCACCGCTGCGCGGCTTGCCTGCTGAAGACAATATCCGAAACAAGTTCAGGCAACGTCGTCCAGCCTGGTAAAAGCAGTGGTAAGCTGTTGAGGCATGTCAGTCCGCTTTGAGCGAGGAGCGGACATTGAAATTGTCCGCCTATTAATAACTTTCTGTTCATCCGGCTTATCAAAACAGCGATAGGGTCAGTGCCAGTCAATAAAAGTGGGTGTTCTGACACTTGAACTGCTCAATATCGCTATGATGATGACGCCATAACAGCGGTAATGCCATATAACCCAATACCATACGCAAGGTGCGTAATCAGGCTTAACAAACGCGCCACCCATGGACGAGGTGTACGGGAGGCTGCGATACCAAAGCCAAACGCGGGTTGCAAAATTAAGAACGGAGCAATCAAAGTTAACAAACCTGTCAACACACCCGTTGAGAGAGAAGGCTCATGGAGCCAGCCCCTTCCGTTAAGCAAAAGCGGGATAACAGCAAAAATTATCCCGGTCAGATAATGGAATACCCAGCCAGTAAGATTCTCCCCACGTATCTGTGACGCTGAAAGAATGGTGTGATGCCTGAATTTTCCTTGTGGAAGCCATAAAATCCAGCGGCCTACCAGCGCATAATTCAATGGTGGAATTTTTAAAATGAGCTTTTGACATAACGACCACAAATCCATGACCAGTGTTGCGCCAATGCCCGTGATGACAGTTTTGAAAAAAATAATGATATCCAAAGCGTACTCCTTCTTTTAAATGACATAATAATCAGTGTGCAACTTAAAGTGAGGTTTAAGTCAACAATGAAAGAACTGGATATCAGGGAAATCGCTGACCTTACCGGAGTTACCCCGTCAGCGTTGCGATATTACGAAAAGAAAGAACTAATCAAACCTGTTGGCCGTAACGGGCTAAGAAGGCAATACAATGAAAATGTTATCAATAAACTGCAATTAATCGCGCTTGGGCAGGCTGCAGGGTTTTCTCTTGATGAAATAGGCGCAATGTTTAGTGCAGAGAACAAACTCGCATTAGATAGCGTTCAGCTTCTTCAACGAGCAACGGAGATCGACGGCACTATCCGCAAACTCCAGTTGTTAAGCCGGGGGCTGAAACATGTCGCATGTTGTACAAAAACCGAGCATTTAGAATGTGAAGAATTCAAAAAAATTGTATCCAGAGGGCTGCGACTCGTCAGATAGATTATTTTAAAGTTCCAGGACATGAGCTACGTCCGCTTCTGGCACGAAGCGGACCTTGCCAATAGGGCATGATGGCGTCATTCTCTGCGGTTAGCATAACGTCATTGACATTCGAAACGTCAGTGACAGGCACAGGCTGGGCGGCGCCGCCCTGAACAGGGCCTCCACCCTTTTTGCCAGGATCACCCCTTCGATACAGCAGCGCGGGAGCTTAGTCGCCGACAACCATTACTCCGGAATAAGACACCCGGCCAGGATAAGCGCCCGCTATGTGAAGTGGGCACTTATTATCAGGTGGCGCTGTTATATCCGGTTGCCGGAAGCAGTGTTTTACTCCCTTTCAGGGTAAAGAGGGAAATA
>Ga0308159_1005214_pt1 | contig 11212 bp, 8 predicted proteins | sample PhyCR1_FD_201040 | JGI IMG/M metagenome (GOLD analysis project Ga0308159, IMG submission 201040) | Phyllosphere microbial communities from UC Gill Tract Community Farm, Albany, California, United States - DLSLC.R1 | ecosystem: Host-associated > Plants > Phyllosphere > Unclassified | place: USA...
CCTGAACACCGATCACTCGTCGCTGATTCAGCTGTACCGCAGCGCCCGCGCTTTGCCGGGTGTGAAGAAGATCCTGATTGCTTCCGGCCTGCGTTACGACCTCGCGGTCGAGTCGCCGGAATACGTCAAGGAGCTGGTGACCCACCACGTTGGCGGCTACCTGAAGATCGCCCCGGAGCATACCGAGGAAGGTCCGCTCAACCAGATGATGAAACCGGGCATCGGCAGCTACGACAAGTTCAAGCGCATGTTCGAGAAGTACACCAAGGAAGCGGGCAAGGAGCAGTACCTGATTCCGTACTTCATCGCCGCGCACCCGGGCACCACCGACGAAGACATGATGAACCTCGCGCTGTGGCTCAAGGGCAACGGCTTCCGCGCCGACCAGGTGCAGGCGTTCTACCCGTCGCCGATGGCCACCGCCACCGCGATGTACCACTCGGGCAAGAACCCGCTGCGCAAGGTGACGTACAAGAGCGACGGCGTGACCATCGTCAAGAGCGAAGATCAGCGTCGTCTGCACAAGGCGTTCCTGCGTTATCACGACCCGAAAGGCTGGCCGATGCTGCGTGAAGCGTTGATTCGCATGGGCCGTGGCGATCTGATCGGCCCGGGCAAGGATCAACTGATCCCGGCGCATCAGCCGGCCACCGACAGCTACCAGAGCGCGCGTCGCAAGAACTCGACGCCGGCCGGCAGCCATAAAGTGGCGAAGGAAGGCAAAGAGAAGACCACCAAGATCCTCACCCAGCACAACGGCCTGCCGCCGCGTGCCAGTGATGGTGGTAACCCTTGGGACAAGCGTGAACAGGCCAAGGCCGCGGCATTCGCCCGCAACCAGCAGGCCGCCAAGGAACGCAAGGACGCCGCCAAAGGCAAAGGGCCGAAGCCGACACGCAAGCCGGTCGTACCGCGCTAAACGAAAACGCCAACCTTCGGGTTGGCGTTTTGCGTTTCAGGCCTTGAGAAATGTGGTGTCAGGATCATCGCTTCCCCCTCACCCCAGCCCTCTCCCCCAAAGGGGCGAGGGGGAAGGGAGCAGATCTCCAGGCTTTTCAAACTCGCAGCTCGACTCAAGACCGGGCGCGCTGATCGTTCCCACGCTCCTGCGTGGGAATGCCTCAAAGGACGCTCTGCGTTCCAGCCGTTACTCGCAGTATTGTCGAACAGGGTTGTGACGCTGAGCGTCACGGGCTGCATTCCCACGCAGAGCGTGGGAACGATCAAAATGCGGTGAGCCCACTGGCCCCATCGCTGGCAAGCCAGCTCCCACAGGTTTCTCTGCGGCCAAAGAACCGTGGCCACCAAAGATCTCTGTGGGAGCTGGCTTGCCAGCGATGGGGCCCGCTCAGACACTTCCATCAATGACTGCCTGCCACAAATAGAAGCACACTCGCCAAAGCATTTCCTCTCATCGCCCGGTTTTGGTGCTGTACTGCCCTGAGCATTCCGCGAAAGTGCGCAAGCCTGTCATGGCATAAGTCTTGCGCGCTTTCCCATACGCCCAAGGCTCGCAGGAGGCACGCCGTGTCGATTCATGTCGCATTGCACCACGTCACGCATTATCGCTACGACCGCGCTGTCGAACTCGGCCCGCAGATCGTGCGTCTGCGCCCGGCTGCCCACAGCCGCACGCGGATTTTGTCCTATGCGTTGAAAGTCTCGCCCGAGCAGCATTTCATCAACTGGCAGCAGGACCCCCAAGGCAATTACCTAGCGCGCCTGGTATTTCCCGAGAAGACCGATGAGCTGCGCATCGAAGTCGACCTGCTCGCGGAGATGGCGGTGTTCAATCCGTTCGACTTCTTCCTTGAGCCCTACGCCGAAAAAATCCCGTTCGCCTATGCCGCCGACGAGCGCAAGGAGCTGGCGCCGTACCTCGAAACCCTACCGCTGACGCCGAAATTCAAAGCGTATCTGGATGCCATCGACCGCACGCCGTTGCCAGCGGTGGACTTTCTCGTCGCGCTCAACCAGCGCCTGAGCGAGGACATCGGCTATCTGATCCGTATGGAGCCGGGCGTGCAAACTCCCGAGCACACCCTCGAACACGCTTCCGGTTCGTGCCGCGATTCGGCGTGGCTGCTGGTGCAATTGCTGCGCAACCTCGGGCTGGCGGCGCGGTTCGTGTCCGGTTATCTGATCCAGCTCACTGCCGACGTGAAAAGCCTCGACGGCCCGTCTGGCACCGAAGTGGACTTCACCGACCTGCACGCCTGGTGCGAGGTGTATTTACCGGGGGCAGGCTGGATCGGCCTGGATGCGACTTCAGGGCTGTTTGCCGGTGAAGGGCACATCCCGTTGGCTTGCAGCCCCGATCCGTCCTCGGCGGCACCGATCAGTGGTCTGGTGGAGCCGTGTGAATGTGAGTTCAGCCACGAAATGTCCGTCGAGCGCATCTGGGAAGCGCCGCGGGTCACCAAGCCCTACACCGATGAACAATGGCGGGCGATCGAGGCGCTGGGCCGGCAGATCGATGCCGACCTGCTTGAGGGCGACGTGCGCCTGACCATGGGCGGCGAACCGACCTTCGTCTCGATCGACGACCCGGACGGTGCCGAGTGGAACACCGCCGCGCTGGGGCCGGCCAAACGCCGGCTCTCCGCCGAACTGTTCGAACGCATGCGTGCGCACTACGCGCCGCAGGGACTGGTGCATTTCGGCCAGGGCAAGTGGTATCCCGGCGAGCAACTGCCGCGCTGGTCGCTCAACTGCTACTGGCGCCGCGACGGCGTGCCGATCTGGCACAACACCGCGCTGATCGCCGACGAGCAGCAAGACTACGGCGCCGACGGCGAACTGGCCGGGCGCTTTCTGGCGAGCGTTGCTGAACGACTGAAACTGCCGCCGCGGTTTGTCTTTCCAGCCTACGAGGACAATTTCTGTTACTTGTGGCGCGAAGGGACTTTGCCGAGCAACGTGAGCGCCGAAGATTCGCGTCTGGAAGAGCCGCTGGAGCGCGCACGCCTGCGCAAAGTCTTCAGCCAGGGGCTGAACAAGATCATCGGCCAGGTGCTGCCGCTGGCACGTACTGCCAAGGGTGATCAATGGCAGAGCGGGCGCTGGTATCTGCGTGATGAACATTGCCGGCTGGTGCCGGGGGATTCGCCGCTTGGCTACCGTCTGCCGCTGGCTTCGCAGCCTTGGGTCAAGGCTGCCGAATACCCGTTCATTCATCCGCAGGATCCGAATCAGGACTTCCCCGAATTGCCAGACGCCGCGCAGCTCAACCGGCACGGCGAGCCTGCGGCCACTGATGAACGTGCGCCGAGCATCGACGAATCGGCCGACTGGCTGACCCGCACGGCATTTTGTGCCGAGGCGCGCGAAGGGCGTTTGTATCTGTTCATGCCACCGCTGGAGCGGGTCGAGGATTATCTTGAACTGGTCGCGGCCATCGAGGCCACCGCCGAAGAACTGCATTGCCCGGTGCTGCTCGAAGGCTATGAGCCGCCGAGCGATCCGCGCCTGAGCAACTTCCGTATCACCCCGGATCCCGGTGTGATCGAAGTCAACGTGCAGCCCTCGGCGACGTGGAGCGAGTTGGTCGAACGCACCGAATTTCTGTATGAGCAGGCGCGGCAAACCCGATTGACCACCGAGAAATTCATGATCGACGGCCGTCACACTGGCACCGGTGGCGGTAACCATTTCGTGCTCGGTGGCGCGACACCGGCAGACTCGCCGTTCCTGCGCCGCCCGGACCTGTTGCGCAGCCTGATCAGTTACTGGCACAACCATCCGTCGTTGTCGTATCTGTTCTCCGGCTTGTTCATCGGCCCGACCTCCCAGGCGCCACGGGTCGACGAGGCACGCAACGATGCGTTGTACGAGCTGGAAATCGCCTTCGCGCAGATGCCCGAACCGGGCGAAGCCTGTGCGCCGTGGCTGGTCGATCGTCTGCTGCGCAATTTGCTCATCGACGTCACCGGCAATACCCATCGCGCCGAATTCTGCATCGACAAACTGTATTCGCCGGACGGCGCCACCGGGCGCCTGGGTTTGCTGGAACTGCGCGCCTTTGAAATGCCGCCGCACGCGCGCATGAGTCTGGCCCAGCAATTGTTGCTGCGGGCGTTGGTGGCGCGGTTCTGGCGTGAGCCTTATGCACCGCCGAAACTGGCGCGCTGGGGCACAGAACTGCATGACCGTTTCCTGTTGCCGCACTTTATCGAGCAGGACTTTGCCGACGTCATTGTTGAACTCAACAACGCCGGGTATCCGTTGCGCGCCGAATGGTTCGCCGCGCACCTGGAGTTTCGTTTTCCCAAGGTCGGCGATTATGCGGTCAACGGTATCGAACTGGAGCTGCGTCAGGCGCTGGAGCCTTGGCATGTGCTGGGCGAAGAGGGCGCGGCGGGCGGCGCGGTGCGCTATGTCGATTCATCGCTGGAGCGTTTGCAGGTCAAACTCAAAGGCCTGCCGCCGCAGCGCTATCTGCTGACCTGCAACGGCGTTGCCGTGCCGCTGCACCCGACCGGGCGTGTCGGCGAGTTCGTCGCCGGCGTGCGCTACCGCGCCTGGCAACCGGCCAACTGCCTGCAACCGACGATCCCGGTGCACGCACCGCTGGTGTTCGACCTGCTCGACACCTGGATGGGCCGTTCGCTGGGCGGTTGTCAGTATCACGTTGCCCATCCCGGCGGGCGCAATTACGAGACTTTGCCAGTCAACGCCAACGAAGCGGAGAGCCGGCGCATGGCGCGGTTCTTCCGCGTCGGACACACGCCGGGGAAACTTCCGACACCCCCTGTCGAAATCACTGACGAGCTGCCGATGACCCTCGATTTGCGACGTTTCCGTGTCCTGCGCGACGAGTAGATTTTTCGTCTATCCGGGCGTCATGTGCCTGCGTTAGTCTGACCGTTCCTTGCTGTCTGCCGAGCTTTCCATGCCTGACCTGCTAGACCGCTACCCGCTGAACGCGGGCACTTATCACGAACTGCTCGACGGCAGTGGAGCGGTGCGCGCGCATTGGCAGCGGCTGTTCGATCAATTGCAGCGCAGCACCCCGGCGCAGCTGATTCAGCGCCAGGCACTGCTGGCGCGGCAGATTCAGGAAAACGGCGTGACCTACAATGTCTATGCCGACCCCAAAGGCGCGGACCGGCCGTGGGAGCTGGACCTGCTGCCGCACGTCATCGCCGCGGATGAATGGCAGCATTTGTCCGCCGGCATTGCTCAGCGCGCGCGCCTGCTCAACGCGGTATTGGCCGATCTGTACGGCCCGCAACGGCTGATCAGCGAAGGTCTGCTGCCAGCGGAACTGGTGTTCGGCCACAACAATTTCCTCTGGCCGTGCCAGCACGTCACCACCCCGGAACAGACCTTTTTGCACTTGTACGCGGTGGATCTGGCGCGGACCCCGGACGGGCGCTGGTGGGTGACGGCTGATCGAACCCAGGCGCCTTCCGGCGCCGGGTATGCGCTGGAAAACCGCACCATCGTCTCGCGCGCGTTTCCCGAGTTGTACCGCGATCTCAAGGTGCAGCATCTGGCCGGGTTTTTCCGCACCTTGCAGGAAACCCTCGCGCGGCAGGCGCCGTGTGACGATGACGCGCCGTTGGTGGTGCTGCTCACACCGGGGCGCTTCAACGAAAGCTATTTCGAACATCTGTACCTGGCTCGCCAGCTCGGCTATCCCTTGGTCGAGGGCGGAGATCTGACGGTGCGCGATGCCACGGTCTACCTGAAGACCCTGAGCGGCCTGCGCCGGGTGCACGCGATCATGCGCCGGCTCGATGATGATTTCTGCGACCCGCTGGAGCTGCGCACGGACTCGGCGCTTGGCGTGCCCGGTCTGCTCGAAGCGGTGCGGCAGGGACGGGTGCTGGTGGCCAATGCGTTGGGCAGCGGGGTGCTGGAGTCGCCGGGACTATTGGGGTTTCTACCAAAGATCAATCAATACCTGTTTGGTGAAGAACTGATATTGCCGTCGATTGCCACGTGGTGGTGCGGCGAAGCGCCGGTGCTCGCGCAGGCGCTGGAAAAACTCCCGGAGCTGCTGATCAAACCGGCGTTTCCCTCGCAAAGTTTTGCCCCGGTGTTCGGTCGCGATTTGACTGAAACACAACGTCAGGAACTGGCCGCGCGCATGCAGGCACGACCGTATGCCTATGTTGCGCAGGAGCTGGCGCAGCTGTCCCAGGCACCCGTCTGGCAAGCCGACGAAGGCCAGTTGCAGCCGCGGGCGATCGGCATGCGCATGTACGCGGTAGCCAGCGCTGATGGTTATCGGGTGCTGCCCGGCGGCTTGACCCGGGTCGCCGCCGAAGCCGATGCCGAGGTGGTATCGATGCAGCGTGGCGGGGCGAGCAAGGACACCTGGGTGCTCGGTGACCGGCCGCCGAATGGCGAACAGTGGAAGAGCCAGCGCAATGTCGGGGTCCATGATCTGGTGCGGCGTGATCCTTACCTGCCATCACGGGTGGTGGAGAATCTGTTCTGGTTCGGTCGTTATTGCGAGCGCTGCGATGACAGCGCGCGTTTGCTGCGGATCATGCTCGCCCGTCATGTCGATGGCGATGACCCGCAGGCCCTGCAGGCCGCCGTCGACCTCGGCGAGCGGCTGTCGCTGCTGCCCGACGAAGGCGAGCTGCCCGAACGCCTGCTCGCGGCGCTGCTCGGTGACGACTGGTCATTCAGCCTGCGCTCCAACCTGCAGCGCTTGCAGTGGGCGGCGTCACAGGTGCGCGGCAAGCTCTCGCGGGAGAACTGGCAGGCGCTGGTGGAATTGCAGCGCGAGGCCATGGAGCTGGAAACCGATGAGCCGGATTTTGCCGAGTTGCTGGATTTCCTCAACCGGCTGGTGATGTCGCTGGCAGCGCTGTCCGGTTTCGCTCTGGATGACATGACCCGCGATGAGGGCTGGCGCTTCCTGATGATCGGTCGACGCATTGAGCGTCTGCAGTTTCTCAGCAGTAGCCTCGCGGCATTTTTGCGCGGTGCCGGGGCTTATGATCAGGCTGGGCTGGAATGGCTGCTGGAACTGGGCAACAGCAGCATCACTTACCGCTCACGCTATCTGGCCGTGGCGCAGTTGATTCCGGTGCTCGACTTGCTGTTGCTTGATGAGCAGAACCCGCATGCGGTGCTGTTTCAGCTCAAGCTGGTGACGCGCACATTGAAACGCCTGAACGATGATTTCGGCGCGCCACGGGAGGCCGGACTGGTGAAACTGGTCGAGCGTCTGGCGCGGTTCGATCTGGGCTGCCTGGAAAACCCGTTGTTTGGTGAGTCCAGCGTGCGCGCTGCGCTCGAGGGACTGGCCGATCTGATGCAGGATATTGCCGAGGCCAGCGGCCAGGTCTCTGATCGCCTGGCGCTGCGGCATTTTGCTCACGTCGATGATGTCAGCCAGCGCACGGTGTCCGTCTGATGAACGCTCGCTACCAGATCTTCCACGACACCTGTTATCACTACGACAGCCCGGTTTCGCTGGCGCAACAACTGGCGCATCTGTGGCCGCGAGAATGCGCCTGGCAGCGCTGCACTGAACAGCAATTGCTGATCAGCCCGGAGCCTACGTCGCGCCGCGATGAACGGGACGTATTCGGCAATCCGCTGACCCGTCTGGCGTTCGAGCGCCCGCATGACCAACTGCAGGTCGGCGCACGGCTCACCGTCGAGGTGCTGGCGCGGCCGGCGCTGGACTTCAACCAGTCGCCGGCCTGGGAATCGACCCGCGATGCGCTGACCTACAGCAGTCAGCCGTTGCCCGCCGATGTGCTCGAGGCCTGCCGTTTTCGGTTCCAGTCGCCGTACGTACATTTAAAACGCAGCTTCGTCGAGTTTTCACACAGCTGTTTTCCGCCGGGCCGGCCGTTGTTGTTGGGCGTGCAGGACTTGATGGAAAAAATCTTCAGCGAATTCACCTTCGATGCCGAGGCGACCCAGGTGGCGACGCCACTGGTGGAAGTGCTGGAACGCCGGCGTGGGGTCTGTCAGGACTTTGCGCACCTGATGCTGGCGTGTGTGCGTTCGCGAGGGCTGGCGGCGCGCTACGTCAGCGGCTATCTGTTGACCCAGCCACCGCCGGGACAGCCACGGCTGATCGGCGCCGATGCCTCGCATGCCTGGGTGTCGGTGTTCTGTCCGGTGCTGGGCTGGGTGGATTTCGACCCGACCAACAATGTGCAGCCGGCGCTGGAGCACATCACCCTGGCGTGGGGGCGCGATTTTTCGGATGTTTCACCGCTGCGTGGGGTGATTCTGGGGGGCGGCAATCATGACCCGGAAGTGAGTGTCACGGTGATGCCGCTGGATGAATGCTGGTGAACCCTGTGGGAGCGGGCTTGCCCGCGATGACGGAGTGTCTGTGACGACGTTTTCGGATGTGCCGCCGCCATCGCGGGCAAGCCCGCTCCCACAAGGTTTCCAATTGAATTCTGAAAAGTCAGGGTTGTGAGGGCCGGCAGCAGAACCGCCAGCCCTGTCACAAATCCGCAGGGTTCGATGCGCTGATCAAACCCGGTGGGGCTCAGGCGTCGGGCGCCTGGTCTTTCGGTGCTTGCGGTGCATCAACATCATCATCTGTCGCCACTTCACCGTCAGGGTTCAGTGCCGCTTCTTCAGCGGTTTGTTTCTTGCGCTGAAGCTTTTCCTCTTTCTTCTGTTCCTTTGCCAGGTCTCGTTGACGTTTGGCGAAGGAGTAATTGGGTTTGGCCATGGGCGATCCTCTAGGTCGAAGGTGAGGTTGAGCGGCGCATATTCTGCCCTGTATCGGTGCCGGGGGGTTAACCGGGTTTTCGGTCGACCCACTTGGGCGTGACGGTCGGCCGCCATTGATCAAGGGCGTCGAGCAGGGTTTGCGGCGATTCGCTCACTTGCAGCATGTCACGGTGTGGCGCGCGAACGAAGCCTTCGCCGACGATATGGTCGAGAAAATCCGTAAGTTTGCTGTAGAAAGCGTTCACTTCCAGCAGGCCAAGCGGCTTGGGATGGTAGCCGAGCTGGCCCCAGGTCCAGACTTCGAACAGCTCTTCGAGCGTGCCGAGGCCGCCGGGCAAAGCGATGAATGCATCGCTGAGTTCGGCCATTCGGGCCTTGCGCGCATGCATGCCATCAACCACTTCCAGGCGCGTCAGGCCTTTGTGGCCGATTTCCTTGTCCATCAGGCTCTGCGGGATGATGCCGATCACTTCACCGCCAGCGGCCAGCGCGGCGTCGGCGACAATGCCCATCAAACCCACGGCACCGCCGCCGTAAACCAGCGTCAATTGCCGTTCGGCCAGCGCCCGGCCAAGGGCCACGGCGGCTTCGCTGTAAGCCGGATCAGCGCCCGCATTGGCACCGCAAAACACACAAACGGATTTCAAAGACATGCCTTACTCCTGAGTCGATCCGTCACAGGGTAATGGCTGGCACGCCTTGATCCAAGGGCTAAACTTCGCGCTCAGGTGATTCAAACGTACCGCTGGCGCCACAGGCGTAGGCGGCGAGCAAACTGCGTAACAGACCGTTGATGAACATGATCGTACTCCGTCTCGGTTGATGGGCCGATCATAGGGGGTGCCGCCTGAAAGGGCCGTTAGATTGTTTCCATGAGTCTCATAGCCTGAAAGTTGTATACAATTTTTGACACAAGTCATAGGAACTTGCGAAGATTTCAGGCAGTCTTTCCACCACTAGTGCTTTTGTTAACCCTGCCTTGGAGATTCACCATGTTTTCCAAAGTTGTTGCGGTATCCCTGCTGGCGCTGGCCAGCAGCCAATTGATGGCTGCCGAGTGCAAAACCACCGTTGACTCCACCGATCAGATGTCCTTCAACACCAAGGAAATCGTGATCGACAAGAGCTGCAAGACCTTCACCGTCGAGCTGACCCACTCCGGCAACCTGCCGAAGAACGTCATGGGCCATAACCTGGTGATCAGCAAAGAAGCCGACATGCAGCCGATCGCGACCGACGGTCTGGCAGCGGGTATCGACAAGAACTACCTGAAGGAAGGCGATGCTCGGATCATCGCCCACACCAAGATCATCGGTGCCAAGGAAACCGACTCGCTGACTTTCGACGTAGCCAAGATCGCTGACGGCGGCTACGGTTTCTTCTGCTCGTTCCCGGGCCACATCTCGATGATGAAAGGCACCATCGTCGTCAAGTAATCCGCGTCATCGTTCTTCGCGAGCAGGCTCGCTCCCACAAGGTTCTCTGTAGTTCACAAAATGTGTGACCGACACAGCATCCTGTGGGAGCGAGCCTGCTCGCGAAGAGGCCATCAGCATCGATAGATGATTTGGCCAAGAAAAAGCCCGCTGAGGATCACTCCCCAGCGGGCTTTTTCATGCCTTCACCCAATCAAGGCGCAAACGGCATGACCCGCTTGTGATGGGTCTTGTTGTACGTATCGACAATGATCTTCGCCGCCTCGTCGCGCACGGTTTTACCGTGCAGAAACGCGTCGATCTCGGCATAGGTCACGCCATGCGCCGCCTCGTCCGGTTTGCCCGGCGAGAGATCTTCCAGGTCTGCCGTCGGCACTTTCTCGACCAGCGACTCCGGCGCGCCAAAGCTACGGGCAATTGCGCGCACCTGATTTTTCACCAACCCGCTGAGCGGCGCCAGATCGCAGGCGCCATCGCCGAACTTGGTAAAGAAACCCATCACTGCTTCCGCCGCGTGATCGGTACCGATGACCAGACCGCCCGCCGCGCCAGCAATCGTGTACTGCGCAACCATGCGCATGCGCGCCTTGGTATTGCCCAGCACGAAATCCACCGACGCCGCTGGCTTGCCTTCAAACGCACCCACCTGTGCAGCCAGCGCCTTTACCGCCGGACCGATGTTCACGGTATGAATTTCATCCGGGGCGATGCAGTCGAGCGAAGCCTGGGCGTCGTGCTCGTCGAATTGGGTTTCGTATGGCAGGCGCACGGCAATGAATTTGTAACTGCTGTCGCCGGTCTTCTCGCGCAGCTCACGCATGGCGCGCTGGGCGAGGAGGCCCGCGGTCAGCGAATCGACGCCGCCGCTGATGCCGAGCACCAGTGTCTTGAGCCCGGAATTGACCAGACAATCCTGAATGAACGTCAGGCGCCGGGCGACTTCGGCCTGCAGGGCCTGATCATCGGCGAATGGCGGTTGCACCTTGAGCTGCTCAGCAATCTCACGCTGTACGGCTTGCATGAATTCACTCCTTGCTAGATAGACTGGAATCGGCAGGAACCTGGAACACGTGTCGCAAATAGGCGACGAAATTCGGGTCTTTGCA
>Ga0308159_1005218_pt1 | contig 11200 bp, 8 predicted proteins | sample PhyCR1_FD_201040 | JGI IMG/M metagenome (GOLD analysis project Ga0308159, IMG submission 201040) | Phyllosphere microbial communities from UC Gill Tract Community Farm, Albany, California, United States - DLSLC.R1 | ecosystem: Host-associated > Plants > Phyllosphere > Unclassified | place: USA...
ACATGGCGTTCAAGGGCACGGCCACGCGGTCGGTGCAGGCGATCAACCTCGATGCGGAGCGGCTGGGCGCGGACGTGAACGCCTACACGGGCAAGGACAGCACCGGCTACTTCATGACCGGGCTGGGCCAGCATGCGCTGCAGCTGCTCGGCATGACGGCGGACATCGTGCTGCACAGCACGTTCCCCGAGGCCGAGTTGCAGCGCGAGCTGGACGTGATCCGGCAGGAGGCGATCGAGTACGACGAGGACCCGGAGGACAGCTCCAGCGATCTGCTGGACCGCGCGCTGTGGGGCGACGATCCCATGGGCATGCCGGTGATCGGCACGGTGGAGAACATCGGAGGTTTCACGCGCGACGACCTGGTGCGGCACGTGCAGCGGCACTACGTTGCCGGCAAGACCATCGTCGCGGCTGCGGGGAACTTCGACGTCGATGCATGGATGCGGCGCGCGGAAGAATTGTTCTCTGCCATGCCCGCGCCTATGTCCGCATCGGGGGCACAGGCCGACGCCGGGGTGCAGCCGCCCACGCCCGCTCCGCACGTCGGCCAGGCCGTGGCACGCCGCTTCACGCAGGTGTCGCAGGTGTTCCTGAACATCGCCTATCCGCTGCCCGGTCCTTGCGCGCCGGAATGGCAGGGTGCATGCACGGTGCAGGCCCTGCTGCCCCCACGCTGGCGCCTGGCCGCAGCGCTCGCGGCGAACCTGTTCGGCGGCGGCATGTCCTCGCCGCTGGTGGACACGGTGCGCGAGCGGCTGGGCCTGGCCTACAACGCCGATGCCACGATCGACAGCGGCGACGCATGGCTCAATTTCGTGGTGCATGCGGTGACCACGCCGGACAAGGTCGAGGCGCTGGTGCAGGCCACGGGCGAACTGCTGCAGGCGCAGGCAGCCGCCATCGATCCGGTGCACCTGGAGCGCGCGAAGAACCAACTCACGGTCTCGCGCGTGCGCGCCAGCGAGCGGCCCTTCGCGACGATGGAGCGGGCCGTGGAGGAGGTGTTCGCGCACGGCACCGTGACGCCGCTGGCCGACACCATCGCGCTGATCGGCGACATCCGCGCGGACGAGGTGCAGCAGGTGTTCGGGCGCATGCTCACCCATCCGCCCGCGCTGTCGATCACCGGCAAGGGCGTGAGCGCGAAGTCCGCGCGGCAGTTGGCGGCATCGCTGGTCGCGCGCAGCAGCCAGGCATAGCCGCGGCGGGAATCGCCGGATCGGGTTCGGGCGCCGTCAGCAGCCGCCCGGCACACGGCCGCTCTCAATGCATCGGCCGCCCAAGCCGCCGGCTCGCCCGCGAGATCGCGTAGTTCACCAGGCAGTACAGCGCCGCCACGATGAGGTACACCGGCACCAGCGAGTGGTAATTGGCGATGAGCACGCGGGCGTTCTGCATCAGCTCGCCATAGGTGACGACATAGCCGAAGGTGGTGTCCTTCACCACGATCACCAGTTGCGCGACCAGGGCCGGCACGATGTAGCGCAGCGCCTGCGGGAACACGATCGAGAAAAACACCTGGATCTCCGTCATGCCCAGGCTGCGCGCGGCATCGGCCTGGCCGCGCGGCACGGCGAGCACGCCCGAGCGGTAGACCTCGGCCACCACCGCGGCGGTGCTCAAACCGATGGGCAGGGTCAGCATCCAGTAGGTGCCGAGCTTGACGCCGACCGACGGCAGCACCAGGAAGCACACGTAGATGAGCAGCAGCGTCGGCGTGCCCCGCAGGAATTCGATGGCCGCGACGGCCGGCCAGCGCACGAGGCGCGTCCGCGCCAGGCGCCCGGCCAGCAGCACCAGGCCGAGGGAGAGCGCGATCACCGCGGCCATCGCCGCCGAGGCCAGCGTGCCGAGCAGGCCCTTGGCCAGAAAGGCCCAGGTCGTCGGCCAGGCGAAGAATTTCCAGTAGCGGGCATCGAGCTGCCCGGCGGCATGGAAGCGCCATACGATGCCGGCCGCGAGCAAAAGCAGCACGCCCGCCGCGACCACGCTCATCCCGCGGCTGAGGGTGCGGGCCCGGGGCGTCGGCGCGCCGAACAGGATGTCTTCGAGGGATCGGTTCATCGCAGGATCCGCAGCTTCCGGTCCAGCGCCGCGCCGGCCCAGGCGATGAGCAGGCCGGTGGCCACGTACATCGCGGCCGCGACGGCGAAGGCGGCCATGCCGGCGGCGGAGTCGGTGGCGATCTTGGAGACGAGCGTGGTGAGTTCCCGGCCCGGGAACGGCACCTGCGACGCGAGCGAGGTGGACAGCATCAGCGCGATGAGCAGCGACGTCATCGGCTGCACCACCGAGCGCAGCGCCTGCGGCAGCACCACCGACCAGATGATGCGCGCGGGCCGCATCCCCAGGCTGAGCGCGGCCTCGATCTGCCCGCCGGGGATGGTGTTGATGCCCGAGCGCACGTAGTCCGCCGTGAACGCGGAGCAGACCAGCACCAGCGTCAGGACCACGCTGGGCTCGTAGTCGATCACGAACTCGAGATCGGGCAGCGCGAACACGATGAAGATCAGCAGCGCCACGCTGGGGATGTTGCGGAAGGTCTCGACGTAGAGGGTGAGCACCCAGCGCAGCGGCGGCAGCGGAAAGAGCCGCAGCATCGCCACCCCCAAGCCCAGCAGCACGCCCGGCACGAACGACAGCGCGGTGAGTTTCCAGGTCAGCAAAAGGGCCTGCCCGAAGGCAGGCCCGTGGTCGGCCAGGAGCTTGGCAACCTCGCCCATCGGTTCAGGGCAGCGCGGGCGGCGTCGGGACGGCCGTGCTGCCGGTGCGCTGGCCGATGGCGATCGTCCAGAGCTTGGCCCAGGTGCCGTCGGCCTCGATCTTCTTCAGGAACGCGTTGACGAAGGCCACGCCGTCCGAGCCCTTGGGCAGGCCGATGCCGTACGGGTCCTGCGCGCCGAACGGGGCGCCCGCGAGCTTGGCGTCGCCGGTGCCCAGGCTCAGGGTATTGAGCAGCAGCGTGTAGTCGGTCACGTAGGCGGCCACGCGGCCCTGGCGCAGCGAATCCAGGGCTTCCTGGTGCGTCTGGAACTCCTGCACGGTGCTCTTGGGCGCGAACTGCGCGAGGATCGCCGGGCCCGTGGAGCCTGCCTGCGTGGCGACCTTCCTGCCGCCCAGGTCGTTGTAGGACTGGATGGCCTGGTTGTTCGCCTTCACCAGCACCCCGGCCTGCGAGGTGTAGTACGGCCCGGCGAAGGAGATTTTCTCGGCGCGCGCGGGCGTGATGGAATAAGTGGCGATGACCGTGTCCACCTGGCCGTTGATCAGCACCTGCTCGCGCGTGGACGAGTTCACCTGCGTGAACTGCACCTTGGAGGCATCGCCCAGGATGTAGCGCGTGAGGAGCTGGGCGATGCCGGCATCGAAGCCGCGCAGCCTGCCGTCCTTCTCGTTCAGCAGCGAGAACAGGTTCGACGTTTGCGTGCCTCCCAGGCGCAGCGTGCCGGCCTGCCTGATCTTGCTGGCCCAGGGGCTCGCGGCGACGGCCTCGGCACTGGCGACGGGGCCTTGCGCCACCAGCGCGTCGAACGCCGCGGCATCGATGGGCGTGCCCTGGGCGCACACCGCGCCGCCGCCGGCGATCGCCAGCGCTGCCACGGTGGGTTTCAGGAAGGAGTGGATCGATAGGGGCATGCGGTCCTCTGGGATGGCAGTTACGTGGGTCGATGTATAGCATGGGTAAGACAGGTCCCAGGCGGACCTCGCCTGCGGGTGGCCCCTGCTGAAAATCCCGGTGTGCCGTTGCGCCCCGCGGCGCAGAGCATGTCCTACACGCACGCCCGACGGCAGATGACACGGCAACCAAAAAACAACAGGAATAAATCAGCAAAAATATAACTTGATGATTGACAAATGCATCAATAAGTAAAATTCTGATAAATTTTGGTGGGTCGGCAGAAACATTTGTCCGCCGCTTCCGGGCCGTCTCAGCACATGTCCCGCCATCCCGGAAGGGCCGGGGCACCCTGCCCCACCTCTGCCTCGAGCATCCCATCGGCCATTTCCCCTGCCGCGTGGATTTCCAGCAACTCTTTTTCACATCCAGGTATCCGTTCCGTGCGCAGCATCTCTTTCGTCACCCTGGTGCTCGCATGTGGTTCGGGCCTGGCTGTCCAGGCCCAGGCCCAGGAACCGGCGGACGACAGCCTCACCCTCAGCGGCTTCGGCACCGTGGGCCTGGTCGACAAGACCGGTGCCCCGCGCTGGGGGCTGATCCGCAGCACCGCGCAGAAGGGCGCCGCGTCCGACCTCAGCGCCACCATCGACTCCCGGCTCGGCGCACAGATCGACTGGACCCATGGCAACGATTGGGAGGCCGCGGTCCAGGGCGTCCTGTTGCACCGGGCCCGGGGAGCACTCTCCGGCGAAGCGATCGAGCAGGCCTACGTCGGCTACCGGCCGTGGGCGAACACCCGCCTGCGCCTGGGCCGGGTCAGCCCGGACCTGTTCCTGTATTCCGAAAGCCGCAATGTCGGATATGCCTTCACCTGGGCGCGCCCGCCCACCGACTTCTACGCCTTCGCGCCGGTCGTGAACGTCGATGGCCTGGACGTGGAGCAGCGCTGGGATGCGGGCAGCGCGTCATGGCGCCTGCGCGCCACCACCGGCACGATCAGAACGAGTGCCACCGACGGCGGCCGCTCCTACAGTCCGGTGAGCGTGGACGACATCCTGGCGGTGGGCCTGTCGCGGGAGTCGGGCGGGCTCCTGCTCAAACTCAGCTATATGCAGTCCCGGGTGAACATGGACCACGGCCCGGAATACAGGGCGCTGCTCCAGGGCGTCGGCGCCCTGCATCAGTCTCCCGTCCCCGGCGTGCGCGAGGCGATCGCCCCCCTGCACCAGAAGCTCTGGACCGGCGGCGCCACCACTTACCTGGCGCTCGCCGCCCAATACGACAGCGGCCCCTGGACCTTCGTGGCCGAAGGCAGCCGGCTGGGCGTTCCAAGAAGCACGCTGGATGCCTACCGGGGCTACGTCAGCGCGGCGTGGCGCAAGGACACCGTGACCTATTACGCCCTCGCCAGCCGCACCAGGCCGCGGGAGGCAGCACTGGCCACTCCCGATGTCGCCTCCTCGCTCGCTCCCGTGGCGGGGCCTGCCGCGGCCCAGCAGGCGCAGATGCTGGCAGGCTACGCGACCTATGCGGCCAACCAGTTCCGGTTCGACCAGCGCACGGTCGGCGTGGGTTTCCGGTGGGATTTCGCATCGAACGCCGCGCTCAAATTCCAGGTCGACCGGTTCCATGTCCGGCAGAACGGCGCAGCGGGCTGGCGCAACCACGACGGGCAGGCCGCCAAAGGCACCCTCGTGTCCCTGCTGGTCGACTTCGTCTGGGGCCAGTGATGCCGCGCGCATTCCCAAAACTTCCCTGCGTACTGACCGCCACCGCGCTGGCGGTCCATGCGCTGCAGTGCACCGTGGCCGCAGCCCCCCTCTATGTGGTGGTGTCCGCGCAAAGCCCGCTGCGGTCCGTGAACCAGAACGAACTGGTGGCCATCTACACCGGCAGGACCCGCGCATTCTCCGACGGCAGCATCGCCACGCCGCTGGACCAGAAGCGCGACGGCCCGGCGCGCGCCGAGTTCTACCAGCTGCTCACCGGCATGGACATCGCGCGCATCAACAGCTACTGGGCGCGCCTGCATTTCACCGGCCAGGTGCGTCCGCCGCAGACCGCCGAAGACGACACGGCCATGCTGCAGCGCCTGCGCAGCGATCCGTCCGCCATCGGCTACCTCACCCGCCCCCCGCAGGACAATTCCGTGCGGGTGGTGATGCACCTGCCGTGATGCCGCACGTGCGCTCCTTTCGCCGCCCCGCTCCCCATGCGCAGTAGAAGCCTCCATCGCCGGTTCCAGTGGGCGGTCGTGGGCGTCGCGGGCGTGATGGCGATCCTGGTCGCCGTCATCCTCTACCTCAGCGCCCGGTCGCACTACCTGGAGAACTCCGAAGCCTCCGCGCGCGCCATCGCCGCGGCCGTGCAGCAGACGATGGCTGTCGGGGTGTATGCGCGCGACGAACTGCTGCTCAAGGAACTGGTGGACGGCCTGGCCCGCCATCCCGCCGTCGCCCGCGTGGGGGTGCGCGACGCGGCCGGCGTGACGATGGCCACCAACTCCAACCCGGAAGCCGAGCCTGCCGCCGTCGGCCGGAGCGCCACGGCCGCGCCGACCTTCGAGTCGCCCCTGATGTCGCCCTTCCGGTACGAAGGACGGATCGGCGATCTGCAGGTCTGGCTCGACTACCAGCGGCTGACGTCCGAGGCCGGCCGGCAGGCCGCCCTGGTGGTGGCGGCGATCACCGTGCTGCTCGTCGGCGTGCTGGGCGTGTTCAGCATGCTGGCCCGGCGCATGCTGTCGCGCCCGATGCACCAGCTGGCCGCGGAGCTGGCCACGATCGCGCCGGGTACGTCGCGCCGGGTATCGATCGATCCGCGCCACGCGGTCGACGAGGTGGGCATCGTCACCACGGCCGTCAACCGCCTGCTGGAAATGCAGCAGGGCGCGCTCGAACGCGAACGCGCCATGCGCGAGGAGATCTCGGGCCTGGAGGCCCGCTACCGGGGCATCTTCGACTCCACGAGCGCGGGCATCTTCATCCTCTCCGCGGCCGGCCGGCTGCTGCACGCCAACCCGGCCTTCGAGCGCCTGCTCAACCTGCAGGCCGGCCAGGTGGCGGCCGCGCACGCCGAGGATTTCATTTCCGCCTTCTTCCTCCGCCCAGCGCAGCTGCAGCAGCTGATCGACGAAGCCTGCAGTTCCCTGGAACCGGAGTCCGCCGACCTCGAACTGATCCGCCCGGACGGCACGAAACTGTGGGTGCACTGCATGGTGTCGTGCATGGAGCGGTCGGAAAGCAGCGAGCAGCGCGTCGAGGGCGTGCTCTACGACATCACGCGGCGCAAGAACGAGGAGAGCGCTGCGCAGCACCGGGCGGAGCACGATGCGCTCACGGGGCTCAAGAGCCGCGCCTACATCGAAACCCTGCTCGGCCAGCACGTTGACGACGCTACCCTCAGCCAGGACCTGGGCGACGTCACCCTGATGTTCATCGACCTCGACGGATTCAAGTCCGTCAACGACCGCTGGGGGCATGCCGCGGGCGATGCCGTGCTGGTGGAGGCCGCCCGGCGCCTGCGCACGCTCTTCCAGCGCAACGGCGACGTCGTGGGCCGGCTGGGCGGCGACGAGCTGGTGGTGGTCATCATGGGCGTGGACGCGCTCCACCCCAGCGTCTCGGCGCTGGCCCGGGAGCTGATCGACAGCTTCGAGCAGCCGTTCGTGCTGCCCAACGAGGAATCCGCCCAGGTCGGCGCAAGCGTGGGCGTGGCCAGCTACCCGCGGCACGCCACCAGCGTCGAGACCCTGATCCATGCCGCCGATGCCGCGATGTACGCCGTCAAGCAGGCCGGCAAGGGGGGAGTGGCCATTGCCGAAACCCGGCATGCGCGCCCGGACGGGCAGCCCTCCGGCCCCCCGGACAGCGCCGTCCCACCGGCATCCAGGGCACCGTGGCAACGCGACGCGCTGACGGGCCTGATGGACCGCAGGCACCTGCTCGAGCAACTGGCGTCGGAGCAGATCCAGGTGGCGGGCGGCGCGGGCTCCGCGGGGGTCATCTGCGTGGACATCGACCAGTTCAAGCTGCTCAACGTGGCGCGCGGCACCCAGATCGGCGACGACGTCCTGTGCGAGACCGCGCGGCGCCTGAAAAGCGTGCTGCGCCGCGGAGACACGCTGGCGCGCACCGGCAGCGACGAATTCGTGGTGGTGCTGCGCATGGAAGGCCGCACCGACGCCGACATCCGCGCGCTGACGGAAGGCGTCGCGGCGAAACTGCTGCGCAGCCTGGCCGCACCGTTCCACCTGGGCCCGGAGTCCTTCCACATCCAGGCCAGCGCGGGCATCAGCCTCATCCATGCCGATACCCGGGACGGCCTCGACGCCCTGCGCGAAGCGCAGTTGGCGCTGCGCCGCTCCAAGACGCAGGGCGGCAACCATCCCGTGTTCTTCGAGCACAACATGCTGGCGGGCTTCCATGAACGGCTGGCGCTGGAGCAGGACCTGCGCGCGGCCATCGGCTCCGACCAGCTGTTCCTGCACGTGCAGCCGCAGCACGACGCCCACCGCCGGCTGACCGGCGGCGAGGCCCTGCTGCGGTGGCGCCATCCAAGCCGCGGCATGGTGCCCCCGGACCAGTTCATCGCACTGGCGGAAGCCTCCGGCCTCATCATCGAACTGGGCGCCTGGGTGCTGAGGACCGGCTGCGGGATCCTGTTCGACCTCCACCGCGAAGACCCCTCGCTCACCCTGGCGGTCAACATCAGCCCGGCGCAATTCAAGCATCCGGGCTTCGTCGACGAAGTCCGGCACGCCCTGGAGACGAGCGGTGCCCGCGCCTCGGGCCTGATACTGGAGATCACGGAAGGCCTGCTGATCACCGACGTGAACCATGCGGCGGAACGCCTCGCGGAACTGGTCGAGCTGGGCGTGCGTTTCTCGATCGACGATTTCGGCACGGGCTTCTCGAGCCTCTCCTACCTGCGACAGCTGCCGCTCTACGAGATCAAGATCGACCGCAGCTTCATCACCGGGCTGCCCGACGACACTGCCAGCGTCGGCATCGTCTGCTCGATTTTGTCCATGGGCTCCCACCTCGGCCTGCACGTCGTGGCCGAAGGCGTCGAGACGCAGGAGCAATCCGACTTCCTGCATGCCAACCACTGCCCGTCGCAGCAGGGCTGGCTGCACGGCAGGCCCCTGCCGGCCGACAGTTTCGTGGAGAACGTGCGGGCGGCCCGGCCGCGGATGGCGCCTTCGGCGGGGGACATGGTTGCGCCGGGTGGAGTGCCGCGGATCGCGGGGTAAGCGCGTGGACAGCTTCGGGTGCGGTTCAATGGTCTCCGCTGAACCTCAGCAACCAGCCTCAAGCCAACGTTGAGTGCCCACGGCAGCCACCGCAGCGCCTGCCATCACCCGGCCATCATCCAGGAACACACAATGACCATCATTGCCTGTAGGGCATGTCGGCGCGCCGGTAGGCATCCCCCGGCGAAGAAGCCCGGCGGTCATCACTCAGCGTAAAAACACATTGGAGGTAACTGCTGGCGTCCGCCCATTTGGCTCCGTCCGCCTGGAGTTCAAAGAGGTTGCGAGTGACTTCCACGGCTTCGGGCCACCGGTCCTTGGCAACCGCCGTCATCGCTTCCCGGCTGTCGTCGTGGTCATGCAGCACGCCATCTTGAGCGCCATAGGCGTGGAACTCCACGATCCTGGCAGGCATGGCATACACCGAGCCTTCACACTGCGCCCCGGCAGGTTGCGGCTCCCGCTCGGCATGGGCGGCAGCGAACGAATCCTGGACGGTGTGCAGCACCGAGCCGAAGGCGATCTCGCGAATCTGGGAAACCAGGCCGCTGGCAGCATCCTGCCGCCCCAGCAGGTACAGGTCCACGACCCTCCACTCGGTGCAACCGAAGTGATTTTTGATGGTCGCATTGTCGATGTCCTTCAGGAAGGTTTGAGGGAGGATCTCCTTGGACGACACCTTCCATGCGAACTCCAGCCAGTCCAGGATCTGGGCCCTCGTGTCCACGGGATGGATCCCGGACGCGTTGGCCATCCCATGCAGGAACTGCAAGTCGCCGAAGTGCGACCGCGTCATCAGGTTGCCGGGGACACTGTTCTCCGTTTTGTTGCAGCCCGCGATGGTCTTCGTCCGGGCCTGGCGCTCGGCGTCCTTGAAGAGGCAATACCAGCACGCAGGTTGCGTGGAAAAGCGGATGGTCTGGTCCGCACGGCAGACATTCTTCTTCCCCAGGTAATCGCAATTGCCCTGGTCTTTCTCCAGCCGAAACGGCGGCAGGTCGTTCCACCGGACGCCGTAGATCACATAGGGCGAAGCGAACCCCACATCGCGCCCACTGCAGTAGGTGTCGGTGGCGAGATCGGCTTGCGCCACATGGCACCACTTGCCGAGGTGGGTGATTTCCTCATGGACCGGCGTCTTGATCAGCACCCCCAGAGATCCCGCGATGCGCGCCAGCGTCGAGTTCGTCTCGTTGGTCAGGCGCTCTTCATGCTGCGTCCCCAAGGGACCGATCTGAAAAGCCCCCACCCAGGTGCCCACCAGCAACAAGCCAGCGACCAATATTCCTTTAAAAGTTTTCGAGAACTGCATGACTCCCCTCCTTCCGACCGCAGATATTCAAAGCCCCGCCTGACCGGCCTCGGTGATTCTCCCCCTTGAAGGGGGCGAGCTTTACTGCAGAGGAACTACCGCGGACATTCTTGCCACGTCTGCTGCGGTGGCGTTTTTCGTGGCAGCAGCGGCAGTTTCCAAGCCTGTGACGAGGTTGCACATGGCGTGGTAGTTCAAAGCGTCCGCCACTGCCCGGTTCACGGGATAGTCCACCAAAGACGCATTGCGCTGAGATTGAATATTCACCAGAGCCGCTTCTCTCTGCTTTGCGATCCCCGTGGAAATCACCTGCACCGTCAGGTTGCTGAAATAGGCCTCGTTGAACTGGCTCAGCAGGCCGTTCGAAACAGTGCTTCCAGCGGCGAGGACTTTGGCCGCAGCAGCAGGCGTTGTCACGGCGGCTGCCCCCGACAGCAGCGTCGCAAGGCCACTCCATCCCATCTGGGTTTGCGACTTCGAAGCGGTCAGTACTCTCAGATACGTTGCGCAACGCTGATTCGAGGCGGCAATGAGGCGATCCTGCAAATCATTGCGGCGGTACTTGAAACTCTGCTGGTTCGTGTTTTCGCTGACCGCTGCAATATCGTTCAACCCGTAATCTTTGAGCAGTTGATCTATCTGAACCAGCTCGTAGCCCTCGGCCCGATCCTGCTTGCCTGCCCCGGCACTCTTGACGACCATCGATCCAGCCCCACTCAACAGATTTTCTTCTTCTGGCATGGTGTAGCTGCGAATTGCGCTGCAGCCAGTAACACCGATGAAAACAAGACATGCGACCAGCAGTCTGAGTGCACGCATAGATCCCTCCCCCGTGTGTAGCTTTTTTTGGACGCGAATGACAGATCACCCGCGATGCCTTTATAGCGCACGGCTACCGACAAGGCTAGGGGGATAACCGTCTTTCGCTGCTGCACCGTGTGATGGGGTTCCGCGCGCTCCCCCTACGGTTGCCAGATGCGGCTGGCATTCTTGGAAAGATGGCAGCACCGAG
>Ga0308159_1005219_pt1 | contig 11195 bp, 6 predicted proteins | sample PhyCR1_FD_201040 | JGI IMG/M metagenome (GOLD analysis project Ga0308159, IMG submission 201040) | Phyllosphere microbial communities from UC Gill Tract Community Farm, Albany, California, United States - DLSLC.R1 | ecosystem: Host-associated > Plants > Phyllosphere > Unclassified | place: USA...
CGCAGCAAGGCCACGACCGGCTCAGCACCTATGGGCTGGGGGCCGATCTGTCCGACCAGGACTGGCGCAGCGTGATCCGACAGCTTCTGGCGCGCGGGATCGTCGTCGCCCAGGGCGACTACGGCACCCTCGCCCTCAGCGAGGCGTCCGCGGGCGTGCTGCGCGGCGAGACCCCGGTGCCGCTTCGTCGCGATGCCCTCGGCCGCACGGGGGGCGGCGGTTCGAACCGTGCGCGCAAGAGCAGCGCCGACGACGTGGCCCCGGGCGACCGCGACCTGTTCGAGGCGCTGCGTGCGTGGCGGGCCGAGAAGGCTCGCGAGCAGGGCGTCCCGGCGTACATCGTGTTCGGTGACGCGACGCTGCGGGCGATCGCCGCCGCGCGCCCGAGCTCCGTCGGCGACCTCGACGGCATCACCGGCATTGGCGCCAAGAAGCGCGAAGCGTACGGCGACGGCATCCTGACGGTGGTCGCCGCGAACTGACGGCACCGCGCTCGGGTGCCCCTGATGCCCGGCTCCCACCGCGGTCGCGCGTCCTCGCCGGGTGCCTGCTTCCGCCGCGAGCCGCCCGAGACTGCATCTCGCCGACAAACCGGCGACGCCTTGCAACCGAGTTGTCAGCGAGATGCAGTTTCGCGGGGCTGAACCTTGCGGCCCGGGCGTATGGCACGCGTCGGTGCCATGGCATCCCTCGCGCTCAGCGCGCTCACGGGAATGTTGACCACCCACAACGACTCGTCGAAACGGGAGGCGGGATCGTTGTGCACATCTCACAGGATGTTTGGGTGGGCGTTGTGGGAGACCTACCGTAGGAAGCGTCCTTTGCAACGTCGAAAGGTGCCGAACATGACCGACGCCGCCGTCCGTCCCACCACGCCCGCCACGAGCACGCGTACTCCCGTCGGAGGCGCGCCCACCGCGCCGCACACCGCCGCCGAGGCGGCCGAGGGCCGCATCGACACCGAGCGCGTCACCGACCTGCTGCTCGGCACCTGGGGCGACACCCGCCGTCAGGCGCGCGAGATGATCAAGGACCCCGCGCTGTGGCGCGACGACAGCCTGGGCATGGACGCTCACCGCGAGCGCACCCTCAGCCAGCTCCACCTGCTCGTGCAGAACAAGGCGGTCCACCGCGCCTTCCCCAAGCACCTGGGCGGTGAAGAGAACAACGGCGCCAACATCGCCGGCTTCGAGGAGCTCGTCGCGGCCGACCCCAGCCTGCAGATCAAGTCCGGTGTGCAGTGGGGCCTCTTCGGCTCGGCCGTTCTCCAGCTCGGCACCCGCGAGCACCACGACAAGTGGCTCCCGGGCATCATGAGCCTCGAGATCCCGGGCGCCTTCGCGATGACCGAGACCGGCCACGGCTCCGATGTCTCGGCGATCGGCACGACCGCGACGTACGACCCCGAGACCGAGGAATTCGTCATCCACACGCCCTTCCGCGGCGCGTGGAAGGACTACCTCGGCAACGCCGCCGTCCACGGCAAGGCGGCGACGGTGTTCGCCCAGCTCATCACCGAGGGCGTCAATCACGGCGTGCACTGCTTCTACGTGCCGCTGCGCGACGACGAGGGCAACTTCCTCCCCGGCATCGGGGGAGAGGACGACGGCCTCAAGGGCGGCCTGAACGGCATCGACAACGGCCGGCTGCACTTCGACCAGGTCCGCGTGCCCCGCACCAACCTCCTCAACCGTTACGGCGACGTATCGGCGGACGGCACCTATTCCAGCGACATCGCCAGCCCCGGTCGCCGCTTCTTCACGATGCTCGGCACGCTCGTGCAGGGCCGTGTCTCGCTCGACGGAGCCGCCGCGTGGGCCTCTGCCATCGGCCTCATCATCGCCATCACCTACGGAAACCAGCGCCGCCAGTTCGATTCGGGTAACGGCACCCCCGAGGTGACGCTGCTCGACTACGGCAAGCACCAGCGCCGGCTCCTGCCTCGCCTCGCGACGACGTACGCCGAGATCTTCGCGCACGACGAGTTCCTGCAGAAGTTCGACGGCGTCTTCAGCGGCCGCCTCGACACGGATGCCGATCGCGAAGACCTCGAGACGCTCGCCGCAGCGCTCAAGCCCCTGTCGACGTGGCACGCCCTCGACACCCTGCAGGAGTCGCGCGAAGCCTGCGGCGGTCAGGGCTTCCTCTTCGAGAACCGCCTCGTGGGTCTGCGCGCCGACCTCGACATCTACGTCACTTTCGAGGGCGACAACAACATCCTCCTGCAGCTCGTGGGCAAGAGACTGCTCGCCGACTACGCCAAGCAGTTCAAGGGAAAGGATGCCAAGGCGCTCGCCGCCTTCGCGGTCGGGCAGACCGCCGGCAAGCTCTTCCACGGAGCGGGCATGCGGCAGCTGGGCCAGGCCGTCACCGACTTCGGCTCCACCGCGCGCGCGGTCGAGCGGGGACTCCGCGGCGACCAGCAGCACGAGCTTCTCGCCGGTCGCGTGCAGCAGATGATCGCCGACATCGCCGGACGTCTGCGCCCGGCATCCAAGCTCCCGCGCGACGAGGCTGCGGCGCTGTTCAACGAGAACCAGGCGCAGCTGATCGAGGCCGCGCGGGCGCACGGCGAGCTGCTGCAGTGGGAGGCGTTCACCGACGCCATCAACCGCATCACCGACCGCGACACGCTCACGGTGCTGACCTGGCTGCGCGACCTGTTCGGTCTGCAGCTGATCGAGAAGCACCTCGCGTGGTACCTGATCAACGGACGCCTGTCGGCACAGCGCGGCGCGGCCGTGTCGAGCTACATCGACCGACTCTGCGCGCGGCTCCGCCCGCACGCGCAGGACCTCGTCGACGCGTTCGGCTACGGCCCCGAGCACATCCGCGCGTCCATCGCCTCGGGTGCCGAGAACGACCGTCAGAACGAAGCCGCGGCGTACTACGCCGCGCAGAAGGCCGCGGGCACGGCTCCGATCCCGGAGAAGAAGCCCGCCCGGTGACGCGCGAAGCGGGCGGCGGGAAGAGGGGGGCGCCGCCGTCCGCTTCGCGCTTCGACGTGCCACCGGAGATGTCGGAGCTCCGCTCTAGCCTGGACGCATGAGCGACCTTCTGATCGGTGACGACGGCACTCCCCGTTGCGCGTGGGCCGGTGCGGACGCCGAGTATCAGCGCTACCACGACGAGGAGTGGGGCACTGCCCTGCACGGTGACCGCCGGCTGTTCGAGAAGATGAGCCTCGAGGGCTTCCAAGCGGGTCTCGCCTGGATCACGATCCTGCGCAAGCGCCCGCGCTTCCGCGAGGTGTTCCTCGATTTCGAGCCCGATGCGGTGGCCGCCTTCGGTCCCGTCGATGTCGAGCGCTTGATGCAGGATGCCGGCATCGTACGCAATCGCGCCAAGATCGAGGCCGTGATCGGCAACGCCGGACTGGTCGCCGAGATGGGCGAGGGCGAGCTCGACGCCCTCCTGTGGTCTTTCGCACCTGCGGAGCACGCTCCGCCCGCGACCTTCGCCGACGTCCCCGCCGTGACGTCGGACTCCACCGCGATGAGCAAAGAGCTGCGTCGCCGCGGCTTCCGGTTCGTCGGTCCCACCACCATGTACGCGCTCATGCAGTCCTCGGGAATGGTCGACGACCACGTCGCCGGGTGCTGGCGGGCGGCTGTCGTCTGAGCCCCAGCGCGGGGCGGATGTGCTGCGAGAGGCGTCGCCCGGGTAGACTGGACCGCGGAGCCTTCGCTCCCAGCGTCGTCGAACGCACCGGCCCCTTCTCATCGGGCCTTTGACCTTCACGGCGAACGGATGCGCCACCCGGCGCCTTCGCCCTTGCAGCCGCAGCATCGCGGCATCCCGAATCGCCGTGTGCGCCCGCGCCGCGGCTGGAGTATTCATGACGTCCCAGACTTTCGCCGACCTTGGCGTGCCCGCCCCCCTCGTCGACGTTCTCGCCTCGCAGGGCAAGAACGACGCGTTCCCCATCCAGGCCGACACCCTGCCCGACACCCTCGCCGGGCGCGACGTGCTCGGCCGCGGCAAGACCGGCTCGGGTAAGACCCTCGCCTTCTCGCTGCCCCTCGTCGCGCGTCTCGCCGGCAAGAACGACCGTCGCCGCGGCCGCAAGCCCCGCGCCCTGGTCCTCGCACCCACCCGTGAGCTCGCCAACCAGATCGACGAGGTCATCAAGCCTCTCGCGGCCGCGTATGGCCTGGTCACCACCACCGTCTACGGCGGCGTGAACCAGAAGCGTCAGGTCGACGCGTTCCACGGCGGTGTCGACATCCTCGTCGCGTGCCCCGGTCGCCTCGAAGACCTCATCGGTCAGGGCTACGCGAGCCTCGACGACGTCGAGATCACCGTGCTCGACGAGGCCGACCACATGGCCGACCTCGGCTTCCTGCCGGGCGTCACGCGCCTGCTGTCGCGCACGCCGGCCGACGGACAGCGTCTGCTGTTCTCGGCGACGCTCGACAACGGCGTCGACAAGCTGGTGAAGCGCTTCCTGCGCAACGAGGTGCTGCACTCGGTCGACGAGGCGCACTCGCACGTCGCGGCCATGACGCACCACGTCTTCGCCCCCGCCGATGCCGACGCGAAGAAGGAGCTCGTGCAGACGCTCGCCTCGGGCACCGCGCGCCGCATCCTCTTCATGCGCACGAAGCACCAGGCCAAGAAGCTCGCCAAGGCGCTCACCGCCGCCGGCATCCCCTCGGTCGACCTCCACGGCAACCTGTCGCAGCCGCAGCGCGACCGCAACCTCGCCGCCTTCGGTGACGGTCGCGCCAAGGTCCTCGTCGCCACCGACGTCGCCGCCCGCGGCGTGCACGTCGACGGCGTCGAGCTGGTCGTCCACGTCGACCCGCCCGTCGAGCACAAGGCGTACCTGCACCGCTCGGGTCGTACCGCTCGCGCCGGCACCGCCGGTGACGTGGTCACGATCATGCTTCCCGAGCAGCGTCGTGACACCCTCGACATCCTCCGCAAGGCCAAGATTTCGGCCACGCCCACCGCGGTGACCCCGACCTCTCCCGAGGTCGTCGCCCTGGTCGGCGAGGTCGCCCCGTACGTCAAGCCCGAGCCGATCGTCGCGCAGCCGCAGGGCGGGGGCCGCTCGCAGGGCGCCAACGCTCAGCGCAAGCGCGCCGAGCGCGCGCAGGGCGGAGATGCCGCGTCGGCCGGGGGCGGACGACGTCGCCGTGGCCGTGGTGCCGGCGGCCAGTCCGCCGAGGCTCCTGCCGCGGGTGGTCACGCGCCCCAGGGCGGTCGTGGCCAGGGCCAGCGTTCCGGCGCCGGTCGCGGTGCGGGTGCCGGGGGCGGACAGCGTGCCGGTGCGGGCGCCTCACGTTCGCAGGGCGCAGGCCGCTCGGCATCCGGAACCCCGACGACCGGCATGGTCGTGGGAGCACGCACCCCCCGCACGAACCGTCGCGCCCAGGGCTGATCGCTTCTCCTCCGGTGCCCCCGTGGATCCGTCCACGGGGGCACCGTCGCGTCCGCGACGCGGTCGCGCACTCGGCCCGGTCGCGCGCCGTCGTGCGGAGTGCGGCCGCGACGCGCCGATTCGGGATGCCGTGGGCCCGGCGCGTCGACCCGGACTCCGCCTGACGGCCCGTGGTCGGGCGGCGGCGGCGTGAACCTCGCGGATGTCGGATGTCTCCGCCACACTGGGGGACGACCCGAGGAGCAGCGCATGAACGGTCCCGACACCCACGACGTCATCCGTGTGCGCGGCGCACGAGAGAACAACCTCAAGAGCGTCGACCTCGACGTTCCGAAGCGTCGCTTGACGGTGTTCACGGGGGTCAGCGGGTCGGGTAAATCGTCGCTCGTCTTCGGGACGATCGCGGCGGAATCGCAGCGTCTGATCAACGAGACCTACCCCACCTTCGTGCAGCAGTTCATGGGTGAGCTGTCGCGTCCCGACGTCGACGCGCTCGAGAACCTCAGCGCCACCATCCGCGTCGATCAGGAGCGCATGGCGGCCAACGCCCGCTCCACCGTCGGCACCGCCACCGATGTGCACGCCATGCTGCGGGTGCTCTTCAGCCGGATCGGCCAGCCGCACGTCGGTTCGTCCCAGGCGTTCTCGTTCAATGTGCCGTCCATCTCGGGAGCGGGGGCCGTCACCATCGCCACCGGTGCGAAGAAGGGCCAGAAAGAGCGCCGGTCGTTCGAGATCACCGGCGGCATGTGTCCCGAATGCGAGGGGCTCGGCCAGGTCAGCGACATCGACCTCGACCAGCTCGTCGATCCGAGGCTCTCACTCAACGCCGGGGCGATCCTCGTGCCGGGCTACACCGCCGATGGGTGGATGGTGCGCGTCTACAGCGAGTCGGGGTTCGTCGACGCCGACAAGCCGGTGGGGGAGTTCACCGAACAGGAGCGCCAGGACTTCCTCTACAAGGAGCAGACGAAGGTTCGCATCGCGAACACCAACATGACGTACGAGGGTCTGGTCCCGAAGGTCACCAAGAGCATGCTGCAGAAAGACCGCGACGCGCTCCAGCCGCATGTCCGCGCCTTCGTCGACCGGGCCGTCACCTTCATCGCTTGCCCGGCATGCGAGGGAACGCGCCTGAACGACGGAGCGCGTTCGTCGCGCATCGGCGACGTCAACATCGCGGATGCCGCGGCCATGCAGATCACCGACCTCGCTGCCTGGGTGCGCACGGTCGACGATCCGACGGTCGCCCCTCTCATCCAGGGACTGCGCGAGACGCTCGACGCCTTCGTCCACATCGGCCTGGGCTATCTGTCCCTCGACCGCGCGAGCGGCACACTGTCGGGCGGAGAAGCGCAGCGCACGAAGATGATCCGCCACCTCGGCTCGAGCCTCAGCGACATCACCTACGTCTTCGACGAGCCGACCGCGGGGCTGCACCCGCACGACATCCAGCGGATGAACGAGACCCTGCTGCAGCTGCGCGACAAGGGCAACACGGTGCTGGTCGTCGAGCACAAACCCGAGGTGATCGAGATCGCCGACCACGTGGTCGACCTCGGCCCGCGTGCGGGGCGCGATGGCGGCACGGTCCAGTTCGAGGGCGACGTGGCGGGCCTGCGATCCTCGGACACGCTCACGGGACGCTTCCTCGACCACCGGGCGCGGCTGAAGGACACCGTGCGCACGGCGACGGGGGCCATGCAGATCCGCGGGGCATCGCAGCACAACCTGCGCGCCGTCGACGTCGATGTTCCGCGCGGCGTGCTGACGGTGGTGACCGGGGTCGCCGGGTCCGGCAAGTCGTCGCTCATCCACGGCAATCTGCCGGCGTTCGACGAGGTCGTGGTCGTCGATCAGACCGCCATCAAGGGGTCGCGCCGCAGCAGTCCGGCGACCTACACCGGCATCCTCGATGCGGTTCGTGCGGCCTTCGCGAAGGCGAACGGCGTGAAGCCCGCTCTCTTCAGCGCGAACAGCGAGGGCGCCTGTCCCGCCTGCCGGGGGCTCGGCGTGATCGTGACGCAGCTCGGGTTCCAGTCGACGGTCGAGACGGTGTGCGAACTCTGCACGGGCACCGGCTTCTCGGACGACGTCCTCGCGTACACGCTCGACGGGAAGAACATCGCCGAGGTCCTGGCGATGTCGGTCGCAGAAGCGGGGGAGTTCCTCACGAAGGGTCCCGCCGTCGCCGTGCTCGGGCGCCTGCGCGACGTCGGGCTCGGCTACCTCACGCTGGGGCAGTCGCTGAGCACGCTGTCGGGCGGAGAGCGGCAGCGGCTCAAGCTCGCGATCTCCATGGCCAAAGCCGGCGCCGTCTACGTTCTCGACGAGCCGACGACCGGTCTTCACCTCGCCGATGTCGACACCCTGCTGCGCCTGCTGGATCAGCTGGTGGATGCCGGCAGCACCGTCGTGGTCATCGAACACCACCAGGCGGTGATGGCGCACGCCGATTGGATCATCGACCTCGGGCCGGGTGCGGGCCGAGACGGCGGCGCCGTCGTCTTCGAGGGAACCCCATCCGACCTGGTCGCGGCGGGTTCGACGCTGACGGGGCAGCATCTGGCGCACTACCTCGGTCGCTGAGCCGCGCGTACGGCTGAGAGGCGGGCGACCGCCGGCCTTCGGGCGAACGATCGGCTGCGCCGGGGCGGTGGTTCTGCACGCGGCGCGATGTCAGCGTGAACAGGTGAGGGCCACGCTGCGAGGAGGTCGCCCAGCGGCGCGTCGCACCTACCCGTGCGTGGGAAGCGACGCGTCGTGCAGGTGCCGGTCGCCGTGCGACAGGACCTTGACCATGACGCCGCGTCGACGCAGGTCGGCGACGGCGCGGGTTTCGTCTTCTCGTGTCAGTCCGAGCGCGTGAACGCTCGCGACCACGAGAACATCGCCACGGGTCAGCGTGCCGAAGAAACGGTCGAGCCGGTTCGCCCAGCCCTCGAGCGTCTCGGGCGCGGGGTGGCGGAAGCCCTCGATCGGCACACCGAAACGCGTGAGGTCGTCGCGCTGCTGCTTGACGGTCTCCATGTCGGGGCGAGAGACCACCAGTCCGACCAGGCGGGAACCCGCGGGGCGCGCACGCCACCAGTCACGGTCGCTCTGCAGCTCGGTGAAGCACTTCGGGCACTCGGCCGCCGCGTGCGCGAGCGGCACGGGGCTGGTCCCGGCGGCATCCGCAGATGACGACATCGTCGGGATCGGATCGCTCATGGAAACCTCCGTCTCCATTGTGCCGCACGACCCTGCGAAACACCCCGCCCCTGCCCCCAGACGCCATGTCCCGTTCTTCTCGCTGCATGCCCCAGATCGCGCGGCTCAGCGTGCCTCCAGGCGACACAGAGTGGGACACGGGTGCGGTCGAGCGTGTGGCACGTGGCCGCGGGCAGACGCACCGTGGGCCCGCCGCGACGCGCGCGACGGGCCCCGAAGGCGGTCGACTCAGTGGGCGGAGTAGCCGCCGTCGACGAGGTGGTAGCTACCCGAGATGAACGAGGCCGCGTCGCTCAGCAGGAACAGCGTGAGCGCGGCGACTTCGGCATCGGTGCCGAGCCGGCCGGTCGCGTGCTCGCGCTCGAGGTGGGTCAGCGCCTCGGGCGAGAGGCCCGAACGCACCAGAGGGGTGTCGATGAAACCGGGGCCGACGGCGTTCGTGCGGACGCCCTGGGCGGTGTACTCGAGGGCGGCGACCTTGGTCAGGCCCACGAGCGCGTGCTTGCTCGCGACGTACGCGGCGTTCTGCGCGATGCCCACGGAACCCAGCACGGATGCCATGTTGACGATCGCCCCTCCTCCGGAGGCCACGATCGCGGGGAGCTGGAACTTCAGGCCGTAGAAGACGCCGTCGAGGTCGACGGCGCGCACGCGGTCCCAGGCCTCGATGTCGTAGTCGCCGATGTTCTGCGGTGCGGCGCCGATACCGGCGTTGTTCACGGCCAGGTGCAGCCCGCCGTAGGTGCTCTTCGCGAAGTCGACGGCCGACTGGGAGTCCTGCCAGATCGCGGTGTTCTGGGCGAAGGCGGCGGCGGTGCCGCCCGCGACGGTGATCTCCTGAGCGACGCGCTCCGCGGCCTCGAGGTTGATGTCGGTGACGACCACCGACGCGCCTTCTCGGCCGAGTTCCCGCGCGATCGCGGCTCCGATTCCGCTTCCTCCGCCGGTGACGAGGGCGACTTTCTGGGCGAACCTGCTCATGGGGTACTTCTCTCCCGCCGTCGAGTCACCACGGCTCTCGCGGTGACCGCATGCGCGTGAATAGAAACCGTTCTCGGGGTCGCGGTATTCCTCCTCAGCCTTCTTCGCCGTCGCCCATGCGCAGTTCGAGGCTCAGCTGATCGGCATCGAGTTCGGCGAGCGAGTGCCGCAGGGCCGCGGTGCTGAAGCGCCCGTCGCGGCTGAGGTCCTCGAGCCGTCGCCGCATGACCTCGATCGAGGCGAGCCGCAGCTCGAGCAGGTCGCGGCGGCGGGCGGTCGCATCGTCGTCGTCATCCGGCGGCTGCACGAGGCGTGCGCCGGCCCGCTCGATCAGATCGGCGGGGAAGGGTTCGCCGTCGCGCCGAGCGAGCGACCCCGATTGCACGGCCGCGCTCGCGGCATCCCGCAGCTCCGAATTGAGCGCCCGCCGCTCGTCGCGCGACGGGCCTTCGCCGCCGTCGCCGGTCAGACCGACCGATCGCACGACGGCCGACAGCGTCAGCCCCTGCAGCACCAGGCTGAACAACGCCACCAGGAAGGCGACGAAGATCAGCAGCGGGCGCTGCGGGGTGGTCTCCGGGAGCGTCTGGGCTGCCGCCAGCGTGACGACACCCCGCATGCCGGCCCACACGATGACCGTTCCGTGACGCGCGGTCAACGGGGAGTCGCGGTAGTAGTCGAGATCGGCCATCGTGCGCGAGATGCGCGAGCGCATCCACCCGATGCGGCGCTCGGTTCGGGCGGGGTCGGCGCCGCGCTCACCGAACTGCTCGGGTGCTTCGCGGTAGGCCTCCTCGAAGCGGTCGAGGCGCTGCTGCGCCCCCTCGATCCGATCCTGGTGCCGGGTGTGACGGCGGCTGCGCCGGGCCTGGAGCCCGATCAGTCCCGTCACGTAGAGCGCGCGCACGAGCAGCACGATCCCCAGGGCCGACAGCGCCAGCCAGGTGCCGTGCCAGAGGCCCTCGTGCTCCCTGAGGTTGGCGATGACGATGTCCTTCAGCTCGAGACCGAAGACGAGGAAGACGCCGCCCTCGAGGATCAGCTCGACGGTCCGCCAGTTGAGGCGGTCGCTGATGCGCTGCTCGGGCGTGAACCGCCGCGCGGCTCCCTGGCCCGTGACGATGCCCGCGACCACCGCCGCGACCAGGCCCGACCCGCCCAGGTGCTCGGTCGGCAGGTAGGCGAGGAACGGGATCGTGAAGCTCAGCGCGGTGTTCGCGGCGGAGTTCGACACGCGTTCGCGCACGCGCAGGTTCACCCACCCGATGGCCGCGCCGAGCACGAGCGCGATGACGACGGCCCAGGCGAAGTCGGCGAGGGCGTCGCCGAATGCGAAACCGGATGCCACGGCGGCCACGGCCGTGCGCAGCAGGACGAGCGCGGTGGCGTCGTTCAGCAGGCTCTCGCCCTCGAGCATCGTCACCACGCGCGGCGAGATGCCCAGGCGCTTGGCGATCGAGGTGGCCACGGCATCCGTGGGACTGAGGATGGCCCCCAGGGCGATGGACAGGGCGAGACCGAGACCGGGGATGACGGCCCAGAAGAAGAGTCCGAGAACGAGCGAGCTGAACACGACGAGCACCACCGAGAGTCCGGCGATGGGGGCGAAATCGCG
>Ga0308159_1005221_pt1 | contig 11188 bp, 9 predicted proteins | sample PhyCR1_FD_201040 | JGI IMG/M metagenome (GOLD analysis project Ga0308159, IMG submission 201040) | Phyllosphere microbial communities from UC Gill Tract Community Farm, Albany, California, United States - DLSLC.R1 | ecosystem: Host-associated > Plants > Phyllosphere > Unclassified | place: USA...
CGTCGACATGAGCCCGGTGAAGATGTACCAGGACTACCTGCCGCCGTACCGCGCTGCGATCGATGCCGGCGCCGGTGGGGTGATGGTCGCGTTGAACTCGATCAACGGTATTCCGGCCACGGCCAATACCTGGTTGATGAACGATCTGCTGCGCAAGGACTGGGGCTTCAAGGGCCTGGCGGTCAGCGACCACGGGGCGATTTTCGAGCTGATCAAACACGGCGTCGCTCGCGACGGTCGTGAAGCAGCGAAACTGGCGATCAAGGCCGGCATCGACATGAGCATGAATGACACCCTGTACGGCAAGGAACTGCCGGGGCTGCTCAAGTCCGGCGAGATCGAACAGAAAGACATCGATAACGCCGTACGTGAAGTGCTCGCCGCCAAGTACGACATGGGCCTGTTCAAGGACCCGTACCTGCGCATCGGCAAGGCCGAGGATGACCCGGCCGACACCTACGCCGAAAGCCGTTTGCACCGTGCCGAGGCTCGCGAAGTCGCGCGTCGTAGCCTGGTGCTGCTAAAGAACCAGAATGAAACCCTGCCGCTGAAGAAAGACGCGAAAGTCGCGCTGGTCGGCCCGCTGGCCAAAGCGCCGATCGACATGATGGGCAGCTGGGCCGCCGCCGGTCGCCCGGCGCAATCGGTGACGCTGTTCGACGGCATGAGCGCGGTGATCGGCGACAAATCGAAGCTGATCTACGCCCGTGGCGCCAACATCACCGGCGACAAGAAGGTCCTCGACTACCTGAACTTCCTCAACTTCGATGCGCCGGAAGTGGTCGATGATCCGCGCCCGGCCAGCGTGCTGATCGACGAAGCGGTCAAGGCCGCCAAAGACGCTGACGTTGTTGTCGCGGCAGTCGGCGAATCCCGTGGCATGTCCCACGAATCCTCGAGCCGCACTGACTTGAACATTCCGCAAACCCAGCGCGAGCTGATCCGCGCGCTGAAAGCCACCGGCAAACCGCTGGTGCTGGTGCTGATGAACGGCCGCCCGCTGACCATTCTCGAAGAGAACCAGTCGGCTGACGCGATTCTGGAAACCTGGTTCAGCGGCACCGAGGGTGGCAATGCGATTGCCGACGTACTGTTCGGTGACTACAACCCGTCAGGCAAACTGCCGGTGACCTTCCCGCGCTCCGTCGGGCAGATTCCGACCTACTACAACCACCTGAGCATTGGCCGGCCGTTCACCCCGGGCAAACCGGGCAACTACACCTCGCAGTATTTCGATGACACCACCGGGCCGCTGTTTCCGTTCGGTTATGGCCTGAGCTACACCACCTTCGCCCTGAGTGACATGGCCTTGTCGTCGACCACACTGAATGCCACCGGCAAGCTCGACGCCAGCGTGATGGTCAAGAACACCGGCAAGCGTGACGGCGAAACCGTGGTGCAGCTGTACATCCAGGACGTCACCGGCTCGATGATCCGCCCGGTCAAAGAGCTGAAGAACTTCCAGAAGATCATGCTCAAGGCCGGCGAACAGAAAGTCGTGCACTTCACCATCAGCGAGGATGACCTGAAGTTCTACAACGCCCAGCTCAAGTACGCGGCAGAACCCGGCAAGTTCAACGTGCAGATCGGCCTGGATTCGCAGGACGTGACGCAGCAGAGCTTCGAACTGCTCTAATTTTTTCAGGTAACACATAAACCTGTGGGAGCTGGCTTGCCAGCGATGGCGGCTTAACAGTCAACTGATCTGTTGAATGTGATGGCCTCATCGCTGGCAAGCCAGCTCCCACAGTGTTTTTGGGTGTGCCCGCTATCCGCGTCTATCGAGGATGTTCACCACCAACCGATCCACCCAGCCCCACACCCGCTGCTTGACCCGCCGCCACAATGGCCGGCGCTGCCATTCCTCAAGGCTGACCAACTGACTCAGCCCGAAATCCCTGACAAAACTCGCTTCTACCGCTGCCGTCAACGACGGATCCAGCGCTTCCAGATTCGCCTCCAGATTGAAGCGCAGGTTCCAGTGATCGAAGTTACACGAACCGATGCTCACCCATTCGTCCACCAGCACCATTTTCAGATGCAAAAAGCACGGCTGGTATTCGAAGATCTGCACGCCGGCCTTGAGCAGTCGTGGGTAGTAGCGGTGCCCGGCGTAGCGCACGGACGGGTGATCGGTGCGCGGCCCGGTCAGCAGCAAACGCACGTCGACACCGCGCGCAGCGGCCTTGCGCAGCGAGCGACGGATTTTCCAGGTCGGCAGGAAATACGGCGTGGCCATCCAGATGCGTTTCTGCCCGCTGTTCAGCGCGCGAAACAGTGATTGCAGAATGTCGCGATGCTGGCGGGCATCGGCATAAGCCACGCGGCCCATACCCTCGCCCTTGTCCGGCACACGCGGCAAACGCGGCAGGCCGAAATGCGCTGCCGGACGCCAGGCGCGGCGGTAGCGGTTGGCGATCCACTGGCGGTCGAACAGCAATTGCCAGTCGAGCACCAGCGGGCCGCTGATCTGCACCATCACTTCGTGCCACTCGCTGGTGTCATGGCCCGGGGTCCAGAACTCATCAGTGACACCCGTGCCGCCGACCACCGCCAGACATTGATCGACCAGCAGCAGTTTGCGGTGATCACGATAGAAATTGCCAACCCAGCGCCGCCAGCTCAAGCGGTTATAGAAACGCAATTCAACCCCGGCAGCGGTCAGGCGCTGACGCAAGTGCAAGGTAAACGCGAGGCTGCCGTAATCATCGAACAGGCAGCGCACGCGCACACCGCGCTCGGCCGCCGCCACCAACGCCTGGACGATGGTGTCGGCGCAGGCGCCGGCCTCGACCAGATACAGTTCCAGTTCGATCTGTTCTTTGGCGGCGGTGATGTGCTCGAGCATCCGCGGAAAAAATTGCGGGCCGTCGATCAACAGCTCGAAGCGGTTGCCGTCGCGCCAGGGAAACACTGCGCCGCGCATGTCAGCGCGCCGTGAAGATCAGCACCGCACCCACCGGTACCGACAGACTGATGGCCGACAGATCGGCAAGCTTGCGCAGACTTTCGAGCCCCGGCGCGAGGTCGAAATCCGCGGCGTTGATCACCAGCGGCTCCAGCGTCACCACTTGAAAACGCCGGTCGTCGAGGCGTGTTGCCAGCAGCTCGGCAGGATATTCGTGTTGCTTGCCATGCAGCTTGACGGTCAGCGGCAGGCGCAATTCCAGCTGCGCGCCGGGGGCCAGATCGTTGATCGGGCGCAGGTCGATCTGCGTGGTGATCGTCGCTTCGGGGAACTGCTCGATCTGGAACAGCTCCTTGCGCATACGCTCATCGCGCAGCGGAATGCCGCTGTTGATCGACTCCAGCTCGACCTCGACTTCGGCCCGTCCATTGGGATCGACCTTGCCGTGCAGCACCAGAAAGCGCTGCACTTCGGAAACGCTGGCGTTCTTGGTGCTGACGAACGACAGCCGCGACGACTCGCCGTCCAGATACCAATTGGCTTGAGCCGGCAATGCGGCGGCGGCCAGCAGCAGGCTAGAAAGGGTTGTGTACAGGGAGCGGTTGAACATTGAGCACTCGTGGGGGCGATAAACCTGCACGAACCTTAACCGGCCATGCCGTTATTGCAAACATCCAGAGCAAAGCTTTAAGGCCAAGACCTGCTCAACCTCGCCAATGCTGGCCGCCAGACTACTCAAATGCAGACTCAATACGCGCTCCACCGGTGCCTGATCCATCGGCCAATGCAGGGTCATGCTGCCTACCAGCCGTCCTTCGGCACGGATCGGCAACGCCACCGCGCGGATCAGAAACGGCAAGCGCACCGGGTATTCCCAATAACCCTCGGTACGCTGGCCGAAACCCTGCTGCAAGGCCTGCTCGGTCAGGCGAAACAAGCCTTCATCGCGCAGTTGTTCACGCTCGGCCAGCCGCTCCACCTCTGCGCTGGGCAACTCGCCAAGACACGCCCGGCCCATCGCCGAATGAAACAGACTGGCATGATGCCCGACGATCTGGCAGTTGTTCGGATAGCGTTTGCGCAACACCTGCGGTATCGCACTTTCCATCACTTCGACTCGCTCGCCGTCGAAACACGAAAGGTCGGCGACCAGCCCGGTGCGCTCGCATAACTCGAGCAGCATCGGCGCTGCACGCTCGACCATATGCCGCTTGAAACGCTGCTGACGATCGCCAAACAGACGCCTGGCGCACAACCGGTAACGGCGGTCACTGAGCCCGCGGTAGATCCAGCCCTGCTCCTGCAACGTCGCGAGCATTCGCGACACCGTGGCTTTCGGCAGGCACGTGAGACAGTGCAACTGCTCCAGCCCCAGCGCCTCATGCTCGCCGAGCAATTCAACGATCGCCAGCGCGCGTTCGACCGAGCGCACACTGCCGGTATCTGCTTTGCTGCCCATGTCGTGGATCTCCCTGCGTGCAGATGAATGAGCCCTTGTTGCAGCAAGATGCGGGCCGCTCAGTCCGCTTGCAGGCAGGTTGGCGGGCAGCGTTCGACCCAGCGGGTCAATTGTTCATGGGCATGAGCCAGTTGCAGCACTGCCCGATCGGCCTGCGCCGGGCCGATGATTTGCAGGCCCATCGGCAGCCCCTCCGGATTGAAACCGACCGGGACGCTGATGCTCGGCAGACCTGCCAGCGTCGGGCCGATGACCACCTCCATCCAGCGGTGATAGGTGTCCATCGTTCGCCCAGCGACGGTGCGCGGCCACGGCTGTTGTGCATCGAAAGGAAACACCTGGGCGGTCGGCAACAGCAGAAAATCGTAACGCTTGAACAGTTCGCTCAGTGCGCGATACCACTCGCTGCGATCGACCGAAGCCTGATAGACATCGGCCGCGTTCAGGTGCAAGCCGCCCTCAACTTCCCATTGCGCTTCGGGCTTGAGCAACTCGCGTTTATGCCGATCGGCATAGGCAGCGCCGAGGCTGCCCTGGACGAGAAAATGCCGATGGGTCAGCCAGGTTTGCCACAGCCGTTCCAGGGAAAAATCCGGCTGGCAGGCTTCGACCTGACAACCCAGCGCGGTGAAATCCGCCAGCGCCGACTCACACAGACGCAACACGCCGGCGTCCATCGGCAGATAGCCGTTGTAGTCGCCGAGCCAACCGAGGCGTACGCCGTTGAAGTCGCGCTCGAGACCTTCAGCGAAGTTGCACGGCTCGTCCTTCAGCGACAGCGGCACGCGCGGATCGTAACCGGCCTGGATCGACAGCAGCCGCGCAACATCAGTGACACTGCGTCCCATCGGCCCTTCGGTGGCCAGTTGCTGAACGAAAACCTCGGGCGCCGGCCCGTGCGGCACGCGGCCTTGCGATGGGCGAAAGCCGAAGACGTTGTTGAACGCCGCGGGGTTGCGCAACGACCCCATCATGTCGCTGCCATCGGCCACCGGCAGCAACCGCAAGGCCAGCGCCACCGCCGCCCCCCCGCTGCTGCCGCCCGCAACCCGGCCTGGGTCATAGGCATTGGTGGTGGTGCCGAACACGCTGTTATAGGTCTGCGAACCGAGGCCGAATTCCGGCACGTTGCTTTTGCCGATGATGATCGCGCCGCTGGCACGCACCCGCGCTACGCTGATCGCATCGTGCTGTGGCACCTGCTCGGCGAACAGCGGCGAGCCGAGCGTCGTGCGTAACCCGGCAGTTGCGGCCAGGTCCTTGATCGCTTGCGGCATGCCGTGCATCCAGCCGCGGGATAGACCGCGTGCCAGTTGCCGGTCGCACTCATCGGCTTCACGCAGCACGTCTTCTTCGCCACGCAGCGACACCAGCGCATTGACCGATGGATTGAACCGCGCAATGTGCGCCAGATACGCCTGCATCACTTCGCGACACGACACCTGACGCGCATGGATCGCCCGCGACAGCGCATCGGCGTCGAGGGCGACAATCGGGTGAATGGCTAATGGGTTCAAGGTTTCACTCCCGCGTTCAGCGCTACGGATTTCTTGCCGCGCGGCGGCTCTTGTAAACAGTAAGTGCCCAACAGCGTCAGCAGGCAAGCGAACAAGACATAGAAGGATGGCGCCACCGGGGTGTGCAACACCTTGCTCAGCCAGGTGACGATCAACGGCGCAAAGCCACCGAACACCATCACCGCCACGTTGTAGGCAACGGACACGCCGGTGGAACGCACGTCGACCGGAAACTGCTCGGCCAGCGCCGTCGGTGCCGGACCGAAGAAACCGCCGATCGCACTGCACAGCAGCAATTGCATGACCAGCAAACGCTCGATCGACGGCGCCGCCGCGACCCACACGTACAGCGGATAAACCATCACGAAAAAGGCCAGGGTGAATGCCATCAACACCGGTCGGCGGCCGACGCGGTCCGACAGCGCACCGGAGAACGGAATCACCACGGTCATCAGCGCGACCGCAAGCATCTGCACCAGCAACACCTGATCCAGTGGCAAGCCCAGATTGGTGTGGGCGAAGGTCGGCATGTTCACCAGCACCACATAAAACGACACCGTCGCGCCGCTGGCCAGGCCCATCGACACCAGCAGGCTGCGGCGGTGTTCGCGGACCACTTGCCACAGCCCCGGCGCCGCGCCTTTGGCTTTTTTGCGCGCTTGAAGAAACTCTTCCGGCTCTTCCATGTGTTTGCGAATCCACAAGCCCACCGGACCGATCAGCAGGCCGATCACGAACGGAATCCGCCAGCCCCAGGTGTCCAGCGCCTCGGGCGAAAACATATGGGTGACCAGCGCCACCATCGCCGCGCCGGCAAACACCGCCAGGCATTGCCCGACCAATTGCCAGGAACCGTACAAGCCCTTGCGGTGGGCCGGTGCACTCTCCACCAGAAACGCCGTGGCGCTGGCGTATTCGCCGCCGGTGGCGAAGCCTTGCAGCATCCGCGCGACCACGATCAGCAGCGGCGCGCCCATGCCGATCGCGGCGTAGCTCGGTGCAAATGCAATCAGTGCGATGGACACGGTCATCAGACGGATGATCAGTTGCATCGCTGCCTTGCGCCCCCTGCGGTCGGAATACATACCGAGCAGGATCCCGCCGACCGGGCGCATGAAAAAGCCCACACCGAAAGTCGCCAGGGCCATCAGCAGCGAGGCGTAACCATCCTCCGAGGGAAAGAATTGCCGGGCGATGATGCTCGCCAGAAAGCCATAAACGATGAAGTCATACCATTCCAGCGCATTGCCGATGACGGCGGCGACCACTTGCCGGGTACGCGAAACGCCTGTGCCTGATACCTGCATGGGGAATTCTCCATAAAGCTGTGGGGGTGTACACCCGCGCGCCTGTGCGCCCGGGGTTCCAGCGGCAGCAAAAAGTGAAGAAATCAGGCCGGCTTGAGCCAACTCTCGGTGAGCGCGCTCCAATAGGCTGCGCCGGTCAGGAGGATGTCGTCGTTGAAGTCGTAGCCGGGGTTGTGCACCATCGGCCGCGACACGCCGTTGCCGATGAACAGGTAGGCGCCCGGGCAACGCTGGAGCATCCAGGCGAAGTCTTCGCTGCCCATCAGTTTGGGCGTGTTGCCGTCGACGGCGTCGGCGCCGAGCAGTTCAACCCCGACGTCACGGGCGAATTCGGTTTCAGCGGCGTGATTGACCAATACCGGATAGGCGGGACGGTGCTCGATTTTCGCTGTGCAGCCGAAGCTTTGCGCCTGGGTTTCGATGATGCTGCGCACGCGGTCGAGGGTTTGCTCGCGCACTTGCGCATTGAGCGCACGCAAGCTCAAACGCAGGATCGCCTGCTGCGCAATGACATTGGCCGCCTCGCCTGCCTGCAGTGCGCCGACCGTGACTACCGCCGCTTGCTGCGCATCGATGTTGCGTGCGACCACCGTCTGCAGCGCCATGACCACGCTCGCCGCAGCGACCAGCGGATCAATCGCCAGGTGTGGCATCGAACCATGGCCGCCGACGCCTTCGATGACCACGTTGAGCAGATCCTGCGACGCCATCATCGGCCCTTGGCGAAAGCCCAGATGCCCCGCAGGCAGACCTGGCATGTTGTGCATGCCGAACAGGGCGTCACACGGAAAACGTTCGAGCAGGCCATCGGCAAGCATCGCTTCGGCGCCGCCCTGGCCTTCTTCGGCTGGCTGGAAGATTAGCGTCAGCGTGCCGTCGAACTGGCGGGTCGCAGCCAGGTAACGCGCGGCACCGAGCAGCATCGTGGTGTGGCCGTCATGGCCGCAGGCGTGCATGCAGCCCTGGTGTTTGCTGCTGTAGGCGGCCCCGGTGTTTTCGATAATCGGCAGCGCGTCCATGTCGGCGCGCAAGCCAAGTCTGCGCGAACTGCTGCCGTTGCGCAGCACTCCGACCACACCGGTCTTGCCGATGCCGGTGTGAACTTCATAGCCCCAGCTTTGCAGCGATCGGGCGACCAGTGCCGAAGTGCGGCTTTCTTCAAAACCGAGTTCGGGGTGAGCATGGATGTCCTGGCGGGTGGCGTGCAGATCGCTGGCTACGTCGTTGAGCCAGGCCAGAATGTGCTGATGTCGCGACATGACGGTTCTCCTCGCGCGGGTGTTCCCGGTCTTTTTGTTCGGTTCGATTTCACGACACGTACAAGGCAGGTCGTGCTCATCGCCAGATAAACGCGAGATGCGCTGGAGGACAATCGATTCTGGTTCCACGCTGTGGAACCACAGGTTTTCGGGCTGCTGCGGAGTTCTGTGGGCTTACAGGTTTGCCTGTCACAAAGGCGCTTCAGGGATTGAGACGGCAGCCCTGGCGTTCGCTCAGCCACTGCGCGCTGTTGCTGCGGCCCATGCCGCTGACCGTGATGGTTTTGCTGGCCGGGTCATCGGTGAACTGGCTGGTCGGCAGCCACTGCTTTACATAGCCACGGCAGTATTGCGCGTCGTTGTTCATCACATAACGGCACGAGCAATATTCCTTGGCGGTGTAGGCGCTGATGATGTCCGGGAAGGCCCATAGATTTTCGCGCTCGTAAGCCATACAGCCGAGCAGCATGGCCAGCAGCAACAACAGCAAGCGCTTCATGGCTGCACCGCCTTGAGCACGCGCGCGAGCAGTTCGTTGTGGCGGTAACCACCGTCGCGATCATCGGCGTAGCGCACAATGACCAGTTTCTGGCTGGGAATCACGTATAGCGCCTGGCCCCAATGGCCGAGCGCAGCGAAGGTGTCGGGCGGCGCGGCGGGCCATGGCGATGGCGCACCGTCCACCGCGCGGTTAAGCCACCAATGGCCGCCGGGCACGGCTTCGTCCTGACCGGCCTTGTAGCCGGCGAAGGGTTCGCGGTTGAACGCCACCCAGTCCCTGGGCAGCAATTGCCGGTCCTGCCAACGCCCGTCGCGCACCATCAGCAGCCCGACCCGCGCCAGATCCCGCGCGGTGAGATAGGCGTAGGACGAGGCGACGAACGTGCCGCTGGCATCGGTTTCCCAGACGGCGTGACGAATGCCCAGCGGTTCGAACAATGCCGTCCACGGGTAATCGGCATAACGCTGCGGGCCGAGCATGCCTTTGAGCGCGGTGGCGAGCAGGTTGCTGTCGCCGCTGGAATAACGAAACGCCTGACCCGGTTCAGCGTAGCTCGGATGGTCAGCGGCGAACGCAGCCATGTCGCGATGACCGCGGGTATAGAGCATCGCCACCACCGAGGATTTCAGCGGCGCGTATTCGTAGTCTTCCTGCCAGTCGATGCCCGAGGCCCAGTGCAGCAGGTCGGCGATTTTCAGCGCCGGGTGGTTTGCCAATGGCGGGTAAAACTGCGCCGCCGGGTCTTCGAGCTTGAAGCGATTTTCGCCATACGCCACGCCGAGCACGGTGGCCATCAGGCTTTTGCTGATCGACCAGGTCAGGTGCGCGGTTTGCGCGGTGGTAGGGCCGGCATAGCGTTCGTAGATGATCTGGCCGTCGCGGATGATCAACAAGGCGTCGGTGCGGATGCCTTGGCGGGTGCTGTCGTCGCGCGGCGGGAAGGCGTAGGTTTCCAGCGCCTCTACGGCTGGGCCGGTGATCTGCCGGGCAGTTGACCATTGCTCGCTTGGCCATTGTTCGGCGCGGGCGGTGAGGCTGATGAGCAGCAAGAACAGCAACAGACCTTTGAACATGGTCGAGGCTCTGGAAAATGAACCTGCTGAGCCTAGTTGGGGTTTATGACACATGTGTGGTGCTCTTGCGGCCGCCTTCGCGAGCAGGCTCGCTCCCACAATTCGACCATGTTTCAACTGAACAAACGCGGTTCCCTGTGGGAGCGAGCCTGCTCGCGAAGAGGCCCTTCAATTCGCCGCCAAAGCCTTGGCCAACCGCTTCGCCCGAGCACCCGCCGCCAATTGCATCACGCCTTTGTCCCGCTGCCACATCTGCGCCCATTCCACCGGGCCAGCCGCCAGCGCCTGCTCCACCGCCCCCGCCAGCGCCTCAAACTGGGCAAACAACCCGCCGAGCAACACATGCCCGGCCGGATTATCCGGCGCTTGCCGGCTCGCTTCGGCACACCCCGCCAACAGCGCCAGCAAACGCAATTGCAGGGGCTGCGGCCAGTCGCTGTGCTGGCCGACGCCGTACAGCCACGCGGTCATCGCGCTCAGCACGTAGACGTCTTCAAGGGTGCGAAACGGTTTGACGTACGCGTCCCAGCCATCGCCGGCGAGCAGTTCGCACAACGCGCCGTCCAGGTGCAGACGTCCGTGGCTGATGTCCGGCATCAACGGCAGTGCCGGCAGTTTTTCCACGCTCACGCCGGGCTCGCCGGGGTAGACCACCGCCAACGTCAGGCGCGGCGTTTCTCCGGGTTGTTCGCTACGCGCGGCCACCAATAGCCAGTCAGCCGCATCGCCGGCCGTGACGAAATCCTTGCGCCCGCTCAGGCGCAAACCGTTCAGGCGCGTTTGCAGGTCCGCCGGGCGCAGGCTGCGCTGTTCGGTGGCGCACAACGCGCCGAGGCTCAATGGCGCGCTCGGCCAGAGCATGCGCAACGCCGCTTGATAGCCGACCAGAAAGGCCAGCCCCGGCGTCGCCATGCACCGCCCGCCCGCGACCGCCAGTTCAAACGGCGAGACGGTGCCCAGCGTCTGCAACAGCGTCGCGAAACCCTCCGCGAGGTCGGCGACGACGGGCAAGCGTTCACTACGTTGCAGCAGATCTGACCAGGGCACGGGCGTCTCCTTGTGGGCTGTCATATAAGCATCACCGAACGTTCATGGCGATGACACCGGGGCTACATAGCCTGACTTTGCACAACACGGCTGCATAAAGAAAGTCGATCGGCTGC
>Ga0308159_1005223_pt1 | contig 11183 bp, 9 predicted proteins | sample PhyCR1_FD_201040 | JGI IMG/M metagenome (GOLD analysis project Ga0308159, IMG submission 201040) | Phyllosphere microbial communities from UC Gill Tract Community Farm, Albany, California, United States - DLSLC.R1 | ecosystem: Host-associated > Plants > Phyllosphere > Unclassified | place: USA...
GGTCCCGCGCGAGTGGGCTAAGAGGGAACGCCGTGCCTCCGCTCGTTTGCGGATAGTCGGCGGCTGCCCCCGCAACTGTTGGCGGCGAGCATCCGGCGCGTGGCGCGCCGAGCCGGCCACTGGGCTTCCGGGCCCGGGAAGGCGGTGCCGGATGTGACGAACCGTGAGCCAGGAGACCTGCCATCGCCGCCCACCCGGAGCCGCCAGCAGGCGGCCGGGGGGTGCCACCGTCAGGCCGGGCGGGGTGCACCGGTGCCAGGAGACTGAGCAGTGCTGAATCTGTGCTTCATCTTTGGGCGGGCGCCGCGATGAGCATCGCCGCCAATCTGGGATTCCCCCGAATCGGTCGCCGCCGGGAGCTGAAAGCCGCGCTGGAGGCCTTCTGGGCCGGACGGTCGGACGAGGCGGCGCTGCTGGCCGAGGCCGCCGCGCTGCGCGGTGCGCACCAGGCGCTGCAGGGCGCCTGCGGCATCGGGCATATCCCGTCCCACGATGCGCCGCTCTACGACCATGTGCTGGACCACGCCACGATGCTGGGTGCCATCCCGGCCGGCTATGGCTGGCGGGGGGAGGGGCCGGTGAGCCTGGCCACCAGCTTCGCCCTGGCGCGTGGGGGGCGTGGCAGCGAGGCGGAGCAGGCGCGCGGCATCGCCGCCGATGCGCCGGCACTGGAAATGACCAAGTGGTTCGACACCAATTACCACTACCTGGTGCCGCGCCTGAATGCCGAGACGCGCTTCGTGCTGACCGAGAACCGGCCGCTGGCGCTGTATGCCGAGGCGCTGGCGGATGGCCGCCGCACCCGCCCGGTGCTGCTGGGCCCGGTGACGTTCCTGCTACTGTCCAAGACCGTGGATGGCAGCGACACGCTGGCGCTGCTGCCCCGCCTGTTGCCCGTCTATGCCGAGATCCTGCGCGGGCTGGCGGCGGCGGGCTGTGCCTGGGTGCAGGTGGATGAGCCCGTGCTGGCCACCGACCTGCCGCCGGGTGCCGCCGATGCGATGCGCATGGCCTGGCGGGCGATGGCCGAGGCGGCGCCGGGGCTAAACCTGCTGCTGGCCAGCTATTTCGGCCCGCTGGGCGACAATCTGGAACTGGCGCTGTCTTTGCCCTCGGCCGGGTTGCACCTGGACCTGGTGCGGGGGGCGGCGGATCTGCCGGCGGTGCTGGCGGCGGGGTTGCCGCGCGATCGCTGGCTGTCCTGCGGCGTGGTGGATGGGCGCAATGTCTGGCGGGCCGACCTGCGTGGCGCCTTCCGGACGCTTGAGAGCGTCGCGCAGGCGCGGGGTGGGGCGGACCGGCTGATGGTGTCGCCCTCCTGCTCCCTGCTGCATGTGCCGGTGGATGTGGGGCAGGAAGACGGGCTGGACCCGGCGCTGAAGCGCAGCCTGGCCTTCGCCGTGCAGAAGCTGGCAGAGGTGCGGGCGCTGACCCTGGGGCTGGAGCAGGGCGAGGGCGCCATCGCCGATGCGCTGGGCGCCAGCGATGCGGCGCGGGCGGCGCGCGGGGCGGATAGCCGGGTGAACGACCCGGCCGTGGCCGCCCGGCTGGCCGCCGTGACGCCGGAGATGCTGCAACGGGGCGCGCCTTATGCCCAGCGGGCCACGGCGCAGGCGGCGCGGTTGACGCTACCGGTCTTCCCCACCACCAGCATCGGCAGTTGGCCGCAGACCGCGGAGGTTCGCCAGGCCCGCGCGGCGCATGGGCGCGGCACGCTGGACGCTGCCGGCTACGACGCCTTCCTGCTGGCGGAGACGGAGGCTGCCATCCGCTGGCAGGAGGAGGCGGGGGTGGATGTGCTCGTCCATGGCGAGTTCGAGCGCAACGACATGGTGAAGTATTTCGGCGAGCAACTGGCCGGCTACGCCTTCACCCGGCATGGCTGGGTGCAGTCCTATGGCAGCCGTTGCGTGGCGCCGCCCATCATCTGGGGCGACGTGTCCCGGCCGGCGCCAATGACGCTGGAATGGTGGCAGCGGGCGCAGGCGCTGACGGCGCGCCCGGTGAAGGGCATGCTCACCGGGCCGGTGACCATGCTGCACTGGTCCTTCGTCCGCGACGACCTGCCGCGCGAGTTGGTGTGCCGGCAGATCGCCCTGGCGTTGCGGGACGAAGTGGCGGAGCTGGAGGCGGCGGGCTGCGCCATCATCCAGATCGACGAACCCGCCTTTCGCGAGGGGTTGCCGCTGCGGCGGGCGGAGCAGGCGGACTATCTGCGCTGGGCGGTGGAATGCTTCCGCCTCTCCGCCAGCGCGGTGGCGGATGGGACGCAGATCCACACCCACATGTGCTACGCGGAGTTCAACGACATCATCGGCGCCATCGCGGCGATGGATGCCGATGCCATCAGCATCGAGACGGCGCGTAGCCGGATGGAGTTGTTGGAGGCGTTCGAGAGCTTCGACTACCCGAACGCCATCGGGCCGGGGGTGTGGGATATCCATAGCCCACGCGTGCCGCCGGCCGAGGAGATGACCGCGTTGCTGCGGCGGGCCGCCGCGCGGATACCGGCGGAGCGGCTGTGGGTGAACCCGGATTGCGGCTGCAAGACCCGGGGCTGGGCGGAAGTGCGCCCGGCCATGGCGCACGTGGTGGCAGCCGCGCGGCAGTTGCGGGCGGAGCGGGTTTAGGTCCCCGGCCGAGCGGGAGGCCCTGCCTTCGCCGCCGGCGTTACCAGCGTGAGGTAGCGCCGGCGGGCAGGGCATCCAGCGCATCGGGGTTGCGGCGCGCCCAGTCGTAGAGCAGCTCCACCGGCTCGATGAACCGTATGCCGAGCGGTGTCAGCGCGTACTCCACGGCGGGCGGGACGGTGCCGTGGACGTGGCGGGTGACGAGGTGGCGTGCCTCCATCTCCCGCAACGTCTGCGTCAGCATCTTCTTGGAGATGCCGGGTAGCGAGCGCAGCAGCACGCCAGTGCGGGCGCGGCCGCCATGCCGCCGGTGCAGCGTGTGCAGGACCATGCTGAGCCACTTGGTGGCGAACAGGTCCAGCGCCCGCCTCGGCGCGCAATCCTCGCGCCCTTCGTCTTCTGGGCTGCCGGGCTTCATGGATGGGAACCTCCTGGTGCCTATGTCCCTGATGGGTGCCTTCTAGCGCGGGCCTCTCCCTGTTCCTAGCTAGGGTCCAATGGCTTGCGGCGGATGCGCCGGGCCACCTTGAGGATGACGGCGTGGGGCGCGAGCGCCCTGGCGCGGAATGCGATGGAGTTGGATGCATGACGAAGACAGCATTGGTGGTGGGGACGAGCGGCATCGTCGGCAGTGCCACGGCCGAGCGGCTGGTGGCAGAGGGCTGGGGTGTCCACGGCTTGGCGCGGCGGCCGGCGCCGCAGGAAGGCGTCTCGCCTATCGCTGCGGATCTGCAGGACGCGGCGGGGCTGGCGGCGGCGCTGGACGGGGTGCGGCCGGAGGCGGTGTTCATCGCCACCTGGTCCCGCCAGAGCACCGAGGCGGAGAATATACGCGTCAACGCCGCCATGGTGCGCAACCTGCTGGACGCGTTGCGGGCGGCCGGCAGCGTGCGGCATGTGGGGCTGGTGACGGGGCTGAAGCACTATCTTGGCCCGTTCGAGGCCTATGGCAAAGGCGTGCTGCCGCAGACGCCGTTCCGCGAGGAGCAGGGGCGGCTGGACGTCGAGAATTTCTACTACGCGCAGGAGGACGAGGTCTTCGCCGCCGCCGCGCGGGACGGCTTCGGCTGGAGCGTGCACCGGCCGCACACCATCATCGGCAAGGCCGTGGGCAATGCGATGAACATGGGCACGACGCTGGCCGTGTACGCCACGCTGTGCAAGGCGACCGGCCGGCCCTTCCGCTTCCCGGGCTCCGCCATGCAGTGGAACGGCCTGACCGACATGACCGATGCCCGGTTGCTGGCGCAGCACCTGCTATGGGCGGCGACCACGCCGGCGGCACGCAACCAGGACTTCAACGTCGTCAACGGCGACGTCTTCCGCTGGAGCTGGATGTGGGAGCGCATCGCCCGCTGGTTTGGGCTGGAGCCGGCGCCGTTCGATGGCACGGTGCAGCCGCTGGAAGCGCAGATGGCTGATGATGCCGCCTTGTGGCGCGAGATCGCCGCGCGCGAGGGGTTGGTGGAGGCCAATCTGGGGCGCTTGGCCTCGCCCTGGCACACTGATGCCGATCTGGGCCGGCCGGTCGAGGTGGTGACGGATATGAGCAAGAGCCGCCGCCTGGGCTTCACTTCGTATCAGCCGACCGAGGATGCGTTCCTGGAGCTGTTCGCACGGCTGCGGCGGGAGCGGCTGATCCCCTGATCTGCTGACAGCGGGTTGTTGGGAGAGGCCGGGGAAGGACTTCTCCGGCCTGTTCTTTCTTCCGCGAGTTATCGGGGGACTTCAGGCGCGGCTGGGCGGGTGGTCGATCCGGGTCGTGCATGTCCGGGGCGGCCTGACCGAGCCGGTTGGGCGAGGTGCACGATGGGCCAGGGAAGGGAGCAAGGCGGGAAAGGTCCTGGGCCAGCCTTCAATCTGGCTGGATGTCGATGGCGCCCAGGTTGAGGCCGCTGCCGAGCTCGGCGGTGGTGGTGCCCTGCACGGGCGGTATGGCGGGTTGCAGCCAGGCGGGTTCCGGCATCTGCCGGTAGGCGTCGCGCAGGGCGACGGACCAGGCTTCCCGCAGGCTGCGGAAATACGGGTCTTCTTCCGTGATGCGCTGCTGCAGGCGGATCTGGAAGCTGTCGGTGTCGTAGACCACCAGGTCCAGTGGCAGGCCGACGGTCAGGTTGGAGCGTAGCGTGCTGTCCATGCTGACCAGGGTCAGCTTCACGCCGCCTTCCAGGCTGGTCTGGTGCGTCAGCGCGCGGTCCAGGATCGGCTTGCCGTATTTGTGCTCGCCGATCTGCAGGAAGGGGGTGTCGTGCGTCGCCTCGATGAAGTTGCCGGCGGCGTAGACCAGATAGAGGCGGACCGGGCCGCCGGCGATCTGGCCGCCGAGCATGATGGAGACATCGAAGCCGACGCCCTGGTCCTTCAGCGTCGGGCCGTCGATCTGGTAGACCTGCCGGATGGCGGCGCCGACCAGCTGCGCGGCGCGGAACATGGAGGGCACCGTCAGCAGCGTGTGGTGCTCGCCCTCCAGAGTCAGCCCCTCGCACAGGCGGTTCCACACGGCCTGGGTGATGGCCAGATTACCGGCGGAGAGCAGGCACAGCACCCGCTCCCCCGGCAACGTCGCCGTGTAGAGCTTGGAGAAGGTGGAGATGTTGTCGACACCCGCATTGGTGCGGGTATCCGACAGCATCACCAGGCCTTGCTCCAGCCAGAGGCCGACGCAGTAGGTCAAGGCTGGCGTCCGTTCAGGTAGAGCAGGCCGATCTGCTGGCCGAGCTCGATATTGCGGTCGATCGTGCCGGTCAGGAAGCCGTGCAGGCCTTGGTCCAGGATCGCCGGTGTCTCGGTGTCGCGCATGCTGGCGTGGAGTTGCGCGGCCAGGCTGTGGCAGGCGCCGCGGGTGCCGCCATTGTTGTCGGCGATGGCATCCAGCACCGATTCCACGCTGCGGTAGCAGGCGAGCAGGGAGCGCGGCAGTTCCTTGCGCAGCAGCAGCAGCTCGACCACCAGTTGCGGCTGCAGCCGGGCGTGGAAGACGTGCTGGTAGGCGCGCAGGGCGGAGACGGAGCGCAGCACGGCCTGCCATTGCGCGTAGTGGGATGCATCGGCGCCGCTGCTGGCATCGAACGCCGCGTGGCGGACATCTAGCAGGCGCGCGGTGTTGTCCGCGCGTTCCAGCATGGTGCCGAGATGGACGAAGCGCCAGGCGTCGTCCCGCAACATCGTGTCCGTCGCCGCGCCGTTGAACAGCAGGGTGCGGGACTTCACCCAGTCCAGGAAGCCCGGCAGCCGGTCCCCCTTGGTGACGGAGGGGTCGAGGCGGCGGAACTCGATCCAGGTATCGTTGATGGCTTCCCACATATCCACCGTCAGCGCGGTGCGGACGGTGCGGGCGTTCCGGCGGCCGGCCTCCACGCAGGCGGCGATGCCGGAGGGATTGTCGAGATCCAGCGTCAGCCAGTGGATCACCGCCTCGGCGGTGGGGGCGGGGTGCTTGGCCAGGAAGCCCGGCTCGCTGCCGGTGGCGATGAGCAGGGAGCGCCACTCATCCTCAGCGCTGAGGGGCTGGGCCAGCATGACCATGCGAAGGGTGGCGGCGAGGCCACGGGCGACATTGCCCGCGCGTTCGGAATAGCGGCCGAGCCAGAACAGGCAATCGGCGGTACGGGACAGCATTGGTTCAGCCTTCCCCTTGCTGCTGGCGGCTGCTCTGGCCCTGAGACTGGGACTTGCCCTGAGATTGGGACTTGCCCTGAGATTGGGACTGGGATTGCCCCTGGGATTGCGAGGCGGCCGGCTCCTCCGGCGGGGGCAGGGCAAGCTGGCCCTCGGCTGGCGGGTCCTCCAGCAGCACCCAGGTATCCTTGGTGCCGCCGCCCTGGCTGGAGTTCACCACCAGGGAGCCTTCACGCAGTGCCACACGGGTCAGCCCGCCCGGCACCATGCGGACTTCCTTGCCGAACAGCACGAAGGGGCGCAGGTCCACATGGCGCGGGCCGATGCCGGCCTCGCCCAGCGTGGGCACGGTGGAGAGGGCGAGGGTGGGCTGGGCGATGTAGTCGCCGGGCCGGGCCTTGATGCGGCCGGCGAAGTCGTCGCGCTGTTCCTGCGTCGCGTGCGGGCCGACCAGCATGCCGTAGCCGCCCGAGCCGCGCGCCAGCTTCACCACCAGCTTGTCCAGGTTGGCCAGCACGTAGTCCTGGTCCGCCGGGCGTTCGCACATGAAGGTGGGAACGTTGGAGAGGATGGGCTCTTCCTTCAGGTAGAAGCGCACCATCTCCGGCACATAGGGGTAGACGGCCTTGTCGTCGGCGATGCCGGTGCCGGGCGCGTTGGCGAGCGAGACGTTGCCGGCGCGGTAGGCCGCCATCAGCCCGGGCACGCCGACGACGCTGTCGGCGCGGAAGCATTCGGGGTCGATGAAATCGTCGTCGATGCGGCGGTAGATGACGTCCACGCGCTTCGGGCCGGCGGTGGTGCGCATGAACACCATCTCGTCCCGCACGAACAGGTCGGCGCCTTCCACCAGCTCCACGCCCATTTCGTCGGCGAGGAAGGAGTGTTCGTAATAGGCGCTGTTATACGGGCCAGGCGTCAGCACCACGACGTTGGGCGTGCCGCTGCAGCTTTCCGGCGCGATGCTCTTCAGCGTTTCCAGCAGCTCTTCCGGATAATGGCTGACCGGGGCGATGCGGTGGCGGGCGCAGATCTCGGGGAAGAGGCGGAACATCGCCTCCCGGTTCTCCAGCATGTAGGAGACGCCGGAGGGCGTGCGGCAATTGTCTTCCAGCACGTAGAACTGATCGGCTTCCGTGCGCACCAGATCGATGCCGGAGATGACGGTCCAGACGCCGCCGGGCGGGACGAAGCCCTTCATCTGCGGCAGGTAGCCTTCGTTCTGCAGCACCAGCTCGGGCGGGATGCGGCCGGCCTTGATGATGGCCTGTTCGCCATACACGTCGGTAAGGAAGGCGTTCAGCGCGCGCACCCGCTGCTCCAGCCCCTGGGAAAGGCGTTCCCATTCGTCACGCGCCAGGATGCGGGGGATGACGTCGAAGGGGATCAGCCGCTCAGGGTCCCCGCCTTCCGTATAGACGGCGAAGGTGACGCCGATGCGGCGGAACAGGACCTCGGCTTCACGCCGCTTCTGGTCCAGAGCCTCCTGGCCGGTGGCGTCGAGGAAACGCGCCATCTCGGCATAGGGGGAGCGGATGGCGCCTTCGGCGTGCATTTCGTCGAAGGCTGAGGAAGGTCGATCTGCCACGGCTGGTTCCGTCTTCCTCTTGGATGGCGCCTGAGGCGGCGTCGCGAATGGTACCGTGCGACTTGAGCAAGGCTTTGGGGTTACGCGCAAGCGGCTCTCAACGTTTCATATAGCGAACCGGCGATTTGACGCGGGTTTTCTGCACAAGGCGGCGTCATCCTGCCCGCGAGGGAAGCGTTGACAGGCGCGGCGGGGCTGTCCGACGCTGGGTTGCACCCCGACGGAGCCCGCCCATGCTGCGCCGCCAGATGCTGACCCTGCCGCTGCTGGCCGCCGCCACGCCCGCGCGGGCCGAGGGCGAGGTGGACGTGCTGCTGGTGCTGGCTATCGACGCCTCCGGCAGCATCACGCCGGAGGAGTTTCAATTGCAGCGGGAGGGCTGTGCCGAGGCGATTGGCCACCCTTCGGTGCTGGCGGCCGTCGCGGGTGGGCCGGCGGGGGCCATCGGCATCGCCATGGTGGAATGGGGCGCGCCGGGCGGTGCCGCCACGGTAGTGGAGTGGCACCGGGTGGCCGATGCCGCGGGTGCGGGCGTGGCGGCGGCGGCGTTCCGCGCGGCGCCGCGATCCCGCCAGAGCTGGAACGCCATCGGCGATGCCATCGACCACGGGGTGCGGCTGATCGCCGCGGCGCCGTGGCGGGGGGCGGAGAAGGTGATCGATATCTCGGGCGATGCGCCGGACATGCGCGGGTTGCGGCCGGCCAGCGTGGCACGGGACGATGCGGTGGCGTCCGGCATCACCATCAATGCCCTGGCCATCCTGGGCGGCACGCCGGGGCTGGAGGAGCGCTACGCCGCCGAGGTGATCGGCGGCCCCGGCGCCTTCGTGCTGGCGGCGGAGGGGCGGGCGGATTTCGCCCGCGCCATCCGCGCCAAGCTGGTGCGGGAGATTGCCTGAGCGGGTTCAGGCCAGCATGCGCGTATCGCCATCCACGGCGATGGCCTGGCCGGAGATGGTGCGGCCGCGCGGGCTGCAGATGAACAGGATCTGGTCTGCCAGTTGCTGCGGCGTGACGTAGTCCTTGATGGAGACGTAGGAGAATGCGGCCTTCTCCACCTCCGCGAAGGGCAGGCCGCGCTGCTGGGCCTTGGCTTCCAGCACCCGGCGCTGGCGGTCCCCGGCGACGAGGCCGGGCAGGATGGCGTTGACGCGGATGCCGGCCTCGCCCAGCTCGATCGACAGCGACTTGGTGAAGCCGATGACGCCCCACTTGGCGGCGGCGTAGGGGCTGCGCAGCGCGAAGCCGAGATGACCGGCGGCGGAGGAGAGGTTGACGATGGAGGCGTTGCCGCTGGCGCGCAGGTGCGGGACGGCGAGGCGAGCGAGGTTGAACTGGCTGGTCAGGCAGACCTGCAGGCAGCGGTCCCAGTCCTCCGGGTTGATGTCCTCCACCTTGCCGGTGGGGCCGGCGATGCCGGCATTGTTGACCAGCACGTCCAGCCCGCCGAGATGCGCGACGGCGGATTCCACCAGCGTGGCGACCTGGGCGCGGTCGGCGACGTCGGTGACCTGGTGGCCGACCTCGACGGGCAGGGTGGCGAGGCCGGCGGCATCGACATCGCAGGTATAGACCTTCGCGCCCTCAGCCAGGAATGCCTCGACGATGCCTCGGCCGATGCCGTTGGCGCCGGCGGTGACGAGCACGCGCAGGCCGGTGATTCCAAGATCCATCTGTCGTTTCCTCGGTTTTTTTGTCAGGCGGTGATGGGCAGCACGCCGCGGGCGATGATGAAGCTGGCGGCCTGGTCGATATCGCCGGCGATGGCAGCCTCGGCGGCGGCGGCGTCGCCGGCCTCGATGGCGGCCAGGGCCTCGGCATGGCGGTGGCGGGCGTGGCCGAGCTGGATTCGGCGCGGGCTGGCGCGCAGGTCCAGGTTGATGACCGGGCCGGCCTTCAGCCACAGCCCGGCGATGATGCTGCGCAGCGTCGGCAGGCCGCAGGCATCGTAGACGGCGAAGTGCAGGTCCCGGTTCAGCTCGACCGACAGGGCGGGGTCGAACTCCTCTTCATCCGCCAGCGCGCGGAAGGCGGCCTCGGCACGGCGCAGCACGCGCAGATGCGCCGGGGTGCGGTGGCGGGCGGCGCGGGCGGCGGCCAGGCCCTCGATGGCCATGCGGGTGTCGGCGAGCTCCCGGAAGCCGCTGGCGGTCATGACCGGCACGCGCACGGCGCGGTTGGGCGCCACTTCCAGCGCCCCATCGGCCACCAGGCGGCTGACGGCTTCCCGCACCGGCATGACGGAGACGCCGAGCACGGCGGCGCTGTCCCGCAGGGAAAGGCGCTCGCCGGGTGCGAGCCGGCCGGAGATCAGCAGTTCGGAGAGCTGGCCGTAGATGGTCTCGCCCAGCGTGCGGCGTTCCAGCGGCTCGAGATCGGTGACGGCGGAGGTCATGTTGAGAGGACTATAGACACGGTCGCGCGGCTTTGCGATGGTATCTGTGATCTCAGATCGCACTAACGAGCCCCGCCAACAGGGGCCGAGAAGGAACGTCCGATGACAGAATTTTTCCGCCCGACCCGTCGTGGCCTGCTGGCCGGTGGTGCCGCCATGCTGGCGATGCCATCCATCTCCTATGGCCAGTCCGATGTGGTGAAGATTGGCCACCTGACGCCGCGCACGGGGTTCCTGGGCCCGCTGGGTGAGTTCGCGGTGAACGCGGCGACGCTGGCGGCCGAGCAGATCAACGCTGCCGGCGGCATCAACGGCCGCAAGGTGGAGATGCTGTTCGAGGACAGCGTCAATCCGCAGACCGCCTCCGCCAAGGCCGAGCGGTACATCCAGCGCGACAAGGTCGCGTGCATCGTGGGCGAGATCAATTCCGCCTCCGCGCTGGCGATCGGCCAGGTGGTGCAGCGGGAGAAGATCCTGTTCATCAACACCGGCGCCAATTCCGATGCGCTGCGCGGCAGCGATTGCCGCCGCTACATGTTCCACACCGAGTCGCAGAACTCGATGATGGTGCGCACCGCCGGCCGCGCGATCCTGGAGCAGGGGCTGGTGCGCGGGAAGAAGTACTACGCGCTGACCGCCGACTATGCCTTCGGCCACGACCTGCTGCGCGTCGCCAAGCGCTTCCTGGGTGAGAATGGCGCGACGGTGGCTGGCGAGGACCTGGTGCCGACCGAGCTGACCGACTTCTCGCCCTTCCTGCTGAAGCTGCGCCAGGCGCGGCCGGACGTGGTCATCTGCAACCTCGCGGGTGCGCAGATCACCAACTTCCTCAAGCAGTACAGCGAGTACGGGCTGCGCTTCCCCATCGCCGGCTTCGGCTTCGATACGGCGCTGGCCTGGGGCGCGGGCACGGGCAACTTCCTCGGCACGTGGCCGGTGGTGTGGCACCACC
>Ga0308159_1005224_pt1 | contig 11182 bp, 8 predicted proteins | sample PhyCR1_FD_201040 | JGI IMG/M metagenome (GOLD analysis project Ga0308159, IMG submission 201040) | Phyllosphere microbial communities from UC Gill Tract Community Farm, Albany, California, United States - DLSLC.R1 | ecosystem: Host-associated > Plants > Phyllosphere > Unclassified | place: USA...
CCGACTCCTTCGCGGCTCCGGCCGTCGACTGGATGCGGCGCGACGCGAGGCTCGGAGCCGCGGCGATCAGGCGCTGCGTGTAGGGGTGCTGCGGGTTCTGCAGCACCTCCACCGAGGCGCCGGACTCGACGATGCGGCCCTTGTACATCACGATGAGCTTCTCGGCGCGCTCGGCGGCGAGGCCCAGGTCGTGCGTGATGAAGAGCAGCGCGGTGCCGTCGGTCTTCGTCAGCGTCTCGAGGTGGTCGAGGATCCGCCGCTGCACCGTCACGTCGAGGGCCGAGGTCGGCTCGTCGGCGATGAGGAGCTGCGGGGCCGCGGCCAGGCCGATGCCGATCAGCACGCGCTGGCGCATGCCTCCGGAGAACTGGTGCGGGAACTGCTTCAGGCGCTTCTCGGCGTCGGCGAGGCCGGCGTTCTGCAGCACCTCGATCGCCTTGGCCCGCACCTCCTTGCGGCCGGTCGCGAGACCGTTCGCGCGGATGGTCTCCTCGACCTGGAAGCCGACCGACCACACCGGGTTCAGGTTCGACATCGGATCCTGCGGGACGTAGCCGATGCGGCGGCCGCGGATGTCCTCCAGCTCGGGCCGGGTCGCCTTCGCGAGGTCCTTCCCGTCGAAGAGCACGGAGCCGCCGGTCACCTTGCCGGAGCCGGGGAGCAGGCCGATGATCGCCGCGGCGGTCGTCGACTTGCCCGAGCCCGACTCCCCCACGATGGCGACGGTCTGGCCGTGCTCGATCGTGAGGCTGACGCCGCGCAGGGCGGGCACCAGGCCGCTGCCGGTCTGGAAGCCGACCTCGAGGTCGGTCACCTGGAGCAGGGGCCCCTTCGGAGTGGTCGAGTCGGTCATCGGAGGGCCCTCGCCTTCGGGTCGAGCGCGTCGCGCAGGGCCTCGCCCATGAGGATGAAGCTCAGCACGGTGATGGTCAGCGCGGCGGACGGGTAGATCAGCGTCTGCGGGTTGGTCCGCAGGTCGCGCTGGGCCTGGCTGATGTCGTTGCCCCACGACATCACGGAGCCGGGGAGGCCGACGCCGAGGAACGACAGGGTCGCCTCCGCGGTGATGGCCGCACCGAGCGAGATCGTCGTGACGACGATGACGGGGGCGATGGAGTTGGGCATGACGTGGCGGAACAGGATCGCCATGCGGGACAGGCCCGTGGCGGTCGCGGCCCCGACGAAGTCCGACTGCTTCACCCGCAGCACCTCGGAGCGGAGGACGCGGGCCGTGGTCGGCCACGCGAACGCGCCGATCGCCAGGGCGATGACGAACACGTTCCGGTGCGCCGAGAAGACCGACATGATCACGACGGCGGCGAGGATGTAGGGGATCGAGAAGAAGATGTCGCCCGCGCGCATGATGACGGTGTCGACCCAGCCGCCGAAGAAGCCGGCGAGGGCTCCTCCGATGACCCCCGTGATCGTGGTGATCAGGATGACGATGAGACCCACCGTGAGCGAGGTCGACGTGCCGTGGATGATCCGCGCGTAGACGTCGCAGCCCTGCTTGGTGTAGCCCAGGACGCTGCCCTCGCCGGGGCCCTGGTTGCTGAAGCCGAGGTCGCACGCCCGCGGGTCGACGGAGGTGAAGAGGGTGGGGAGCAGCGCGACCGCGACGATCAGCACGATCATCGCGCCCGAGATCCAGAACATCGGCCGGCGGCGCAGGTCCTGCCAGGCGTCGGTCCACAGGTTGCTGGGCTTCTCGTCGAGCGAGACGGCGTCGACCGAGGCGATCGGCGTCTCCTCGAGCGGTGCCACGAAGTGATCGATGCGACGGGGGGCGTCGCGGTTCATCTCATTTGGCATAGCGGATCCTCGGGTCGAGTACGGCGTAGAGCAGGTCGACGAGGATGTTCACCACGAGGTAGAACAGCACCATGACCGTGACGAAGGAGACGACGGTCGGCCGCTCCCCTCGGATGATCGCCTGGTAGAGCGTGTTCCCGACTCCGGGAACGTTGAAGATGCCCTCCGTGACCGTCGCGCCGACGATCAGCAGGCCGAAGTCGGCGCCGAACTGGGTCGTCACCGGGATCAGCGAGTTGCGCAGGATGTGCACGGGCACGACGCGCTTGCGCGAGAGTCCCTTGCTGTAGGCGGTGCGGACGAAGTCGGAGCCGGCGGTCTCGATGACCGAGCCGCGCGTGAGGCGGATCGCGGAGGCGACCACGAACAACGCGAGCACGATGGCGGGGAGCAGGAGCCGCTCGAACGTCGGCGACCCGCCGACCGTGGGCGAGAACCAGCCCAGCTGCACGGCGAAGAAGGACTGGGCGATGAAGCACAGGACGAAGATCGGCACCGACACGAGGAGGAGGCTGACGACGAGCGCGCTGGCGTCGAAGAACGAGCCCTTCCGCAGTCCGCTGATCAGGCCGATCGTGAGAGCGACGACGATCTCGATGACGATCGCCATCATGGCGAGGGTGAGCGTGACCGGGAAGGTGCGGGCGAGGATGTCGTTCACCGACTGCCCGGAGAAGGAGATGCCGAAGTCGCCGCGGACGACGCCGCCGAGGTAGTAGAGGTACTGCACGATGAACGGCTCGTTCAGGTGGTACTGCTCCTCGAGGCGCGCGAGGAGCGCGGCGTTCGGGGTCTTGTCGCCGAAGAGGGCGAGGAGGGGGTTCCCCGGCATGGCGAAGACCATGAAGTAGATCAGGAACGTCGTCCCGATCAGGACGGGGACGGCTTGCAGGATGCGTCGGACGATGTAGGCGAGCACGTCAGCCCTGCCTGTTCCGGTGTCGCATGGTGGACCTCATTCGATCGTGACCGAACAAGGCGCTCCGCCCGCGGGAACGGTCGTGCCGTCCCCGCGGGCGAAGCGCCCGTCGTGTCTGATGTCAGCTCTTGGTGATCTGGTAGAACAGCGGAACCGAGTTCCACCCGAACTCTACGTCGGACACGGTCTCGCTGTAGCCACCGGTCACGTTGGCGTACCAGAGCGGGATCGAGGGCAGGTCCTGGAGCAGGACCTCCTGAGCCTTCTGGTAGTCCTCGTTCGCGGTCGCGAGGTCGGTCTCGGCCGAGCCGTCGGCCAGGAGCTGGTCGAACTCGGGGTTCGAGTAGTCACCGTCGTTCGATGAGGCGTTGGTCGCGTACAGCGGGCCCAGGAAGTTGTACAGACCCGGGTAGTCGGCCTGCCATCCGGTGCGGAACGCGGTCTCGATCGAGCGGTCGACGATCTTGGTGCGCGCCTCGGCGAAGGTCGGGTAGGCCTCGCCCACCGCGTCGATGCCGAGCGTGTTCTTGACCGCGTTCGACACGGCGTCGACCCAGCCCTGGTGGCCGCCGTCGGCGTTGTAGGCGATCGAGAAGGTGCCCGTCCACGGGGAGATCGCGTCGGCCTCGGCCCACAGCTTCTTCGCCTCGTCGGGGTTGTACTCGAGCACCTCGGCGCCCTCGAGGGAGTCGCTCCAGCCGTCGATCACCGGGGAGGTGAAGTCGGAGGCGGGGGTGCGGGTGCCCTCGAAGATGACGTCGGTGATCTGCTCGCGGTCGAAGGCCATGGAGATGGCCTGACGGCGCAGCTTGCCCTCTTCACCGCTGAAGTGCTCGAGGCGCTCCGGGATCGTGAAGGACTGGAAGACGGCGGAGGCCTGGTTGACCGCGCGGTCGCCGAGGTCGCTCTCGAAGGTGCCGAACGCGGAGTCCGGGATCTGGTCGATCACGTCGACGTTGCCGGCGAGCAGGTCGGCGTACGACGCGTCCTGGGTCGCGTAGAACGTGATGGTGATGCCGCCGTTGACCGGGACGCGGGGTCCGTCGTAGTCGGGGTTCACGACCAGGTCGATCTGGACGTCGTGCTGCCACGCGCCCTCGCCGTCGAGCATGTAGGGGCCGTTGCCGATCGGGTTCTCACCGAAGGCGTCCATGTCGTCGTAGGCGACGCTGGGCAGCGGGTAGTAGGCCGAGTAGCCCAGACGCTGCGGGAAGTCCGACTTGGGGGCCGAGAGCGCGACGGTGAACGTCGTGTCGTCGACCACCTTCAGGCCGGTCAGCTCGGTGTCCTCGTCGTAGCTGAAGCCCTCGATGTCCTCGAAGAAGTAGCTCTGGAGCTGCTCGTTGGAGTACTTCGCGCCGTAGTTCCACGCGTCCACGAAGGACTGGGCCGTGATCTCCTCACCGTTGGTGAAGGTGCGGCCCGACTCGATCGTGATGGTGTAGTTCTGCGCGTCGTCCGACTCGACCGACTCGGCCAGGTCGGGCTGCGCCGCGCCCTCGGCGTCGTAGTAGTAGAGACCGGCGAAGATCTCGTCGAGGATCTTGCCGCCGCCCACCTCGTTGGTGTTGGTCGGGACCAGCGGGTTCTGCGGCTCGGAGCCGTTGGTGAGGATGATCGCGGCGGAGTCTCCGGCCGCATCTCCCCCGCCGTCGTCGTTCGAGCTGCTGCAGCCGGCGAGGACCAGGGTGCTCGCGGCGACGAGCGCCAGAGCTCCGAGGCCGAAACGTCTGATTTTCACTATTCCTCCAGTGGTGTGAGGGCGCACGGGAAGTGATTTCCCGGATGCTGTGGTGGCCGCGCGCGTAGCGACGGCGTCGGCGCACGGGAGACTGTTGGCCCCCGCGCTAGTGCCATCGACGAGACTATGTATCGGCTCGCTATCTGCACAAAAGCATGTGGAAACCGTTACACAGCGGTAACCGGGAGGTGGAATCCTTGCGTCCTTTCGCACGAAACCTGCGTGATGGACCGTCGTCGCGCAACGCATCGATTCAGAGGGGACCCACGCAGTGTCCACTCCGTTGACAGGAGCCATGCAGCCACGAGGACGGATCCGGGTCGAGATCCTGCTCGTCCTGGGGCTGTCGCTCGGCGCCTCCGCGATCTACTCCGTCGTCTCGATCACGAATCGGCTCACGCGCGGCGTCGCGCTGTCGGAGCAGACAGCGACGCTGAACGGAGCGCTCAGCGACCGCCCGGTGTTCGACCTGATCTACCAGCTGCTGGCGCTGTTCTTCGATCTGGTGCCGGTGGCTCTCTGCGCGTTCCTGCTCTGGCAGAGCTCCGGGCGGCCGCTCGGGCGGCTGGGACTGGATCTGCGGCACCCGCTGCGCGATCTCGGCACCGGGACCGTGCTCGCGATCGCGATCGGCGCCCCCGGGATCGCGCTGTACGCGGTCGGACGGGCCCTGGGCGTGACGGTGGCGGTCGTCGCGTCTCCGTTGGACGCGTACTGGTGGACCGTCCCCGTGCTGATCCTCTCGGCGATCCGGGCGGGGATCCAGGAGGAGGTGATCGTGGTCGGCTACCTCTTCGCGCGGCTGGGAGACCTCGGCTGGGGACGGTGGCGGATCCTGTTCGCCAGCGCGCTGCTCCGGGGCAGCTACCACCTCTACCAGGGCATCGGGCCGTTCCTCGGCAACGTGATCATGGGCGTGGTGTTCGGACTGTTCTACCAGCGGTTCGGACGGACGCTGCCCCTGGTGATCGCGCACTCGATCATCGACATCGTGTCCTTCGTGGGGTATCCGCTGGCGGTGGCGCTCTGGCCGGAGCTGTTCGCGGCGCCGGAGCCCGCTTCCTAGCTGGAGCCCGTACGCAACCGAGGTTCAGAGCGTGGGAGGCAGGGTCTGACCGTCTTCTGCCGCGGATCGACCTCGGTTACCGACGCTCACCGTGCTGCCGACCGGACCAGAGGTGCTCCTTGCGCTGGACGAGACCCCTGATGACGTCTTCGGTCCGCTCCCACGAGGCGATGATCTGACGGGTCGAGAGCCGGATGCAGAGGTACCCCTGAGCCGCCAGCTCGAGGCTCCGCCGGTAGTCCTCCTCGAGCTGGTGGGAGCCGGAGTGGAATGCACGGCCATCGGGCTCGAACACGAGCCGCTCCCCCAGAAGGACGTCGACCCGCCCCACCCGGGGGATCGGCACCTGCGACCTCACGCGGACGCCCAACCGGCGACCGCATCGGCGAACCCTCGTCTCCAGACCGGACTGGGACAAGGGGTCCACCTCGTCGAACACCCACTGCTTGCCGGTGGGCGCGAGACCGCGCAGTGCGAGGAGATCATCGAGCGCGATCGCGCCCGAGTTCACGGCGCTGTCGAACGTCATGAGGGCGTTCTCGCCGTCGACGCAGGCGAGCAGATGGAGCAGGGAGGAGCGGAGGCCGTCGAGCGACGACGTCTCAGGACCGCATCCCTCCCACGCGCGCCAATGCAGCACCGTGCCGTCGCCTGCTCGGCGCTCTGAGGAGTGGGGCGGGACGGCGACGTGCAGTCGGCCCGTCTCGAGCACCCAGAGGCCGCGAGCGTCCAGGCCCGAAGCGCAGCTGAGAACGCCGCCGGCTGCGACGGCGCAGCGCTGGTCGAGCGGAACGGCGGGAAGCGCGAACCATCCGCGTCTCAGCCGAAGGACGGCTCCGGAGTCGACCGCCGCTCGAAGATCGCGCGCCGTGAATCCGGCGCGAGCGAGCTGCGCCGTCGTCGCGACTCCGTCGAGTCCTGCCAGGACATGCATGAGGCGTTCCACGGCATCACGATCGCCGGATGCGCACTCACCTGAGCACGTTCAGCGACGATCCGTGGACTGCACGCCGCGGCGACCTCATGGGGAGGACCGTCCGTGTTCGCGATCGAGGGTGGACGAGGCGGAAGACGGGCAGAACGCCCCGCTCCCGCATTTCAGCCTCGGTTGCGGACACGCACCTGCCGGCCGATCAGGCGAAGGCCTCGATCGGCGGGCAAGCGCAGACCAGATTGCGGTCGCCGAAGGCCTGGTCGACGCGGCGGACCGGCGGCCAGTACTTGCCGCGCACGAGCGAGCGGACGGGGTAGACCGCCTCCTCGCGCGAGTACGGGTGCGTCCACTCGCCCGTGACGAGGCACTCCGCGGTGTGCGGGGCGTTGCGCAGCGGGTTGTCGTCCACCGGCCACTCCCCCGCGCCGACGCGGTCGGCCTCGGCCTTGATGCCGATCATCGCGTCGATGAAGCGGTCGATCTCGGCGAGGTCCTCGCTCTCGGTCGGCTCGACCATCAGCGTCCCCGCGACGGGGAAGCTCATGGTGGGGGCGTGGAAGCCGTAGTCGACGAGGCGCTTCGCGACGTCGTCCACGGTCACTCCGGTCGCCGCGGTGAGCGGGCGGATGTCGAGGATGCACTCGTGCGCGACCAGGCCGTTCTCGCCCGTGTAGAGCACCGGGAAGTGCTCGCGCAGGCGCGCGGCGACGTAGTTGGCCGAGAGCACGGCGGCGCCGGTCGCAGCGCGCAGGCCGTCCTCGCCCATCATCCGGGCGTAGGCCCACGAGATCGGGAGGATGCCCGGGCTGCCGTAGGGCGCGGCCGAGACCGGGACGCCGCCGTGCACGACGGTCTCGCCGTGCTGGCCGATCGCGTGCTCGAGGCGCTGCGCGAGCGGGTGCCCGGGCAGGAACGGAGCGAGGTGCGCCTTGGCCGCGACGGGTCCCACTCCGGGGCCGCCACCGCCGTGCGGGATGCAGAACGTCTTGTGCAGGTTGAGGTGCGAGACGTCTCCGCCGAAGTCGCCGAACCGCGCGAAGCCCAGCAGCGCGTTGAGGTTGGCCCCGTCGACGTAGACCTGCCCGCCGGCCTCGTGCACGAGTCGGCAGATCTCGGAGACCTCGTGCTCGTAGACGCCGTGCGTCGACGGGTACGTGATCATGAGCGCCGCGAGGTCCGCCGCGTGCGCGGCGATCTTCGCGCGCAGGTCGTCGAGGTCGACGTTGCCCAGCTCGTCGCAGGCGACGACGACGACGCGCATGCCCGCGAGCACCGCGCTCGCCGCGTTGGTGCCGTGCGCGCTCGAGGGGATGAGGCACACGGTGCGCTCGAGGTCGCCCTGCGCGCGGTGGTAGCCGCGGATCGCGAGCAGACCCGCGAGCTCGCCCTGCGAGCCCGCGTTGGGCTGCAGCGAGACGGAGTCGTAGCCGGTGAGGTGCGCGAGCCAGCGCTCGAGCTGGTCGATCAGCGCGAGCGAGCCCTGCACGTCGGCCTCGGGGGCGAACGGGTGCAGGTTCGCGAACTCGGGCCAGCTGACCGCCTCCATCTCGGCGGCGGCGTTGAGCTTCATGGTGCACGAGCCGAGCGGGATCATGCCGCGGTCCAGCGCGTAGTCGGCGTCGGCGAGGCGCTTGAGGTAGCGCATCATCGACGTCTCGCTGCGGTGGGTGGTGAAGACCGGGTGCACGAGGAACGGGGTGGCGCGCTCGAGCGCGACGGGGATCGAGCGCGCGGATGCGGCGAGGAAGCCGTGCGCCGAGTCGAGATCGCCGATCGCGACCGCGAGTGCGACGACCTCGGCGGTCGTCACGGTCTCGTCGAGCGCGACGGCCACCGTGTCGGCGTCGACGAGGCGCAGGTCGAAGCCCGCCTCGCGTGCCCGGGCGACCGCCGCCTCCGCGCCCTGCGGGACGACGACCGAGACGGTGTCGAAGAAGTCGGCGTGACGGAGGGAGTGTCCGCGGTCGAGCAGGAGCCGCGCGAGCAGAGCGGCCCGCGAGTGCACCTGCTCCGCGATCCGGGCGAGGCCGTCGGGGCCGTGGTAGACGGCGTACATCGCGGCCATGACGGCCAGGAGGACCTGCGCCGTGCAGATGTTCGAGGTCGCCTTCTCGCGGCGGATGTGCTGCTCGCGGGCCTGGAGGGAGAGGCGGTAGGCGGGGTGCCCGTCCGCGTCCTGGCTGACTCCGACGAGACGGCCGGGCAGCTGGCGCTCGAGGCCCTTGCGGACGGCGAGGTACCCGGCGTGCGGTCCGCCGAAGCCCATCGGGACGCCGAAGCGCTGCGAGGTGCCGACCGCGACGTCCGCCCCGAGCTCGCCCGGCGAGCGGACGAGGGTGAGGGCGAGCAGGTCGGCGGCGACGACTCCGAGGCCGCCGTGGGCCTTCACCGCGGCGAGCACCGCGGAGGGGTCCCAGAGGTGGCCGGAGGCGCCGGGGTACTGCACGAGGGCGCCGAAGCACTCGGGGATGTCGGCGGCGGACGTCCGCGAGAGCGGCAGCTCCACGACGCGGATCCCCACCGCCTCCGCCCGCCCGCGTAGCAGCGCCAGGGTCTGCGGCAGCGCGTCGGAGTCGACGACGAAGACGTCGGAGCGGGCTTTGGAGGCGCGACGCGTCAGCAGCATCGCCTCGACGACGGCGGTGCCCTCGTCGAGCATCGAGGCTCCGGCCGTGTCGAGACCCGTGAGGTCCGAGACCATGGTCTGGAAGTTGATCAGCGCCTCGAGCCGGCCCTGGGAGATCTCGGGCTGGTAGGGCGTGTAGGCCGTGTACCAGCTCGGGTTCTCGAGGACGTTCCGCTTGATGACGGCCGGCGTGAGCGTGCCGTGGTAGCCGAGGCCGATCAGCGGGCGGCGCACGGTGTTGCGGACCGCGAGGGCGCGCAGCTCGGCGAGCGCCTCGGTCTCGGTCGCGGGCTCCGGCAGAACGGGGGCCAGGTCGCGGACGCGGATCGACTCGGGGACGGCGGCGGTGACCAGCGCGTCGACGGAGTCGTAGCCGAGGGCGGCCAGCATGGTGCGCTGGGCGTCGGCGTCGGTCCCGATGTGGCGGGACTCGAACTCGGAGGGGGTGCGGGGGGTCGACATCTACTCTCCGACCAGCTCGCCGTAGGCCGCGGCGTCGAGCAGGCCGTCGGGCAACGCGTCGAAGCGCACCTTGATGAGCCAGCCCTCGCCGAACGGGTCGGAGTTGACCAGCTCGGGGCTGTCGACGACGCCGGAGTTGACCTCGAGCACCTCGCCGTCGACCGGCGCGAACAGCTCGCCGACGGACTTGGTCGACTCGATCTCGCCGACGACGCTGCCGCCCTCGACGCGGGAGCCCGCGTCGGGCAGCTCGACGAAGACGACGTCGCCCAGCTTGTCGGCGGCGTAGGCCGTGATGCCCACCGTCGCGACGTCACCGTCGACGGCGATCCACTCGTGATCGGAGGTGTACTGCAGGTCGGAGGGGACGGCCATGTCAGATCTTCTTTCTGGAGTAGAAGGGGAGGGCGGTGACGGTCATGGGAAGACGGCTGCCGCGGATGTCGACGGCGACGACGGTGCCGGGCTGCGCCTGCGCGGGGGCCACGTAGGCCATGGCCACGGGGACGCCGAGCGTGGGCGAGAGGACGCCGCTGGTGACGACTCCGACCTCGTCGCCGCTCTCGGAGAAGACGGGGTAGTCGGCGCGGGCGGCCCGGCGGCCCTCGCCGACGAGGCCGACGAGCACGGGAGCGTCGCCGGCGGGGCCTTCCTCGCTGGCGGCGCGGCCGACGAAGTCGATCGGCTTGCCGAAGGCGACGACGCGGCCGAGGCCGGCCTGCGCGGGGAAGATCTCACGGGAGAGCTCGTGGCCGTAGAGCGGCATGCCCGCCTCGAGGCGCAGCGTGTCGCGCGCGGCGAGTCCGGCCGGCACGAGGCCCGCTCCGGCGCCCGTCTCGGCGAGCGCCTCCCACAGGGCGGGGGCGGTGTCGGGGGCGACGTAGATCTCGAAGCCGTCCTCGCCGGTGTAGCCGGTGCGGGCGATGAGGATCGGATGCGCCTCGAAGGTCGCGGGCACCGCGCGGTAGTAGCGCAGCTCCTCGAGAAGGCGAGCGGCGTCGTCGGTGTCGAGCACCGACTCCGCCCCCCGCTCGGTCTCGACGGCGAGTCCCTGCACGTTCTGCAGGATCTCGAGCGACTTCGGGCCCTGGATCGCGATCAGGGCGACGTCGTCGCTCTCGTCGAACAGCTCGCAGTCGAACATGGCCGTGCGGTCGCGCAGCTGCTCGGCGACCACGTGCCGGTTGGAGGCGTTCGCGACGACCATGAAGCGGTCCTCACCCGTGCGGTAGACGACGAGGTCGTCGATGACGCCGCCCGTGCGGTCCAGCAGGAGCGTGTACTTGGCGCGACCGACGGCGACGGCGCTCAGGTCGCTCGCGAGCGCGTAGTCCAGGGCGTCCACCGCCTCGGGGCCGACGACCAGGATCTCGCCCATGTGGGAGAGGTCGAAGAGGCCGGCGGCGGTGCGCACCGCGTGGTGCTCGGCGAGATCGCCGGAGTAGCGCACCGGCATCCACCAGCCGGCGAAGTCGGTGAAGGAGGCGCCGGCCGCCACGTGCACGTCGTGCAGCGGGGAGCGGCGCGGCTCGGGGGTCTCGGCGGGGAGGGTCGTTCGGATCTCGGACATGAGTTCTCCAATTCGTCGCAGTGCTGCGCACGCGCCCGCACAGGTCGATGGT
>Ga0308159_1005225_pt1 | contig 11180 bp, 10 predicted proteins | sample PhyCR1_FD_201040 | JGI IMG/M metagenome (GOLD analysis project Ga0308159, IMG submission 201040) | Phyllosphere microbial communities from UC Gill Tract Community Farm, Albany, California, United States - DLSLC.R1 | ecosystem: Host-associated > Plants > Phyllosphere > Unclassified | place: USA...
TCGCGAAGGCGTCATCCACAGCCAACACCGGGCTGACTGATCCACTGCTTTCGCGAGCAAGCTCGCTCCCACAGGTTTTGCGGTAGGCCCGAGATTGCATTTCACACACAACCCGGTGGGAGCGGGCTTGCTCGCGAAGGCGTCAGCCCCAGCCAACATTGGGTTGATTGACACACCGCTTTCGCTAGAGGATTCGCATCCGCAGGGGCATTTTCTTCAATACCGCAACCCCGCCGCTCGCTACCGTAGCCACCTCGTTCCTCGTTTGAAGCAGGTGTGCAATGAGTCTGATTCTTTCCATGGCGGCGTTTGCCCTGGCCGCATCCATCACCCCCGGTCCGGTCAATATCGTCGCGTTGAGTTCCGGCGCGCAGTACGGTTTTCGCGCTAGCCAACGGCACGTGGCCGGGGCGACGCTGGGGTTTGTGCTGTTGCTGGTGCTCATGGGCCTGGGCCTGCATGAAGTGCTGCAACTGTGGCCGTTCATGACACGCGTGGTGCAATGGGCCGGGGTGGCGTTCCTGCTGTTCATGGCCTGGAAACTGGCCAGCGATGACGGCCAGTTGCACGCCAGCGAGTCCGGCCGCGCGCCGTCGATGCTCTATGGCGCGGTGATGCAATGGCTCAATCCCAAGGCCTGGCTGGCGTGCGTGGCCGGCATGGGCGCGTTTGTCGCCGACGGCGAGTCGCGGCTGGTCTGGCAATTTGCGGCGGTGTATCTGGTGATCTGCTATCTGTCGGTGGGCTGCTGGGCTTATGCCGGAACGTTTTTGCGCGGCTATCTGAGCAACGCGGCGGGGATGCGCTGGTTCAATCGGATAATGGCGCTGTTGTTGGCGGTGAGCGCGGGCTATCTGCTGATCACCTGATTTTCTGTAGGAGCTGACGAGTGCAACGAGGCTGCGATCTTTTGACTTTGCTTTTTCCGATCAAAAGATCGCAGCCTCGTTGCACTCGTCAGCTCCTACAGAGGGTTGCATGTACGGGAGATAAAACTCAGCCGCGATACTGCCCCGGCGTCGCCGCCAGATGTTGTTTGAATGCCCGCTGGAAATGCGCCTGATCGGCAAACCCGGCCTCCAACGCCACATCGGCAATCAACCGCCCGTTGCGCAAGCGCTCGCGAGCGAACTGGATGCGCTGGTTGACCACGAAGGCATGTGGCGTCATCCCGTAACGCTGCTTGAATGCGCGAATCAGGTACGACGGCGACAGCTGCGCCGCCGCACAGATTGCCTCGAGGCTCAGCACCTCGGTGCAATGTTCACGGATGAAATCAGCGGCGCGTTGCAGCTTGAAATTCGGTTCACGTATTGGCTGATCAGCGGGATTCAGACGCAGCTGCAAATCACTGAAAAACTCCACCGCCGCGCTCTGTTTCGCCAGCACCTCGAACTGATCGTCAACCAGAACCTCATACAACCCTATCAACCTGGCGAACAACTCGGCATCGGTCAGATGCGTGTCGGAAAAACGTCGAAATTCCAGCTCCGCCGCAAACCCCAATTGATGCTGCAAATCTGTCAGCCACGGCGTTTCGACATACAACATCACGTACGACCACGGCTGATCATCGATCGGGTTGCAGGCATGCACATCGCCGGGATTCATCAGCACCACGGTGCCGGACGCCACTTGATACTGCGCTTGCTCATGCACATAAGTGCTGCGCCCGGCGGTGATCGCACCGATGGAAAAGTGCGCGTGGGAGTGCCGCGCATAACAGACCTCGCGACCGTCAGCGATGGCCCGCGCTTCGATGAAGGGCAGGCCGTCGTCGCGCCAGAAGCGCGGGGCTTTCTCGGGGTTTTTCGCAGCGGCGTGTTTCATCGTGATCATCCCGGCAGGTCAGCGCCCGAGTGTATTAGCTCTGGCCGTCGAATGCCCGTTGCAGTGCAGCGACATCGAGCTTTTTCATCTGAAACATCGCCTGCATTGCCCGCTGCGACTTGCGCGTGTCCGGGTCTTGCAACATTTGCAGAAAGCCGACATGGACGACCTGCCACGACACGCCGAACTTGTCCTTGAGCCAGCCGCATTGCTGCGCTTCGACCGGGCCGCCGGCCGACAGATTGCCCCAGAAGTGGTCGATTTCCTCCTGATTCTGGCAATTGACCTGGAACGAAATCGCCTCGTTGAAGGTGAAGACCGGCCCTCCGTTAAGGGCGGTAAACGACTGGCCGTCGAGCTCGAAACTGACGGTCATCACCGTACCCTCCGGCTGCCCGTGAAATTCCTGCCCGACCTTGCTGTAGTGGGTCAGGGCGGTGATTTTCGCATGATCAAAGATCGAACAATAAAATGCCGCAGCGGCCTCGGCCTGATCATCGAACCACAGGCACGGCGTGAGTTTCTGAACGCGTTGCATGGCAATCATCTCTGCAGGTTGCAGGCTGGATGATCAGCGTAGTCAGTCCGCGAATGGATTGCGGTGCCGTAGATCGGCCCGTACAGGTCTGCTCGTAAGAAATATCGCAAGCTGCAGTAGGCTGGGTGGCGTAGCACTGAGGGTGTTTTTAAACGCCATCTGGCGATTGTGTTTATCAGAATCGCAAAGGAGATAAACCGTGACGACATTTACCGGCGGATGTTTATGCGGCGATGTCCGTTTTCAAGCGAGTGGCGAGCCTTACCGAGTCGGCGTCTGCCATTGCCTCGACTGCCGCAAAGTCCATGGGGCGCTGTTCCATGCCTCGGCGATTTTTCCTGAAGATGCGCTGACTATCAGCGGCGAAACCCATGAGTACCAAGGGCGGCACTTTTGCCCACGCTGTGGCTCATCGGTATTCAACCGTAGTGGCGACGAGGTCGAGGTGAACCTCGGCGCGCTGGATGCGACCGATCAGTTGAAGCCCACTTATGAGAGTTGGACGGTACGCCGCGAATCGTGGCTGCCGGATTTTCCGCTGGCTGGGCATTACCGGGGGGATCGTGAAGGTAAGGGGCGGCAAGAGGATTAGAAAACTCATCGCGGTCCTGAACATCCCGACGCGTCCCGGTAGGAGTAATCCTGCTCGCGAAAGCGGTGTGTCAGTCACAGCTGAGCTGACTGAACAGACGCCTTCGCGAGCAAGCCCGCTCCCACAGGCTTCACCGATGTTCACGATCCATGCGTCGACCGTCAGTTCTTTTGGAGTAATGCTGCTCGCGAAAGCGGTGTATCAGTCACAGCTGAGCTGACTGAACAAACGCATTCGCGAGCAAGCCCGCTCCCACAGGTTTCACCGATGTTCACGATCCATGCGTCGACCGTCAGTTCTTGTGGGAGTAATCCTGCTCGCTCCCACAGGTTTCACCGATGTTCACAGTCCTTGCATCCACCTCTGGCCCATGTGGGAGCGGGCTTGCTCGCGAAGGCGTCGTTTCAGACAACGCGAGGCCTTTGCATGACCGCTGGTCACAACGTCTCGCTTGCTGCGCAATTTAGGCTTTGCTGAAAGGGATAAGCGCGGGCGTCCGTAGGTTTTGTGACCACAGCGACACCCCTTCGCAACACCGTGAGTCTGAGGAAATCACCCGATGCTGACCCTGAATATCAATGGCAAGGATCAGGAGCTCGATGTCCCCGCGGACATGCCGCTGCTCTGGGTTCTGCGCGATGTCGCGCACATGACCGGGACGAAGTTCGGCTGCGGCATGGCCCAGTGTGGCGCCTGTACCGTGCACATTGACGGGGCGCCATTACGTTCCTGCATCACCCCGGCCACGGCCGTCGCCCACGGGCAGAAAATTCTTACCATCGAAGGCTTGTCCACCGATGGCTCGCACCCGGTACAGCAAGCCTGGGCCGAACTCGATGTGGTGCAGTGCGGTTACTGCCAGTCCGGGCAGATCATGTCCGCCGCCGCGTTGCTGGCGAAAATCCCCAACCCCACCGACAGCGATATCGATCAGGCGCTCTCCGGCAACATTTGCCGCTGCGGCACCTATCCGCGCATTCGCGCAGCGGTCAAACGCGCCGCCGACATCGGCTGATTTTTCTGGGGGAGATAGGCGATGAACAGTCCGCTAACGCGTCGGGGTTTTCTCAAAGGCAGCGCCGTGGTGGGCGGCGGTCTGATGGTGGCGTTTGTGGTCCCTGGGGCCAATCGCTTTGCCAGGGCGGCAGAGAACGAAAACAAGACGTTCGCACCCAACGCGTTCCTGCGCATCGCGGCGGACAACAGCGTCACCGTGCTGCTCGGCCATTCGGAAATGGGCCAGGGCATCTGGACCGGCCTGACCATGCTCATTGCCGAAGAGCTGGACGCCGACTGGTCGAACATCCGCGTCGAGCACTCGCCAGCCTCGGCGGCCGACTACGGCTTGCCGGCGTTTGGCGGCATGCAGATCACCGGCGGCTCGACGTCGACCTGGATGGAGTTCGACCGTTATCGACTGGCCGGGGCGACGGCGCGGCAGATGCTGGTGGAAGCTGCCGCGAAACGCTTCGACGTCGCGCCGTCGACGATTCGCACCGAATCCGGCGTGGTGATCGCCGGGGACCAGCGCGCGACTTACGGCGAACTGGCCGATGCCGCCGGGCAGCTGCCGGTACCAGACCCAAAAACCATCACCTTCAAGGAAGCCAAGGACTGGAAAGTCATCGGAAAACCAACCAAACGCCTCGACACCCCGGAAAAAATCACCGGTCGTGCCAAGTTCGGCATGGATGTGCAATTCGAAGGCTTGATGACCGCCATGGTCGCCCGTGCGCCGGTGTTTGGCGCCACGGTCAAATCCTTTGAAGGCGCCGCAGCGCTGGCCATTCCCGGCGTGCACAAAGTGCTGCAGGTGCCCAGCGGGGTGGCGGTGGTGGCCGAACATTTCTGGGCGGCGAAGCTGGGGCGCGATGCGCTGAAGGTCGACTGGGACCTCGGGCCGCTGGCCGACATGAGCAGTGAAAAACTGCTGGAGCGTTTCCGCCAACTGGCAGCAACGCCGGGCACCTCTGCCACTCAGGCTGGGGACGCCAAAGCCAATTTCGCCAAGGCTACGAAGAAGATCGACGTCGAGTACAGCGTGCCGTATCTGGCCCACGCGCCGATGGAACCGCTCAATTGCACGGTGAAGATCAGTGCCGGCAAATGCGAGATCTGGACCGGCACGCAGTTTCAGACGCTGGACCAAATGGTCGCCAGCAAGATCACCGGCCTCAAGCCCGAGCAGGTCGAGATTCACACCGAATTCCTTGGCGGTGGCTTCGGTCGCCGTGCCAATCCGACATCGGATTTCGTCGCCGAAGCCGTGCAAGTCGCAAAAGCAGCGGGCCTGCCGGTGAAAACCGTGTGGGCACGTGAAGATGACATTCGCGGCGGTTATTACCGCTCGATGTACTTGCACAAGGCCCAGGTCGGGCTGGGCGCTGATGGCTTGCCGATGAGCTGGCAGCATGTGCTGGTCGGCCAGTCGATCATGGCCGGGACGATGCTCGAGGCAGCGATGGTCAAGAACGGCATCGATGCCACCTCGGTCGAAGGCGTGGCCGACAGCCCCTACATCAAGGATCTGCCTCATCATCAAGTCGACCTGCATTCGCCGCAGACCGGCATCAATGTGTTGTGGCTGCGTTCGGTCGGCCACACCCACACGGGTTTCGTCATGGAATCGCTGATCGATGAACTGGCGACGGCGGCGGGCAAGGATCCGGTGGAGTACCGGCGAACGTTGCTCAAGGCGCACCCGCGCCATCTCGGCGTGCTCAATCTGGCGGTGGAGAAGGCCAATTGGGGCGCACCGCTACCCGACGGACATGCCCTCGGTGTGGCGGTACACGAGTCGTTCGGCAGCTACGTGGCTCAGGTTGCCGAGGTGTCGCAGGACAATCTGGCGATCCGTGTGCATCGGGTGGTCTGCGCCGTGGACTGCGGCATTGCAGTCAACCCGCAGAGCATTACCGCGCAGATGGAATCATGCATCACCTTCGGCCTCGGCATGGCGCTGCACAGCAAGCTCACCGTGAAGGACGGCGGCGTGATGCAGTCCAACTATCACGATTATCAGGTGTTGCGGCTCAACGAAATGCCGGCGGTGGAAGTGCATATCGTCCCCAGCACAGAAAAGCCCGGAGGCATCGGCGAGCCCGGCGTACCGCCAACCGCGCCGGCCGTGGCCAATGCGGTGTTCGCCCTGACCGGGCAACGCCTGCGTGAACTGCCACTGCAACTGGCAGGGGTGTGAGATGAAACGACATCTTGTGTTGGGTACCGTCGTTTTGCTCGGTCTCGGTGGCTATGCCTCGGACCTGTTTGCCGAAGATCAGGAAGCTCTGAAAGCCTTTGGCACGGTGCAGAAAGTCTTTCAGAGCCCGCGCTGCCAAAACTGCCACATTCCCGGCGATTCGCCGCTGCAGTTCGACGCCGGCATCCCCCACGCGATGAATGTGGTGCGCGGCATGGACGGCAAGGGCGCTGCCGGTTTGCCCTGCGCGACCTGCCACGCTGAAAGCAATCCGCCGGCCAGTTACGGCCCCCATGCGCCGCCGGGCGCGCCGCACTGGAGCCTGCCGCCAGCGGCGCACAAAATGGCCTGGATCGGCCTGCCCTCGGACAAGCTGTGCGCAATGATCAAGGACCGCGCGAGCAACGGCGATCGCGATTTTGCCGCGCTGTTAAAACATGTCAGCGAAGACAAGCTGGTGCTCTGGGGCTGGAATCCCGGGGCGGGGCGCGCGCCGGTACCGGTGCCGCACGATATTTTCGTCGCGCAGTTCAAGCTGTGGACCGATGCCGGTGGGCCGTGTCCGGTGGCGCAAATGTGAAGCTTCATCGATTTAGCGCTACGCTGAACACATGACTGCCTACGGAGTGTGTGCATGCTGGTGCCCGGAAAACCTGCCAACGAAGCTGCCCGTATTGATGCGCTGCACGGCCTCAACCTCGACTCGGCCCCCGAAGAGCGTTTCGATCGTCTGACACGCTTGGCCAAGCGCTTGTTCAACGTGCCGATCGCCCTGGTCACGCTGGTCGACAAGGATCGCCAGTGGTTCAAATCCTGTGTGGGGCTGGATGCTACCGAGACGTCGCGCGATGTCTCATTCTGCGGCCATGCAATTTTGCAGAACGAGCTGATGCTGGTGCCTGACGCGCTGAAAGATCTGCGCTTTCATGACAACCCGCTGGTCACCGGCGCGCCGAATATCCGTTTTTACGCCGGTTACCCGCTGACCGTGCCTGACGGTAACAAAATGGGCACGTTGTGCCTGATCGACACCCAACCCCGCAACCTTGATGACGAAGAGCGCGCCTTGTTGCGCGACCTGGCAGAGATGGCTGAGCAAGAGCTGATGGCGGTGCAGATGGCGAGCATGGACGAACTGACGCTGCTGTCCAATCGACGCGGTTTCAAGCAACTGGCTCAGCATGCACTGGACGCCTGCGCACGTTTGAACCGGCCGGCGACGCTGCTGTTTTTCGACCTCAATGACTTCAAGCAGATCAACGATTTGTACGGGCATGCCGAGGGTGACAGCGCGCTCAAGACTTTCGCCGATGTGTTGCGCATTGCCTTTCGCGAGAGCGACGTGGTCGGGCGCCTGGGCGGCGATGAGTTCGTCGCGTTGCTGACCGGCTCCAGCCACGTCGAAACCACGCGAATCATGGCACGGCTCAAAGAAATCCTTGAGGAGCGCAATGCGACGCTGCACCGCGGTTATGCGATTCGCTTCAGTGTCGGCCAGATCGAATACGATCCCAGGCGCCACGACACCGTAGACCGGTTGCTGGCCGATGCAGATGGGGCGATGTATGCGCACAAACAGGCGTTGAAGCGCTGTTGATCAAGGCCTGATCGCCAGCAGGCTGGGCTCCCACACTGTTTATCGTTTGACATCCAACCAAGGCTTACCCCAAAACCCTGTGCGAACCAGCCTGCTGGCGCTAGCGCCGTGGCCAGTCAACCTGTGAATCAACTGACCCACTGCGTCCTCAATGCGGCAGGCATCAACTTTTCGGCGGGCTCAACGTCGCGTAAAAATTCAGCCATTTCTCCTGATTGGCTTGTATATCCTTTAGCGCAGGCGCGATCAGTGCTTCTTGCAGCGCTTTGCTTTCGTGCGCGTCAAACAGGTGTCGCACAGCCGTACTGGCGATGGCGTTGACCTTGTTGGAGGCAAATGTATCGGGGACGGCGCTGCGCGACTGCACTGCCAGCGGCGCGCCTTCGATGTCGAGTCGGGTGAGCAGCGCTTCGCATTTGCTGTTGGCGACTGGCAGGGTTCCGCGCCGATAGGCTTCGGCATCGAAGGGCAGCGATTGCGCCTTTGCATCGGGGGTGGAGGGCGCGAGCCGCGCAATATCGATATCGCGCCGCAAGAAGACAGCGGATCGGCGGGTAAAGATTTCATACACCCTCGGCGTCGATCCACGCAGCAAGGCAATGATGGCAAACGGCGCGGTCTCGGTGTCCGGCTTCGAAGTCTTGGTGGTGCTTGCCGGCGCAGGCAGTTGCAGGGCAAACAACTCCAGGGCGTTGTCTTCGATATCCAGCCGTTGCGCCAATGGCAACCGGCAAAAAGCATCCTTTATGAAAGCGACATGGGCGTCTTTCATCTGTCGCAGGCGCGCGCTCAGGGCCGCACGAAACAAACTCGACACCACGCTGAGCCGGGCCAGAGGCGCTTTGACCGGCGGCAGTTGCAGTTCGGCATGGTTCGATTGCCATCCCTGCAAATCGCCGGTCAACTTGCCGGCCACATGCAACTCGCTCAGCGAGAAGTGTTTGTCACCCGACGCCGGGTTGAACAGAACCTGCTCTTCCAGATGCGGATTATCGATAAACTCCTTGCGCAGATCAGCGAGTGCAACGGTCGATGGGGTGGGAAATTTCGCCAGAAAAGCCCGCTGCGAGAAACTGCGCATCCTCCGACAATGGTCGCGGAAGATACTCTCGGCACGCTTCAGCGTCGCGGCGTGGCTGTCAGGATTCTCCTCGTCTCGCTGGACCACGCCTCTGGCAACCGCCCAATCAAGAACGACCGCAGTACACACGTCACTGCGCAAGAAACGGTAGAAGTCCGCCGGGGCCGGGCCATGGGTCAGGCTGATCAATTGCGCATAGGGCATCAGGCGTGCGACGCCGGGTATGCGGTCTTCGATATACAGCACCACCTGCTTGAACCGGACCCAGCGTACGCAACTCATGTAATGAAATGAGGAGGGAATATCGCGAATCAGGAATTCAGGGGCGATGCCGGACAGCAAAAGATGGGTCGCCAGCGACTTGTTTTTTATCAGCGCGAGAGCGGACTGGCGGTCGATGAATCGCCTGACTTCGTCATACCGTTCACCCCAGTAAAAACTGTCATTCACCGCTTGGTCGATGATTTGCTCAGACTGTTCGCCCGCTTTGGGGTCGAGGCTCAGTATGAGCGCTGCGAGCAACAAACGATCGCGATTGGTGGCCAGCAGTTCCTTGGGCTGGGCGGGGCGCGCGATTTTCTCCAGTAGCTGGTTGCCCAGGTCCTGAGCGCGTTGGGTGATGAGGATGCGGCCGATCAGGTAATCGGCCTTGGCGTTGAGGCTGGCCACCGGCAGATCGGTATCGACGCCTTCGCTCAGGTAATCAATCAGTGGCGCTGCATCCTTGGGTAGAAATGCCTGAGTGGTGTCGATGACCTGCTGGCGTTGTTCAGCAGTAAAACGTTCGGTCTGTTTACCGGGCTGGCCGAGCAGGTACCAATGATTCATGTAGCCGGGGCGCACATGCAGGTTGATCTGGTCCCATTTAACAAAGTTGAGCGCCTGCTCGACGGTCTCTGGCAAAGGCAGCTCATAGAAACGCAGCATTTGCCCAAGCGTGACCTTGCCGCTGGCACGGAAGGCACCCCCGGCTTCACGAGCCTTGGCCTTGAGACGGTCGCGATAGACTTTCAGATCGGCGTGTTTTTCCACTTCCGCCGTCAAGGTTATCCAGCCGGTGTCGCTGGCCGTACCGACGTGACCGGTTGCGCTGAGCAACAAGGGGCTATCAGCGGGCAGGCTGTGTTTTTTCAGAATGGCTTGAAAGGCCGGACGGGCGCCGAATGTGCGCAGTTCCTGCTGACCCAGTGCCATCCACTCGGCCAGCGCCGAATCCGGATGGGGCTCGCTGAATTCCTCAAGGTCGATTGTCGCCATCGGTGACTTGTTCCAGCACAGCGCTTGCAGTCGGCGCAGGATATACCGGCCGTCTTCGATATCGGCAAAACCATGTCGATGGCTGAGAATCGGGCTGCCAGTCTGCACGTATTCGCTGACATACGGCAGCGCCGGCCAGCGGTGGTCGCGCAGGCGCTGTACCAACGCTTTGGCTCGTTCGGCATCTTCCGGGATTGGCAGCGCGTAGCGTTCAAGCAACGGGCCAAGCTTGAAACGCGGACCGCCCCGACTGGCGGCAGCCGACGCGGAGGTCAGTGACACCGGGGTGTCCTCCATGCCGCGTTGTTCGAAGGGGTCGTGGGTCTTCAACACGGTTTCGAGGGTGTCGGCGATGACCTGGAAGTCCTCGAGTTGGGCATTGCGTTCCTTGTTCACGGCCGAGGTGGTGTGACCATTTTCATCAATCGCAGCGAGGCCGCTGGCCTTCAATTCAGCGACAATCACTTTCGTCTGAGCTTCGTTCGGCGGGTCGGGATAACCATAGAAGGCCAGCGCGATCTGACGTGGAAAGCGGTACAACGGGTTGGCCGATTTGCCACCGATATACGGCAGGCCTATTTCGCCGGGATCAATGCGCTGGGCAATCCACAGCAGCGCCGGTGCGACCTGCCACCAGCCGGAATCATCGTCCAGAGCGAAGGTTCGTACGTTCGCGGTGCCATTCGTCTGGGCTCGCGCCTCCAGAGTGGCGCCCTTGATGCGCAGCGTATCCAGATCGATGTTGAAGCGACTTGCCCAGTCGAGAAATTCCGGGCGTTCGAGAGCTGTCCAGTACAGCTCCATCCATTCGCGCAGCAGACAACCGCGCGGAACCTCCAGTGTACGTTCAGGTTCCTCGGGGTTGACGACCGGGACGGCGATCAACTCATCGATCAGATTTTGCAGAAAAGTCTGTTGCGGTGACGCGGGTTGCACTGTGTCGTTCATTTGCGCTCTCCTTGGCGGGCTGACAGGCATCAAGCGCCAATTGTCGAGCGGTGGAGGGCGGGGCGGGTGGTAGTTATGTAATGCGCGGGGCCATTCCTGCGGACACAAAAAAACCCGTCATTCGACGGGTTTTTTCTG
>Ga0308159_1005226_pt1 | contig 11180 bp, 11 predicted proteins | sample PhyCR1_FD_201040 | JGI IMG/M metagenome (GOLD analysis project Ga0308159, IMG submission 201040) | Phyllosphere microbial communities from UC Gill Tract Community Farm, Albany, California, United States - DLSLC.R1 | ecosystem: Host-associated > Plants > Phyllosphere > Unclassified | place: USA...
CGAAGCAGACCGCCCCGGTATGAGCCCGCGCCCCAGGCCCCCATTCACGGCGCGCGTCCCCGACGATAGAAAAGCTTGATGCCCCACCTCGTCATCCTCTACACCCCCAACCTCGACGGCCGCACCGACATGACGGCGCTGTGCCGCCGGCTGGCCGACACGATGCTCGAGCAGCGCGACGAGGACGGCCGCCAGGTGTTCCCGACCGGCGGCACGCGCGTGCTGGCCTTCCCCGCGGCACACTACGCCGTGGCCGACGGCAAGGACGACTACGCCTTCGTGTACCTCAACCTGCGCATGGCCACGGGCCGCTCGGACGCGGTCAAAGCGAAAGCCGGAGACGCCCTGCTGGCGGCCGTGAAGGCGCACTTCGACCCGATCTTCGGCCGGCAGCTGCTGGGCTGCACCCTGCAGATCGACGAGAGTCCCGGGCAGGTGTACGACGGCAAGCATGGCAACCTGCATCCCCTCTTCAACAAGGCCTGATACCGATGCTCCCCTCCGACGTCATCGACCAGCTCGCGGCAGAGCTCCATGCCAGCGAGCGCTCGCGCGTGCAGGTCGAGCACTTCTCCAAGCGCTTTCCCGGCATGACCGTCCAGGACGGCTACGCCATCTCGCGCGCCTGGGTGAAGACCAAGCTCGCCGAGGGGCGCACCGTCAAGGGCCACAAGATCGGCCTCACCTCGCGCGCCATGCAGATCGCCAGCCAGATCGACGAGCCCGACTACGGCACGCTGCTGGACGACATGTTCTTCGCGCCCGGCGACATCCCCACCGAGCGCTTCATCGCGCCGCGCGTGGAGGTGGAGCTGGCCTTCATCCTCAAGTCGCGGCTCGAGGGCGAAGCCGTCGGCGTGGACGATGTGCTCGCGGCGACGGAGTACGTGCAGCCGGCCATCGAGATCATCGACGCGCGCATCGAGCAGTTCGACCGCCACACCCGGGTCATGCGCAAGGTGTTCGACACCATTTCCGATAACGCCGCCAACGCCGGCATCGTGCTGGGCGGGGAGCGTGTGCGGCCCGGTGATGTCGACCTGCCCTGGTGCGGCGCCGTCCTGCGGCAGAACGGCGCCGTCGAGGAGACGGGCCTGGCCGCCGGCGTGCAGGGCCACCCGGCCGTCGGCGTGGCCTGGCTGGCGCGCAAGCTCGCGCCCTGGGGCGAGGCCCTGCTGCCCGGCCAGGTGGTGCTGGCCGGCTCCTTCACGCGGCCGGTGGCTGCGAAGCGCGGCGACGTGTTCGATGCCGACTACGGGCGGCTCGGGCGCTTCGAGTTCCGTTTTGTCTGATGCTCTCCATGTCCCAATCACCCGAGACCGTTCACGCTGAGCCCGTCGAAGCGCCGTGCCCCGGCTTCGACGAGCTCAGCCCGAACGGGTAGAGGTGCACTCGCCTTTCAAGCACTTTCCATGCAAACCCCCACCAACACCTTCAAGCAAGCCCTTGCCGACAAGCAATCGCAGATCGGCCTGTGGGTCGGCCTGGCCGACGGCTATGCGGCCGAGATGCTGGCCGGCACCGGCTACGACTGGCTGCTGGTCGACGGCGAGCATGCACCCAACGACGTGCGCTCGGTGCTCGCGCAGCTGCAGGGCATCGCCAGCGCGGCATCGGCGCTGCCGCCCGAGGCCACGCGCTCGCACCCCGTCGTGCGCGTGCCGGTCGGCGAGACGGCGCTCATCAAGCAGATGCTCGACATCGGCGCCCAGACCATCCTGGTGCCGATGGTCGACACCGCCGAGCAGGCCGCGCAGCTGGTGCAGGCCATGCGCTACCCGCCCGAGGGCATCCGCGGCATGGGCAGTGCGCTGGCGCGGGCCTCGCGCTGGCAGGCCTACCCGCAGTACCTGCACGAGGCCAACGCCCAGACCTGCCTGCTGGTGCAGGCCGAGACGGTGGAAGCAATGAAGAACCTCGACGCCATCGCCGCCACGCCGGGCGTGGACGGCGTGTTCATCGGCCCGGCCGACCTGTCGGCCTCGATGGGCCACGTGGGCAACCCGGGCCACCCGGAGGTGCAGGCCGCCATCGCCGACGGCATCGCGCGCATCCTCAAGGCCGGCAAGGCGCCGGGCATCCTGTCGACCACCGAGGAGCAGGCGCGCAAGTGGCTCGCGGCCGGCGCACTCTTCGTTGCCGTGGGCGTCGACACCATCCTGCTGACGGCCGCGGCCAGGCAACTGCTGGCCAAGTACAAGGCCACACCCGCCGCCGGGCCGAACGGCTACTGAAAGACACGGAGACCGCCCCATGGCACGCACACGCCTCGTCGCCCTTCTCGCCACCACCGCCTTGGCCGTCGCAGCCTGCGCGCCGATGGGCGCCGCACGCCCCACCGGCACGGCGCAGCAGGAAGCCAACCGCCAGGCGGTGCTGGCCTTCTACGAGAAGGGCCTGAACCAGAAGGATGCCGACGCCGCCCTGCAGTACCTCGGCCCGCGCTACGTGCAGCACAACCCGACGGCGCCGGACGGGCCCGAGGGCTTTCGCCAGTTCGTCAATTTCCTGCGCGAGAAATTTCCGAAGTCGCACAGCGAGATCAAGCGCAGCTTCGTCGACGGCGACCACGTGATCCTGCACGTGCACTCGGTGCGCGAGCGCGGCACGCGGGGCAATGCCATCGTCGACATCTTCCGGCTCGAGAACGGCAAGATCGTCGAGCACTGGGACGTGGTGCAGCCGATCCCGGAGAAGGCCGCGAACGCCAACACGATGTTCTGAGCCCGTCCGTCCTTCATCCCCCTCCTTCCTCGCCAGCCTCGACACCAGCCCGATGACCACGCGCCCCACCGACCCTGCCGCCCCGGGCTTTCGCTCCGAGATCATCCGCCGCGGCACCATCCGCGCGACCACGCGCAGCTTCCTGCATGCGCTGGGCCAGGACGACGAGGACATCGCGCGCCCGCACATCGGCGTCTTCCACACCGGCGGCGAGATGAGCCCGTGCAACCTGAACCTGCGCGACCAGGCCCAGCACGCCAAGACCGGCATCTACGCCGGCGGCGGCACGCCGCACGAATGCCCGGTGGTGTCGGTGAGCGACGGCCTCACGATGGCGCATTCGGGCATGCGCTTCTCGCTGATCTCGCGCGAACTCATCGCCGACAGCGTCGAGGCGTCGGTGCGCGGCCACCAGTGGGACGGCATCTTCGCCATCGGTGCCTGCGACAAGAACCTGCCGGGCCTGATGATGGGCATGGTGCGCTGCAACGTGCCCTCGGTGTTCGTGCACGGCGGCTCGGCGCTGCCGGGGCAGATGCCGGGCCCCGACGGGCGCGACCTGAACGTGGTCGACACCTACGAGACCATCGGCCAGGTGCTAGCCGGCACCGCGACCGAGCGCGACCTGGAGGCGATGAGCCAGGCCTGCCTGCCCACCGCGGGCGCCTGCGCCGGCCAGTTCACGGCCAACACCATGGGCATGGTGAGCGAGGCGCTGGGCCTGGCGCCGATCGGCTCGAGCATGGTGCCGGCCGTGTTCAGCGAACGCGCGCCGCTGATGCGCCGCGCCGCGAAGCAGCTCATGCAGGCGGTGTGGGCCAGCGCCGAAGGCCGCGGCCCGCTGCCGCGCGACATCGTGACCCGCAAGGCGCTGGAGAACGCCTGCGCCGTGGTGTCGGCCACGGGCGGCTCGACCAACGCCGCGCTGCACCTGCCGGCCATCGCGCACGAGGCGGGCGTGAAGTTCCACCTCGACGACGTGGCCGAGGTCTTCGCGCGCACGCCGCTGATCGCCGACCTGCGCCCGGGCGGCCGGTACCTGGCGCGCGACGTGTACTACGTCGGCGGCGCCGGCGTGATCCTGCGCACGCTGCTGGAGCAGGGCTTCCTGCACGGCGACGCGCTCACCTTCACCGGCCGCACGCTGGCCGAGGAAGTGGCCGGCGCCAACGACCCGGACGGCCGCGTGGTGCGCCGCGCCGGCGAGCCGATCACGCGCGACGGCGGGCTGGCGGTGCTCAAGGGCAACCTGTGCCCCGAGGGCGCGCTGCTCAAGACGGCGGGCCTGAAGACGCTGGTGCATCGCGGCCCGGCGCGCGTCTTCGAATCCGAGGAAGAGGCGCAGGCGGCCGTGCAGCAGATGCGCTACGCGGCCGGCGACGTGATCGTGATCCGCAACGAAGGCCCCAGGGGCAGCCCCGGCATGCGCGAGATGCTGGGCATCACCGCCCTGCTCTACGGCCAGGGCATGGGCGACAAGGTGGCGCTGCTGACCGACGGGCGCTTCTCGGGCGCCACGCGCGGCCTGTGCATCGGCTACGCGGGGCCGGAGGCGGCGGCCGGCGGGCCGATCGCGGCGCTGCGCGACGGGGACATGGTGTCGATCGACGCCACGGCCGGCGCGCGCAGCATCTCGGTCGACCTGACGGCCGATGAAATAGTGATGCGATTGAACGAACGGGGCGGTGTAAACGCGGGGGTGCCGCACGGTGGGCTGCTGGAAAAATACGCGCTCTCCGTCCGTCCGGCGCACCAGGGCGCGGTGACCCACTCGGGCGCCGTGACCTGGCTGCGGGACGAATCCTGATCCCTCCCCTCCCCGCAGGAGACATGCCATGAACTTCAACCGCCGCCAACTGCTGCAGACCACGGGCGCGTCCGCCCTGCTCGCCGGCCTCGGCCAGCAGGCCTTCGCCCAGGCCGGCATCGAGACCGCCACCATCGTCACCGGCTTCGCGGCCGGCGGCACCTCCGACACCATCTGCCGCCGGGTGGCGCAGAAGATGCAGCCCGACTACGCACGGGCCGTCGTGGTGGAGAACCGCACCGGCGCGGGCGGCCAGATCGCCATCGGCTACGTCAAGGGGCGGCCGGCCGACGGGGCGACGATCCTGCAAACGCCGACGTCGATGCTCACGATCTATCCCCACATCTACAAGAAGCTGCCGTACGACCCGGTGGCCGACCTGACGCCGGTGACGATCGGCTGCGTGTTCGATTTCGGCTTCGCCGTCGGCCCCGCCGTGCCGGCGAGCGTGAAGACGGTCAAGGACTTCCTGGCCTGGGCCAAGGCCAACCCCGCGGGCGCCAACTTCGGCTCGCCGGCGGCCGGCTCCACGCCGCACTTCGTCGGCGCGCTGATCGGCAAGAGCGGCGGCGTCGAACTCAAGCACGCCGCCTACCGCGGCACACAGCCGGCCATGCTGGACCTGCTGGGCGGCAACATCTCGGCCGTCTCCGGCCCGATCGGCGACATCACGCAGCACCTGCCCACCGGCAAAGTGCGCATCCTCAGCGTCTCGGGCGAGAAACGCAGCCGCTTCGCGCCCGACGTGCCGACGCTCAAGGAACAGGGCATCGACATGGCGCACAGCGAGTGGTTCGCCTTCTTCCTGCCCGCCAAGGCCAGCTCCGACCTGGTCATGCGCGTCAACACCTCGATGAAGAACGCGCTGGCCCAGAAGGACGTGATCGACGGCCTGGGCACCTTCGGCCTGGAAGCCATGTCGTCCACGCCGGGCGAGCTGGCCGAGCTGATCAAGAAAGACACCGCCAAGTGGGCGCCGATCGTGAAACAGGTCGGCTTCACCGCGGAGGGATAACCACCGTATGAAGGAACTGCCATGACCCCTCTCGCCACCCCCGCATCGTCCGCGGCGCTGGTCCATCCGTCCATCCACCCCGACGAGCGCGCCGCCCGCGTGCAGCTGGCGGCCTGCTACCGCATCTTCGCTATGCTGGGCTGGACGGAGATGATCTACAACCACATCACGGTGCGGCTGCCCGACAGCGTGACCGGCGGCGAGAAGCAGTTCCTCATCAACCCCTTCGGCCTGCACTACAGCGAGGTCACGGCCAGCAACCTGGTCAAGATCGACCTGGCGGGCCGGGTGCTCGACGGCTCGACCCACCCGGTCAACCCGGCCGGCTTCACGGTGCACGCCGCCATCCACGACGGGCTGGACGGCGCGCACTGCGTGATGCACACGCACACCACGGCCGGGGTGGCCGTGGCCTGCCTGGAAGGCGGCCTGCAACAGACGAATTTCTACACCGCCCAGTTGCACGGCCGGGTGGCGTACCACGACTTCGAGGGCATCACGATCCACGCCGACGAGGGGCCGCGCCTGCTCGAAAGCATCGGCAACCGCCCCGCGGTGATCCTGCGCAACCACGGCCTGCTGGCGTGGGGCCACACGCTGCCGCAGACCTTCGTCACCCTCTGGACGCTGCAGCGCGCCTGCGAGATCCAGCTGGCCACGCTGTCGATGGGCCGCCCGATTCCGGTGAGCGAGACCATCGCCGAGGGATGCGCGCGCGACGCGCTGCAGTTCGCGCCGGCACGCGGCGCCGGCCAGGACGTGTTCGACGCGCTGATGCGGCAGGTGGACCGGATCGACACCGGCTACCTCGCCTGAATCCCCTTTGCGCCCTGCGGCGTGTACCCTAGCGGCCCGCGTCCGATGCGCGGGCACTGCATCCACCTGTTCCTATGAAGATCTGTATCTACGGCGCCGGCGCCATCGGTGGCTGGATCGCCGCGGCGCTGGCCCAGGCCGGCGCGCGCGTCAACGCGGTGGCGCGCGGCGCAACGCTGGCCGCCCTGCAACGCGACGGGCTGGCCATCGTGCGCAAGGCCCCGCCCGGCGAAAGCGGCGAGACGCGCACGCACGTGCCGGTGCATGCGGTGGACGACCCTGCCGCGCTCGGCCCGCAGGACCTGGTGGTCATCGCGGTCAAGGCGCCTGCGCTGGCCGCGGTGGCCGAACGCATCGGGCCGCTGATCGGGCCCGACACCGTCGTCCTCACGGCCATGAACGGCGTGCCGTGGTGGTTCCTCGACGGCGGCTTCGGCGGCCCGCTGGCCGGGCGGCGCCTGACGTCCGTCGACCCCGACGGGCGCATCGCCGCGGCCATCCCCGCGCAGCACGTCATCGGCGGGGTGGTGCATGCGAGCTGCTCGCTCGACGGCCCGGGCGTGGTGCGCCACCACTTCGGCAACGGCCTGATCCTGGGCGAGCCCTCGGGCGAGGCGACGCCGCGCGTGCAGAAGCTGGTCGCCATGCTGGTCCAGGGCGGCATCCAGGCCACCGTGTCGCCGCAGATCCAGAAGGACGTCTGGTACAAGCTCTGGGGCAACATGACCGTGAACCCCATCAGCGCACTGACGGGCGCCACCACCGACCGCATCCTGGGCGACGACCTGGTGCGCGGCTTCATCTCCACCGTCATGCTCGAAGCCAAGGAGATCGGCGCGCGCCTCGGCGTGCCGATCGCCGACAGCCCCGAAGACCGCCACAACGTGACGCGCAAGCTCGGCGCCTTCAAGACCTCGATGCTGCAGGACGTGGAGGCCGGCCGGCCGGTGGAACTCGATGCGCTGGTGGGCGCAGTGCGCGAACTGGGCCAGGGTGTGGGCCTGCCGACGCCCTTCACCGATGCGCTGCTGGGCCTGGCGCGGCTGCAGGCGCGCGAACGCGGCCTGTATTGACGGCGCGCGTGAGCGCACCCGGCGCGCGGGCCCTCAGCGGCGGCGCCTTCGCGACGCTGCTGCTCATCGCCCTGATGATGGGCGCCAACCACGTGTCGGCGCGCTTCGCCTTCAACCACGGCGCCGACGTGGCGACGGCGGTGGTCATCCGCAGCCTGGTGACGGCGGGCGTCGTCGCGCTGATCCTCGCGGCCTCGGGCGTGCGGCCGCGCTTCACCGCGCACCACCGCCGCATGCTTCCGGTGATCGGCGGGCTGATCGGGGTGCAGAGCCTGTGCCTGTATTCGGCCGTGGCGCGCCTGCCCGTGGCGCTGGCGCTGCTGGCCTTCAACACCTACCCGATCTGGACCGCGCTGTGGGCCCGGCTGCTGTACCGCCAGCGGCCCGAGCGTGCGCTGCTGCGGGCCATGCCGGTGATCCTGGTCGGGCTGGCGCTGGCGCTGGACGTGTTCGGCGCCGCCTCGGGGCTGGGCGCCTCGGGCCAGTGGGCGCGCATCGGCGCCGGCGTGGGTTTCGCGCTGGCCGCGGCTGCCACCTTCGGCCTGGCGCTGGTCGTCACGCAGCACGAGGCAGGCGACGTGGACGGCCGCGTGCGCACCGCCACCACGATGGCGATCGCGGGCGTCGTGGCGCTCGCCATGGTCGCCACGCGCGGCGGCTTCCACTTCCCGACGGCTGCGCCGGGCTGGTGGGGGCTGGCCGTCCTCACCCTGCTCTACGGCACGGCCTTCACCATCATGTTCACCGTGCTGCCGCGGCTGGGGGTGGTGGGCAACTCCGCGATCATGAACGTGGAGCCCGTCTTCGCGCTGGTGCTGGCCTGGCTGCTGCTCGACCAGGCGGTGGCGCCGGTGCAGGTGCTGGGCGCGCTGCTGGTGGTCGGCGCGGTGATGGCGCTGGGACTGCGCAGGCGCTAGGCTAGCCCCCGGGCGCGCCCTCGACCACCACCGGCACGCGCGGCGCCACGGCGCACATCAGCTCGTAGCCGATGGTGCCGGCCGGCTGCGCGACCTCGTCGATGGGCAGCACCACGCCGTTGCCGGCGCGGCCCCACAGCGTGACCTCGCTGCCGAAGCCGGCGGCGGGCACCGGCGTGAGGTCGACCGTGACCATGTCCATGCTGACGCGGCCGACCACGCGGGTGCGCACGCCGTCCACCAGCACCGGCGTGCCGTTGGGCGCATGGCGCGGGTAGCCGTCGGCATAGCCCACGGCGGCCACGCCGATGCGCATCGGCGCCTCGGCCGTGAAGCGCGAGCCGTAGCCCACGGTGTCGCCCGGCTGCAGCTGCTGCACGCCGATGAGGCGGGTGGCCAGCGTCATGGTCGGCTGCAGCTGCCAGTGCGCGCTGTCGTGCTCCGGGAAGTCGGGCGCGCCGCCGTACAGCACGATGCCGGCGCGCACCCAGTCGGCGCGCGTCGCCTCGGCATGGCGCAGGGTGGCCGCGCTGTTGGCCAAGCTTCGCTCGCCGGGCAGGTCCTGGGTGACGCGCTCGAAGTCGCGCATCGCGGCATCGATGCCCTTGGGCCCGTCGGCGTCGCTGAAGTGCATCATCAGCGACACCTCGTCCACCTGCGGCAATGCCGACAGGCGCGTCCAGGCGGTGCGCAGGCGATCGGGGGTGAAGCCCAGGCGGTTCATGCCCGAGTTCATCTTGAGGAAGACGCGGTGCGGCAGCTGGGTCTTGTGGGCCGCCAGCCAGTCGATCTGCTCGTCGCAGTGCACGGCGTGCCAGATGTTCAGGCGCGAGCACAGCTCCAGGTCGCGCGGCTCGAAGACGCCTTCGAGCAGCAGCACCGGGCCGCGCCAGCCCAGCGCACGCACGCGCTCGGCCTCGGCCAGGTCGATCAGCGCGAAGCCGTCGGCACCGCGCAGGCCGTCGAACACGCGCTCGATGCCGTGGCCGTAGGCGTTGGCCTTGACCACTGCCCAGACACGCGACTGGAGGGCCGAGCGGCGCACCCGCTCGAGGTTGTGGCGCAGGGCCTGCGGATGGATGGTGGCGAGGATCGGACGGGGCACGGAGACGGGCGCGAACGGCAGCGGCGGAAGGGGGGAAAACACCCATCGACGGGATGGGGCCACGGGTCATTTTGGCACCGTACCCCCATGCTATAACCACGGACCCGTTCACGGGCGCAACCACTGTTACCACCGCCAGCCCCCAGCCTGCCCGGCCAGCCAGCCTATCGATGAAGCGCGGTTTCTACACCATCATGTCGGCGCAGTTCTTCTCGTCGCTGGCCGACCAAGCGCTTTTCGTTGCTGCCGTGGAACTGCTGCGCACCGCAGGGGCCCCGGAATGGCAGCGCGCGGCGCTGGTGCCCATCTTCGCCATCTTCTACGTCGCCCTGGCGCCGCTGGTGGGGGCCTTCGCCGACGCCCTGCCCAAGGGGAAGGTGATGTTCATCAGCAACGCGATCAAGGTCGTGGGCTGCCTGATGATGCTCTTCGGCGGCCACCCGCTCATGGCCTACGCGATCGTGGGCCTGGGCGCCGCTGCGTACTCGCCGGCCAAGTACGGCATCCTCACCGAACTGCTGCCGGCCTCGCAGCTGGTCAAGGCCAACGGCTGGATCGAGGGGCTGACGATCGCCTCGATCATCCTGGGCATCGTGCTGGGCGGCCAGCTGGTGGGCCACGCGGTGTCGAGCCGGCTGCTGGCCTTCGACTTCCCCTTCATCGACACCGGCGTCGACACGCCGCCCGCAGCCGCCATCTCGGTGCTGATCGGCGTGTACATGCTGGCGGCCTGGTTCAACACCCGCATCCCGCACACCGGCGTCGAGATGCGGCCGCTGCGCAGCAACCCGAACCACAGCTTCGCGCGCAACCTGGTCGCGCTGCTGCCCGACTTCTGGTCGTGCAATTCGCGGCTGTGGCGCGACAAGCTGGGCCAGATCTCGCTGGCCACCACCACGCTGTTCTGGGGCGCGGGCGGCAACCTCAAGTACATCGTGCTGGCCTGGGCCTCGCTGGCGCTGAACTACAACACGGCGCAGGCATCGGCGCTGACCGGCGTGGTCGCCATCGGCACCGCCATCGGCGCGGTGATCGCCTCGGTGCGCATGCGGCTGGACATGGCGACGCAGGTGATCCCGATGGGCATCGGCATGGGGCTGCTCGTGATCGCGATGAACTTCATCGACAACGTGTGGGTGGCCATTCCCTTCCTGATCCTGCTGGGCGGCCTGGGCGGCTTCCTGGTGGTGCCGATGAATGCGCTGCTGCAGCACCGCGGCCACAACCTCATGGGCGCGGGCCGTTCCATCGCGGTGCAGAACTTCAACGAGCAGGCCTGCATCCTGCTGCTGGGCGCGTTCTACAGCGCCTGCACGGGGCTGGGCCTGTCGGCCTTCGGTGCCATCACGGCCTTCGGCATCGTGGTCGCCGGCTTCATGTGGATCATCCGCGCCTGGCACCGCAACAACCTGCGCAGGTACCCGGAAGAAGTCGAGCACCTGCTGCACATCGCGCGCAGCGACAAGCATCACTGAGTCCGGCACCGGGCGCACAATCCGGCACCGCATTCCAGGAGGCGAGCATGACCGACATCTACGATTTCGAGGTCCGGCAGATCGACGGCGCGCAGGTGCCGCTGTCGCGTTTCAAGGGCCAGGTGCTGCTGATCGTCAACACGGCCAGCCACTGCGGCTTCACGCCGCAGTTCGGCGGGCTCGAGAAGCTGTACGCGCAGTACCGGGACCGCGGCTTCACGGTGCTGGGCTTCCCGAGCAACCAGTTC
>Ga0308159_1005228_pt1 | contig 11177 bp, 10 predicted proteins | sample PhyCR1_FD_201040 | JGI IMG/M metagenome (GOLD analysis project Ga0308159, IMG submission 201040) | Phyllosphere microbial communities from UC Gill Tract Community Farm, Albany, California, United States - DLSLC.R1 | ecosystem: Host-associated > Plants > Phyllosphere > Unclassified | place: USA...
CCCGGGCGAGGTGATGGAGCGGCGCATCGCGCGCGGCGACTTCGATCCGCGCGGCAGGCGCTACCAGGTGCTCAACCCACGCGGCACGCCGCCGGCCATCCAGCTGCGCTCGATGGCCCCGCGGCCGTCCAGTCTGGCGGGCCGCACCCTCTATCTGGTGGACGTTCGTTTCATGAACGGCAAGGCCCTGCTGGAGGAGATTGCGCAAGTCCTGGCCGAACGCATGCCAGAGGTGAAGACGGTGGTGCGCCAGAAGCGTGGCGGCTACACGGAGGACGATCCCGCGCTGTGGAAGGAAATCGAGGACAACGACGCGCTCGTCGTGATGGCCATCGGCCATTGCAGCACCTGCGCGCCGGCAGTCGCCGTGCATTGCATGAACCTCGAGGAGCGCGGCATTGCCACGGCCCCGCTCGTCACCAACGCGTTCACCGACCTCGTGGGCGCCATCGCCTTCAAGGGAGGCATGCCAAAGCTCAGGTTCACCTTCGTGCCGCATCCGGTCAGCGGCAAGACCGCGCCCGAGCTGCGCCGCTATGTCGAAGGCGCCAGCCCCGTGAGCGACCGGACCGTGGTGGACAGCATCGTCGGTGCCTTGACCGCTGCGCTCACGCCCGAGGAATCCGAGCGCGGTACGCTCGAACGCCCGATCCCCCGTCTGCTCGGGGCCGACTCCGAAGACGAGCTGCACGCGATGTTCCGCGACGCATGGTGGAGCGACGGGCTGCCGGTGGTCCTGCCCACGCCGCGGCGGGTCGAGGCCATGCTCAAGGGCACGAAGCGCGCGCCGACCGAAACGATCGGGCGGATGCGCCCCACCGCTACCCAGGAAGACTGGAGCTACACCGTCGAGCAGGTGGCGGTGAATGCCGTGATGGCGGGCGCCAGCCCCGAACACCTGCCGGTCCTGCTGGCGCTGGCAGCCAGCCAGGTCACGGCCTTGCACAGCTCCACCAGCAACTTCGCGGCCATGGTGGTGGTGAACGGCCCCATCCGCCACGAGATTCGCATGAACTCGGGCCTGGGCGCACTGGGGCCGTTCAACCATGCCAATGCGGCGATCGGCCGCGCGTGGAGCCTCCTGTCCCGCAACCTGGGGGGCGGCGCGGTGCCCGGGGTCACCTACCTGGGGACCCAGGGCAACCCGCTGAACTACAACGCCATCTGCTTTGCCGAGAACGAGGAGCGCAGCCCCTGGGAGCCCTTCCATGTGCAGAAGGGCTTCGAACGCGGCCAGAGCACCATCAGCCTGTTTCGCGGACGCACCTACAGCCACATGCTCGAGATCCGCCAGACGACGTGGAAGCAGCAGCTGCTCAACATGGTGGGTGGATTCACGCCCGTTCCGGGAACTGGCCTCACGCTGCTGGTCGACCCGCTGGTGGCGCGTGCGCTCAAGGAGCGCGAAGGCTTTGCGACCAAGCAGCAACTGGCGAACTGGTACCACGAGAACTCGACCCTGCCCTACGAGACCTACTGGGACTACCAGCTCGTCGTGAACTACGTCGAACCCCTGGCGCGCAAGGGCCAGGAACCCTTCGCTTCCTACCTGGCGCAGGCACCGGGCTCGCAGGTTCCGCGATTCGCCAATCCGGACGGCATCAGCACCCTGGTGGTGGGCGGCGAGAAGAACGCCTACTGGTTCGCCACCGACTTCATCCATGTCGCCACGCTGCCCATCGACGACTGGCGCTAGCCTCAGGCGCGCTGGAAGACGTCGCGCCACACCTGGTCGAACAGCTCCACGAAGGCCCGCTCGCTGACCGACATCGGCCGGTAGCGGTTGCGGATGACGCGCACGTCCAGGTATTCGTCGGACTGGAAAGGCCGCACCTCCAGCCCCGACAGCAGTCCCCCTGCGATGGACGCCTGGTCGACCACGGCAACGCCGACGCCGGCCTGTGCGAACCAGCATGCGGTGGTGGAACTGGTGCAGTCCATGTCCTGGTGCATGCCGGCGCCGGATGCACCGAAGGCCCGGCGCAGCGTCTGGCCGAAGGGGGTGGATTCGGGCGATGAGATCACGCGTTCGCCGACCAGGTCTTTGGGCGTGATCTTCTTCTTAGCGGCGAGCCGGTGGTCGCTGCGCATGATGCACGCCAGGCCGCAGCGATAGCTGCGTACCGTCTCCAGGTTGGGATGCTCGTGCGGGCCGAGCACCAGCCCGAGATGGGAGTCGCGCTGCAGCAGCTGCTGGTTCACGATCTCCGGCGACACCACGCGCAGGCGGCACCGCAGGCGAGGAATGTCCGCATACAGCCGCGCCAGCGCGCGCGACACGATGTACGGCGCCAGGCTGGCGGTGCACGCCAACCTCAGCGTGGCCTGCCGCGGCTGTGCCAGCGAACGGCTCACGTCGCGCACCGCTTCGACACCGCTCCACAGGCGCTCGACCTCTTCGTGCAACTGATGCGCTTCGGGCGTGGGGATGAGCCGGCCGCGCACGCGCTCGAAGAGCACGAGCCCGCTGGCCTTCGCGGCCTGCGCCAGCACCTTGCTGATGGCGGGCGCCGAGACGTGCAGCAGGTCGGCCGCACTGTTGACGCCGCCGGCGAGCATGACGGCGCGAAACACTTCCATCTGCCGCAGGTTCATGTGCGGAGTTTAAGAGTTAACCGTGGGTTCACACCTCGGCTTTTCTTTTCAATTGACCCCACGGCGCGATGCCCGGAACATGCGCCGCAAAGACGAATGACGGCCACTGCGACTGCAGGGCCGGATCAAGGAGACAAGACTTGAGCCAGAACCGCGAAGCGCAGGAGCGCGTGACGGCCATCGGCCTGGCCCGCCAGGACTCCGGCCACGGAATGCACTACCGGCATGTGGGCGCCTCGGGGTTGCGCGTCAGCGCGATCGGCGTGGGCTGCTACCCCTTCGGCGGCTTCCTGGACCAGCAAGCATCGCGCGCCGTGGTCCATGCAGCGCTGGACCTCGGCATCAACTACTTCGACACCGCCAACAGCTACGGCATCGGGAAGTCCGAGGAAATCCTCGGAGCGGCGCTGGCAGGCCGCCGCGCGGACGCCGTCATTGCCACGAAATTCGCCAACCGGATGGCGGACGGTCCCAACGACGTGGGCGCGTCCCGCATCGCGATCGTGCGCGCCTGCGAGGCCAGCCTGCGGCGGCTCGGGACCGAGTACATCGACCTGTACCAGCTGCACTGGCCGGACCGCCGCACGCCGATCGAGGAAACGCTGCGTGCACTGGACGACCTGGTCCGCGCGGGCAAGGTGCGGTACATCGGCGCATCGAACCTGTCCGAATGGGAGCTGTGCGAAGCACACCATGTCGCGCGCGAGCACGGCCTGTCGCGTTTCGTCTCGGCGCAGGACTTCTACAACCTCCTGTATCGCGACATCGAGAAGCGGATGGAGCCGTTCTGCGTGAAGTACGGCGTCGGCATGACGTCGTACTTTCCGCTGGCCGGGGGCATGCTGACCAACACGTACAGGCGCGGCGTTCCCCTGCCCGCGGGGACCCGCGCGGCAAGCAGCCCGTCGACGGCCACCTGGCACACGGACCGCAACTGGAACGTGCAGGAGCAGCTGCTGGCGTTTGCGCAGGAGCGTGGCTGGACGCTGGCCCAGATGTCGCTCGCCTGGCTGCTCTCGCGTCCGGCCATGTTCACCGTCATCGCCGGCGCCGACAGTGGCGCGCAGTTGCGCGAGAACGTGCGAGCGCTCGACATACGCTTCACGCCCGAAGACCTGCTCGAGATCGATCGGATCACGCTGGTCGACGAGGACCGGACCGTCGCGCCCGTCTACCGCCGCTTGCGGCCCGAGAAGGTGCATGAATTCGAGGCCCGCCAACTGGCGCGCACACAACATGGCGAGCCCTGACCGCCAGGAGGAGAAGCCGGACATGAACCCACTGAAGCCCCTGCCCCAGGCGGCTCGCGCCCGGCGCCGCCTTCTCGCCGGCCTCGCCGCGGCGCCGCTGGTGGGCGCGCCCGCACTGCTGCGCGCGCAGAACCGGCGTCTGACCATCGTTCTGACCGTGCCGCCCGGCACGTCTTCCGACGTGCTGGCGAGGCTGCTGGGCGAACACGTTCGCGCCCGCATGAACCGGACGGTCGTTGTCGAGTCCAAGCCCGGCGGAGGTGGGGCCGTGGCGGTGCAGTACCTCAAGCACTTCGAGGCCGACGGCTCATCCGTGCTGATTGCACCCAGCTCGGCCATCTCGCTGCTGCCGCAGTTCACCAAGAAGCCGCCCTTCGACCCGGAACGCGACCTGGTGCCGGTGGTGGACCTCGCCGCGGCGCCGCACGGCATCACGGTCAACCCTTCGCTGGGCGTGAGCCGCTTCTCCGAGTACATCGAGTACGTCAAGGGCCATCCGAACGCGGGCTCGATCGGCACGCCCAGCGCAGCGGGTCTTGCGTCCCTGCTGGTCTATCAGATCCGCAAGCAACTGAACGTCGACGTGCAGCACGTGCCCTACAAGGGCGGCGCCCCGCTGCTGTCGGACCTGCTGGGAGGGCAGATCCCCGCGAGTGCATCGATCATGCCCGACTACCTGGCCGACCATCGCTCCGGCAAGCTGCGCGTGCTGGCGGTCGCCAGCGAGGCACGTTCGCCGCTGGCGCCCGAGATTCCGACCTTCGCCGAACAGGGTTACCCGGGACTGATCGCCGTGACCTCCTTCGGCCTCTTCGCAAAGGCCGGTACGCCGTCCGAACTGGTGGCCGACTACGCGGACGCATTCACCGAAGCGCTGGCAGTGCCGGCCATCGTGCAGCGGCTGCAGGGCATCGGGCTGCAACCGCTCGGCGGCAAGCCGGCGGCGTACGCCACACGGCTGAGGGACGAGCGCACGCGGTGGGCGCCGCTCATCCAGGAAACCGGCATGACGCTGGACTGATGCTGCGGGTCGGCCCGGGCGCTCTGCCGCCGGCCCGTCGAACAACACGCAGGAGACATCGTGGACCGCAGACAGTTTCTCGGTTCGGCCGCCATGGCACTGGCCGGCCCGGCCCTGGCCTTTCCGGCGGCCGGCAAGCCGCTCAAGCTGATCGTCGGGTATCCGGCAGGCGGCGGCACCGACCTGCAGGCGCGGCTGCTTGCGCAATACCTGGGCACGGAGCTGGGCGTGCCTGCGCTCGTCGACAACCGGCCGGGCGCGGGCACGATGATCGGTGCGGTCGAAACCGCCAAGGCCGCGCCGGACGGCCAGACCGTGATGTACACGCCCGCCTCCACGCTGACGCAGTTGCCACAGACCCTGCAGGCGGTGCGCTACGACCCGTTGCGCGACTTCACGCCCGTGGCGCAATGCGCGCTCGGGCCCACGGTGCTGGTCCTCCAGTCGTCCATCCCGGCCACCAACCTGCGTGAGCTGATCGCCTACGCCAAGAAGAACCCCGGCAAGCTGAACTACGTGTCGCAAGGCGTGGGCACGTCTGCCGACGTGCTGGGCCAGATGCTGGCCCGCCAGGGCGGCATCGACATCGTGCACGTGCCGTACAAGGGCGCCAACGATGTCGCCAAGGATTTCGTCGCCGGCCGCGTGCATCTGCAGTTCGCGTCGTCCTCGGCCGCCACGCAGTTGGCGCGGTCCGGCCAGGTGCGCCTGCTGGGCATCGTCTCGCCCCGGCGCAGCGAACTCTTTCCGTCGCTGCCCACCATGACCGAACTGGGCATCTCCGGGATGGACATGGACACCTCGCTCGGCCTCATCGGGCCCGCAGGTATGCCGGCGGAGGTCGTCGACAAACTGTCCGAGGCCACACGCCGCGTCATGGCGCTGCCGCACCTGCGCGAGGAGTTCCGCGCGTCGGGGGTCGAACCCCGCTGGGCCAGCGCCGCCGACTTCTCGGCAGTCATCCGCGAATCGCACGCGGCATGGGGCAGGCTGCTGGCCAGCATCGGCTTCCAGAAGCAGTGAGCTGGCGCGGCTTCGCGCCGCGGCCAAGAGTGCCGCGCCGAGCAGGGAGCCGCGCCGCCGCTCGCCAAGCACAAGTCCAAACGCAATAGAGATTGCAGCTTCGCTCCTGCCAAACTACAAGCGCACGCCTCCTGTCGGCGGACAGCGCGGCCTCATCGGGCCTCGTACCAGCGTCGGGAGCGGCTCACGACGGCGACCACCGCCAGCATGACCGGCACCTCGATGAGCACGCCGACGACCGTCGCAAGCGCGGCGCCGGAGTCGAAGCCGAACACGCTGATCGCCGTCGCGACCGCGAGCTCGAAGAAGTTGCTGGCGCCGATGAGCGCCGAGGGGCCGGCGACGCAGTGAACGACCCCGAGCCTGCGGTTCAGCAGGTAGGCGAGGCCCGAATTCAGGATCACCTGCAGAAGAATCGGCACGGCCAGCAGCGCAATGACCAGCGGCTGGCGCAGGATGGCCTCGCCCTGGAAGGCGAAGAGCAGCACGAGGGTGAGCAGCAGCGCCGCGATGGACCAGGGCCCGAGCTTGCCCGCAACGAGTTGCAGCCGGGCCGGCCCGGCCCGAAGCAGCCGCGCACGCAACGCTTGCGCCAGGACCACCGGCACGACGATGTAGAGGCCGACGGAGATGAGCAGCGTGTCCCACGGAACAGCAATGGACGACAGGCCGAGCAGCAGCGCCACCAGCGGCGCGAACGCCACGACCATCAGCGCGTCGTTGAGTGCCACCTGGGACAGCGTGAAGTACGGATCGCCACGGCACAGCTGGCTCCAGACGAAGACCATGGCGGTGCACGGCGCGGCGGCCAGCAGGATCAGCCCCGCGACGTAGCTGTCCAGTTGATCCGCCGGCAGCAGTGGCGCGAAGACGTGACGGATGAAGAGCCACCCCAGCACCGCCATCGAGAACGGCTTGACGGCCCAGTTCACGAACAGGGTGACGCCGATGCCACGCCAATGCGCCTTGACCTGGCCGGGCGCGCCGAAGTCGATCTTTAGCAGCATCGGGACGATCATGACCCAGATCAACAGGCCCACCGGCAGGTTGACCTTGGCGACCTCCATCGCCGCCACGGCGTGGAAAGCCGCCGGGAACAACTGGCCGAGCCCGACGCCCGCGACGATGCACAGGCCGACCCACACCGTGAGGTAGCGCTCGAAGAAGCCGATGGCGGGCGCCGCAGCTGCAGGGAACGGCGCGGAGGCGATCGAGGCCATGGGTCAGGACTTCGACAACGAACGCGCGGTGGACTCCAGCACCATCTTCTTCAAGCTGGCGGCTGGCAGGTTCACCAGCAGTTCCAGGCGGCGCCGGATGGCGAGCAGCGTCTGGTGAAATGCCTCCAGGCGCTGCGCATCGGACCCGGTGACTTCCGACGGATCCGGGTAGCCCCAATGCGCTGTCGCCGGGTGGCCCGGCCAGTAGGGACAGACCTCGCCGGCCGCGTTGTCGCACACCGTGATGACCAGGTCCATGGGCGGCGCGTGGGCCCGACCGAACTCGTCCCAGCTCTTGCTGCGCAGGCCGGAGGTGTCGATGCCGGCATTCGCAAGCACCTGCAGGGCGAGCGGGTTCGGCGCCTGGTTCTCGCGCGGACTGCTTCCCGCGGAGAACGCGCGGAAGCGGCCGGCGCCAAGATCGTTCAGCACGGCCTCGGCCAGGATGCTGCGGGCAGAGTTGTGGGTGCACAGGAACAGGACGTTGAGCGGTTGGGTGTCGGGCATCTCGGGCTCGCGAGTTGAGAAATCGAAAGCGCAGGCGGACCCGCACGGCACAGGCGGAGCGCCGCACGGTCGAGGAAAATCAGGACGTCAGCAGCAGGCAGAGGACCGGGCTTCGACCGCGCACGGCGCACCCGCGCAGCAGTTCTCCGTGAGGTAGCCCAGCAGCCCGTCCATCTGCGCGAAGGCAGCCCTGTAGCGCAGATTCCGACTCATGCGCTCCTGTGTCACCAGGCCGGAGCCGGTGAGCTCCTTCAGGTGGAACGAGAGGCTCGTGGCCGGAACATCGATGCTTTCGAGCAGCATCCCGGGCGTCGCGCCCTCGGGGCCCGCGACCACCAGCGCGCGGAACACGCGAAGTCGAAGTGGGTGCGCCAGGGCGGCGAGCGCTTGAACGACCTTGTCTTCTTCCATAATTTGAGAATACTCGTATTATCGAAGTCATGCAATCTTCCGTCGCCGACCTGCCCCATGTCGATCCCGCCCACTTCGACCGCCCCGCCGTTGCCCGGCTGGTCGACGTGGCGCGGGCGGCGCATCCGCCGCGCATCCTGGTGCTCTACGGTTCGGTGCGCGAGCGCTCCTACAGCCGGCTGCTGGCGGAAGAGGCCGGCCGGCTGCTGCAGGCCATGGGCGCCGAAGTGAAGACCTTCGATCCGAACGGACTTCCGCTGCCTGACAGCGTCCCGCCGGACCATCCGAAAGTGCACCAGTTGCGCGAGCTGGCGCGGTGGTCCGAAGGCATGGTGTGGTGCTCACCCGAGCGGCATGGCGCGATGACGGCCATCATGAAGGCGCAGATCGACTGGATCCCGCTCAGCGAAGGAGCCGTACGTCCCACGCAAGGCAAGACGCTGGCCGTCATGCAGGTGTCGGGCGGCTCGCAGTCCTTCAATGCGGTGAACCAGTTGCGTGTGCTGGGCCGCTGGATGCGCATGCTGACCATCCCGAACCAGTCCTCGGTCCCAAAGGCCTACCAAGAGTTCGACGAAGCCGGCCGCATGAGGCCCTCCGCTTACTACGAGCGCGTGATCGACGTGATGGAAGAGCTCGTGAAGTTCACGCTGCTGACGCGGGACGTGGCTTCCTATCTGGTGGACCGCTACAGCGAACGGAGGGAAGCAGCAGTTGAAACGCTGGGGCGAGTTCGCCTCGCTGCGATCTGAACCGTCGTCGTGCCGGATGACCGGCATCGGGGGAGCTTTTGCATCGCTCTCAGATGTCCGCTCCTGGCCGACAGCGGCCGATCGCAAGCATCGCCCGAAGGTCGGCTACCGCAGCCTCTCGTTGGCCTCCACGACATCGGTAAGCTCGAAAAGAAGCGGTACCAACTTCCGCTCGATCTTCGTCGACGTCATCTGGCTGGCCGAGCCAGCGCAATTGAAGCTGAAGATCGGGTAGCCGGGCAAATGCACTGCACGGGCTACGCCGACCACGTCGGCTACCCACGAGGCTTGGCACCAGCCATGTGCAGTGTGCTGCCGGACGCCGGCTTCGATGCTTCTTCGCACCTGCTCAGCGTCGCGCATATGCCGCGCAAGCAGACTTTCGATCCGCACTGCCCGATCCTCAGCCGGAAGCACCGCCAGCGATGAAATTCCTAGCGCCGTGTACGCAACGGGAATGCGTACACCAGGCGCAATGTGCATCAGCGTTTCGCGCCGCGCGCGGCGAAAGGTGTCGATATAGATCATGTCTTCGCCGTCCGGCGTAGCAAGGCTTACGCTGACGTCCAGGCGCCCTGCTGCGTCTTCCATCCGGGCGACCACCTTCTGGCGAACGGGCGCCAGCGCTTGAAACGCGGCGAAGCCCAGACTGATGCAGGCCGCCGCGGGCGCGTAGCCAACGCCGCTCGGGGAATGCCTTAGCAAGCCCGCGTCCACCAGCGCGCCGGTCATGCGACTGACCGTGGACGGAGCCAGGCCCGTGAGCTCCGCCAGCTCAGCGTTGCTTAGGACGGCAAAGCCGGGCCGAAACGCTCTCAGGATCGAAAGGCCCCGCCGCAGTGTCCGGTTCGTGCTGGTGTCAGCGGCATCGATAGGCTTTCTTGCGCGCACGCCTGTCTCCTTCAACCCGCTGCGAAAGCAAGGGTCATTTCCATTGTATGGAAATCAATGCTTTGCTGTCCTTGAGTAACGCTCCTGCTGTGGACATCATCAGCGCAGTGCTTACCGCACCGAAACAAGGAGACAAAGCCATGCCCTCACACGATCCAGCGTTAAGGCGCCGGACACTCCTAGCGCTAGGAATTGGCGCGGCGATCGCGCCATTCGCTTCGGGCGCAGCCGTTGAGCCATATCCCTCGCGACCCATCAAGCTGGTGGTCCCCTTTCCGCCAGGCAGTGGCACAGACATCGCCGCCCGCCACTTTGCGCGCTTGTTGGGCGAGCTGGCCGGTCAGCCCGCCATCGTCGAGAACAAGCCTGGTGGCAACGGCTTCATCGCCGTGCAAGCCGTTCTCAATGCGCCGCCCGATGGCTACACAGTGCTGCTGGGCAGCAACTCGACACTCTCTACCAACGCGGCGGCGTTTCGCAAACCTCCTTACGACCCGGTCGCGGACTTTTCGCCAATCTCGCTGCTTGTGGGTGCGCCCGTGATGGTCGTGGTGCCGCCTGGTTCCCGCTACAAGACACTTGCCGAACTCGTCACGGACGCGAAGCAGCGGCCGGGCGCATTGAACTACGGTACAGGCTCGATCTCCTACACGCTCTACGCGGAGTGGATGAACCAGCTTGCGGGCATCAAGACGACGCCCATCAACTACAAGGGTTCTGGCGATGCTGGCGCGGCCGCGATGGCAGGCAACGTGGATTTCGCCATTGTTGATGCGAGCAGTTCCGTGGAGCTGGTGAAGTCAGGAAGACTGCGCGGCCTGCTGCTCGCGGCGCCGCATCGATCGCCCTTGCTGCCGGAGGTGCCGAGCGCAGCGGATGCCGGCTTGGGCGCTTTCGACGCCTTCACGTGGGTTGGAGCTGCGGTGTCAGCCAAAACGCCTGCGGACATCTCGCGGCGGCTGGCGCAGCTGTTCACGAGCGCGGGGAAGAGCGAGGAGACCCGCCGCTTCTACGAGGGCCAACTGGTCTCGATGCGGCTTTCCACACCGGAAGAGATGCGCCGCTACCAGATCGAGGAGATCGCACGATGGAAATCACTTGTGAGGCTCACCGGCCTGGAGTTGCAATGAATCGCTGTGATCTACCGGACCGAGACCGCGGCAAGACGCAAGCCGGATTGCCGCGTGTATTGGCGGCACGTTGTCCGCGCGGTTGCGCAGACCCTAAGAGCGCGGACAGGCGCGCCACCGGTTGCCGTACGAGCCTGCGTGCGGGGGCCAGTGCAACTTCCATCGGAACGGGTGAGCCGCAATGAACGCGATGTATCGGGGTATCTACACAATGCCAAAGATCGAGCGCGTGGTCTTTGGCCAGGCCGCAACGGAGGCCGTGCTCCTGGAGGCGAAACGGCTCAACGCGCAGCGCGTCTTCATGCTCGTAGCCGGCGCTCTCGCGCGAGAGACGGACGTCCCCAGGCGCATTGCGGCAGCGCTCGGAGCACGCCACG
>Ga0308159_1005231_pt1 | contig 11173 bp, 9 predicted proteins | sample PhyCR1_FD_201040 | JGI IMG/M metagenome (GOLD analysis project Ga0308159, IMG submission 201040) | Phyllosphere microbial communities from UC Gill Tract Community Farm, Albany, California, United States - DLSLC.R1 | ecosystem: Host-associated > Plants > Phyllosphere > Unclassified | place: USA...
CGACCGGACCGCCTTCCGCCGTGCCGTCCGAGGACTGGGCATCGCGGCGGTGGTCGCCACGCTCCTGTCGACCACCGCTTGCTCGTCCGTCGATCCGAGCGCGTCGGACAGCGCATCGCCGACGGCGACCGTGACGGCGACCGTGACGGCGACGGCGACGGCGCCCACTTCGACGTCGTCGGACACGGGGGCGACCCCCACGCCGACGAGCTCGCCGACACCGACAGCGTCAGGCAGCCCCTTCGCGCTGTCCGACCCCGACACGTGGACGATCTCCGGGGACGAGGTCGGCCCGATCGCCCTCGGTGGGAGCACCTCCGCCGAGGTCGACGACCTCCGCGCCGCCTACACCCGGGACTCCGGCGGTTGCCCGGCGTCTCCGGCCACCTCGTTCTGGCACCGTGAAGCCAGTCCGGGCCTCATCGTCGAGGACCGCGACGGCACGGTCACGGGCGTCGAGATCGGCGGTCCGCAGTCGACTGCGACGTCGGTCACCGGACCGGAGACCTCGGCGGGCACGGGGGTCGGCAGCAGCCTCGCGGAGCTCAAGGCAGCCCACCCCGACCTGGCGGCGCTGCCGAGCGCGTCATCGGGGGAGCAGGCCGCGGTACCGACGACGTGGACGATCGACGCCGGCTCGCGGCACATCACCTTCCAGCTCGGTCGGGACGGCGAGCACGTCGCCCTGGTCTGGGTCGGACAGCAGGCGACACCGCCCTACGAGTTCTGCGGCTGACGCCGACGGATCCTGCCGCACCGCCGATAGGTGCTGACGGAACACGAGGCCCGGCCCGAGGGGGCGGCGGGTGGTTCCCGAACCGAGGAGTGGCCCCATGCGGCGTCCGACCCTGATCCGACGGTTCCTGCCGGCGGCCGTGCTCCTCGCGCTGGTCCCGCTGGTCGGGTCGACGGTCACCGCTCCGCCGGCCTCGGCCGCGGCGACCCCGAAGGTGTCCGTCACGTGGAAGAACAGCGCGGTGACGTCCACCGGGTTCCGTTCCACGGTCGGCGTCACGAACGGGTCCGGCGCCACCTGGCGCGGCTGGACGATCCGGTTCGCGTACGCGTCGGACGCCCGCACGTTCCGCGACGTCAGGAAGGTGTCGAGCGCGAAGGGGTCGCTCACCCTGGCCGGGGTGGCGGCCCGACCGGACATCGCGAAGGGGGCGACGGCCTCGTTCCGGATCGACTCGCGGAAGGTCCCGAAGGCGGGCACGGTGCCGACCTCGTGCACGGTCATCGGTGCGGCGACGCCGTGCTCGGTGAACGGGGGTGCGACCACACCCGGCAAGCCGCCGGCCACCCCGAAACCGACTCCGAAGCCGACCCCGACTCCGGCTCCGAAGCCGGCGACCGGGCGGGACGGCACCGTCGCGGTCGGCTGGTTGCACACCGCCACCTGGACGACCGGCAGCCAGTCCTCGGTCAGCGTGACGAACCGGACGGCTCTGCGTCTCGCCCCCTGGCGCATCCGCTTCACCACCGCCGACAGGGTCGCCACGATCTGGGATGCCAGCGCGAGCCCGACCACCGGCGGCTTCATCGCCTCCGCCCCGTCCTCCGCCACCACGCTCGACGCCGGAGCTGCGACGTCGTTCGGGCTCACCTCGACGACCACCGGCGGTGCCGCCGTCGTCCCGACCGGCTGCACCGTGCTGGACCTGCCGGCCGGCATGGACGTCGCCTGTACCGTGTCCGGCGCCCCCGCCGGTCCGCCAGCCTCGAGCACTCCGGCGCCGACCCCGATCGCCGTGCCGGCACCGCTGACCCAGGCTCGCGCCGGTCGGACCCTGATCGCCCCGTACGTCGACCTCGGGCTCTGGCCGACCGCCGACCTGCGGACCTTCGCGAAGCAGACCGGCATGCGGGCCTTCACACTGGCGTTCGTCGTCTCGGACAACGGCGGCAACGCCTGCACCCCGGCCTGGGCGGGCTTCGACGCGTACCGGATCGGCGGCCCGCAGGACTTCCACGCGAACATCGCCGCGTTCCAGGCGAGCGGCGGCCAAGTGGTGGTGTCGTTCGGCGGTGCCGTGAACAGCGAACTCGCGCTGCGGTGCACCGACCCGGCGAAGCTGCAGGCGGCCTACCAGCAGGTCGTCGACCGGTTCGGCGTCGACCGGATCGACCTCGACATCGAGGGCACCGCGCTCGGCGACACGGCGGCGAACCAGCGTCGCGCGACCGCCATCGCCCGGGTCGTCACCGCACAGGCCGCGAAGGGTCGTCACCTCGACGTCTCCCTCACGCTGCCGGTGATGCCGACGGCGCTCCTCGGCGAGGGGGTCGCGGCCGTCCGGGGCCTCGCCGCTGCCGGGGTCCGTCCGGTCGCGGTGAACCTCATGGCGATGGACTACGGACAGGGCACCCGGCCGATGGGCGCCGCCGCGAAGTCCGCCGCCGTGGCGACCGCCGGCCAGCTCGCGACGATCCCCACGTACGCCGGGCTCAGCGCCTCGGCACGGTTGTCGATGATCGGCCTCACGCCGATGGTCGGTCTCAACGACACCGGCGAGGTCTTCACCCGCGCGGACGCCCAGGACCTCGCCGCGTGGTCGGTGGCGAACGGCATCGAGGTGCTGTCCTACTGGGAAGCCACCCGCGACCAGCCGTGCAACCCGTCCATCGGCGCGTACATGTGCTCCGGCGTGCGGGACGCGCAGTGGTCGTTCGCGCACGCGGTGGTCACCGGCGCCACGCGCTGAGCCGGCCCCCGGCAGGCGATGTCAGTCGGCGGGCCGGTGCAGGGTCGACGCGGCGTCGTGCAGCGGCTCGGTCTCCCAGACGGCCGAAGCCACGCCCGACGCCAGGTCCCACCGGACGTGCAGCAGGTGCGGGGTCTCCACGAACCGGACGTCGACGGACACCTGGTCGCCGTCCCGGGCGCCGCTCGTCGCGGTCGCGCCGTCGATCGCCCATGAGCCTTCGCCGACCGGTGCGACGACCTCGCCCCAGGCGTCGCGGAGGGTGAGCACCCACCGGCGGTCGCTGTCCTGGGACAGGTGCAGGGCCTCCAGTCCGGCGCCGAGACGCGCGGACGGCGACCCGCCGACCGAGGCGGAGCCCGACGGCAGCTCGCCGAGCGGTCCGCCGACCACCGGGGGCAGCGCGAGGGCCGCGAGCCGTGCGCGGAGGTCCTCGTCGCCCTCGGCGGTCCCCGGCCGGTCGATCGCCGGCAGCAGGTTCGCCCACACCGCGTCGAGGACGGCCTGCATGTCGAGGCTCTGCCCGGTCATCGCGACGACCACGTCCTGCTCCGGCAGCACGATGCAGAACTGCCCGTACGCACCGTCGCCGCGGAACCCGTGCCGGGCCATCCAGAACTGGAACCCGTAGCCGACCGACCAGTCCGGGTTCGCCTCGTCCGGGTTCGCGACCCGGGTGCTGGTGGCCGCGGCGACCCAGTCCTCGTCGAGCAGCCGCTCGCCGTCCCACACGCCACCCTGCAGGTACAGCTGGCCGAGGGCAGCGACGGCGTCGGTCGTCGTGTACCCGCCGCTGTAGCCGAGTTCGGCGCCGGAGTCGTCCCGGCACCAGGCGAAGTCGTCGATGCCGAGCGGTGCGAACAGCCGGGGCCGCAGGTACTCGAGCAGCGTGGTCCCGCTCGCCCGGCGCACGATCTCGCCGAGCGTGTACGTGCACGGCTGGTTGTAGGCGAAGACGGTGCCCGGCTCCTCGTCCACCGCCAGCAGCAGGAAGCCCCGGACGGTGTTCGTCGGGTCGAGCTGCCGGGCCCGCTCGATGGTCTCGGCCCGGTGCCCGCTCGCCATCGCCAGCAGGTGGCGGACGCGCATCCGGCGGGTGCGCTCGTCGGTGACCTCGGCGTCGAGCTCCGGGAAGTGGCTGATCACCGTGGCATCCAGGTCGACGAGCCCGGCACGGACGGCGATCCCGACGGCCGCCGCGGTGAAGCTCTTGCTCAGCGAGTAGAGCAGGTGCACCCGGTCGGCCGCGAACGGGGCCCACCAGCCCTCGGCGGCGACCTCGCCGTGCCGGAGGACCATGATGCTGTGTGGCTCCACACCGGGCGCGCCCTCGAGCGCGGTGACCAGCCGGTCGACGCCCGCCGCGTCGATGCCGAGGGCGGACGGGGAACTGCGTCGGAACGTCGTCGTCACGCCTCCGACCCTAACGCGACCCCCGGTCATGCGAGCGGGACTTCCGTCCGGCGCGCCCGACACGCGGTCGGGAGGCCCGGATCGCGCCCGTCGTCAGGTACAGTTGTCGACGTTGGTCACCCCGGTGAGCAGCATGCGGATGTGGCGCAGTGGTAGCGCATCACCTTGCCAAGGTGAGGGTCGCGAGTTCGAATCTCGTCATCCGCTCGGACAGTCCCTCCAGAGGACACCGAGACACCAGGAACCCCCGGCCATCGGTCGGGGGTTCCGTCGTTCACGGGCGCCCTGCCGGGGGATCGCGGACCGGGGACGTCGTCACGCCGGGGGTGCCGGCTGGGCGCAGGGTTCGGGTCCCCGCGCCCACGCCGGCGCAGAGGCCTCGTCGCCTCCGGAGGACGGGCGGATGGGTGGTCCGCCGCAGGTCCCGGGCATGTCTTCGGAGCGGTCACCCCCCGAGGTGGGGTCATCGGTCCGACATGCGGTTTCCCGCAATCTCCCCGCATCAGTCGAGCGCGGTGTTGACAGGGAGCCCGGTCGTCCGGTCGACACCGATGGACATTGCATCCGAAATACCGTCAGATTGCAGTGGCACAGTCCTGTTCGGCCCATCCGCCCCGAACGCAGGAGCAACACCACCCCATGCAGAAGAAGTGCACCCTCATCACCGCCGCCGCCGGCCTCGTGCTGGCGCTCGGCGCCCCCGTCGTCGGCTCGCTCCCGGCGATGGCAGCGACCGCCCCGACCTCGGCCGCCGCGACCACGCCGGAGCTGGGCTCCGGCGGCCACGTGTTCGCCCACGGCATCGTCACCCTGACCTCCGCCGTGTACGACCAGGGGCGGATCTCCGTCGAAGGCGTGATCACCGAGCGCGTCCGCGATGTCCAGATCGCTGCCGGCCACGGCTACCAGGCCGGCAAGGTCGGTGCCGGCGGCCAGTTCTCGGCGTCCGTCGGGTCCGATTCCCCGAGCTTCGAGCTGCGGTTCGGTACGAAGGTCAACTCGTACAACTTCGCCACGGTCGAGTCCGTGCTCTGGTCCGCCGTCGCGCCGGGCACGCCGCCTGAGACGCCGGGGCCGCGTCCCACCCTCACCCCGCTGCCGGTGCCGGCGGACCCGAACCCCACGCCGGAGCCCCAGCCGCAGCCCGAGCAGGACGCGAAGCAGCCGGGCATGCCGAACGTCCTCGCCGTGACCGGGACCGAGGCTGAGTGGACGAACGACGTCGAGACCGGTGCGGTCGAATCGCTCTTCACCGCTCACGACCACGCCCGCCGCGAGGCCACGGTCACCCGTCCGACCGACGGCACGCTCCACGTCCAGCAGTCCTCTGACGGTGTGACCTTCACCGATCGCGCGACCTACACGGCAGGTGGCGGCATCGGGAAGTTCACCGACATCGACGTGACCCTCCCCGAGGGCTCCTCCTGGCTCGAGTACAAGATGTGGGTCGAGGACTCGTCCGGCCGGAAGTCGGAGGCGCAGAAGTTCTTCGTCCAGGAGTTCCCGGCGCGCAACTGAACCACAGCACGATGAGCAGGCGGTCCCACGCGGGGCCGCCTGCTCTCGTCATGTCGGGTGCTCAGGCTCCGCCGAAGCGCTCCGCCCGGACCTCGGTGACGTCGTGCCCGAGCTCGCCGAGCCAGCGCAGCACCTGTTCCACGAACGGCGTCGATCCGCAGACGTAGACCAGGGCCCCGGCCTCGGGCGGCAGGACCGACGCGGCGAGCCGGTCGCGCGTGAGACGTCCGGCGGGCGTCTCGGCCCCGGGCGGGCTCTGGCGGCTGTACACGACCTCGAGCGTGAACGGCGCGCGGTCCGCCAGGGCGAGCGCCGCGTCGAGTTCAGCGCGGAAGAAGACGTCTTCGGGCGTCCGGACGGCGTAGAGCATCCGGAACGGCGACGGGTCGGCTGCCTCGGCGTGCGCGGTGACCATCGGCAGCAGCGGTACGACGCCCGAACCACCGGCGATCAACTGCACGGGCCTGGGGCGCGCCGCCGACACGTCCGGGCGCCAGACGAACCAGCCGCCGAGCGGGCCGTGCACCTCGAGCGAGTCACCGACCTCGACGGCGTCGACCAGGAACGGGGAGACCTCGCCGTCCTCGACCCGGTCCACCGCGAGGGTGATCCGGGTGCCGTCCCCGGCGGAGGCGATCGAGTACGACCGGGTGGCCTGGTAGCCGTCCTCGGCCGTCAGGCGCAGGTCCAGGTGCTGCCCGGGGTCGTTGCCCGGCCAGGTCGGCACGTCGAGGACCAGTCGGCCGGCGTTCGGCGTCTCGGGGGCGACCGCCACGACCGTGGCGTCGTGCCACGCGGGATGGCGGAGCGGCCGGACCGGCGCAGTGTGCAGGCTCACCAGTACCGCTCTTCCTTCCACGGGTCGCCGTGCATGTTGTAGCCCGCGTTCTCCCAGAACCCCGGCTCGTCCTCGGCGTGCATCACGATGCCGCGCACCCACTTCGCGCTCTTCCAGAAGTACAGGTGCGGGACGAGCAGTCGTGCCGGGCCGCCGTGCTCCGGGGTCAGGGGCTCACCGTCCGCCTCGAACGCGATCCAGGCCTGTCCCTCGAGCAGCTCGTCGAGCGGGACGTTCGTGGTGTAGCCGCCGAAGCTGTGCACCATGCAGAAGTCGAGCGACGTCTCGACCTCGGCGAACAGCTTGTCGAGCGGGACACCGCGCCAGCCCATGCCGAGCTTCGTCCAGTGCGTGACGCAGTGGATGTCGACCGTGACGTCCTCGAGTCCGAGCGCCCGGACCTCGTCCCACGTCCACGAGTGCAGACCGGACTCGGTGCGGATCGAGAAGCTCCACTCGGACGGCTCGATCTCCGGCGTCGCGCCGGCGGACAGGACCGGCCAGTCGTGCACCAGGGTCTGCCCGGGCGGGACCTTGCTGTCGTCGACGTCACGGCGGCGTCCGCCGAACCCGCGGGTGAAGCTGGCCATCGTGTCCTCGTCCCTGTCGTCGCCGGCGCCGAGACCGCCGCCCTCTCGATCCTGCCACGGCAGCGGTCGTGACCGCCGCCATGACCGCCAGGACAGCCAGGACAGCCAGGACAGCCAGCACAGCCAGGACAGCCAGCACCGACGCGACTGCCGTGACCGGCGGTCCGACTCAGCCGGCCGGGGTGACCAGGCCGGACTCGTACGCCAGCACCACGGCGTGCACCCGGTCCCGCAGCTGCAGCTTCGCCAGCACCCGGCCGACGTGGGTCTTGACGGTCTGCTCGGCGATGAACAGCTCGCGGCCGATCTCCCCGTTGGAGCGTCCCCGCGCCATGAGCATGAAGACGTCCCGCTCCCGGTCGGTGAGGACGGTGAGCACGTCCGCGGCCGGCGCGGCGGGTCGGGGCGCGGCGATGAACGCCTCGACCAGGTGGCGGGTGACCCGGGGCGCGAGCAGGGCGTCCCCGGCGGCGATGGTGCGCACGGCGGCGATCAGGTCCTCGGCCCCGGCGTCCTTGAGCAGGAAGCCGCTGGCCCCGGCCCGCAGCGCGTCGAACACGTAGTCGTCGATGTCGAACGTCGTCAGCATGAGGACACGGACCGGCCGTGCACCCGGCGCCGCGGTGAGGCGTCGTGTCGCCTCGATGCCGTCGAGCACCGGCATCCGGACGTCCATCAGCACGACGTCGGGTTCCAGGTCGATGCCGAGCGCGACGGCCTCGGCACCGTCGCCGGCCTCCGCGACGACCTCGAGGTCGGGCTGCGAGCCGAGGATCGCGACGAGTCCCATGCGGAACACGGCCTGGTCGTCGACGACGAGCACTCGGGTCATCGGGGGTCTCCGTCCGGATGGTGGGGCAGGGTCGCGGCGACGCGGAAGCCGCCGTCGGTGGTGCGTCCCGTGTCGAGTGAGCCGTCGAGCGCGGCGACGCGGGAGCGCATGCCGGCGAGGCCGTACCCGCCGTCGTCGGCCGGCGGCGGGGGAGCGAGGGGCGCCGCGGCGTTCGTCACGGTCACCTCGACGGCGGCGTCCGACACCCGGACGGCCACCGTGGTGTCGGCTCCGGGGGCGTGACGGACGACGTTGCCGAGCGCCTCCTGGACAATGCGGTACACGGTGAGCTGCGTGACCCGGCCGACCGTGTCGTCGACGGCGGAGTCCGATGCGCCGAGGACGTCCAGCGTGACCGTGAGCCCCGCCGCCCGCGTCGACGCGACGAGCGCCGGCAGGTCCGACAGCCCGGGCTGGGGGGCACGCTCGGCGTCCTCCTCGCCGCGGAGGGTGCCGAGCAGCTGCCGCATCTCACGCAGCGCGGTGCGGGAGGTCTCGGCGATCGTCCGGAACTCCGCTCGTGCCGCGGGGGGCAGGTCCGCCACCCGGTAGGGCGCGGACTCGGCCTGCATGTGCACGACCGACATGCTGTGCGCGACGACGTCGTGCAGCTCCCGGGCGATGCGGGCACGCTCCTCGACCGCACGGCGGGCACCGGCCTGCTGCTCGGCGTCCTGGCGCGCGGCGACGAGCTCGGCGCCGACGCTCCGGCGCTGCCCGAGCAGGACCGCGGCGGCCCCGATGAGCAGCCCGCTGCCGGACGAGACGACGAGCGTGCTCACCCAGACCTCCGGTTCGGCCCAGCGGGCGGGGGTCGCGGCGACGAGCACCAGGGTCAGGACGGTCGACGCGCCCCAGGCGACGGCGGTGGTCCGCCACCCGGTCCGGAGCCCGAGGACGACGAGCAACACGGCCAGGCCGATCATCGCGGTGACGGGCAGCGGCCACGGTCCGACCCGGCCGGGGGCGGTCAGGATGCCGAGTCCGGCGAGGGCGAGCAGGTGGACGGCCGTCGCCGAGCGCGGCCGAGCCGGTGCGACCAGGAGCGTCGCGCTCAGCACGGCGGTCACCAGGAGCGCCAGCGGGACCGGGACGCCGTGCACGACGGCCGCGACCGGCGCACCGACCGCCAGCAGGGTGACGGCGGCGACGACGAGGGAACCGCGGGTGAGGACGACCGACCGGGAGGCCCGCAGCCGCGTCCCGGGGACCCGGAACGTCCCGGGGACTGTCCGGGCCGGGCTCTGGTCCGCGGCGCTCCTGCTGGTGCGGTCGGTCACGGTCGGGCGGTCTCTCCGGTGGTGAGGGGGCAGGGGGCGGTGCGCGGGGGCGTCGCGGCCCGACTGGTGCGGACCGGACGGCCCGTTGCGGGGGTGGGGCGTGCCTCCCGGTCGGTGACCGTGGCGGCGTCGGGGCTCGTGACGGTGCCGGTCACGGTGCCGGTCACGGTGCCGGTGGCGGCGGCACGTGCGTCCCGCCTGCGCTGGAGCCTACCGAGCACCCGGTCCACCACCAGGCCGAGGCCGCCGGCGACGACCATCGAGACCGCGGCCGCGACGAGCGGCTCGTGCAGGAACGACGAGGTGGCGAGCGCGATGCCGATCGAGGTGGCACTCCAGGCGACGCCCGCCACCGCACTGATGCCGAGGAACCGTCGGTAGGGCAGCCCCGTGGCGCCGGCGGTCATGTTCACCGCGACGCGCCCGACCGGGATGTACCGCCCGATCAGGATGAGGCTGGCGGACCGACGCTGCATCTGCCGCTCGGCGAACGCGAACGCCGCCGCGATCCGGGGCCGTCGGGCGTTCCGGAGCCGCTTGAGCCCGACGCGTCGGCCGATCGCGTAGGCGACCGAGTCGCCGGCGATCGCACCGAGGGCAGCGGCGCCGAGCACCACGGCCAGGACCGGCTGTCCGGAGGTCGCGGCCACCGCGGCGACGGCGACGAGGGCCGTCTCGCTCGGCACCGGCGGGAAGAACCCGTCGACCAGGCAGAGGACGAACAGGACGAGGTAGACGAGCGGCGATGACGCCAGGTCGACGACGAAGGGGGTGATCTGGTCGAACACGGGTGTCGCTCCTCCCGCCGGCGGACCTCGCCGACGGGTACGACGCTACGGAGCGACGGGTGTCCTGCCATCCCGCTGCGGTCGCGTCCGACCCCCTACCGCGGTATGACCCCGGCGCGGTCGGTACTACCGGTGCTCGTGCTCGTGCTCGTGCTGGTGCGCGTCGTGTGTCTCGTGCGCGAAGACGACGTCTGGAGCGTCGACCGAGCGGTCGGTCACGGTCGTCGGTGCCTCGAGGTGCACGGCTCCCGAGGGGACGATGCCGACGCCGCCGAACCGTTCCATCACAAGCCACTGCGCGACGACGTCCTCGCCGGCGTGCCCGGTCGGCAGCGACTCCCAGAAGCGGAAGCCACCGACGGCTTCGAGTGCGGCGCGGTCGTACATCGCGCAGGCCCCGACCCAGGCGACCCGGTAGGGCAACCAGCCGCCCGGTTCGACGTCGAGCTCGGCGGCGACGTGCACGAGGTTCGCGGCGTTGTGCAGCGACCAGCGGTCGAAGCCCGGCGTGCCACGACGGACCACCTCGGGGACGACCGGGCCGTCCCAGAGCGTGAACGGCTCGGTCTCGTGCGGACGGCGGTCGTGCAGGTAGGACAGACCCTGGACGGCGCTGCCGACGAAGCCGGTGTCGAGCGAGCGCAGGGCGTCGAGCATCCGCTGCACGGAACCGGGCTCCAGCCACACGTCGTCGTCGAGGAACAGCACGGCGTCGGCGTGGGCGTGGTCGAGCAGGAACTGCCGGTGCTCGGCGAGGCCACGCCGTTCCGGGTGGGTGAGCAGCGTGACGGGGCGGCCCTGGGCCTCCAGGACGCGCACCATCGCGGCGACCGCCGGACGCTCGGCGACGTCACCGGTCTCGGACTGGTCGCTGAGGACCAGGCGGAAGGCGACGTCGGTCTGGGCGGCGAGCCCGGCGAGGGTCGCGGCGAGCTCGGCGGTCCGACCCACTGTCGGGACGAGGACGTCGACGTCGACGGGGGCGCTCTCGGTCGGTGTCACCTCGGCCGGACGACCCCACTCGCCGGACCACCGCGCGCCCCGTGTCATGCGTCCCCTGGCCCGGCCGGAGCGGGGTCGGCAGCCGGAGCGACCGGAGCGTTGCCGGCCGCCGTCTCGCGGATCCGTCGGACCACCGCGCTCGTGGAGTGCTCGGCCACGTAGTCGACCATCACGACCTCGCCGCCGTGGGCGCGGACCACCTCGGTC
>Ga0308159_1005232_pt1 | contig 11172 bp, 14 predicted proteins | sample PhyCR1_FD_201040 | JGI IMG/M metagenome (GOLD analysis project Ga0308159, IMG submission 201040) | Phyllosphere microbial communities from UC Gill Tract Community Farm, Albany, California, United States - DLSLC.R1 | ecosystem: Host-associated > Plants > Phyllosphere > Unclassified | place: USA...
ACGAGAACAGCCCCTCGCTCCGTTCATCACCGCCGCGCATCCCGATCCCTTCAACATCCCTCTACGGGATCCTGGAATCAGCAATGCCACATCAAGGCAAGCGCCTTTTTCCGCAGCCTGTTAAGTCGCGCGGTTTCCCATCATCTCGCCGAGCTGCACACTCCGTTCCGGCGCCCACTCTTTGTTGAAGACAATGCCGGTTTGCCTGAAAAGCATCACAATGGTTGAGCCCAGCAGAAAACGGCCCATTTCTTCACCCTGCTTTAAGCAAAGACGATGGTCAGGGTACGTCCAGTCGGACGGCTTTTTGGTGCGTTTCGCATTGACCACGCCGTGCCATGTCGTTGCAATGCTGCCAACGATTGTGGCGCCCACCAGAACCATGGCAAACGTGCCATGCGCCGCAGATTCGAAGACACACACTACCCGCTCATTGCGGGCGAACAGATTGGGCACGCGCCTTGCGGTGACCGGATTCACGGAGAAAAGAGCGCCCGGCACGTATATCATCCGCGTCAGTATACCATCACAGGGCATGTGCACTCGGTGATAGTCGCTCGGCGATAAATACAGGTTAGCGAAACCGCCATGGCGGAACTTGGCCGCAAGCTGCATATCGCCGCCGACCAAATCTGTGACGGTGAAGCGATGCCCTTTGGCTTGAAGGATGTGATGGTCGTCAATGTCACCGAACTGGCTGATCGCGCCGTCCACTGGGCAGATGAAGTCGGCACGGGCCAATGGTCGCGCGCCGATCCTGAGCGGCCGGGTGAAAAAGGAAGCTTTTATAGCTTGCAATGTCTGCATCTGCGGCTTCGGTCATATTCACGCCATATCGTTTGATGAACCACCGGACCAAGCGGGTCGTAAGTGAGCCGCCTTTTGCGCCTGCGATGCGACCGGCCAGACTGGTCAGGGGCTGCTTGGGAAGGATATGTTGCAGCAAGGCTTGCAGACGTTCGGACAAGGTGGACCTCGAAATAATGGCGACAGTTCAGTGGTCTGTCTCAAGATGCGCCAGCCCCTAGCCGATTGACCGAGGAGACCCTTCATAACCTACGTTTAACGTCTGCATTTGGCCGCAGAAATTCGACCAACGAGCATCTGTGAAGAGTCGCAGGTGGAATACTGTAAAACTCGTTCCTTCGGTAGCGTAACCGGGTCTAAATCCGCTGTAGAGCCCTGTCGAGCCTCCACCGGCGTCAGTGCTCGAAGCCGTCCGCGTCCGTCTTTGAGTTGCCTACTGCGTCATCTCGACCGGGCGTACGGCGGTCAGAGATCAACCCTTCGTCGTGCAATCCTTTGCGCGGTGGATCTAACGAGGAGTTTGCCTTCGGTTCTTCTTCGGTCGCAGGCGAAAAGGGCTTCGCCTCCACGCCTGCACGCCCGTGCTTTAGGTCGAGTTCGCTGGCACTTTGAGCGTCAACGCGCTCAATCGTCGGACCACCGTCCTGCTCGTCGTCTGGGCGGGGCCCTTCTGGTCCCACTGATGTGGTATGTTCCATGTCCGTCTCCTTTCAGAAAAGGAAAGCCGGCATAGACACGAGGTTCCAATGCCAGGCTTCACGCGCATTTCAGGAAAGAGGGCGACACAAGAACCGGCGCTAGAAGCAAACTCAGGACAGCGAAATGTCAGACAACGAGCAGGCCGTGGTCGCTTCCCTCTACGGCCATGGAATTTTAAAAGCCGGCTGCTGATCCTTGTGGCAGCAATTAAATCATGTCCGGCGAACCTCGACCATACTCGGCGGTTGAAGGACATTGGTTCGAAAAGGAAATGCGATAGTGTGCGATCCGCGCAGCGGCCAGGCCGGCCTACTCCACGCCTACAGCGACGGCGATGTCACACTTCATGGCGAAATTTTTCCTCCCGTCGGCGCAGGCAATGGCCGCGCAGCCCTGATCGTCCATGAAGCCGATGGCATCGGTGGGAATGTTCGGCGCCATGCCCGCATACTTGCAGAGCTGGCTTACTTCGCGTTTGCGGCGGACATGCACGGCGCGGGTGCGGTCCTGGAAGGTGAAGCGATCCACGACGCACTTAAGCGCTTCCGCGCCGAGCCCGACAGACTGCGCAGCCGAGTCCAAGCCGCGCTCGCTGCACTCAGCGACATTTCGGGACTGGAGCCTGAAGACATGGTTGGGCTGGGGTATTGCTTCGGTGGCTTTTGTGTCCTTGAGCTCGCTCGTAGCGGCGTGCCGGTTCGCGCGGTCGCAAGCTTTCACGGCCTGCTGAACACTTCTCGACCTGCGTCGCGCGACACGCTAAAAGCGCGGATCGCGGTGTTCACGGGAGGGCTCGATCCGCTTGTGCCGCCTGACCATATCGCGGCTTTTCAGGCGGAAATGCCCCTGGCAGCAGCAGACTGGCAGCTGGGTATCTATGGCCGTGCCCTCCATAGCTTTACTAACAGCACCGTCGATGCGCTTGGCGATCCGACAATGGGATATCACGCCGAAGCGGATGAGAGCTCATGGGCCGCGATGCTGCGGTTCTTCGACATTTCGTTCAAACGCTCCGATAGGGGTGACGTCGACCGAAGGGTGGCTTGACGGGCTGTCAGGATTGCCCCGCTGAATGCATCAGACCGGGAATGAGCGGAAGCAGGTCGCTGGCAAGGAAGCCGAGGGGCGCAATTGTTTCGGCACACCGGCGTCCGGCCTCGCCATGGAGCCAAACCGCCCACAGCGCTGCGGCTAACGGCTCGCAACCGCGGGCAAGCAACCCTCCTGCGATGCCGGCGAGCACGTCGCCCGATCCGCTTGTCGCAAGCCCGATCGTACCTCCATTGAAATGGTAAATCGTTCCTGAGGGATCTGCGATGGTCGTGCATGAACCTTTGAGGACCACAACGGCATTGAACTTCCGGGCAGCCAACATGGCGATCGAAGCGGCGTCAGATGCAATATCTTTCGGGTCAATCCCGAGCATTGCGGCGATCTCGCCGGGATGAGGGGTCAAGAGGGCAGGACGCATGCGTCTCCTCATCCGGTCCGCGTGCTGCGCAAGTGACATGAGCGCCGCGGCATCGATCACAAGGCGATGGTCGAGCGTGACGACGTCCAGAAGCGTATCGACAAGACGTGACGCGTGATTACGACACGACATGGCTGGACCGACCACGATTGCGTCGCACTTCTCTACGAGCGATGTGATTTCGGACGCAGCAGCGTCGATTTCCCCGGACGCGCTGGCGGGCAGGGCTGCAATGGCCGCCTCTGGAAAAAGCGTCCCGATCATATGAGCTATCGGCGCGACAGTCGCGATCCTTACCTTGCCAGCGCCCGCACGCAAGGCGGCCTCCGCCGTGAGGCGCACGCCCCCGGCCACCTCGAGACACCCGCCAATGACGGTTACCCTGCCTCGGGAGTTCTTGTCGACCTCACCCGTGGGCTCCGGCAACTGATGCTCTCGCAGACACGCGCGATCCAGCGCCGGAGGAACGGCTGTCCCCATGTCAGCCACGCGCACCGGCTATTAAGTCTGGTTCCCGCGTTGTTGCCGTACCTTCCCGCTTGAGAGGCGCCGTGACATTGTATCGCTGCAGGCTGAGGCGATCATCCGCCGGCTCAAGGTTGTACTGGGTGATGCTGCAATTGGCGACATCGCCAAGCGCGTCGATCTCCAGTATTTCCGCTTCGGACAAATTCTCCAGGACATAGCGCATGCATAACACCACGACCTGGTGCGCAACGATCATTACGCGCTTGCCTGCATAGTGCAAGGATACTGTATCCATCAAAGCGCGCAGGCGGAAAACGACATCCACCCAGCTTTCGCCGCCCGGCGGGCGATGATAGAATTTTCCAAGAACCTGCCGAAAATGAGCCTGCTCGGGCTGGAGTTCGCGAATTCCGGCGCTCGTCAATCCGTCAAGGATACCGAACTCCTTCTCGCGGAGCCGCTCGTCCAGGCAAACGCGCAGGTCCGCCGAACATCCGCCCGCCTCGCGGAAAAGCTCAGCCGATTGGACCGCGCGAAGATAGGGACTGGAGAGCATCACTTCCGGCCGCTGACCTTCAAGTCCGTCCGCGAACCAGTGGCCCAGCGCGCGGGCCTGCTCTTCGCCTAGCCTCGATAAAGGCATATCTACGTCGCGATGCTCGAGCGCGATACGGGCATGTCCCTGGGCATGAGCTTCATCGCGCGCCACATTACCGGCGCTCTGGCCATGACGTACCAGCCATAAGGTGCTCGGCCACCGGTGTGATGCTGACATAGGTGCCATGGGGTCAGGCTCCTCAGGCCGCAAGGCTGCGATCAGTTCCGTTTGCCCAAAGTTTCAAGCGGTACCGCTCGAAGCACATCTTGCCACACAAAAGCCGGATCAGCGCGCCTTCCGCGATCGCCGCTGCGCGGTTGCCATCTTCGGATATGAGTGGTCGCAGCGCTTCCTGGTTCCAGGTCTGGCTATGCTTCACATCGAGAACTGCGTGGAGATCGAAGTATCGCCGCTCTCGATTTGACAGGCCAATCCGCCGCAGGCCCTTTGTCACTAGCGCGGAACGGCCCGGTGCGGTCAGTTCGATCACCCCCAGCGCCCCCACAGAATGCCAGGCGTAGCGCCGTGTCGTGGCCATTGCCGTCATGGCGTTCGCAAGTGCAAGGCTTTCCGACACAGTCGATTGTATCGAAGGTTCTACATCGAGTGCTTCAGCAACGATCTGCAGCATGGGGCCATGCATACCTTTGGGATTGCCGCAGCCCATCTCGTCCCAGTAATTGCGGGCCAGCTCCATTTTCGCCTGTTCGGGAAGCTTGATCTGCGTCATCGCCACCAAGTCGTCGAAACCAGCTTCGCCCGCAGCCTCCTGCTCAAAGAACCACCTCAAATCGTCACGGGCGGCCGCTTCGGCGAGCCAGGGGAACAAGGGATCGTTCTGCCCCGGTCCGGTTTCCGCGAGGTTCTCGAACCACTCGACAAACCCGGTCGGATCAGTGGGTGCTTCCATCGCCTGCTTTTGGACCAGCCCACGCATGTGCTCGATGAATTCCCCTTCGAGCATCTGCATCCGCGCGTCGTTTTGCAGCTCTTCGCGCCAGTTCTGGCCGGGAAACTGGGGTGCAAGTCGTTTCCGATTCCAGACAGCCAGCGATTGCTGAAAGTCGTCGGAAAAGTAAGAATCGGTCGACCGATCGGATTGGGCGGCAAAGGCCAGCATCGGGCATTCCTCAATTTTATTGTGGTACGTGGGTTTCTGAAGTGACCACGAGCGAATGCGCTCACGGTCGCGGCCGAGGCGGATCCACGCCGGTTCGCGCCGATGGGGTGCGCGGATGTCGAATGGATGCGGGGCTGGATTTCTCAATTGGCCGCGCGTTGATGTACAAAATCGGGATTCCGTACCGCTTCAGATCCTCGATAAGGAGATCGCGGCAAGGGGTTCGGGGGATTTTTCCGATGAACGCCATTTCTGGGAACACGGTGCCGAACATGGCCAGCGCGTCCCACGCCGTTTTGAAATGATGGACGGTATGGCCTTCACGTTCAAGCCGCGCTCTTACGGCGTTCATTTCTTCTGGCTGCGCTGCCAGTAGAAGGACGGGTGATGGCATGACTGGACTCGGCATATTCCGATAATCCCGCTGCGCCACTGCCGGCTCCCCCATTCATCTTAATAGTGTCACCGATAAGACAAGCTGACCCGGACGAGAGACAGGATGAGCGTTGATCCATTCGCCTCATCCAGTATCGAGTGCGTCCGATAGGCTGAGCGCGATGCAGATCTTTCAGACCATCTGCTGACCTTATCTTTGGTCCTGTACCGAAAATATTGTGAGGCCGGCGGGGTTGGCGGCTACGTACGGGCGCTTGGTGACACGAAATTTGCTACATCGAGGCGCAATGATGGTGGGCCGGTGTGCGCTATGCGCATTCACCGGTTACCGGAAGGATTGGGGTGGCAGGGAAGGTTGCGCGGCCGTCTTCGCCATGTCGGCAATCGCGCGATATCTCGACCGAATTCGGTATAAGGTAAGCCCTTCTAGAAGGGAGTACGGAGGGGTTCGATCGCCGGGCAAAACCAAGAGCTAACAGCGCCAGCGTAGTGCCGCACCTTCTATGGGCATGTCTCGCTATGGTTCTTGAGAAGCGCTTTGGCTTGATACATCACGGCCTTCTCGCGGTGCGCGTACACCGCCGCAAGGCATCTCCCGCGCCTGAGCGCATCCTCGGCCTTGCGTGCCTCTTGCTTTGCTCTGCGCAGCAATAGTTCAGCGGTAAGCTTCACGGGCGCCTCCTGGCGAATCGATGTCCCGATGTTAGCGCCGCATGTGACACAGACATTTCGATAGTGCCGAGTTGCCGGGTGCATGCGCCCGACCGTGGATCAACCAGATCATGCTCTGGTGCAGCGCGGGCGAAGGCGCCCTTCGTGACCGTAGTGTTCTGGAATTTCGCGAGGACAAGAAGTTGGAAACTATCGTGATCGAGAAGAAGAAGCGGCCGACGTGCCTAACGCCGCGCCAACCCGCATCGTAAAGATCAACGACCGCGAACGGGGATGTGGCCTGAGACTCACGACCGGCCGGACAGATCTAAAGTATAACAACCTGGCGGAACCCTGGCCCCCAAAAAGTTCTTGAGCATGCCTACCCAGCTTCCGCTGCCCGCGCGGCTGACGCCGTGACGCTATCAGGAGTGACCGCATGCCCCTTTCACCGCCACGCGCGGGCTTGAGGGCAGCCGTTTGATCGTCCTGATGAATCTCGAGGACATGCAGGAGGCCGGACTGGAAGAAGCATCGACGGTCACGCTCGTCGCCGATTGCGACACGCACCAGCGCCGTGAGGTGGGGGGTCTTCCCCCTTTGACCTACCGCGCGGCTGCCTTGCCGGCTATTTTCCCGAACTGAACCCGCTGGTCCCGCTTGGTCACCACGACGTTCTGTCGAAGACGCCCGCAGCAAAGGGGGTGCCGGTAAGGATCGAGGCATCATGAGGAGCGGCGATGCGGGAACGAGCCGGCTTGCAGCGCGCTTACTTATCGCAACCTCGAAAGGGTGAAAGCTCGCCACGACCCACCCTTTCGCCATGTGATGGAGCGTATCATGCCCGACACAGATTCTACCGGAACCCGCCGCGGCGTACTGGGAGACGCCCGTCCCGATGCAGTCGACCCGCACCGCCAGAAGAAAGGTGCACAGAAGCCTGAGAAAATCGAGGACCGCCCTTCGGTCGGAACCGTCAAGCCGGAAGACTACCCCGAAGGCCAGCGCGCCAGGAACACGGGGCAATGATGCCGGAACGGGACCAGCCCAGTTCGCGTCGCCTCGGCCGCGCGGGAATAATGGTGGCGGTGATCCTGCTGGCCGTTATCGTCCTAGTGTTCGCGGGACGCACTTTATGGCACGCCCAGGAGCTTGAACAAGAACAGCAGACCGGCGTGAATGAGCATGATGGCGCGCAACGCGCGATCAGGAAGGCCGAATAGCGATCTCTTCGACCCGATGCCGAGACAGATGACTTCGGTACCATCCGTTCCGCCATTGTCCGCCTTCCTAGCGCCCGGATTGCAGCCGGCCTAGTCGCCTGCAATCCGCGTCAGTCATCTTTTTTTGATCAAACACCAAGCACTCCTATTGCTTGCGATAACACGCGACGCTGGCCTGAAGTATCGACCATCTCCTGCTTAATGCGGTAACCGCGAAAGGTCGGGTCTCAGCAAACGTCGATCGTTGTCCGCGCGCCTGCGAGAAAACGAGCGATCCTGCCCCGGTCTCGATCGGTTTGCCTGACAATGCCATGCGCCGCCCCAAAGGATCCAAGCGATGAAAATCCAGAGCTTCATACTTACCGAGAATGGCTGGGTGCCCAACAACGCTCGGCTTCCGGTAGTTAATTATAGTGCGGCGCTGGATAGTGATGAGCCATACCTAGCGGATCGCTTCGAAGCGCTATTCGGCGGGCATGGCTGGCCAGCGGACTGGCGCGACGGGATTTTCGACTATCGCCATTACCACTCGACCGCGCATGAGGTGCTCGGCGTGTTTTCCGGTTCGGCAACGCTGGAAATCGGTGGACCACACGGACGCCGGATCGAGGTATTAGCTGGCGATGCGCTGATGCTGCCTGCCGGCACCGGGCACCGCTGCCTTTCCGCAAACGAGGATTTCAAAGTGGTCGGGGCTTATCCGCAAGGGCAGGACTGGGATATATGCCGGGAGGCTGCGGACGATGCCACGCGGGCTCGGATCGCCGCGCTGCCTGACCCCCCCTACGATCCCGTTACCGGTGAGCGGGGTGCGCGCACCGGCCCGTGAAATCAGGGATGCAGTAATTGCACATACCATTGCGCGTAGGGCCCGGTCCTTGCCAGATGCCGATTAAGATCGGGGGCGCCATCGTCCCACCAGACCGGTCCGCGCTCGCCCAGCGCCTGCTTTGCTGAATCGATCGCAGCATGTGCCCGCTCCTTCGCGTCGTGATCGCCCTTGCGCCTGGCAACACCAACCGCGCGACGGGCTGACATGAGCTTCTTGACCAGCGCCTCGCGACGCTCTTGCGGCAGGTTGGGATCGGACATGCGCCACAGCCGGCCGCCCACGACAAAGTAGTGACCGTCCGGCGTCACGGGGTGGCCGGCGACGCGTGTGGGTGGCTCAGCCATACAAATCCCGATGGAGGATGATGATAGGCGCATCAAGGCAGGCTCGCTCTCCGGCTGGGCCTGCCTCTAAGCGGCAATTCAGATTTTAGTGTTCGCTACTACGGCGTGGCTACCCGCTTCATCGCCTCTGATCTTACCGCCGAAGAGCATCTTCAGCTTGCCGGTCAGCGACACATCGGATTCCCATAGCTCAGCTTCATCGATATCGAAGCGAAGCAACGCAAGATTGGGATCCGTCTTTCCTCCGGGAAACCAAGCTTCGACAGCGTTCGACCACAGCTTGTCGACCATGGCAGGGTTGGTATCCAATTCGACGCGGCCCGACAGACACGCGAAGAAATCCTGACCCTTCGAAACGAATTGCGCCATCGCAGCGCCGCCGCCGGCAAGGCGATTGTCCTTACCGATGAAGAACCAGATGGTGTCGACCTGATCCTTGTCGAGCTGCGCCGTCAACGGTTCGGAATGGCTCTTCCCATCGGCAAGGCCGACCATCAGGAAAGGGCCCTTTTCGATCTTTTCCCAAAGGTGTTGCTTCAGCTTTTGTGTGTCAGTCGACATTGCCATCTCCTCAAGGGTGTTCCAGCCACAACGCCGGTATGCCGCCTGAGTTTCGCAAACGTTGCCTATCCGGTGAGCGGCTGTGCTCTTTCGCCGCCATGCCGCCTTCGCGGTCCGCAGGAGTAGCACCGCCGCCAAATTCGACGTCGCTGTGGCCCGGATTCAGGCGCTCTTCGCGCAAATCGTTGCGGTGCTCCTAGTCTTTGTGAATTGGCAGAATTATCGGCGCAATCGCGGGCAACAAAGCCGCTGAACACGTGCGCGGCGTCATTGGTACGGCGGGCACCCTGCTCGGATTCGCTGCCCCGACCGTGCTGCGGCGCATGGGTCCGCTCGGCCTGATTGGCGCCGTGGCCGGGGGCTACGCCTACAAAAGGTATGCGGAACGCCGGGACGCGCGAAAGCCGCCTGCGCAGCGGCCAAGCGGTTTCGCGGAACCGGCGCGCACACAGGCCTGACCGGGTTCAAGCCGATGCTGGGGCAGCGCCTCTGGCATCACCGTCCTCTGGGCGGATCAGCCGAGTTTTCGCATCAGCCGCCCTGCCGCGCCGTGCTCGGCCGCGAGGTTGCGGTTGTAGACGAGCGGCATGCGCGGGCTCTTCCAGCGCAGCGCGTCCATGATGCCCGCGAGATCCTCACCACTCGCGAAAAGGTCCTGATTGAGGCCAACACGCGTGGAGTGCCCACTGATGCGCTTCAGCCAGTGCTCCAGATCGTCGCGGGTCAGATCAGGCAAGGCCCCCTTCTCGAACGCCCGCCGGATGATCGCGCGCCAGATCGGCCCGATCGAGCCGGGATGAAGCGCGGCATCGCCGACACTGTATTCGGTGCGGGCCGCCACGGCAGGTTGGGGCAGTGCCTTGCGCCAGTGATACCCTTCGCGCCCGGACAGCGTCGCCAGATCGCGGCCGGGTATGCGGGCCCTCGCCTTGTAGCGGCGCACGAACACCCGGCGGAACACCGCGCCCTCACTGATCTCGGCCGCGTCCAGCCAAGCTTTGACCGCACGCACGGTGCGAGGGCTGAGGAAAGCGGTAGCCCCCTCCCCTTCGCTATCGCTCTTGCTGCGCGGGATCGCAAGCAGCCGCGCATCGGGGTCGATGGCAGGGAGGATGTGCCCGACTTCGACGGCGACCAGTTCGCTGGCCCGGAGCCCTGTATCGTAGGCCAGACTGAGGAGGGCGCGATCGCGCAGACCCACGAGGTCCACATCGCAGCTTTCCAGCAGCGCACGAAGATTGAGACCCCTTGCCAGGTCGCGTTCGATGTCCGAGACAGGTCCCTTGAATCGCAGCGGCGCCGCCTGGCGCTGGGCCACCCCCTTCTCCTTGCGGATCGCCGCCAGCGTCAGCTTGACCAGCGGAGCCGTTGTGGGATCGATGAGGCCAAGCAGCTGGTGCAGCCGCGCGATCGACGCCTTGTAGCGCGCCAGCGAGGCCGGGCGGGCCCCCTGCCCGGCCCGGCCCTTGAGATAGTCCGCGACGTCCTCCGATCGTGCCGGCACGGTGATGCGGCGATGCTGGCGGCACCACAGATCGAAAGCGGACAGGTCTGAACGCAGCGCTGCGAGCGTATGTTTCGAAGCCGCCGCCTGGAACGCTTCGAGCAAACCCGCATCCACGACAACCTGCTCCGCCGTCCGGAGCGACGTGATCAGCGGCACCAGGGCGCCGCCCGCCCCTGTTCCATCATGGCGACCCGCCGCACCGAGAAGGCTGGCGTGCCCGGCGGAGCCAAGTGTTTCGGTACCGGAGACTGGGTTTGGCTGGTGCACGCTCATTCGTCTGCTTTTCCATGCTTTTTCGCAATCCGCGCAAAACCGCCGGTTTTTCAGCACACCGCTGGACGGCCGCCATCTTACCGGCACGATAATGCTTCTGCAATAACTGCAATTATCGCATGTGGATGATGATGCAATATAGCTCGATGTATATTTATCTCGTTTTCACTTAGCGTGTGGTATAAATTCCGCGATTCCTGCGGGCTTCCACGGCGCGGGGCC
>Ga0308159_1005233_pt1 | contig 11172 bp, 10 predicted proteins | sample PhyCR1_FD_201040 | JGI IMG/M metagenome (GOLD analysis project Ga0308159, IMG submission 201040) | Phyllosphere microbial communities from UC Gill Tract Community Farm, Albany, California, United States - DLSLC.R1 | ecosystem: Host-associated > Plants > Phyllosphere > Unclassified | place: USA...
CAGATCGCGAAATCCGACAAATGATAGATGCGAGGCGGCGCCCCAGTTTGCGCCGCCTTCGCGTTCGTTCCGGGCCGTCCGACGTCAGGCCACCTGCACGACGTGGCCTGCGCCGACTTCGCGATATTCCCGCACCGGCGGCACGAAATCGACCGATCTGATCGGGCTCTTGATCTCTTCGGTGGAAAGGTTGCGCTTGATCCGGCGCCGTGACGGATCCGGCACCGGCACCGCCGACATCAGTTTCTTCGTGTAGGGATGCTGCGGGTTTTCAAACACCGCCGCACGCGGGCCGATCTCGACGATTTCGCCCAGATACATCACTGCCACCCGGTGGCTCACGCGCTCCACCACGGCCATGTCGTGGGAGATGAACAGGAAGGCGAGGTTCAGAGACTGCTGCAGGTCGAGCAGCAGGTTGCAGACCTGCGCCTTGATCGACACGTCCAGCGCCGACACCGCTTCGTCGGCAACGATCACCTTCGGATCGAGCATCAAAGCTCTTGCGATCGCGATGCGCTGCCGCTGGCCGCCGGAAAACTCGTGCGGGAAGCGCCGCATCATGTCGGCCGAAAGGCCCACTTTCTCCAGAAGGTTCGCCGCCTTCTCCCGCGCCTGCGCCTTCGTGCCGAGCCTGTGCTCGATAAACGGTTCGGCCACGGCAGACCCCACGCTCATGCGCGGGTTGAGCGAGGCGAACGGATCCTGAAACACCATCTGGATCGACCGGCGCATGGTTCGAAGCGCATGCTGGTCGAGGCTCATCACGTCGTAGCCGTCCACCTGAACGGTACCGCTGGTCGGCGTGATCAGCCGCGTCACGGATCGTCCGGTGGTCGACTTGCCGCAACCGGATTCACCCACCAGCGCAAGCGTTTCGCCGGCATAGAGATCGAACGAGACCTTTTCCACCGCATGCACCGCCCCGGACTTGCGTCCGAGCAGGCCGGAGTGGATGTCGAACCGCGTCGTCAGGTCCTTCACGTCGAGGATCGGCGTCTTGCCCTTGGCAACCGTGTCGAACACTTCGCCCAGAACCTGCTGTTCGCCTGTGTTGACATCGATCAGCGGAAACCGCATCGGCAGCTTGCTCTGCCCCATCGAGCCCAGCCGCGGCACGGCCGAAAGAAGCGCTCGCGTGTAGGCATGCTGGCCGCGGTGGAAAATATCGCCGGTCTGGCCGGTTTCCACCGCATCGCCACGGAACATCACGATCGTCCGGTCAGCCACTTCCGCCACAACGCCCATGTCATGGGTGATGAACAGGACAGACATGCCCTCTTCTTCCTGCAGCATCTTGATGAGGTCGAGGATCTGCCCCTGGATCGTCACGTCCAGCGCCGTCGTCGGCTCGTCGGCAATCAGAAGCTTCGGCTTGGCCGCAAGCGCCATGGCGATCATCACGCGCTGGCGCATGCCGCCGGAAAACTGGTGCGGGTATTCGTCGAACCGGCTCTTGGCGTTGGGGATGCGAACCTTCTCGAGAAGCCGTATCACCTCCGCCTTTGCCTCGGCCTTGGAGATGTTGGTGTGAACCGTCAGCGCCTCGGCGATCTGCTTTCCGATCGGGAAGATCGGATTGAGCGAGGTCATCGGCTCCTGGAAGATCATCGAGATGTCGTTGCCGCGCACCCGCCGCATCTCCTCCTCAGGCAGACCGAGAAGCTCCTTGCCCTGCAGGAAGACCTGCCCCTCGATCCGGCTCGAATTCTTCTGCAACAGCCGCATGATCGACAGCGACGTCACCGATTTGCCGGAGCCGCTTTCGCCCACGATCGCAACCGTCTCGCGCGGTGCCACATCAAACGAGATGTTGCGCACAACCGTCTTCCATTCGTCGTTCACCTTGAACGACGTCGTCAGGTTCTTCACAGACAGGACCGGAGTGACCGATCCGCCAGACTGTTCCATCGCAGGTCCGGAAAGCAGCATGCATGTTTCCTTGATTTGGGCGGCCCCGTCACGACGGGTGACAGTATCGCGAAGGGCCGCTCGGAAGAGGTGACGATCAGGCGGCGAGCGCCGTTTCGGCAAGCGAAACCCAGTAGCTCACGCCGTAGGGAATGGCCTCGTCGTTAAAGTCGTAGGCCGCATTGTGAAGATTGGCGGTATCGCCATTGCCGAGGAAGATGAAGGCACCCGGCCGCTGCTCCAGCATGTAGGAGAAGTCTTCAGCGCCCATATGCGGTGCCGCATTGGCGTCGACCTTGCCCTGACCTGCCACTTTCGAGGCGATCCCGACGGCAAAATCGGTCTCGTTGTCATGGTTGAAGGTGACCGGATAGCCGCGATTGTAGACGACCTTGGCCGTCGCACCATGCGCGATCGCCGTCGCTTCGGCCACTTCCTTGAGGCGCTTTTCGGCAAAGTCGCGCGTTTCCGGCAGCAGCGTGCGCACGGTGCCGGCCAGCGTCACGAAGGCCGGAATGACGTTGCTTGCCTGGCCGCCATGGATCGATGCGACCGTGACCACCAGCGATTTGAGAGGATCCGTCTCGCGCGACACGACCGATTGCAGCGCGATCACCACATGCGATGCGGTCAGCACCGGGTCGATCGACAGATGCGGCTGGGCGGCATGGCTGCCACGACCGGAAATGGTGATCTCGAACGTATCGGCCGCCGCCATGATGCCGCCCTTGCGGATTGAGAAACTGCCGACCGGGAGCGCCGGTGCATTGTGCATGCCGTAGACTTCCTTGATGGAAAACTTGTCCATCATGCCGTCCTCGATCATGGCAAGCGCGCCCGCGCCGCCTTCTTCGGCGGGCTGGAAGATGACAGCAACCGACCCTTTGAAATTGCGGGTTTCGGAAAGATACTGCGCAGCACCCAGAAGCATTGCGGTATGTCCGTCATGGCCGCAGGAATGCGCCTTGCCCGGCGTTTTCGAAGCCCACGGCACGCCCGATGTCTCAAGGATCGGCAGCGCATCCATGTCGGCACGGAAGCCGATAACTGGGCCATCGCCCTGGCTGCCCTTGATGATGCCGACGACGCCCGTCTTGCCGATGCCGCTCTCAACCACGTCGCAACCAAAGGCTTTCAGCTTCTCGGCAACGAAGGCGGATGTGTAGTGAACGTCGTAGAGAAGCTCCGGATTCTCGTGCAGATGGCGTCTCCATTCTGCAACCTGATCCTGCATTTCGGCGACGCGATTGATGACAGGCATTTGGACAATCCTTTAGATTTCTTAGCATTTCCGGTCTCGAAGGCTTGGATATTGCGACGGCTTCGTTTGAATTTGCAAGCGTCAATTTTCGCCCTTGAACACAAAATAGGCCTATGCTTAGATGGCCCAAATTTTGATCACCTCGGCATATTGCGGGTATCAAATGTCATATACGACTTACTTTTCAGGAGGATGCGGGAATTCTAATCTGCGACGCGCCAGGGAAGACAGGGCGCCATGCAGCTCGACGGCATCGACACCGGCAAACGGGCGATCCGGGCACTAAAATCGAGACAAATCAACATCAAGGGGAATAGCAGCATGAAGAAGTTGAAGCACCTATTGGTCGGCACGGTGGCCGTGCTCGCCCTGGGTGGCACCGCAGCCCACGCCGAGCGCGGCACTGACGGAGACCTGAAGGCCCTGTTCTGGCAGGCGGTTTCCACGCTGAATCCGTATCTTTCGGCTGGCACGAAGGAAGTCTATGCGTCCTCGATCGTGATTGAGCCCCTCGCCCGCTACGACGAGAAGGGCGAACTGGTTCCGTGGCTCGTGACCGAGATCCCGACGGTTGAAAACGGCGGCGTGGCAAAAGACCTTCTCAGCATGACCTGGAAGATCAAGCCGGGCGTCAAATGGTCCGACGGAACGGCGTTTACCGCTGAAGACGTGATCTTCACCTGGAAATACTGCACGGCGCCGGATGGCGGCTGCGCCCAGGCGGCTCAGTACGAAGGCGTCAAGAACGTCGAGGCGATCGACCCGAACACCGTCAAGATCACCTTTACCGAGCCGAAGCCCTACCCCTATTCGGCTTTTGTGGGCGCCCAGTCGCCGGTCATCCAGGCCAAGCAGTTCAAGGATTGCGTCGGCGCCAAGGCTCCCGGCTGCACGGCCGCCAACTTCGGTCCGATCGGCACCGGCGCCTTCATGGTCGCCGATTTCAAGCCGAACGACGTCATCACCTTCAAGGCCAACCCGAACTACCGTGATCCGGCAAAGCCTGCCTTCGCATCGATCACCCTGAAGGGTGGCGGCGATGCGGCATCGGCTGCCCGTGCCGTGCTTGAAACCGGCGAATACGATTACGCCTGGAATGCTCAGGTCGAGCCTGAAGTGCTGCAGACCATGCTCGCTGCCGGCAAGGGCCGTCTTGAAATCTCGTTCGGCACCCAGGTCGAGCGTATCAACCTCAACCACTTCAATGCCGATCCTTCGCTGGGCGCCAAGCGCTCCACCAAGGAAGCCGGCCCGCATCCGTCGCTCAAGGATCCGGCCGTTCGCCGTGCACTGTCGCTTGCCATCGACCGCGACATCATCGTCGAGGCCGGCTACGGCCAGTCCGGCAGGGCCACCTGCAACATCCTGCCCGCTCCGGAAGTCGTTGCTTCCACCAAGAACGACAGCTGGTGCCTGAAGCAGGATATCGAGGGCGCCAACAAGCTGCTCGAAGATGCCGGCTGGAAGAAGGGTTCCGATGGCATCCGCGCCAAGGATGGCGTGCGCCTTTCCTACCTTTACTCCACCTCGACCAACTCGGTTCGCCAGGCGACCCAGGAACTGGTCAAGGCGATGTGGGCGGAAATCGGCGTTGATGCGGAACTCCGCAACGCGTCTGCCTCCGTCTTCTTCGGTGGCGACCCGGCAAGCCCGGACACGTTCCAGAAGTTCTATGCCGACGTTGAAATGTACACCAACAACTTCGATGGCACCGATCCTGAAAAGTACATGGCGGAATGGCTGTGCGACAAGATCCCCGGCCCGGCAAACGGCTGGCAGGGGCAGAACATCCCGCGCTACTGCAACCCTGACTACGACAAGCTGGTCAGCGAACTGTCCAGAACCGCAGATCTCGACAAGCGCGCAGCAATCGCCAAGCAGCTCAACGACATGCTGACCGAGGAAGGCGCACATATCGCGCTCGTCCACCGCGGTGACCAGTCGTCCTTCGCGCTCACGCTCGACGGCATCAAGATGAACTCCTGGGACAGCCAGGTCTGGAACATCGCAGACTGGTCGCGCAAGAAGTAAGGAGACAGCCGGCAGCCCTCAGCGGTTGCCGGCGCTCTGTCTCACTCTTCGTATGGCATGATCTTCCCGGGGCTCATCGGCCCGGGAAAATCTGATGCGGCACATCAGGACTTCGCGCCCTATCACCGCATTCTGCGGCATGATCCGGCGTCGTCTGGAGAAATTCGTACATGTTCACATACACGTTGCGACGATTGTTCTTCGCAATACCGACCCTGCTGATCATCAGCTTCGTCATCTTCGCGCTGCTCGATCTGGCACCAAACGATCCGACTGGCGACCTGCCCCTGACGATCCCGCCGGAAGTCCGCGCACAGATCCGTGCCTCGCTCGGCATGGATCAGCCCTTCCTCCTGCGCTATCTCTACTGGCTGCAGCAGTTCTTCATCAACGAGCCGCTGAATATTCTCGAACGTCTGACAGGCTGGCAGTTCGGCGATGGTCAGCGCATGCGTGTCCTGTCCTGGGCAACCCGGAGCCCTGTCGTCGACCTCATTGTGCAGCGCCTGCCGCAGACGCTCTGGGTCGTTGGCCTCGCCTATCTGTTCGGCATTCTGATCGCCGTTCCGATCGGCGTCATCTCCGCCTACAAGCAGTATTCGATCTTCGACCAGGTCGGCACGTTCGTGTCGATGGTTGGCTATTCGGTACCCACCTTCTTCACCGGCGTGCTTCTGATCGTCATCTTCTCGTCCTACCTCCAGTGGTTCCCATCGGTCTACGACACCAATCTGCAGGTCACGAGCTTTGCCACCTTCGTCGCGCAGACAAAGCAGATGGCAATGCCGGTGGCGGTTCTGGCGCTTTACAACGCGTCGCAGATCACCCGCTTCGTGCGCGCATCCATGCTCGACAACCTACATCAGGATTATGTCCGCACCGCACGCGCCAAGGGCGTCAAGGAAAACGTCGTGCTGCTCGTCCACGTTCTGCGCAACAGCCTGATCCCGGTCGTGACGGTGATTGCGCTCGGCGTACCCACCATCTTCTCCGGCGCCATCATCACCGAACAGATCTTCCGCGTGAACGGGCTGGGGCAGTTGCTGATCGTCGCCGTCCAGGGCGCCGATATTCCTCTCGTTCAGACACTGACCTTCATCTTCGCGGTGCTGATCGTACTCTTCAACCTAATCGCCGACGTTCTCTACGGCATTCTTGACCCGAGGATCCGGTATGACTGACGCGACAATCGCAAACCCCGCACCCGCCAGGGCGTCATCCCCGACACGCTCCGCGATGGCCGACATGTGGCGGCAGTTTAGGGCGCACAAGGGCGGCGTCGCCGGCCTCATCGTCTTCACCTTCATCGTTCTGGCTGTCTATGTCGGCCCCTATATCCACAGGGTCGCGCCCAACCAGCTGAACATCCGCGAGAAGAACCAGTGGCCATCGCTGGCGCATCCGTTCGGCACCGATAACCTCGGCAAGGACATGCTTGCCCAGGTTCTGGCCGGCGGCCGCATCTCGCTTGCGGTCGGCATCACCGCCATGCTTCTCGCGCTCTTCCTCGGCACGCTGGTGGGGGTCCTCTCGGGCTACTTCCGCAGGCTCGATGGGCCGTTGATGCGGTTGACGGACCTGTTCCTGGCCCTGCCGCTTCTGCCGCTCCTGCTCGTGATCCTGCTTCTGTTCCGCGATACGCTGCGCGCAGCCTTCGGACCGGAGACCGGCATCTTCATCCTGATCGTGGTCGTCATCGGCGTCACGAGCTGGATGCACACGGCACGTATCGTGCGTGGCGATGTGCTTGCGGTCAAAAGCCAGGAATTCATCCTGGCGGCGAAATCGAGCGGCATGCGGGAATACCGGATCGTGCTGCGGCATATCCTGCCCAACGTCCTGTCCTCGATCATGGTGTCTGCGACGCTCGGGATCGCCTCGGCCATCATCACGGAATCGTCGCTGTCCTTCCTCGGCTTGGGCTTCCCGTCGGATTTTCCGACATGGGGACGATTGCTGTTTGACGGCGCCAACTTCCTGCAGCTGACGCCATCACGCGTGCTGTGGCCAGGCCTTGCGATTTCTGCAACGGTTCTGAGCGTCAACTACATGGGCGATGCAATCCGCGATGCGCTCGATCCGAGAACCCTGAAGCGCTGATTTCAGCGCTCCAGATACGACCCGGAACGGCGGCGAAAGCCGCCGTTTTCCGTTGCGTCGTCCGCTCTCATTTTTTCTTCGATTTTTTGAAAATATGCCGGAACCTAATTCCCGGACGCCCGTTCTACTGATGTCTGAAGGCGACCCCCCGTCCCCCGCCCTACAAAGAGCCTTCGGACATACTCTTCAATCCCCCTCGAAGAGAAGAACTGGCTCGGCTCCCTAGTGGAACCGAGCCAGCTCCGTTTTGGGCAGCCGCTATCGCCGGCACGACTTGTTCCCTTGTGACGTGAAAACATGGCGCCAAGCAACGAGCCTCGCATGGGGCTATCCCCGTGGCTCGACATTCGCGAACAGCCCGATGCTTCGATCATCGGGCCTTCGCATCATGTGGGGAATTGGTTGGCCCGACCTTCAGTCGCTGGCGCCTTCGAGCGGAAAGCTCAGGCGGTACTGAATGCGATCGTTGGAGATCACATATCGTGCCTTCCCGTTGACGGACGCAGGTACCACCCGTTCGAGAACGGTGCTGCCGAAATGCGATCGCATCCCGTCCTCGCTGGCGTCGACGCTGTCGTTTTCAATCAACGCCTCGTCCCAGACGATCTCAAGAACGTCATGCCCATCCACGTGCACCCGGTTGGCCGCCACTTCGATCGGCAGGCGGCTGCGCATGACGGAGCCGTGACTGACGGCGTTGACCACCAGTTCGTGCAGTGCCAGCCCCACATGCAGCGATGCATTGGGCGTCAGCAGCACGTTGTCACCGCCCATGCGGACGAGATGCTTGTTATCAGGAAGATACTTTTCGGTCTGTTGCTGAACCAGATCGAAAAGATAGGCGCCGCGCCAACTCGAATCGGTGATAAGGTCCTGACTCTGCGACAGCGAATAGAGCCGCCCACGGAACTTGTGCAGGAAAAGATCGAGCGACCCTGAATAGCGCGCCGTCTGCAGCGCGATGCTCTGGATGATCGCAAGCAGGTTCTTGGAGCGGTGACTGACTTCGCGCAGCAAGGCCCGGAGCAACCGCTCACGATGCCGCTCTTCCGACCGGTCATTGATCGTGGTGACCAGATGCAGGTTCCCGCCTTCGACGCCGACGGCCTGGACGCGGAATTCGAAGACCTGGTCCGAACCCGCCGTGACCTCGATATGGCCTTTGCGGCCAAGCTCGGTCATTTCCGATTTCAGCGTGTGGAGTTTCGCGGCCACGTCGTCGCCGAACAGGCTCGCATCGCTTGGCGCATCCACGCCTTGAAGCGACCAGACCTGAGGCAGGTTGGCAACGAGAAGGTAATTCTGCTGGGTGTCCTGGATAATGATGCATGCGCCGAGATCAATCAGCGCTGGCATGAAAAACTCACGCAACTTGTCATCACTCTGACCAGCTTGCTGCCATGTCAGCGGATGCGTCACTTGGTAAACTCCGTTGCGACTTCCAGGCGAACGGAAGTCTGAATATAGACTTCCGCAACTCATTCAAGTTCAAAATCTTATAAAGTGTCGGTCTTGTCGAAACAACCCAACCCTTTGGTAATCCTTAGCTCTAACGAGACGTACCAACCAGGCCAAATCTCTTTTTCAATATCCGCAGGTAAGTATCCCACGGACGCTTTAAATCAAGGGAAGACATCGCTCGGCATCATAACGGGAAAGCAAGCGGGGCGTTCCGATATCCCAGAACGCCTCTCTTTGGGGTTTGTTCCTGCCTAAAATCGATCGATGGCAGATAGATCAGGCAGCAGCCTTAACCGCGTCATTGAAGAACAAGGCCTGGCTGATCAGAGCCTTCACCATATCCGGATTGAAAGGCTTGGTGACGAGGAAAGCAGGCTCAGGCCGCTCGCCGGTCAGCAGACGCTCCGGGAATGCCGTGATGAAGATCACAGGGACATTGGAGGACTTCAGGATCTCGTTGACCGCGTCGATGCCGGAGCTTCCGTCCGCCAGCTGGATATCGGCGAGAACCATCTTCGGCTGCGATGTCTGGAACAGCGATACCGCTTCCTTGTGGGTACGGGCGATACCCGTGACGCGGTGACCAAGGTCCTGTACCATCTGCTCGATGTCGAGCGCGATCAGCGGCTCGTCTTCGATGATCATGATATCGGTCGCGACCTGGCGGGAAATTTCGCGTGAGGCTTCATCGAGAAGCTTGTTCACTTCACCAACGCTGATATCGAGAACCTCAGCCGCTTCCTCGATCGTGAAGCCTTCGACCGAAATCAGAAGGAAGGCATGACGGGACTGCGACGGAAGGTTCGAAAGGTTAGCCGCTGCGCGCTGTTCCCAAGCAAACGGCGAGTCGATCGGCCGGATCTCGATTGAAGTGGAACCAAAAATTGCGACAAACAGTTTGTAAAGCGATACACGATCCTTAGACGACTCCGGAAAGATGGAGACGTCCGCGATCAGGGCCTCGAGGACCGCCGCGACATAGGCGTCTCCCGATGTCTGCGATCCGGTAACGGCCCGCGCATAGCGGCGCAGATATGGAAGATGAGACGCAACGCGTGAGGTCAGTGACATAAAAAAATACTCCCCGGGACCCAATGAGGGCAATTGACGGACTAATAACGTGGGTACTTAAAAAAAGTTCCGCAAGGGTGGAACTTTTTTTCGATCCGCGAATTGTGAGGTGACGATATCGAACAGGCCATTTGAGTGATGAGTGACGACAACACAAAAAAAGATGACATGACAACAAGCCAATCTCAAGAAGCAAGGCCTGGGTCAGTGTCTCCCAACGCCTCGATCTCTCGCAAACTGCGTGAATTTTATGACGCAGTCCAGGAGGAGGGTATCCCCGATCGCTTCCTCGATCTGCTCGAACGGCTCGACCATGCCGAGCGCAACGCCAAGTCGGTGGATGCGAAATGAGCAAGGAAGAAGACAACGACGATCGCATCTTTAAGCGCGACCTTTTGGCGTCGCTGCCGAACCTGCGCGCTTTTGCCGTCTCGCTGACCGGTCGTCACGACAAGGCCGATGACCTTGTCCAGGACACGATCATGAAGGCGTGGGCGAACCAGAAGAGCTTTACGGCCGGCACCAACATGCGGGCCTGGCTGTTCACGATCCTACGCAACGAATTCTACAGCCAGATGCGCAAGCGTGGCCGCGAAGTGCAAGACAGCGACGGCCTGTTTTCCGAACGCTTTTCCGTGCACCCCGAACAGTATGGTCGCCTCGATCTGCAGGACTTTCGTGCAGCGCTCGACAAGCTTCCGGACGATCAGCGTGAAGCGATTGTTCTCGTCGGCGCCGCAGGGTTTGCCTATGAGGAAGCCGCAGAGATCTGCGGCTGCGCTGTTGGCACGATCAAAAGCCGTGTCTCGCGCGCCCGTACACGCTTGCAGGAACTGCTTGGCGTATCCGGCGAGGTCGATTATGGCCCGGATGCCGGTGACGCAGCCATCACGTCCCGCGCCTTCGGCGGCTGAACGTTCAGCGAAGTACATGTAAACTCATAGACGCCGCCTTCACGGGCGGCGTTTTTGTGTGGTTCGCGTAGCGCCAGACAACTGCCCTTCCCCGTGTTTGCAGAATTCTGAATAGCACGCATCCCTTCGCTCCGCGCGAGCGTCGACCTGAGCCTCATGACAATCCGACAAGACACAAAAAAAGCTGCCGGAATTTGTCCGGCAGCTCGATGATCGAAAGACGAGTAACGGCTGGTGTTACTCTCCAGGATTTGTAAAGCGACGACGCGTCCTGCCACCGCTCAGGGCGAGGAAGCCGAGGCCCCCCGCGATCGATGCAAACATCAGGGGCTTCGACTTCAGAAGAAGCGGAACCGCTGTGAGTGCTGCCGTCAAAGCCAGCGTCTTGCCGCTATTGGCGGCAACTGCCTGCTTCTTGCGCTT
>Ga0308159_1005234_pt1 | contig 11172 bp, 9 predicted proteins | sample PhyCR1_FD_201040 | JGI IMG/M metagenome (GOLD analysis project Ga0308159, IMG submission 201040) | Phyllosphere microbial communities from UC Gill Tract Community Farm, Albany, California, United States - DLSLC.R1 | ecosystem: Host-associated > Plants > Phyllosphere > Unclassified | place: USA...
CCGGGCCGCGGGGCCGGCGGCGGCCCCGTCGGCCACTCCCGCGGCGGTGTGGACGAACTCCCTGGGCATGCCCTTCGTGCGCATTCCCGCAGGCAGCTTCCGCATGGGCAGCGACGAGCCGGTGGAGCGTCTTGCGCGCGACTACCCGGGCATGGAGGCGAGCCGCCTTGCGTCCCTGGCCGACGAGGCGCCGGTGCACACCGTGCGCATCACCCGCGCGTTCTACCTGGGGCAGACGGAGGTCACGGTGGGGCAGTTCCGGCGGTTCGTGCAGGCCTCGGGCTACCGCGCCGAATCGGATGCCGACGGCACGGGCGGCTACGGCTACAACCCGGCCTACGATCCCGATAAAAGCGCACGCGGCGATGCCTTCGAGGGGCGCGATCCGCGCTATTCATGGCGCGATCCGGGTTTCGCGCAGGGCGACGACCATCCCGTGGTGAACGTCACCTGGCACGACGCGCACGCCCTGGCCGCCTGGCTGAGCGCCACCGAGGGCCACCGCTACCGGCTGCCGACCGAGGCCGAATGGGAATACGCCTGCCGCGCCGGCAAGGCCGCGCGCTACGGCCACGGGGACGACCCCGCCGCGCTCGCGCGCCATGCCAACACCTTCGACCAGGATGCCGCGCCCTACTGGCCGCGCTGGCAGGCCCAGGCCCTGCCGGGCCACGACGGCCATGCGTTCACCGCGCCGGTGGCGAGCTACCCGGCCAACGCCTTCGGGCTGCACGACATGTCCGGCAACGTGTGGGAGTGGGTGTCCGACTGGCATGCCGACGATGCCTACGCGCGGTCGGTGCGGGACGATCCGCAGGGCCCGGCCACCGGCACCGTGCGCGTGCGGCGCGGCGGCTCGTGGCACACGTGGCCGCTGTATGCGCGCTGCACGTACCGCAACTGGAACAGTCCGGAGACGCGGTACACGCTGGTGGGGATGCGGCTGGTGCGGGAGGTGGACGTCAGGCCCGCCGCGCGCTGAACGCCGACACGGCAGCCAGCGCGATCAGCAGCGCGCCATACCCGAGCGCCGTGGCCTGCAGCCCGTACATCCCCGTGAGCAGGCCGGCCGCGATGGCGGGCAGGCTGAAGGCGAGGTAGCTCAGCACGAAGAAGCTGGCCATCAGGCCGGCCCGGTCCGGCGCGGAGGCCATGGGCACCAGGCAGCGCACGGCGGCGTTGAAGCCCGCGCCGAAGCCCAGGCCCGCCACCAGCGTGCCGCCAAAGAACGCCGCCGGGCTGTGCCAGGCCACGCCCGCGAGCGTGATGGCGAGGCCCAGTGCGAGCGCTGCCGCGCTGCCCTGCAGCACGCCGCGCGGCGGGCGTTGACGCACGGCGCCGATGGCCAGCGCGCCGGGCAGCACCAGCGCGGTGATCAGCAGGCCGCCCACGAGCGGCGAGGCACTGTGCGTGACCAGCTTTGCGAGCGACGGGCCGAGCGAGAGATAGAAGCCGCCAAGGGCCCAGCCGGCGGTGCTGAGCGGCAGGATGCGCAGCAGCGGCGCCCGTGCGGGCTGCGGCACGTGCATGCTCGGCACCAGCGAGCGCCAGGCGCCGGGGCGGCGCGCCACGGTCTCGGGCAGCCAGAAGGCAGCGGCGCACTGCAGCGCGATCACCACCAGCAGCAGCTCGAACACCAGGTGGGTGGGCGAGGGCAGATACTGCACCAGCATGCTGGTGCCGAGCGCGCCGATGGCCATGCCGACCATGGGCGCCACGCTGTTCATGAGCGGGCCGCGCACGGGGTGCAGGTCCACCAGCAGGGCGCTGAGCGCGCTGGTCGCCATGCCCGTGGCCACGCCCTGCAGCACGCGCGCCGCGACCAGCCAGGCCACCGACTCGGCCCGCCAGAAGGCCAGCACCGCAACGAATTCCAGCGCCAGCGCCGCGATGACCACATTGCGCCGGCCCACGTGGTCCGACAGCGCTCCGAAGCACAGCAGCGCGGCGAGCAGCGCGAACGCATAGCTGGAGAAGATCACCGTGAGGCTGAACGCCGAGAAACCCCACATCTCGCGGTAGATCGCGTACAGCGGCGACGGCGCGCTGGAGGCGGCGAGGAACATCATCAGCACGGACACCGCGAGCCACAGCGCTGCGTCGGGCCGGAGCCGGCGTGCGGGCCATGCCAGGGGCGTGGAAGAGGAGGCGGGCGTGAGGGCGGTGGGCATGGCTTTAACGCTAAGAAATTGCGTTAGCGGATTGTCGCACTAAAGCAAAGTCTTTGCTTTACGGCGCGTGGCCGCCGCTACCCTCTTCTAGAATGGCGGCATGACGACGTCCGAAGCCACCACCCGATTGCGCCCCGGCGGGCGCAGCGCCCGCGTGCAGGCCGCCGTGCACCAGGCCGTGCGCGACCTGACGGCGCTGCACGGCCGCGAAGTGCTCACCATTCCGCAGATCGCGGCGCGGGCGGGCGTCACGCCGTCCACCATCTACCGCCGCTGGGGCGATCTGGTCGAACTGCTGGCGGACGTGTCGATCGAGCGCCTGCGCGACGAGGCCGAGCCGCCGGACACCGGCAGCGTGCGCGGCGACCTGCTGGCCTGGGGGGAGCAGTTCCTGGAGGAGATGTCGTCCGAGCTGGGCCGCCAGGTGCTGAAGGACGTGCTCACCGCCAGCGGCTACGGCGACGGCTCGGCGCCCTGCCAGTGCCTGCAGATCACCGCCGGGCAGATCACCCTGCTGGTCGGGCGCGCGCGGTCGCGCGGGCAGGCGACGCCGTCGGTGGACTGCGTGCTGGACACGCTGGTGGCGCCGATCATTTATCGCCTGCTGATGGGAGCGGGCACGCCCACGGCACCGCAGGTGGAGCAGTGGGTGGATGCGTGCATGGCGCAGGCGCATGCTGCAGAAGCAGTGCCTTCGCATGGTGCGCCTGCTTTTGAAGCAGTTGCGCATTGACTATTGGCGGCTGGCGGCTGGCGGCTGGCTGCGGGCGCGGTGCCCGTGCTCAGCACAAGCACTCCATATCTGTACTTGCCATGGCTTGGACGATCCAGAGATCTGGTTTTCGTGGAGGGCGAGCGGTGGTCGAAGGTCATGCGGACGCTGTTGAGCCCATGGGGGCCGAGATCTGCTATAGCTGTGCCAGAGCAGTGCGCAGGCATTGAAAGCTGTGTGATCGATTGCTGCTCACATCCATATGCACAGATATTGAGCGAGCCAGTTCCAATTTACGCAACCCTCCCTTGAAATAGCCTTTTCTTTGCAGTTCGCGTTCCAGGGCCTCCCAAGTTCCGCCCTTGATGCCGTCGGGGTCCCGATAAGCCGCTTTATTCGGTATGGTTGCTTCCACCTTCGGGTAGGCTGCCTTAACAGCTAACCAATCCCCGAAGAACCACGCCTCTAATTCTTCTATTGCAATACGATTGATGACCTTGAATGTGGTGTCGATAGGCGCTTGCTTGGTTCCCAATCCTGCTGCATGTGCGATTTGCTCCAGCCGGTTTTTCAATGCCATGCAATCGTCGTCATCGCGATCCAGAATGATGAGTACCATTGCGCTCGCGGGCAGCCATTGAGCATAGCCCGCAAGACGCTGCGGCAGCTGCTTGAGCAGGTCATCCTTGCATCGAAACTGACGTATCTCCACACGGACACCCTCGCGCAGCATCTTGGGCAAAAGGTGCTGGAGCGCAACTTCCATCGAGGGCTCTTCCACGAGCACATGCAAAGTATCAACTGCCACGGCGAATCCTGTCTCCGGCTTTCGCCGTGCCAGTAAGAAACCAGGGAGCGCCTTGATTGCGCAGTGGATCGCTCATGCCGAACTGGCCCTCCATCCATAGGTGTCCGAGCGATGCGCCGGCGTTGATGAATTCCGGAATGCCCGGGATGTCGCTGGCGGTATGGGCTTGGGTAAATCCCTGGTCGTCCCGGTATAGGATACGCACTTCATTCGGGCGGCAACTATCAAGGAAGAAAGGTGAATGTGTCGTGACCAGCAACTGCGCGCGCTCGGCTGCCAGCCGGCACTCCTCGCCCAACTCAGGCAGCAGACGGGGATGCAGGAAGTTCTCTGGCTCTTCGATTCCAATGAACTGCGGCGGCGTTGGGTCGTAAAGTACTGTGAGATAAGCCAGCATTTTCAGCGTGCCGTCGGAGGCAAATTTTGACAGCACTGGCTGCTCGAAAGGTGCATCTTTCACTTGCAGCAGCAGGCGTCCGTCGGGCATAGGGGAGGCATCGATGCGCTCTAATCTCGGAATGCGCTCACTCAACACCTGCATGATTCGATTCAGCTCATCGGAGTGGCGTTCCTTGAGATACTGAATCACGTTGGGCAAGTTGTCCCCGGTTTTGGATAGCCTTTCTTGAGGGCCGGATTCCGGTTGAGTGCGAGTGCTGTCTACTGATAAATAGGATACATACCAGTCCGTGATGAAGTCCCGCAATGCGGCTACACGGGGATGTTGGGCAATCTGCCCAAGGGTGTTCACTGCGATCAAATCTGGACCGCGCAGCGGCACATCCAGACGCTGATCCTGCGCGTCGGGCTGCTCGCCGCTGATGACGCTGCCCATGCCGTGGCGATAGTTCAGAAAGCGGAAGGGTTGACCGTGCAGCCCCCGTTTCCAAGCTAGCCATTCTTCCGCCACCACTGGGCCCCTGGATGTTTCGTCGATCGATAAGTGGTACGTGATCAGCGGAGTCTTGGGTTTCTCGCGGTACTTGAGCTCAATGACCACTGGCCCTTCCGAACCGCGGGTTTTCAGTTCTTTGCCTCGCCCACGCCGGTCCCATGCCTGACGAAGTCCTCCTTGGAAGCACTCGGACAGAAAGTTGAAGACATCGAAAAGTGTTGATTTGCCGCTGCCGTTGGGGCCTAGCAAGACGGTCAGCGGCGTAATTCCCTTGAGTTCGATGTGCCGAAGCGCCCTGAAATTCTGAACTTTGAGGTACTCAATGCGAGGAACAGTGGTGGTGGCAGCGGTCATGGGGCTCCAGCTGTGAGATCGGGAAAGAATGGTCGATTGTCTCGTGTCTGCTGTCGAATCTCCGCGGGGCAAATTCATGGGGATCCACACCTGTCTATTTCGCGTGGGCTCGCTCCATGTTGAACAGCACGGCTACAACGCAGCCAGCGCCGTGCGCAGCTCCCGCTCGCCCAGGATCTCAGAGAACACCACCGGTTGCCGGCCGGGCGCCTGCAGCACGTAGACCGGCACGCCGCTGCGCCCGAGTTGCGCCAGCGCGGCGGTGATGGCGGGGTCGCGGCGCGTCCAGTCGGCGCGCAGCAGGGCCACGTTGCGGCCCGCGAATTCGCGCAGCACGGCGTCGCTGGCGAGGGTGGTTTTCTTGTTGAACTGGCAGGTGACGCACCAGGCGGCGGTGTAGTCCACGAACACGGGACGGCCCTGGGCGAGCAGTTCTTCGGCGAGGCCCGGGCGCCAGGCCTGCCAGGCGGTGGCGTGGGGAGCGGCACCTGCCACGCCTGTGGCGCCGGGCGCGCCGGGAGCCGCGGCTGCCACCGCCGGCGGAGCCATCTCGACGATCTTCGGCACGGCCGCCACGGCCAGGGCCGCGAACACCACCAGCGAGAGCGGCGCCATCGCCCTGCGGGCGCGGCCTGCGAGCGTGAAGGCCCACACGACCATGCCGAGCGCCACGAGCAGCGCGAGCAGCGCGGCCGCGCCGTCGATGCCGCTCTGCTGGCCCAGCACCCAGACCAGCCAGACGACGGTGGCGAACATCGGGAAGGCGAGGAAGCGGCGCAGCGTATCCATCCACGCGCCGGGCCGCGGCAGGGCGCGTGCGACGGCGGGCACCCAGCTCGCGGCCAGATAAGGCAGGGCGAGGCCGATGCCGAGCGCGGCGAACACCGCAAGCGCCTGGGCCGCCGGCAGCGTGGCCGTCAGGCCGACGGAGGCGCCCATGAAGGGCGCCGTGCAGGGCGAGGCCACGGCGACCGCGAGCACGCCGGTCAGGAACGCGTCGGCCACCGGATGGCGGGCCTGCAGGCCCGCGAGGGAGGACGGCAGCATGCGGCCGAACTCGAACAGGCCCGAGAGGTTGAGCCCGATCAGCGTGAACAGCGCCGCCAGCGCCGCCACCACGGCCGGCGACTGCAGCTGGAAGCCCCAGCCCACGGCCTCGCCGGCCGCGCGCAGCGCCAGCATGGCGCCGCCCAGGGCCAGGAAGGAAAGCACCACGCCGGCCGTGTAGGCGATGCCGCCCAGCCGGTGGGCGCGCCGGTCCTGCCCATGGCGCGCGAAGCCGGCCACCTTGACGGCGAGGATCGGGAACACGCAGGGCATGAGGTTGAGCACCAGCCCGCCGAGCAGCGCGCCCAGCAGCGCGGCCGCCAGCACGCCGGCCGGAGCCGGGGTGGCGGGCGCCGCGGTGCCTGCCGCGGTCTGCTGCTGCGCCTGCTGTTCGTTCGCGCGCAGCGCGGCCTCCAGCGCCGGCGAAACCGTGGCGAGGGAGGCCGGCCGCGGCCAGCCGCCTTCGACCGGCAGCTCGGCGCGCCAGCCGCGGCCGTCCTGCGCCAGCACGACCGGCAGCGGCATGGGGCCTTCGCTGCGCTGCTCGGAGATCGGCACGCGCGCGGTCCACACGTCGCCCTGCCAGTCCTGCGTGCCGTCGGCCGCGGTTTCGATGATGCCGGGCGTCTCGGGGAAGAAGTCGAGCGGCTTGCCGCGCACCGATTCGGGCAGGCCGGCCACGGTGAGCACCAGCATGCCGCGCTCCACCCGCGCATGGCTGCGGGTGCCGCCGGCCGCCGCGGTGGCCGGCGGGGAGAGCGGTTGCGGATGGGCCTGCCGCGCCGCCTCGAAGTCCTGCGCCTGCATGGCCGTGGTGCTGGCGATGGGCAACTGCAGCGTGAAGCTGCCTTCCTCCGGAATGCACTCCTTGCGGCAGACCAGCCACGAGGCGTGCAGCGTGAAGGTGGCGTTGCGCGCGAGCGGCCCGGGCGAGAACGCGCCCGAGACGGTCATGGGCACGGGCAGCAGCAGGTTGCCTTCGTAGCCGTAGTTGGCCAGCGTGCCGATGGGGATCTTGCGCGGCACGGGCCAGGCGATCTCGCCCGCGTCGATGCCGGGCGGCAGCTGGCGCCATTCGAGCTGCGTGGGCAGGCCAGAGTCGCCCGGGTTCTTCCAGTAGGTGTGCCAGCCGGGCTGGTGCGCGATCGCGAGGCCCAGCCAGAGCGGCTTGCCCGGCCCCACGCCGTCGGGGGCGTGCGCCACCAGTTCGGCGCGCACGTGCGGCGTGGTGACGGTGCTGCTGCCGGCCGGCGCGCCGCTGGAGAGACCGGCGGCGGGCTCGGACAGCAGCTGGGCGGAAGCCGGCGCTCCCAGGGCGCAGGCGGCCAGGAGGGCGAAGGACGGCAGCAGGCGCTGCAGGAAGCGGACGGACATGGCGCGGTGTGGGAGCGGTACGGGCGGCTTTGGTTCCAGCGGGCGCTCAGGCCGCGAAGCCGAGCACCACGCGCCGGGCCATCGCGCCCTTCTTTTCGATCTTGGTGACGACCACCGCGCCGATCTCGGCGGTGTTGGCGACGTGCGTGCCGCCGCAGGGCTGCAGGTCGATCTGCGTCTGGCCGTCGGTGCCCACGCGCACGGTGCGCACCTGGCCGCTGCCGCGCGGCGGCTGCACGCTCATGCTCTTGACGAGGTCGGGCTGCGCGTCCAGTTCGGCATCGGTGATGGCGCCGATCGCCACCGGGTGCGCTTCGGCCACGAGCCGGGCGATGCCGGCGTTCAGCGCGGCGGCGTCCAGCGGGCCGTCCATGTGGAAATCCAGCCGCGCGGCGTCGGGCGTGACCGAGCAGCCGTTCACGGGCTGCGCCACCAGATGGCACAGCAGGTGGGTGGTGGTGTGGAAGCGCATCAGCCGGTGGCGGCGCTCCCAGTCGATGCGGGCCGTGACTTCTTCGCCCACGGCGGGCGGCTCGGCGCCGGGCGCCGGCACGTGCACGATGGCGGCCGTGGGCTTGCCTTCGGCATCCTTGCCCTTGCGCGTGTCGGCGATCGGCACCTCGCGCCCGTCGTCCCGCACCAGCACCCCGGCATCGCCCGCCTGCCCGCCGCCCAGCGGATAGAACACCGTGCGGTCGAGCACGATGCCGCCATCGGGCAGCACCGCGGCCACGGTGGCGCGGCATTCGCGCAGATAGGCGTCTTCACGGAACAGGTCGCGGGTGGGGGCGGAGAGGGCTTCGTCGTGGGTCATCCGGCGATGGTAGCGCTGTCGCCCTGCGCACCGCTCGCGCAGCGCCTCAGGGGGCTGTCAGCACCAGTTTCCCAATCGTCCGGCCGCTCTCGATGCGGGCGTGCGCCTCGCGCAGCGTGGCGGCCGAGAGCGGGCCCAGGGTGTCGGTGAGCGTGCTGCGCAGGCGGCCGGCGCGGGCGAGTTCCGCCACTTCGGCCAGCAACCGGCCCTGCGCGGCCATGTCCGGCGTGCCGAACATCGGGCGCGTGAACATCATCTCCCAGTGCAGCGAGAGGCTCTTGCGCTTGAGCGGCATCACGTCGAGCGAAGGCATGTCGTCGATCACCGCGATGCGGCCCTGCGGGCGCAGGCATTCCACGTACTGCGCGAGGTACTGCGGCGTGTGGGTGAGGCTGGCCACCGCATCGACCGCCTCGATGCCCAGGGCCGCGAGCTGCGGCGCGAAGGGCTCGCGGTGGTCGATGACCGCATGCGCGCCCAGGTCCAGGCACCACTGGCGGGTTTCCGGGCGCGAGGCGGTCGCCACCACGCGTAGGCCGGTGAGCTGGCGCGCGATCTGGATGAGCATCGAGCCCACGCCGCCCGCGCCGCCCACCACCAGCAGCACGGGGGCGTCGGCCGCGGGCGCCACCGGCGCGTGGGTTGACCCGGGATGGCGGGCGAAGCCCAGGCGGTCGAACAGCAGCTCCCAGGCGGTGATGGCGGTGAGCGGCACGGCGGCGGCTTCGGCATCGGTCCAGTTGGCCGGCGCATGGGCGGCGATGCGCGCATCCACCGCATGCAGCTCGGCATTCGTGCCAGGACGGTCGATGGCACCGGCATAGAACACGCGGTCGCCCACGGCGAAGCCGCGCACCTCGGCGCCCATCGCCTCCACCGTGCCGACCGCATCCCAGCCGAGCACCTTGGGCTGGCCGGCCTCGGCGGGCGCGGCGCTCGCGCGCACCTTGGTGTCCACCGGGTTCACGGAAACGGCGCGCACGCGCACCAGCAGGTCGTGCGGGCGCGGCACGGGCGCGGGCAGATCGGAGAAGTCCTGCAGGCCCTGGCCGGTGGCGGCATCCTGGGCATCGAGGGCGTGGGGAGTGAAATAGCCGACGGCTTTCATGGGGGAAGTCCTTTCTTGCGGGAAGTGGCAATGGCCTCGCGCGGCTCGCCCGGGATTGGTAGGGCGCCACGGAAGGGTTGCCCTGATTCTGGTGATTCAAAATACGGTTGATAAGCCGCCAGAAACCGCTATCACCTGCAAATGAAATTTGAAAATCTCTCCGATTTGCGCGTGCTGGTGGAAGCCGCACGCGGGGGCTCGCTCACCGCCGCCGCGCGGGCGCTGGACGTGACGCCCGCGGCCGCCAGCGCCATGCTCAAGCGCCTGGAGGCCCAGGTGGGCGTGCGCCTGTTCGAGCGCTCCACGCGCGCGCTGCGCATCACCGCCCAGGGCAGCACGCTGCTGGAATACGCCGAACGTGCTCTGGAGCTGCTGGACGAAGGGGCGGGCCTGGCCCAGAGCGAGACCGGCGCGCTGCGCGGCACGGTGCGACTGGCCGCGCCCACCGATCTGTCGCGCGTGCTGCTGCCGCGCCTCGACCGGTTCATGGAGCGGCATCCGGGCGTGCAACTGGCGCTGTCGGCCAGCGACCGCCTGCACGACGTGCGGCGCGATGCGGTGGACCTCGCCCTGCGCTACAGCGCGGAACTGCCCGATTCGCAGCTCGTGGCCCGCGCGCTGCACCGCACCCGCCGCATCGCCTGCGCGGCACCGGCCTACCTCGCGCGCCACGGCAGCCCGCAGCACCCGTCGGAACTGGCCGCGCACCGCTGCATCGCCATGGCCATCGCGGGCCGCCGCGAGGTGCGCTGGACCTTCGAGCGCGCGCCGGGCCACCCGCCCGAGACCGTGGGCATCACCCTGCGCGCCGACCGCAGCGTGGACGACGGCGCCCTGGCCCACGCCTGGGCGCTGGCCGGCAGCGGCATCGTCTACAAGTCGAGGCTGGACGTGCAGGCCCACCTGGACAGCGGGCAATTGGTGGAACTGCTGCCCGGATGGCTGGGGCATGCCTACACGGTGTACGCGGTGCTGCCGAGCCAGCGGTTCGTGCCGGCGCGGGTGCGGGCGCTGGTGGAGTTTTTGGCGGAGGCGTTGGGAGAAGCGACCGCCCATGCCACGGCCGCAGTGCGGCGTGGCGCACCTGGGCATCAAATTCCTCAAGGCGGAAATGGGCAGGCCCTCAGCGATGCGGTCGCGACGAAAGCGGGAAGCACCGCCGCATAATGCCCCGCGACAGGTCGGGGGTTGACACCCCTTGCCTTGTTCTCCTCCGCTTCTGGAATTCTTTCCACTCCTCCCGTGACCACCGTCCTGCTCCGCCTCCGCCGCCTGGCCCCGTGGGTCCTGGCGTGGTGGATGCTCGCCTTCGGCATGGCCGCCGCGTCGCCGCTGCTGCATCCGCAGAGCCTGCAGGTGGTCTGCAACGCGGCGGGCAGTGCCAAGCTGGTCGTCGTGCAGGACGACGGCAGCGGCCTGCGCGAGCTGGGCCAGCACGGCCTGGACTGCGCGCTGTGCCTGGCGGCCGGTGCGCCGCCGCCCGTGGTGGCGGCGCTGGCGGTGCCGATGGCGCAGCCGCTGGCGCATGCGCTGCGGCCGGTGGAGGCCGCGCGCATCGCGGCGCTCACGGGTGCGCCGCTGCCGGCGCGCGGACCGCCGGCGCGGGCCTGACCGGCCTGCCTTCGGGCAGGGCTGCCGCCTGTGATCCTTCCAGTCCCCCTCGGGGGGGCTGCGCCGCGGCAGCGGTCTTTCTTCCCTTCCTCCCTTCCCGTTTTTCTTCGTCGATTTTCCGCAAGGAGTGGACTGGCCCGCGGACGCGTGCGCACACGGTGCGCCCGATGTCCGCACGCGCCGGCGCGAGGCCGCGCGGCCGTGCCAGGGGCTTCCTGCACGAGGTGGATATGGACCGGCTTCATCGCAGTCATCGTGCTTCCCGTTCTTTTTCTTTT
>Ga0308159_1005235_pt1 | contig 11171 bp, 9 predicted proteins | sample PhyCR1_FD_201040 | JGI IMG/M metagenome (GOLD analysis project Ga0308159, IMG submission 201040) | Phyllosphere microbial communities from UC Gill Tract Community Farm, Albany, California, United States - DLSLC.R1 | ecosystem: Host-associated > Plants > Phyllosphere > Unclassified | place: USA...
ACCGGTGGGAGCGGGCTTGCTCGCGAAGGCGTCAGCTCAGTCAACATCGATGCTGAATGACACACCGCTTTCGCGAGCAAGCCCGCTCCCACAGAGGTTTGGCGTGTGCTGACGTCAAGCGCTTTGCAGGCCCACCGCTGTGCGCTGCACGGGGTCAAGTCACACACTGCGTTTGGTAGGGTGCACGGTGTACCGGTGGGAGCGGGCTTGCTCGCGAAGGCGTCAGCTCAGTCAACATCGATGCTGAATGACACACCGCTTTCGCGAGTAAGCCCGCTCCCACAGAGGTTTGGCGTGTGCTGACATCAAGCGCTTTGCAGGCCCACCGCTGTGCGCTGCATCCCGACGAATTTCGGCAATGCCTCGACCCGCCCAAGCCATGCCCGCACACTCGGGTAATCCTCCAGCGAGACATTGCCTTCCGGCGCGTGGGCGACGTAAGTGTAGGCGGCCACATCGGCAACGGTTGCCTTGTTACCAGCAAGAAACGCGCTGTTGGCCAACTCGTCTTCCATCACTTGCAACAATGCATGCGAGCGTTTGATTGCATCAGCTGCGTCGTAACCGGCGCCGAACACAGTGATCAAACGCGCCGTCGCAGGCCCCGAGCTGATCTGCCCGGCAGCCACCGATAACCAGCGCTGCACCTTGGCTTGCTCGACCGGGTCGCTCGGCAGCCACTGGCCGTTGCCATATTTGCCGGCGAGATACGCAAGAATGCCGTTGGAATCAGCGAGCACCGTGCCGTTGTCGTCAATCACCGGCACCTGACCGAAACGGTTGAGGGCGAGGAATTCAGGGGTTTTGTGCGCGCCCTTCATCAGGTCGACGAACACCAGTTCGGTCGGAACGTCCAGCAGAGACAGCATCAACTCGACGCGATGCGAGTGGCCGGACAACGGATGGCGGTACAGTTTGACGGCTGACTGAGACATGACGTGCTCCTGAGTTATTCGAGTTCGACCCGCTGATCGTGTCGATGGAGCTCATCCTGCACCCGCGCCGCAAATCGCGGAATCCTCACTCAATACAATCGGGCATTTCAGCCAGTGAAATAATCCACGCTTTCCTTGAGCGAGCGCATGGATCATTTCACCGACTGAAACAGTGGATTGCAGTTTCTGGCCATTCCCTCGCAACCGGCCGAGGGCGAACATGAGCCCACTTGAGCTTCAGCCCTAGGCGGCTCACCGCCCCGTTTGCACCCCGAGGAGAATCGAAATGGACACAGCGTCGAAACCGCAGCCCTCGCCCTGGCATGAAGGTGAGCTGACCCTGCAACGTGCCGTTGGCGCGGTGGAGATGATGGTCGGTGTCGGCCAGCGGCAACTGGCCCGCGACTGGATGCCGGACCAGCACCGCGATTTCTATGCGCAACTGCCCTTCGTCGTGCTCGGCGCCGTTGATGGCCAGGGGGACCCGTGGGCGACGCTGCGCACCGGTCAACCGGGCTTCATGGATTCGCCGTCGCCGCAGGTGCTGAAGATCAAACTCGACGCCCAGCCTAACGATCCGGCGAATCAAAGCCTGCAGCCCGGCGACGCGATCGGCATGCTCGGCATCGAGCTGCACACCCGCCGGCGCAATCGCATGAACGGCAATATCAGCCGCCGCGATGACAACATCCTTGAGATCGGCGTGACCCAGGCTTACGGCAACTGCCCGCGCTACATCAATCTGCGCCATTACGCCTTCGTCGACGAGACCACCGACACCGCGCTCGACTTGCCGGTCAGCGAACCCTTGGTGCGCGACATGATCACCGCCGCCGACTCGTTCTACGTGGCCACTTACGTGGTGCGCGACGGCGAGCGCCAGGTCGACGTGTCCCATCGCGGCGGCAAATCCGGCTTCGTGCACATGGACGAGGACGGCACCCTGACCATCCCGGATTTCTCCGGCAATCTGTTCTTCAACACCTTGGGCAACATCCTGCTCAACCCGCGCGCCGGGCTGACCTTTATCGATTTCGAAAGCGGCGATCTGTTGCAGATGACCGGCAGCGCAGAAGTGCTGCTCGACGATCCGCAGATCGCTGCGTTCCAGGGCGCCGAGCGTCTGTGGCGCTTCAAGCCGCAGCGCATCGTTTACCGTCAGGCCGCGCTGCCGCTGCGCTGGGCCGAGCAGCCGGAAGGCGATTCGCCCAATTCGCAAATGACCGGCAGCTGGGAACAGACCCGCGAGCGTTTGCAGGCCGAGGCGCTGCGCAATCAATGGCGCGCACTGCACGTCACGCGGGTGGTCGATGAGAGTTCGCAGATCCGCTCCTTTTACCTGCAAGCCAACGACGGCTTCGGCCTGCCGCGCTTCGAACCGGGCCAGCACTTGCCGATCAAGGTCTTGCTCGACGGCCAGGACGCCGCGTCGATCCGCACTTACAGTGTGTCCAGCGCACCGTCCGATGAGTTCCTGCGCATCAGCGTCAAACGTGATGGCAAGGTTTCTTCACACTTGCATGATCGGGTTCAGGCATTGGACTTGATCGAAGCCCGCGCTCCACAGGGCGACTTCACCGTCGACGCCACCGAACGCCGGCCACTGGTGCTGTTGGCCGCCGGGGTCGGGGTGACTCCATTGCTGTCGATGCTGCGCGAAGTGGTGTATCAGGGCAAACGCATCAGCCGCATGCGCCCGACCTGGGTGGTGCAAAGCAGTCGCACCGTTGAGGATCTGGCCTTTCGCGAAGAAATCGATGCCTTGGCGGCGAGTGCCAGCGACAAGGTCAAAGTGCTGCGCGTGGTCAGCCAACCGCCGCTGGCGGCAACAGCGCAGGGTTACGATCACGCCGGGCGCATCGACATCGCCTTGCTGAAAAGCCTGCTGCCGCTGGATGACTACGATTTCTACCTGTGCGGCCCGGGCAGTTTTACCCAGGCGCTGTACGACGGCCTACGCAAAATGCGCATTGCCGACGATCGCATCCACGCCGAAACCTTCGGCCCGTCGACGCTGATCCGCGATGTCGAAATCAGCACCCCGGCGCCGCCGCAAGTGCCGGTCGCGCAAGAACCGGTCAAGGTGTTGTTCGCCACGTCCGGTAAGGAAGCACGCTGGGAACCGGGCAGCGGCACCTTGCTGGAACTGGCCGAGGCGCGTGGCTTGAACCCCGAGTTCAGCTGTCGCGGCGGTTCGTGCGGCACCTGCAAAACCCGCCTTACCAGCGGCCAGGTGCATTACCTTACCCCGCCGGCCATGCGTCTGGCGGACGACGAAGTGCTGATCTGCTGCGCCGCCCCGGCGCAGGGCAGCGACACCCTGGTGGTGGATGTTTGAATTTGAGGAGGTGTGCCATGAAGCCGCTTGCCGAAACCAACGTCGTTTGGCCGCAAGAGAAAACCGGACTGTCCGCCAGTGAATGCGAGCGCAGCTTTTTGCTGCCGCAATTGATGGGCTCGCTCGCCGGTGAAACCTGCGCATTGACTGGCTCATCCAATCAGCGCGAGCCTCTGCCTTCGAGCCCGAACGGCTGGTTTATCCGTGGGCTCAAGGCGTTGTTTGCTTAGGCTTTGCCCACCGCCGCCACGCTGGTCGCCGGCCCATGCTGGCGGCTGGTGACCAAGCCAATGAACGAGATCAGCAATGCCAGGCCAATGGTCGAGGTAACTTCCAGGCGATGCTCGGGCGTGATCATCATCACCGCCAAAGCGGCGCAGATAAAGGCGATGACCAGCCAGGTCAGCCAGGGAAACAGCCACATGCGCAAAGTCATTTCGACCTTTTCCCGTTCCAGTCGGCGGCGCATGCGCAACTGCGAAATGGCGATCACCAGATACACCAGCAAGGCAATCGCACCGGAGCTGGCGAGCAGGAACTGAAACAAACCGGCCGGCATGAAGTAGCTGAGCAAGGTCACGCCCGCGCCAATCACCGTGCTGGCGATCACCGCAGCCCGTGGCACGCCGGCCGCCGAGGTCACTTTCAAGGCCGGCGGCGCATCGCCGCGTCGGCCCAGCGAATAGAGCATGCGCGAGGAAATGTAGATCGAAGAGTTCATGCAACTGGCCACCGCGATCAACACGACCACGTCGACGAGGAATTTGGCGTTGGGGATGTTCATCAATTCCAGTGCGCGCTGGTAGGAACCGACCGAGGCGAGTTGCGGGTCATTCCACGGCACCACGGAAATCACCACGAAGATCGACAGTAGATAGAAAATGCCGATGCGCCAGATCACCGAGCGCGTGGCCTTGGCGATGTTCTGCGCCGGATTGTTTGATTCCGCTGCGGCAATGGTCACCGCTTCGGTGCCGATGAAACTGAACATGATGGTGATGAACGCGCCGACCACCGCCGACATGCCGTTCGGCGCAAAGCCGCCGTGCTCGGCCATCAGCGTGCTCAAGCCACTGGCCTCACGCTCAGGGATCCAGCCCATCAGCACCGCAAAGCCCAAGCCGATGAAACCGATGATCGCAATGACTTTGGCCATGGCGAACCAGAATTCGAACTCGCCGTATTTCGACACGCTGAACAGGTTGGTGATCACCAGGAGCACAATCGACAGCAAGGCAAACAGCCAGGCATCAACCTGAGGAAACCACTGATTGAGGACGTGCCCGGCGGCCAGCGCTTCGATGGGAATCACCAGCACCCAGAACCACCAGTAGAGCCAGCCGATAGTGAACCCGGCCCAGCGGCCGATGGCTTGATCGGCGTAAGTGGAAAACGAGCCAGTGTCGGGATGCGCAACGGCCATTTCGCCGAGCATGCGCATCACCAGTACGACCAGCAGACCGGAGAACAGATAAGCGAGCAGCACCGCAGGTCCTGCGGCGGCGATGGCGTGGCCTGAGCCAACGAAAAGTCCTGCGCCGATGATGCCGGCAATGGAGAGCATGGTGACGTGACGCGGTTTGAAACCTTGCGCCAACTGGCCGTTGGAATCCTTGGGGTTCAGGCTATTCATGGGTTCTTATTGTTCTCATGATCGACGTTTGGGCCACTGACTGAGCGTCAGGCGATCATCATTTCCTTGTGTCGACACCAGGCGAAAGCAGCGACGCAGAGGCTTTGCCGACGAAATGATGCTTCACCTTACGTGGCCCGACCGCCGTACAACTAGCCTGAGTGCGGCATGCCGATGTCTGATTTCGACATGCCACTCTCAGGCCACCATGAGGGCGGCGACGCCCGCTGCGACGGTTTACAACGTGTACGAAATCCCGACCTGCACGGTTCTTGGCGCGCCCGGATAGGCGTAAACGTTACCGAAGGCACCTTCTTCGTAGTCGCGATCAAAAATGTTTTTCACGTCGAGATTGAGCCGCACTTTGTCGTTGACTTTGTAGAAGCTCAGCAGGTCGACCACGGTGTAGCTGCCCATGGAAAACGCGGTGTTGGCGGTCTGCCCGGCGCGCTCGTCGACGTATTTCAGGCCCGTGCCGAGGCCGAGGCCTTTGAGCGTGCCGTCCTGGAATTCGTACATGTTGAGCAGGCTGAAGCTGTTTTTCGGGATGTTCAGCAGGCGCGTGCCGGAACGCAGCGTGTTGTCCTTGGTCACCTCGGCGTCGACGTAAGCATAACCGCCGACCACTCGCCACTCGGAGGTGAGATTGCCGGTGACATTGACGTCAAAACCACGGCTGCGCACTTCACCGGCGGCGACGCTGAAGGTTGAGTCCACCGGATCGGTGGTCAGCACGTTGCGTTTTTCGATCTGGTAGATCGCCGCGTCAACACTCAGCTGCTGATCGAGCGCTTCCCACTTCACGCCCATCTCGTAAGACTTGCCCTTCTCCGGCGCGAAGCCGCCGCCTTCGCGACTGGCGCCGGTGTTGGGCTTGAACGAGCGCGCGGTGTTGGCGTAAACCGCCAGGGTTTCGCTCAGATCGTAAGTCACGCCGATGCGCGGGGTGACGGCATTGTCGCTGGCCTGCCAGCTTTTGCCGCCCGGCACGTAGGTTTCGTAGTCATGCTCGAAGCGCTCGAAACGCGCGCCGGCCAGCACTTTCAGTTTGTCCGTCAGCGCGACCTGATCCTGCACGAACGCGGCGTAGGTCTTGAGGTTCTCTTTGTCGTGGGTCGGCGTGCGGGTCAGCGCCGGGCGTGGCTGGCCGTAAACCGGATTGAAGATGTCGATCGGGTAGCCACTGACCGCGCCGCTGGAGCGCTGGATGATCGACTTGTAGTCGTAATCTTCGTATTCGATGCCGGTGAGCAAGGTGTGCTGCAGACCGCCAGTGTTGAAATGCCCGGTGAGGTTGAGCTGGGTGTCCTTGTCGGTCCATTCCAGCTTGCGGTAGTTGAAGTTGCGCCCCAGCGTGCGGCCGTCGGCGGCAATGCCGTTGGCCTCGATCGCGTTGCCCTTGAGCGAACCGTCGAGCCACTGGAAACCACCGCCCAGAGTCCAGTCGTCATTGAGCATGTGCTCGAAGCGCAGTTGGGCCATGTTGTTGTCGTTGTGCAGTTTGCCGACGTCCTTCTCGCCAAAGAACGTGTCGCGCGAGGCGGTGCCGATCTGCGCCGGGTAGCGCGTCACGCCACGATCGAGTGGCGCGTTGTTGCGCATGAAATCGCCTTCGAAAATCAGCTTGGTCGCGTCGGTCGGCTGCCAGGTCAGCACCGGCGTAATGCCGTAGCGCTCGGTCTCGACATGATCGCGGAAGGTATCACCGCCCTCGCCCACCACATTCAAGCGATAGGCCAGGCGCCCTTCTTCATCCAGCGGCCCGGAAGCGTCGAGGGTGCCGCGCTTCATGCCTTGGTCATTCAACTGGCTGCCCAAGGTGACGGTGCGTTCGGGCAACGGCTGTTTCGATACCACGTTGAAGGTTCCCCCGGGATCGCCACGGCCATACAGCATGGTCGCCGGACCACGCAGCACTTCCAGACGCTCGATGGTGTTGGCGTCAGGCATGTTCGGGTAGCCGCGGTTGATCGGGGAACCGTTGCGGTAGAACTCACCGGTGGTGAAACCGCGCACGGTGAAGGTGGTCAGGCCCTGCCCCCCGAAGTTGTTCGCCCGACCGACGCCGCCGGCATAATCCAGGGCATCCTGCAAACGCGTGGCGCCGAGGTCTTCGACAGCATCCCTGCTCACCACGCTGATCGATTGCGGGGTTTCATGAATCGAAGTGTCGGTGCGCGTGGCGCTGGCCGAACGCGTGGCACGGTAGCCCTGCACCGGGCCGTCTGCCCGTTCGTAATCTGCTGTGCCAACCACGTCGGTGGCGTCCAGCTCAAGCGTTGAAGAAGTCGGTTCGGCTGACTCAGCCCACGAGGAAGAAGACAACGCCTGCAGCACACAGATGGAAAGCAGAGTTCGACGCATGAGGTGTAAACCTTTACGAATAGGCCAGAACGAAGGGCAAAACCGCCAATGAAAACGCGGCGCATGGTATACCGGCGCATTAGTAATTGAAACTTATTCTTATTTGTCATGTTGGTCAGGATTGCTGTTCAGCGTTGGGGACTGAACGGAACGTGCGTGACTGAGGGGACGTCGAAGGTAGGTACGCTGGTAGAACCGGCGCGTAAGGGAATTATCGTGTACCCCACCACCCCCGATGGCCGCTATTTCGTAGTCAAGCCGCAGCTCTGGCGTTGCAGCAATCCATCGCTGCCACCCGCCGAACGCGAGTCGCTGGTCGCAGATCTCATGGCGGCCCGGCGTGCGGTGAAACAGGCGAAACGTGCGGACGATGCACAGGCGTTGAAGTCAGCGAGAGCTCGAGTGGACGAGGTCAAAGTCGCGCTGGGTGAACGCGGGCCGGTGTGGTGGGACGACGACAGCCCGGATTACAACCGACGCAAGGTGAGCAATACCCCGTATGCGCAGTGGTATGCCCAACTGCCCGAAGACAGCGCGCCTGCCTGAGTTTGAATGGACTGCTGGTCCCCAATTCCAAAATCAACACAGGTCCCCTTTGGGAGCGGGCTTGCTCGCGAATACATTGGGTCAGGCGATGAAAGTGTTGAATGGGCCGCTGCCTTCGCGAGCAAGCCCGCTCCCAAATGGGGTTTTGTGTGTTGCCGGGGTTTTGCACCCGCCGCGAAAACCTGTGGGAGCGGGCTTGCTCGCGAAGAGGCCGGTGGCTCCGCCTTCAAGTTTAAGTACCCACCCCCCGGCACGCTCAGACTCGCAACAACTGCCGGGTCATGGCCATGGAGGTTTCCAGCGACTGACCGGTGCGCTGCAATTTGTTCAGCAAACTGGCGCCGAGCCAGAGCTGATACAGCGTCTCCGCCAACTTGCGCGCATCGCCCTGGGGCAGGCTTTTGTCGATCTGCCCCTGTTCGATGCATTCGGTGATGCGCGCGACGATGCGTTCGGCGCCGTCGCGCAGGGTCAGGCGCATCGATTCGGACAGATCGGCGACTTCAGCGCTGAGTTTCACCACCAGGCATTCGTCGCCGTGGCCTTCCAGGGTGCAGCGGTTCTGCCAGCCCTGCCAGTAATCCATCAGCCGCTCGAAGGCGCTCAGCCCGGGCAGCGTCAGGCGCCGCTCCATGTCGGCGAGGTAGTCGACGAAGTAGTCCTCGAGCAGCGCCTGGCCGTACAACTCCTTGGATTTGAAGTAATGATAGAACGAGCCCTTGGGCACGCCGGCGGTCTGCAGGATCTCGTTGAGGCCGACGCTGGTGAAGCCCTTCTCGGCCATCATCCGGTGGCCGGTGTCGAGCAAGTGTTGGCGGGTGTCGTCAAAGGTCGGCTTCATGGTGCGCAAAATTCCAGACAATAGACCAGTCGTATAGTTTTCAGGACCGGGAGTTTGCCATAACCGACGAGCAAAAACATTTTCTGAAAAACCACTAGACGACTGGTCTAATTGGAAACTATGCTGCGCCCCGACACACAAATTCATGCGGTGCCGACGCTGAGCGAATTCCTCGCCTTGTGCCGATGCCTGACCAACCCAAGGGTGCTCTATGAAAATCTTGATGGTTCTGACTTCCCACGATCAACTCGGCAATACCGGCAAGAAAACCGGTTTCTGGCTGGAAGAGTTCGCCGCGCCCTACTACGCGTTCAAAGACGCCGGCGCCGATGTCACGCTGGTATCGCCTGCCGGAGGCCAGCCACCGCTTGATCCGAAAAGCGATGAGCCCGGCGCGCAAACTGCCGAAACCGATCGCTTCCGCGCTGATCCGGCGGCTCAAAAAGCATTGGCCAGCACGGGTCGTTTGGCAGATGTGAAGGCTGAAGATTTCGACGCAGTGTTCTACCCAGGTGGCCACGGCCCGCTGTGGGATCTGGCCGAAGACAAGGCCTCGATCGCACTGATCGAAGCCTTCGACCGCGCCAACAAGCCGCACGGTTTTGTCTGCCACGCACCGGGCGTGTTGCGCCATGTGGTGCGCGCTGACGGCCAGCCAATCGTCAAGGGCCGTGACGTCACCGGTTTTACCAACGCCGAAGAAGCCGCGGTCGGCCTGACTGACGTGGTGCCGTTCCTCATCGAAGACGAATTCCAGCGTCTGGGCGGGCGCTATTCGAAAGTCGCCGACTGGCAGGTGCATGTAGTGGCAGATGGGCAACTGGTCACTGGCCAGAACCCGGCCAGTTCCGCCGCCGTTGCCGACAAATTGTTGAAGATGCTCGGCTGAACCCGTCGCTCCACCCCGATCAACGCCGCGTGCGTACAGCTCGGCGTTGTTTTTTTGCCCAGTCACTAGTCGACTGGTCTAATCAGATTCAAGGCTTACTTCATGAACAACGCTTTCTTCACGCCTGCCAAATTGGGCACACACACCCTGAAAAACCGTATCGTCCTGCCACCTCTCACCCGCCAGCGCAGCACGCAACCGGGCAATGTCGCCAACGAATTGATGGCCGAGTATTACCAGCAGCGCGCCGGTGCCGGTTTGCTGGTCACCGAAGGCACGCAGATCGAACCGCGCGGCCAGGGTTACGCGTGGACGCCGGGCATTCACACGTCTGAGCAGATCGCCGGTTGGCGCAAAGTCACCGAGGCGGTGCACGCCGTGGATGGTGTGATCTTCGCCCAGCTCTGGCATGTCGGCCGGGTTTCGCACACCGCATTGCAGCCCAATGGTGACGCGCCGGTATCAGCCTCTGCGGTCGCCACGGATCGCGTCAGTGTGTTCATCGAAACCGCGCCCGGTGTTGGTGAACTGGTACCGCCGTCGGCTCCGCGCGCGCTGAGCACGGAGCAAGTGCAGGAGTTGATTCAGCTGTATATCCAGGCCGCGCGCAACGCAATGGAGGCGGGTTTCGACGGCATCGAACTGCATTGCGCCAACGGTTATCTGGTCAACCAGTTCATCTCCGCACATAGCAATTTGCGCACCGACCAGTACGGTGGCTCGCTGGACAATCGCTTGCGCTTCTTGCGCGAAGTGGTGGCCGGTGTTGCCGAATGCATCGGCAAGGACAAGGTCGGTGTGCGTTTTGCGCCGCTGTTCACTACAACCGATGAAGCGCGGACGTATCTGGGTCTGGTCGAGGAAGATCCGCACAGCACTTACATTGCCGCGATCAAGATTCTCCAAGACGTGGGCATCGCCTATCTGTCCATCGCCGAAGCCGACTGGGACAATGCCCCAGCGATGCCGCATGCCTTTCGCCAGGCCGTGCGCGAGACCTTCAGCGGCGCGATCATTTATGCCGGGCGCTACAACGCCAAAACCGGGGCGCAATTGCTTGAGTCGGGGCTGGCGGATCTGGTCGCGTTTGGCCGGCCATTCATGGCCAACCCGGATCTGCCGGCGCGGATTGCCAATGACTGGCCGTTGAATCAGTTGAACCCGGCGACGGTGTATGGCGGCGGTGCCGAGGGTTATATCGATTACCCGACGTACCCAGCCTGACAAACCAACACACCCTCCCTGAGGGAACTGGTCGCGAAAGCGTTGGATCAGCCAACAAATGTGCAGGCTGAGCCAACGCCTTCGGGAACAAGCCCCCTCCCACACGGGTTATGTGCTGGGCCAGCGATCACGTGGTGTGCCCGTAATCCCTGTGGGAGCGGGCTTGGTCGCGAAAGCGTTGGATCAGCCAACAAATGTGCAGGCTGAGCCAACGCCTTCGGGAGCAAGCCCCCTCCCACACGGGTTATGCGCTGGGCCAGCGATCACGTGGTGTGCCCGTAATCCCTGTGGGAGCGGGCTTGCTCGCGAATGCGTCGGGTCAGTCAATGCAGGTGCAAGCTGACCCAACGCCGTCGCGAGCAAGCCCCTCCCGGATGTGAACTCCATTACTGCCCCAAACC
>Ga0308159_1005236_pt1 | contig 11171 bp, 10 predicted proteins | sample PhyCR1_FD_201040 | JGI IMG/M metagenome (GOLD analysis project Ga0308159, IMG submission 201040) | Phyllosphere microbial communities from UC Gill Tract Community Farm, Albany, California, United States - DLSLC.R1 | ecosystem: Host-associated > Plants > Phyllosphere > Unclassified | place: USA...
CGAGGCCCTGGCGCCGCCGCATTTCGTAGCGCGCCATCATGGCGATGCGGCTCTCGTCCCGAGATGTCGCGACGAAAACGGCCTGGACGACGTAGCCGTTGCGCCGAAGGTCACTGGCCAAGGCCGGCACGGATTCGATCTCCGTCGTCTCCATTTCGGCGATCAGGTTGAACCGTTGCTTCTGTGCGTCTTTCGTGAGTCGGTTGAACCAGGTCGCGCAGGCACCCGCGACCTGCGCAGAGGCCTCGGGCGCCATGTCACCGCCACGCGCCCACAGCGGGTGGTAGGCGCGTAGGCGGTTCATCGAGACATGCGCGGCCGACGACACGGTCTCGAGCAACTGCTGGCGTAGCTGCACCGTGGCGAAGGTAAGACCCGCACCGGGTTGCCCGGTGATGATCATCGCGACAGGCTGGTTGGCCGGCTGCGCGTTCGCGGCCAGGTCCGTGACGACGCAGCGGTCGTAGAGCCGACGCAGTTCACGCTCGGACGGCGGGCGTTGGTCTGGCGGGCGGCTCGATGCAGCGGCGCGCACCATCAGGCGGTCTCCCCATCACCCGGATCACTGCTCGCCCGGGCCCGGTTCGGGTCCTGAGGCGACGCGTAACGCTCGACAATCGCGTCGATCGCCTGGGCATCTTGTGGGTCGAGCGTCGACAGGGCTTGCCGCGCTTCGTCGCGCTCGCGTGTGAGCTGCTCCACCCGCGCGATATCCGGCGGGTCCAGATCCAACAGGCGCGCGATCTCGACGGTGTGGGTGGCCACGAATTGGTTCAGGAGTGCCAACGCCAGCTCGGCATTCAGCACCGATTTGAGCGGCGCCCACTGGCTCTCGTCGTAGGCGAAAAAGGCGCGGGTCTCGGCTGCAGGCGGCGGTGAGGGCTTGTCAAAGCCGATCGCAAATTCGCCAGATAGCACCGCCTTGGTGACCATCATGCGGATGACATCGCAGAGCTCCAGGCCGCGATCGTTGGCCATCGCCATCGCCTGTTCGGCGATGTCGCGCTCGAGGCGGATGCGGATGTGGAAGCTGTCCATGCGAGCGCGATTTATAGCAGCACGCTATCGCGCCCCCCGCGCAAATCGGGGACTCGCCGTCGACCGTCACCGCAGCTCGTCGGCGGCCGGTTTCAGCGCAGCGTCAGGAGCGCAGCCAGTGCCGTCAGATGCGCCGGATAGAAGGCGTAGAAGACCCAGCGCATGCGCGGCACGGGGAGGTCGACGCGCGTGGCGGCCCAGATGAGCGGGAGCGCGACGATTGCCGCGAAGTTGCCGTTGATCACGGCCAGGGATGCGGTGGCGAGGACCCAGAGGGACAGCCGCAGTGGGGTACGCTCCCGGAGGACGGCCCATGCGCCCAGACAGCAGAGGAGGGCGGGCCACCAGAATTCCACCAAGGCACCGCCGACCAGGAAGACTGTGCACGCCAGGAGTCGGCGGGCTGTGCCGCCTCGCTCCCACAGAAAGACGATCAGCGTGGCGACCAGGAGGGTGACGAGGATGTTGAGTGGCCACCACCCGACGAGGTAGACGAAGGGGGGCGTGGACAGGGCGCCGAAGATCGCGAGTCGCTTGATCACGCGCACATGCAAGCCGTTGGCCAGGGCGCCGGGACGGCAGAGGTTGTGCATGAGCACGAACCCGAAGATTGGCATCACCATCCGACCCAAGGCGTAGAGCGAAGCGCTGGACTCATGCAACAGGTACTTGTTCACATGGTCCCCGACCATGAGCATGAGCGCGACCCACTTGAGGGCCTCGAGCGAGCCATCCGTGATCGCCCATGAGCCCAATGCCGTCGCTGGTGGGAAGACCAAGCGGCCGGATCGCGGCGCAGTTGAGGAGCGCGCCCGCGCCATGCTCAGTACGCCGGCGGAAGCTCGGCACCCTCGTCCCAGAGACGACGCCACTCGCGGCCGTATTGGGCGCCGAGTGCCGGCGAGTTGTTCACCACGAGCACGTTCTCGGCGTTCCGGCCGGCAGCAGACGACGTGTAGTTGAAGCTGCCGGTCTGGACCGTGGCGTCGTCGGCGACGATGAACTTGTTGTGCTGCAAGGCGTAGCGTGCGTTGGTCCGGACCGGGACGCCTTCGTTCGCGAGGAACCTGGCGGCCGAGTAGCCCTTGGTCGCCTCCCCGGCGTCGATGACGACGAATACCTTGACGCCTCGCCGCTTTGCGTCACGCAGCGCGGTGGCCACCGGCTTGCTCGTGAACGAGTAGGCGGCCACGTACAGGGTGGCTCTTGCGTTGCGGATGGTGTCGAGCACGAGTGGCAGGGCGTCGCCCGGCGTGAAGGCCGCGGTAATGGCCGACGCGGCGATGCCCGTTCGTGCAGTCGGGGCGCTCTCGGCGCGGGCGCATTGGAACGATGGTTGGGCGGCCGCTGGCGTGGTGAACAGCGAAAGCACCGACAACGCCAGGCATGCCAACGCGGTCTGGCGGCCCGCGAGGAAGCCTTGGCGAAGGCGTGTGGCGTTGGTTTCAAAAGCGCTCATGCATTGGCTCCTCGCGTCCCCGTCCGCTGCGTTGGCGGGACTGCTGTCGGGGTGGTTGCTGCCGGTCCACCGTCGAGGTGACCGGAAGGTGGATGTCGCGGCCTTGCGCCAGGGCTTCCGCCAGACGATCCCGGATCGCCTGCACCAGCCGCAGCTGCGACGGACCATCGGCCGTGACCCGCTGGGCGTACTGCTGCGCAAGTCGGGCACCTGCCGTTGCCGCGGCGAGATTCGGCTGTTTTTCGAGCGACGCGGGCGGAATGTCCTGTCCGGAGCGGAACAAATCGGACGTCTGCTGCAGCGAGCGCACGTGGTCGATCGTCTCGATGCTCCATCGCGCACGCTGGGCGACGATCTTCTTCTCGCCGACCAGCTCGCCTGCCTCGTTGCGGTCCGGCACCCGAACGTCGACGGCCGTGGTCCCCTGGTGGCTGAGGACGATCGTGGCCCCGATGCGTGGCTGGGACGTCGACTCCGCGAGCGCGCGCTCCAGGTCGGTTCCCCACACCGTGCGGTCGCCGACCTCGGTGCGCACCATGACGTAGAAGGACATCCGCTGGTCCGGGTCGAACCGGTAGGGCGCCGCGGCAGCGGCGACCATGACCCCGACGATGGGCGTCCGGGCACCGTTGCGAGCAGCCCGGGGCGTGCCATCTGGTTCACGGCGCGTCGCACCGTCCTCACCAGCTGCAGAGCGCCCGTTCGGATCTGCCGCGCTCTGCGAGGTTGGGTCGCGACCGGACGTCCCGGGCTCGCCCCGCGATCGGGTGTCGCCCTCGCGCCGTTGCGCCTGTGATCGCGCAACTTGCTGCCTTTCCGCCTCGTTGGGCTCGTAACCTTTGACGTCGATGCCCTGGATAGCTGCCTCGCGCCAGATGCCCTGGCGGAACGCATCGGTGCCTCGCACCTCGATCGTTCGCCAGCCGCGCTGCTGCGCGATGGCCACGACGCTGTGCATGACTTCGCGGTTCTCCGTCCGCACCCGGATCCGGCTGCCGTCGTCGATGAAGGCGAGGGTGCGGTCGGGGAACAGGTAGCTGTCGTGGATCCGCAAGTAGCGACGCATCACTGCGTCAGGCACCGGTGGATGCTGGCGCCCGCGCGCGGCGGCTTGGCCCTCCACGGCGCCGGCGAAGTCACCGGATCTGGATCCGGACGAAGCAGTAGTGCTAGTGGAATCGTTGGCGAAGGCCATGGCGGCTCGGCTCCTGCTTGTGGGGGGAACTCGGCGATGACGTCAGTCGAGCAGGCGAGCCACGAAGTCATCGGCGCGCTGCTTGATCTCGTCATCGCTCAAAGGCTCGGTGGGAATCTCGACATCGTCGAAGTCGAAAGAGAAGTCGTTGAGCTTCAGCTCGGCGTTGAGGACGGCGGCGGACATGGCGGATACCTCCTTGGTGATGGTCGATCCGCCGCCTTGCCCAGATCGGTGGGCGGCCGCGTTGGCGGTCGCGGCGCTCGATGCGCTTACAGAGCGGGGCGTGGGTCGCGCAGCTGACGATGTAGCCGCTGGCGCGGCGGTTCGATCGGCTTTCTGGACATTGAGTTTGGGCACGGCGGGCGGCGGCAGCTCTCGCTTGGCGAAAGACTTGTCCTCGAAGTAGCGGATGCGGTGGGCCAAGACGGGGCGCAGGCCCTCGTAGAAAAGGATCATCCGGGTGGGGCCCAACTCCTTGACCTCCTGCGGCAGAAGCAGGCGGCGGGGCTGATCGCTGAGGCTGATGGAGCCACCCTTGCCGGCACCGCCGAACATGGGCCGGCTGATGCTCTTCTGGCGCACGGTGTACGTGCCGAGTTCGCGCGAGATCGCCTCGGCGTCGTCGTACTCCTTTGGCGGGAAGACGATGCGGGCCGCCAGCATCTTGCGAACCGACTTGGCCCCCTCACCGCCGTACTTCTCGATCAGCTGCGAGTTGGACTGCACGATCACCACCGTGCGGACGTTGTAGCCGGGCAGGAAGGCCGTGGATTCCGCGATGACTGGGATGCGCCCGAGGGCAGGGAACTCATCGAGCATCAGCAGGAGCTGATGCTTGAGCGCGGGATTCGTTTCCGGGAGTTCTCGCGTCTGCAGGCCGATCGCCTGCTGGAAGAAGAGGTTCAATAGCGGCTGCAGCCGTGCGATGTTGTCCGGGTTGATCTGGACGTAGATGGAGATCGGGCGCTTCCTCAGGTCGCGCAAGTCGAAGTCGTTGGCCGAGGTCGCGGCGTCGATCATCGGGTTGAGCCACAGGTCCAGTCGGCTCGTGAAGGTCTTGCGGATGCTGGAAGCCGTCGTGGGCGCCAGGTCGATCACGTCGTACAGGCTCTGCACCGCTTCCTGCGACAGCGGATAGCCCGCCCGCTCGCAAGCGTCGATGACCCGCTTCCAGTGCTTCTGAAAACCCTCGGCGTCGCTGGCCATGCCCTGGCGCAGCACTTCGCCCAGCGTGCGCGTGGCGTCGGGTACCTCGAACAGGTACAGCGCGATGCCCAGGAACAGCGATCGGGCGGACGAGGTCCAGAACGGGTCGCCGGCCAGCGGGTCCGGGAACAGCATCGTGGCGATGCGCTGCAGGTCGTCGATGCAGCGGTAGGGCTCCTCGGACACGTAGCCCAGCGGATTCCAGCGGGCCGAGCATTCCTTCTCGGACAGCGGGTCGAAGAGGTGGACATCCTGGCCGTGCGACGCGCGGAAGCCCGCCGTGCGCATGAAGTTCTCGCCCTTGATGTCGCTGACGATGGTCGAGCCCGGCCAGTTCAACAGATTCGGAACGACCACCCCGACGCCTTTGCCGCTGCGCGGCGGTGCCTCGAGCTCGACGCCCTGCTGGCCGGGCAGGACCAGATACCGATTGCCAAGGCGGCCGAGGATGATCCCGTGGTCCTTGAGCAGGCCGGCCTTCTCGATCTCGCGGCGCGAGGCGAACCGGGCCTCGCCATGGAGTGGTCGCCTGCGCGGAAGCATGGCCACGCCGACCAGGCCCAGGCAGACGCCTTGCGCGCCGGCGAGGCATGTGAGCAGCGCCTGGCGGACATCCGGGCGGTCACCATAGGCCTGCCAGTACTGGTGGATGGTCAGCAACGTGGCGTCATGGAGCGGCAGCTTCATGTGCATGAGGAAGGCGTAGCCCGCCACATACACGCCCATCACCGCGGCAGCGATCAACGCAACGGCGATCTTGAAGGGACTAGGAAAGCCCTCGGTGCTTGGAGCGAGGGTCATACCAGATCTCTCGGACGATGCGCGGGGTGCCCGGGCTGTTGCGGTCGCGCGCGCACTGGACGACGACATCGACGCTCATCTGCGCGAGCTCGACGCCTTCACGGGTGCTCATCCCTTGGCCGGCCTGGCTGCGCTTCATGAGCTGCGCCAACGCCACGAAGGCCATCTCGGCACTGTCGGCGTGCACGCTCGTGATCGAACCGGGGTGGCCGGTGTTGACGGACACGAGGTAGTCGTAGACCTCGTCCCCGGTGCGCAGCTCGGACACGAAGACGCGGTCTGGACGCTGCCGTTTGGCGCTGGCCAGCAGCTGGCCGGGCGTCACCTCGGCCTGGCCCTGCGCGCCTTGCGAGTAGAAGAGACGGACGTGGTTTGGCTGGTTGCGCAGCGACAGTTCCTTCACGTCTTCGATCGTGATGAGGCGGTCCTCTGCCGGAACCTCCAGGATCAGTGCCTTGCTGACGGTGGTCTTGCCGGAACCTGTGGCGCCCGAGAAAAGGATGTTCTTGCGCAGGTGTACGGCGCGGCGCAGAAAGGCGGCGAACTGCCGGCGCGCGAGCATTCCGGTCAGCTCCCGGTCTTCAGGGCTGAGGTGCTCGACCTGCACCTGGTGCGACGGTACGGCGGGCACGCTGCGCGTCGAGCCGAAGATGCCCATGCCGTCCAGCTCCTCCAGCGTCCAGAGGGCGTTGGACGGGCGACGGATGGTGATGGAGACGGTGCGCTCCTGCGTGGCGGGCGGCAGGACGATCTGAATCCGCTCGCCGCCCGGCAGCGTGGCCGAGAGGAGCGGCTCGTTGGCGGAGATGCGCTGGCGCGTGAAGTTGGCGACCAGCTTGGCGATCGCGAGGCACCAGTCGTAGCTGGCAAACCGCAGTTCCTCGCGCGACCACCCGGATTGCCGCTCGACGAAGGCGGTGCCGGGCTCGTTGATGCAGATCTCCGTCACCTCGGGGTCTTCGAGCAGGCGGGCGAGTGGGCCCAGGAAGAGCGACAGCGAGGAGGGCGACTCCTGCGCGGTCATCGCCGTCATGGCGCCGGCCGACGCGGTCGTGCCGTCGGCACCGGCGCGGTCAAGGGGACTCGGGGTCGGTTCGAAGCGCATAGACACTCCTGAAATCGACGTCGCGCGCCACAAAGATCTGGATGCGCTCGCCCTGGTTCTTGATCACGGTCGGCGGGATGGCGATCGTGTTGCGCAGCACCTCGGTCATGACCTCCCGGCTGCCTTGCGCGCCGAAGCTCACCCCGCCGCCGCTGCCCACGCTCGTGCCGCTCTGCTGGTTGGCGGCGATGGCCTGCATGGCCCCATCCACCACCGAGATGAGCAGCGCCGCACCGAAGCGGTCCCAGAAGTGGTTGTCGACGTAGCCGGGCAGGCCATTGCGGCCGAGTTCGTCGGTGCCGGGGGAGGCGAGTTGCACGACCACTCCGGTCGGTGTGCGGGCTTCGTTCCAGGCGACGAAGACGCGTCCTTGTCCCTGGCGCGGCGAGCCCTTCTGCTCGCCGACGTACTTCGTGCCCCGTTCCAGGAGCACGACCTTGCCGTCAGCGCCGTAGATGTCGCTCGCACCGATGCAGGTGGTCATGCCCTCGTAGGTCGAGTCGATGGCGGTCTCCAATGTGCAGTCGATGAAGGCGCCTTTGGGCAGGAGCATGCGGCGCGTAGGCAGCTTCTGGGCCATGACGGCCGGCGTCGGCGTGGGCTTGAGGTTGGCCGCCAAGGTGCTGGCGCTCTGCGCACCAGTGGGCGCCGTGCCCTGCATGGCGTCGATCAACTGGGCGACATTGGGAATGCCGGGTTGGCCGGGCGCGCCGCCGCCTGCCATGGCGTCCGGGGTGCCGTAGGGCATGCCCCCACCGGTCAGTGACTGGCCCTTGCGAAGGACTGGCGTGCCAAGCTGCCGCTCCAGGGCGAGCTGCTCCGGCGTCTTCTGCGGCGGTGCACCGGGCGTCGCGGCTGCTGGGGGCGGGGGAGGCGGTGTTGAACCTGCTGCTGTGGTGGGTGGCTCGGGCGGCTTTGGCGGATCGATCCGACCCAGGGGCGGGACCTTCATCTCGCCGCCAGCCCGTGCGGCAGCCGCCTTGCGTGCTGCTTCTTCTGCGTCCCGTGTCTTGCCGTACTGGGTGTTGTAGTACCAGAACAGGAAGCCGGCGCCAAGAAGCACCATCGTCGCCAGCGCCAGGCCGCCGCTCACACGGGACTGGATGGACCGCTCGCGGTTGACCGAGGGAATGGCGCGTTCGCCCTGTACGGTGGTGGACGACGCAGCGCTTGCCTGGTCGCGGGCCCCGGGATCGGCACGCCGCTGTTGGCGGTCGGGGAGAATTTCGCCGGTGTCGAGGTCCACCCGGCCGTCACTTTGGTCGTGGGGGCGGATGTCGTTGTCGTCCGGCTCTGGGCGATCCCGGTTGAACCCCGTCATGGTGCTTCTCCCGCCGTCGTGCGCTGCACACCCGGCGCGTTCGTGTTGTTGGACGTCCGTGCGCCGCCGCCTGCGAAAGACTGATTGACGACGCAGCCGACCAACTGCCCGCGGCGCAACACGAGACGCCGCGCGACGCGGTGGATCACGACTTCATCCGCCTCGACGTTGAAATTGAGCAGCGACTCCGAGCCATCGTCGTTCTGGACGAACATGGCCGGGAACTCGGAGCGCGCCTGGAAGCGCAGTCGTGTCTGCACGCCGTCGTCGTAGGCGCTCATGGGTTTGAGCGAGTCGCTTCCGCAGAACCAGTAGTTCGAGTTCCGAGGTCGATCGGAGGCCTGGCTCATCCGCGCCTCGGCGCGGCGACGCTCTGCCTCAGCCGCCAGGGTGCGGGCTTCCTCTTCCGGGTAGGCGAATCGGATCGAATAGACCATGCGCCTAGCCGCGGCACCCTTGGGCGCCGTTGCGGACACCGTGTAGTCGAAGTGGTAGGCCCGCCGGTTCGTGAGGACGGTGAGGTTGGTCGAGGCGCGGGCTTCCTTCGGCTTGATGAAGAAGTGGTTGCGCTCGGCGCCCACATCGAATGCCGCGTTGTCGCCAGAGCCGAGGTTGACGAACTCCTCGCCCTCGGCGAATTGGAGGTGGATCTGGTAGCCGACGTACCCGTGCAGGGTAACAACGTCCTCCGGGTTGTAATTGACGACGCGCACGCGCGCGTCCACCTTGCCGGTCGGCGGGACTGTCGCAGCCACGGCACCCATTGCGCCGGCGCCGAGACACACCGTAATGGCAGCCACCGCAAGCCAGCGACGAGAAACAGCCGCTAGCTTCATCGGGCGCCCTGCTTGTTGGTGGGAGCGGGCGCCGTGCTGGTCGAGACCGTTTCCGGCTCGCGCCGGTATTCGATCACCCGGAACCCGAGCGGGTTGAGCGATCGCCACTTCTCGTCCTTGGACGGGGCGACGTAGGCGAACTCGATGGTGGACACCCAGTGGGTGGCTTGTTCATCGCCCGTGCCGCCGGCGCGTGCGTAACGGGTGAACCGGACTTGGGCCAGCTTGTCCTTGCCGCTCTCGAGCTTCAAGAAGGTGACCGACCGCACCTGGGTCCGAATGGCGGTGCCGTCCTTGAAGAGGTTCAGCGGCGACTGGGGATTGTTGGCTTCCCACAGGGCCGCCCAGTCCTGGTTGAGCTTCGGTGAGTTTTGCGACGCCACGAGCTCGTAGTCGGGCTCGGCGGTGCCGTAGAAGTAGCGCTCGCGGGAGATGACGTAGTTCTGGAGCAGGTTGCGGGTGACGATCTGCTCCACGTCTGTCGTGCCCTCGTACCGCGGGACGATGTCCACGATGCCGCTGCTGCTGTCGACGCGGATGACGACCGGGACGGGCTGCTTGAGCGGCGTGAGGCCGGCCACGGCGCCGACCGACAGGAGTGCGATGAGGCCGGATGCGCTCGCGACGCCCCAGGCGATCTTTGCGGACCGCTCCGAGCGCCTCGCCCGATCGAGCTCCCAGCTCTGCGCTTCGGCCAGGTAGTTCTCAAGTGCCGGATCGCGCTTCATTGGACATTCCGGAAAGGGATGTGGGGGTGTTGATGGGCGTCAGATCGCCCTCGCACTCCGGGGGCAGGGGCGGACGGGTGCCGCAGGCGCCGAGCATCGCGAGAAGCGAAATTGTGAGGAGTAACTTCATTCGGTCATTCACTTCACTGCCGATGCGTAGGGTTCGGCATCACCTGCTCGCGAGGGATGACGGTTCCGCCGCGACGACTGGGCGCAATTGCCCGCGCGGCGGTCGAGAGGCCGGTGCCCAGTCGATTGCCGGCCAAGCGGCGGAACGAGTCCCAGCGGCTACCGGGTTCACGGCGAGCACCGTCAATGACGCCGCGGCTGAATTCGTAGGTGGAGCGCTTGGCCCCGCCCATGCCCCAGCGGATTCCTCCCGAGATCACGCCATAGGTGCTCAGGGCGACGCCACTCGCGAGACCGGACGCAATCGGCATCACCTGCCGCATGACAAGAAACACCAGCGCAGAGGCAAGGCAGACCCGAACGCTCTCGGCGATCGTGATCCCAGAGCCTGCAGCAGCAGCGCTGGCTGCATACGCCTTGACGATGTTCAGGAGCAAGGACGCGGTGAGCGTCGTCAGAACGCTGATGAGCGCGTAGTTCGCCAGTTGGGCGGTCCACGCCTCAAAAAATCGTCGAGTTGCCTCGAAGAAGAGAAGAATGATGAAGACCGGCCCAAGGGCCAAGAGCACGGCAATGGCCACCTTGGAGAGCCCGAGCAGGAAGGCGGTGACGACGACTGACAGTCCGACGAGGATGTAGACGAGGAAGCCGGCAGCGTAGAAAGCGAAGTCGCTGTCAAGAATGCTTCCCTTCTTGAGAAGCTGTTCTGCGACGGATGCGCCGTCCAGCCACATCTGGTCGACGACACCGACCACAGTCGATGAACCGACGATGGTTTGCGCCAGCTGCTCGGGTGCCTTGTAGAACGTGTCGGTGATGATCTGGTTGTAGCTCCAGAGTCGAAGTCCAACGCCGAGGATCAAAGCAATCGTGAGAATGCGCTTTACGCCTTCCCATATCGGCTCTTGGATTTGCCCGGTCATGCTGAGGTAGCCCCAGAGCATCACGTAGATCGTGGCCAGCGTTACCGCCGCTGGCTCGATCGCGGAAGCCACCTGGGAGGTGTGCGAGCTGACGTAGTTGGCCAGCTGACCGTCAAGCCACGAGAAGAACTGCGTAAAGAAACCCATGGCAAGACCTAGCGTGCTGGGCCTTGTGGGATCTGTACCGGCTTCAATGTGCGGGTGCTGCCGATGCCGTCGATCTTTTTGTCGGTTTGGTCATGTGCCTGGGCTGGCTGCGACACGGGCGCAACGGGCGGGGCGGGAGATATCGGCGCGACCTGCTCTTCAACCCGCTGGCTCAGAACATAGACTACGCCACCACCTCCAGCGGCAGCGACAACCAACGCGGCAACGATCCACGAAATCTTCGTCATCAGATTGCCTTTCGTCAGTACTCGATCGACGG
>Ga0308159_1005237_pt1 | contig 11168 bp, 11 predicted proteins | sample PhyCR1_FD_201040 | JGI IMG/M metagenome (GOLD analysis project Ga0308159, IMG submission 201040) | Phyllosphere microbial communities from UC Gill Tract Community Farm, Albany, California, United States - DLSLC.R1 | ecosystem: Host-associated > Plants > Phyllosphere > Unclassified | place: USA...
GGGAAGGAATTCCCCCAGACCCCCATCTTTTTCCTGCGAGTATGGTGCCTTGGGCTGGGGCGTGCCGAGATGATGAGGGGGCGCGCGGGAGCTGTAGACTGCGTGCTCTCATGCCGGCCCCGCCTTAGCCGCTGAGTTCCGCCTGAGCTCAAAAAAGAAGATCGGGTCCGGGGAATTCCGTCCCCGGCCTTACTTGCCCGCTAATCCAGCGTCTTCAGCAACTCGCGCGAATACGGGGCGAAGCCGGCCCGCAGATAGGTCTGTTCCGCCCGGTCGTTGCCGGCGACGACGCCGATCAGCATCCGGTCCAGGCCCTCGGCGCGGGTCAGGCGCTCGGCCTCCGCCAGCAGGGCGCGGCCGATGCCGCCGCCGCGCACGGCCTCGCGCACATACAGCTCGCTGACATAGCCATGCGCGCGGCGGTCGGGGTGCACGAAGGGAGCTTGGCGGGCGAAGATGAGGAAGAGATGGCCGATGACGGCGCCATCCACCTCGGCCACCAGCTGGTGGCCGCCCGATTCGACAATGCGCCGTTCGGAATGGGCCAGGGAGGCCTCGGCGCCCGCACGGTCGGTGGCGCGGTCGCCGGTAATGGCGTCCTCGAAGCGGTTCAGGCCCTGGAACTGTTCCAGGAGCGCCTCACGATCCGTGGGCCGGGCCGCGCGGATCGTGAGGTTGTTCATCAGTTGAACAGGGTGGAGACGGAGCTCTCTTCCGAGATGCGGCGCATCGCCTCGGCCAGCAGCGGCGCGATGGTCAGCTGCCGGATGTTGGAGGAGACGCGGACCGCTTCCGTCGCCTGGATGCTGTCCGTCACCACCATCTGCTCGATCGGCGCGGCGCCGATGCGGGCGACGGCGCCGCCGGAGAACACGCCGTGCGTAACATACACGCTGGCGGACCGGGCACCGTTCTTCAGCAGCGCCTCGGCGGCGTTGCAGAGCGTGCCGCCGGAGTCGACGATATCGTCGACCAGGATGCAGTCACGGCCCTCGACCTCACCGATGACGTTCATCACCTCGGAAACGCCGGCACGGGGGCGGCGCTTGTCGATGATGGCGAGGTCGGTGTGCAGCCGTGCCGCGATGGCACGGGCGCGGACCACGCCGCCGACATCGGGGGAGACGACCATCAGGTCCCGGCCCTTGTAGTGCTCCAGGATATCCCGGGCGAACAGGGGGGCGGCGAACAGGTTGTCGACGGGAATGTCGAAGAAGCCCTGGATCTGGCCTGCATGCAGGTCCAGCGTCAGCACGCGGTCGGCGCCGGCCTCGGTGATGAGGTTGGCCACCAGCTTGGCGCTGATCGGCGTGCGGGGGCCGGACTTCCGGTCCTGCCGCGCATAGCCGAAATAGGGGATCACGGCGGTGATGCGGCGCGCGGAACCCCGGCGCAGCGCATCCAGCATGATCAACAATTCCATGAGGTTGTCATTCGTCGGGTAGCTGGTCGACTGAATGACGAACACGTCCTCGCCGCGGACATTTTCGTGGATTTCCACGAAGATCTCCATGTCGGCGAAGCGGCGCACAGAGGCCTGCGTCAGCGGCAGGTTCAGTGCTGCGGCGACCGCCTCGGCGAGGGGGCGGTTGCTGTTACAAGCGATGATCTTCATCCGGGGGCGCTTCTCCGGCCAGCGGGTTCGGCCGGCGGAAGCCGACCCGGCGAGGGACGGCGCGTGGTAGCAACGTGACGGTGGGATGTCCATGCGCTCAGGGGGTCCGCATGTGCGGTATGCGCTGCCTGGGGCAGAAAAACGGTCTTGCATTGTTATGTTATACCATAACATATCGGCCGCATGCCGCTCCTTTGCGAAGTCTTCGCCCCACAGTGCCACGCTGACGGCGCCTCCACCCGGCCCCGCGCCGTCGCTGGCCCATCGCCGGAGTCGCTGCTGGAAATCCTGCACCCGGCGGTGAATCTGGCCATCTGGTCGCGGGAGACCCCGCCGACGCTGCGGCGTGCCCTGGCCGCCATGACGGCGGCGCCGTTCCGCGCCATCGCCGAGGCGGCGCCGGGGGCGGTGGTGGACGCACTCTCCCCGCAACTGCCCGCCGCGACCCCGGCGGAGCTGCTGCTGGATATCCATGGTCTGGCCGTCGCCTTCGCCACCATCGCTGGCCAGCGCAGCCTGCGCGCGCGGCTAGAGGTGGTGACGGACGATTCCTGCCACCGCTTCCATGCCGACGCGGTCCGGCTGCGGCTGCTGTGTACCTATCGCGGCGCCGGCACGCAGTGGCTGGCGCTGCCGGGCGGTGCCGCCGCGGCGCGCGTCCTGGGCTCCAGGCCGCCGGTGCCGCCGGAAGCCCTCGGCACCGGCGCCGTCGCCATCCTCAAGGGTGAGGCGCATCCCGGCCAGGCCGGGCACGGCTGCATCCACCGCTCTCCCCCCATGCCGCCCGGCGCCCCGGCCCGGCTGCTGCTGTGCCTCGACGAGGCCGTAAGGACAACGCCGTGACCCCCATCGCCGATAACCGCCTGCCCGTGACGGTGCTCTCCGGCTTCCTCGGCGCCGGCAAGACGACGCTGCTGAACCACATCCTGGCCAACCGGGAGGGAAGGCGCGTCGCCGTCATCGTCAATGACATGTCGGAGGTGAATATCGACGCCGCCCTGGTCGGCCAGCAGGCCAGCCTCTCCCGCACCGAGGAAAAGCTGGTGGAGATGACCAATGGCTGCATCTGCTGCACCCTGCGGGAGGATCTGATGCAGGAGGTCGCCCGGCTGGCGCGCGAGGGCCGCTTCGACGCCCTGCTGATCGAGAGCACCGGCATCGCCGAGCCCATGCCCGTCGCCGCCACCTTCGACTTCCGGGACGAGGACGGCCGCTCGCTCTCCGACCTCGCGCGGCTGGATACGATGGTGACGGTGGTCGATGCCGGCGCCTTTCTGCGTGACTATGCTGCCACCGACAGCCTGCGCGACCGGGGCGAGACCGCCGGGGAGGCCGATGACCGCCTGCTGGTGGACCTGCTGACCGAGCAGGTGGAATTCGCCGACGTCATCGTCGTCAACAAGCTGGACCTGGTGGACGAGGACGAGCGCGGCCAGCTCATCGGCCTGCTGCGCAGCTTCAACCCGCAGGCCGAGATCGTCACCGCCCGGCACGGCCAGGTGCCGCTGGGGCAGGTGTTGGGCACCGGACGGTTCGACTTCGCCCGCGCCAGCCAGGCTGCCGGCTGGGCCCAGGCACTGTCCGGCCACCACCTGCCGGAATCCGAGGAGTTCGGCATCGCCAGCTTCGTCTGGCGCGCCCGCCGGCCGCTGCATCCCACCCGGTTCCACGCCTTCATCACCGGAGAGCTACCCGGCGTCGTCCGCGCCAAGGGCTTCTTCTGGCTGGCCAGCCGCATGGCATGGGCCGGAACCTGGCAACTGGCCGGCAGCATCAGCCGCAGCGAGGCCGCCGGCCACTGGTGGGCCGCCGCCCAGCCCGCCGACTGGCCTTCCGACCCTCAACGGCAGGCCGAGATCCGCCAGCAGTGGCAGGAACCGCATGGCGACCGGCGGCAGGAGATCGTCTTCATCGGCATCGGCCTGGATGAACCCGCCTTGCGGCGCGCGCTGGACGCGTGCCTGCTGACCCCCGCCGAGCTCCGGGCCGGGGAACGCGCCTGGGCACGGTTGCCGGACCCGTTCCCCACCTGGCGCCGCGCGGGGGAGTAGCGAAGCCGCGCCGCCGCCGGTATCTCCCGCGTCATGCAGGGCAAGGCGGCCGCACGGCCCGACATCGTCGTCTTCGATACCGAGACCACAGGGCTGACGGCGCAGGACCGCGTCGTCTCCCTCGGTGCCATACGGCTGGGGCCGGACCTGGCGCGGCTGGGCAGCCTGCACCTGGTGTTCAACCCGGGGCGGGAAAGCCATTGGGCGGCGGAGCGGGTGCACGGGCTTTCCGCCCACTACCTTTCCTTCCAGCCGCCTTTCGCGGCGCATCTGGCGGAGGTGCGGGCGTTCTTCGCCGGCGCCGCGCTGGCCGCGCACAACCTGGATTTCGACACCCGCATGCTGAACCGGGAGCTGGCCGTGCTCGGCGCCCCGTTGCTGGACCCGCGCCCCGGCGCCCGCTGCACCATGCGGGAATGGAGCGCGCGGGCGGGCGGTGGCCGCGCGGGGCTGGATATCGTCATCACCACGCTGGGCCTGGCGCGGCAGGGCACCATGCACGGCGCGTTCGAGGACGCGGTGCTGGCCGGCTGCGTGCTGCGCTGGCTGGATGGCGCACCGCATGGCCCCTGCGGCCCGCTGCTGCCGCCGGGCAATGAGCGCCCGGCACAGGATGCCGCGCTCTCCGCCGCCGTGGCCGGGGTCACCACCCTGGCCGGCAAGCGCATCGTCCTGACCGGCGAACTGCGCGGGCTGAGCCGGGAGGACGCGGCGGCTGCCCTGGAGCGCAATGGCGCGCGGCGGCAGATGGCGGTCAACCGGCTGACCGATTACGTGGTGATGGGCGCCGCCCCCGGCCCGGCCAAGCTGCGCGCCATCCGCCAGTTGCAGCAGGAGCACGGCCGCCCGCTGATCCTGCCGGAGGCCGAGTTCCTGCGGCTGGTCGGCGGCTAAGGCGGATTGATGTTCCGCCTTGGGCAGGAAGGCCGGGGAAGGAATTCCCCGGACCCCTTCTTCTTTTCTGCGAGTGTTTAGACGGGGCTGCTGGGCGTTAGGCTTTCTGAGGCCAAGCCGGAGGTGCATGACCGCCGGAGGCTGATGCTTCAGCCCGTGTGGCCCGTGATCCTTCTTCCGGCGTCGGTCCTGAAGCCGCAAGCCAATGAACAAAAGAAAGATGGGGTTTCAGGGGCATTCATTCCCCTGACCTTCCTTCCCGCAGCGAGTGGGATGTTGAATCCGCAACAAGCATGGTCGCTTGAGGTGGAATGACGCGATCAAACAACGACGGGGAGCATGGGCGGCGGCAACGAATGTGAACGCAGCATGCTCCAGAGCGGCCGTCATTGGTGGTCCGGCAAGGCATGCACCACGCCGCCGGCTAAGGTTCAGAACACGTCCGTCGCATCCCCTGCGCAGGCCACGTTCTAGCCCCGGGCGAAGTCGGCGGCGGCGGCAATCTGCGCTTCGCTGGGGGTGATGCCGGTGTAGAGGACGAACTGCTCCACCGCCTGCAGCGTCGCCACCTCGGCGCCAGTGATGACGGTCTTGCCCAGGGCGCGGGCGCGGCGGATCAGCGGCGTCTCCGGCGGCAGGTTCACCACGTCGAACACCACGCTCGCCTCCGCGATCAGCGCTTCGGGGAAGGCCAGCTCGGTGGCTTCCGGTGCGCCCTCCATGCCGATCGGGGTGATGTTCACCAGCATCGGCGCGGCAGTCGCCTCCGCCTGCCAGCCGAAGCCGCAGGAGGACGCCAGGGCACGCCCGGCGGCCTCGTTGCGGGAGACGACGGTACCCTGGCCGAAGCCGGCATCGCGCAGGGCGGAGACCACCGCCTTGGCCATGCCGCCGCTGCCACGGGCGACGAAGGCGGTGCTGGCCGGCACGCCATGCTTCACCAGCAGCGGCGCGATGGCGGCATAGTCCGTGTTGTGGCCGCTCAGCCGCCCGTCATCATTGACGATGGTGTTGACCGAGCTGATGGCCGCCGCCGACGGCGCCATCTCATCCAGCAACGGGATGCAGGCTTCCTTGAACGGCATCGACACGGCGCAGCCGCGGATGCCGAACGCCCGTAGGCCGCCGATCGCCGCCGGCAGGTCCCGCGTGGTGAAGGCCTTGTAGATGTAGTCCAGCCCCAGCGCCGCATAGAGATGATTGTGGAACCGCGACCCGAACACCCCGGGACGACCCGCGAGCGACATGCAGACCGTGGTGTCACGGCCGATGGTAAGGCGGGTCAGGGGCGCTGCGGTCACGGCGAAATCCTTGCGGCAAAACTGCCGCATAGCGATGCATCGCCCTGGTGCCGTCAAGGGGCGCAGCCGTGTGTGGGAGTGGGGCAGGGTGCGGCACGCTGCCCGCGTAGTTGAGTGGGCGTTGCTCTGCCGCGGCTGGGCGACCCGGGTGGATTTAGGCTTTGCCTGAAGGACGCATGGCTTGCTGCGTGGCCTTGAGAGGGGTGCCGCCCCTCTCAAACTCTCCCCGCCAAAGGCCTGAGGCCTTTGGAAACCCATAATTGGGTATACGTCGAGAGAGCAGAGGTCCCCTCAATGCATTATATTAAAACATATTTTCGGTAGTTCTGAGGCTGTGCCCGGTCGCAACTGAAGCGCTGAGCAAGAGATCTCATACATGGGGAAATCGGACAGGGCGCAGCCCTCCCACCCCACCACACAACTCCGGCCCAACCCTCAGCCGCGCCACCAGACTCGAAGAAAAAAGATGGGGGTCTGGGGGAATTCCTTCCCCCAGCCTTCTATCGCCGCCGGCGTGGCGCCAGCACCGGTGCCGAAGCCGGGGTCACCGGCGCGGCGGCGGGCGTGGCGGCCGGGGTGCTGCCGCGCAGGGGTGGCTCGGCCATGTTTTGCGGGCCTGGGGGCGCGCCGGCATTGGCCAGGACGTCGCGGATGCCGGCCGAGGCTTCGTTCGCCACCACGAAGGCCACGTCGCCCCAGTAGCGGTTCAGCGTGCCGCGCGGCACTTCGTTGATCTGCAGTACCCGGCCCAGCTCGTAGCCATCGCGGCGGGTCACGGTCCACAGCACTTCCACGCGCTGCTGGTTGTTCGGTGCGTCGGCCATGGTGACGTGGCCTTCCACCGCGTAGTCGGCGCCATCGGCGTTGTTCTGCGGCACCAGCCCGCGCTGGGTCAGGAATTCCTGCATCTTGGCGGTCAGGCTGGTGTTGCCGTCGCCGGGGGCGCCGCGCACCGGCACCAGCCGCAGGCGCGGCGGCGCCTTGCCGGTCAGGGCTTCCGGGTGCGTAGTCTTGCGCGCGGCCTCGATGCCGGCGAGCAGCGCGGCGATGCCGGGCGCGTCCCGGTCGCCCAGGCGCTTGAAGACGGAGGGTGCCTCGCTGCCCCAGGCGGCCAGCGGCACCGGGGCGCCGGTGTTGCTGGCCAGGGACTGGCCATCCGCGCTGTACAGCGTGTAGCGCGGCACGATGGAATTGCGGTCCCCATCCGGCCGCTGCACGACGATGCTCAGCCGCAGGTCCAGCGGCTGCGGGTCGGTCACCGCGGCGGGCACCTCGGCATCGCGCAGGGCCAGCGCCATGGCTTCCGCCAGGTCCTTGGTGGCTTCGTCGGTCAGCAGCACGTCGGAGGGCGGGGGGACGGCGATGCGGTAGGCCGGCGGCAACGCCAGCCGTGCCGCGTCCCCGCCAGGGTTGCCGCTGTAGGGCCGCAGGTCGCCACAGGCGGCCACCAGCAGCAGGGCCGCCACGGTCAGGCACTGCGGCAGGCGCCGCAGCAGGGAACCGCGCCCGAAGGCTTCAGACCAGGGCAATACAGGACACCATCATTGTGACGACGAGGAGGAGCATGAACATGATCATGTAAGGCACGCTTGCAGGCCTATTGCGGCAGGGCGATGGCGGAGAGCTGGTGGCCGATGGGGCCGCCCCCCGCCAGGGTGTTGCGGCGATAGCTGAAGAAGTTGGCTTCGTCGGCCAGCGTATCGGCGGGCACGATGGCCACGGTGCCGGTACCCGCCATGCGGAGGCGGGCGGCGCAGTAGCCGGCCAGGTCGAACTGCCAGCGGTCCTCCCGCTGGCCGGGGGCGAAGAAGCGGGCCGCATCGGCGCTGGCGGCCAGGGCGGCGTCCCGCATATCTGGCCCGACCTCGTAGGAAGGCTGGCGGATGCAGGGGCCGACCACGGCGGCGATATCCTGCCGCCGGGCGCCGAGCGCCTCCATGGCGGCGATGGTGGCTTCCAGCACGCCGCCCACGGCGCCACGCCAGCCGGCATGGGCCCCGCCGACCACCCCCGCCTTGTGGTCCGCGAACAGGACAGGGCCGCAATCGGCGGTGACGATGCCCAGCGCCAGGCCGGGGCGGTCCGTCACCATCGCATCCGCCTGCGGGCGCGCATCCAGCGGGATGGGTGCCGTGACGTGCGCGACGGCGATGCCGTGCACCTGTGTCAGGCCGGACAGCTTCGCCGGGTCCATCCCGATGGCCTGCATGGCCAGCGCCCGGTTGCGCGCCACCGCATCGGCATCGTCCTTGCCGGAGAGCGAGCAGTTCAGGCTGGCGAAGCGGCCGGTGGAGACGCCGCCATTGCGGGTGAAGAAGCCGTGCGGCAGGCCATCCAGGGCCAGGTCGGTCAGGAACTCGGCGGTCATGCGGGCGATACCTCGAAACCGGGCGGTGCGGGCAATTGGGGATGGCAGAGCGCGAGCGCCTTGAACAGCCGCCCCATGCCTTCCGGCGCCACCAGCCGCTGCGCGGCGGAAAGCTGCATGCCGGCGGTATGCGGCGCGGCGCGGGCCAGCATGGCGGCGCGCGTCACCAGCCCCAGCGATTGCAGGAACAGGCCCTGCGGCACCGGCCCATGCGTGGCGGCGCCGGCGGCGCGGCCAATCCGGGCGAGGGCGGCGAAATCGACATGGGCGGTGATATCCACGCTGCCGGGTTCGGCCAGCGGGTCCGCGGCCGCATGGCCGGAAAGGGCTTGCAGGCTGTCGCCCAGCCCACTTTCCGCCGGGCCGTAATCGAGGAACAGCGCCGCGCCGCCCTGCGCCGCCAGCCGGGCGGCGAGGGTGGCGACGAAGCTCTCCGACGCCTGGTTCCATTCCTGGATGGCGCCTTCGGGGGCTTCCGCCGGCAGGGGCGGGTGGTCCTGGGCCGGGGCCTCCACGAAAGCGCCGTCCCGCACGAAACGCTCGGCCCAGCCGGTGCTCCGGCGGACGAACTGGCGGATCGGCAGCGCGTCCAGGAACTCGTTGCCCAGGATGATGGCGGGGCCGGGCGGCAGGGTCGTGGCGTCGTCGTGCCATTCGGCGACGCCATCGCCCAGCGCCTCGGCCTGCCGGGCGCGCAGGCTGGGGCTGGTTTCTACTAGGTGCACGCGCAGCGCGGCGCGGAAGGCGGGCATGGCACTGGCGATGCCACGCAGCGCATCGGCCATCAGCGTGCCCCGGCCGGGGCCGAACTCCACCAGATGCACCGGGGCGGGGGCGCCCATCTGCTGCCAGACCACGGCGGCCCACAGCCCCAGGCACTCACCGAAGGCCTGGGACATTTCCGGCGCCGTGGTGAAATCCCCCCGCGCCCCGATCGCTTCCCGCCCCGCGTAATACGCCGTGGCGGCGCGGGCCATGAAGTGGTCCAGCCGCTCGGCGCTGCGGGGGGGCGGCCCAGGGGGTAGCAAGATCAAGCGGGCAGGCCCGCCGGTACCGGCCTGGCGCGCAGCATAAAGAACAGGCCGACCAGCACCATCGGGATGGAAAGCAACTGCCCCATCGTGGCGCCGCCGAACAGGAAGCCCAACTGGGCATCCGGCTGGCGGAAGAACTCGCCAATGATGCGGGCCAGGCCGTAGCCGGCCAGGAAGGCGCCGGCGGTGAAGCCCAGCCGGGCGCGGATGGCGGGGATGTGGATCAGCGTCTGCACGATCGCCAGCAGCACCAGCCCTTCCATACCCGCCTGATAGAGCTGGCTGGGGTGGCGCGGCAGCGGCCCGCCGGTGGGGAACACCATGGCCCAGGGCACGTCCGACACCCGGCCCCACAGCTCGCCATTGATGAAGTTGGCCAGCCGGCCGAAGAACAGCCCGACCGGCACGATGGCGCAGATGCGGTCCCCAAAGCCGAGGATGCTGATCTTCTGCTGCCGGCAATAGAGCAGGATGGCCACGATGACGCCGGCGGCGCCGCCATGGAACGACATGCCGCCCTGCCAGACGTAGAACACTTCCCACGGCACGCTGATGTAGCGCTCGAACCCATAGAACAGCACGTAGCCCAGCCGCCCGCCCAGGATGACGCCCAGCACCGCCCAGGTGACGAAATCATCCACCTGCAGCTTGGTCGCGACGACCGGGTGCAGCCCGACCAGCCGCTTCATCCACTGCCAGCCGATGACGATGCCGGCGATATAGGCCAGCGCGTACCAGCGGATGGCGATGGGCCCGATCTGGATCAGCGTCGGGTCGATGGCGGGGAACGGAATGGCGAGGAACATGGCCCGGCCCTTTCAGACGTAGGGGTCGGGCTGGGTCAGGAAGCGCTGCACGTAGCGCGCCACCCCTTCCTCCAGCCCCGTGGCGGTGCCGGTGAAGCCGGCGGCGCGCAGCCGGTCCATCCGCGCCTGGGTGTAGTACTGGTACTTGCCTTCCAGATCGACCGGCATGTCCACGAAGGCGATGTCCGGTTCCTTGCCCAGCGCGGTGTAGATGGCGCGGGTCAGGTCCAGGAAGCTGCGGGCGGTACCGGTGCCGACATTGAACAGGCCGGACACCTGCGGGTTGTCCAGCAGCCACAGCATCACCGCCACGCAGTCATCCACATGGACGAAGTCGCGCAGCTGCTCCCCATCGGCGATGCCCTTGCGGTCGCTGCGGAACAGGGTGGCGGGGTTGCCGGCGTTGATCTGGCGGAACTTGTGCAGCACCACGCTGGCCATGCGGCCCTTGTGGAATTCATTCGGCCCATAGACGTTGAAGAACTTCAGCCCGGCCCATTGCGGCGGCGCCTTGCGGCCGCGCGCCAGCAGGTCCGCGATCCGCCGGTCCGTCGCGTGCTTCGACCAGCCATAGAGGTTCAGCGGCCGCAGCGCGGCCAGCGCCTCGGGCGAGGCATCGTCGTCGAAGCCCTGGTCACCGCCGCCATAGGTGGCGCCGGAGGAGGCATAGACCAGCGGCACCTCGTTCTCGGCGCACCAGGAGAACAGGCGCAGCGTCATGGAGAGGTTGCTCTCCGCCACCAGGTCCCCGTCCGTCACCGTCGTGTCGCTGACGGCGCCAAGATGCAGGATGGCCTGCGGGCGCGGGCTGTCCGCCAGCCAGTCCCACAGCCGATCCGGCGGCAGGATGCCGGCGATGCCGTGATGCGCCAGGTTGCGCCACTTCTCGCGCCCCGTATCGCCGGCGCGCAGCCGGTCCACCACCAGGACTTCCTCCCCCCGCGCGCACAGAGCCGCGACGAGGTTGGAGCCGATGAAACCGGCCCCTCCGGTCACTAGATACATGCAGTGAAATCCATGGGCGCGCAGAGCCTTCCGCGATGCGAAGGTCCAAGTGACTTCATCCAGGGGAGACGCGCCGGCGGAACGTATCCGCCCG
>Ga0308159_1005238_pt1 | contig 11167 bp, 3 predicted proteins | sample PhyCR1_FD_201040 | JGI IMG/M metagenome (GOLD analysis project Ga0308159, IMG submission 201040) | Phyllosphere microbial communities from UC Gill Tract Community Farm, Albany, California, United States - DLSLC.R1 | ecosystem: Host-associated > Plants > Phyllosphere > Unclassified | place: USA...
CGTTATACACGCCGGTGCTGGTCAGCGTGTAGCGATAGTCGGACAGGTCCTTGTAGAAGCCGTTGACCGAGATCACGCCCAGCGGCCGGATGTAATATTCCAGGCCCGCATCGACATTGTTCGACAAAGTCGGCTTCAGGTCGGGGTTGCCGGACTCGACCCGCACCGTGTTGCCCTCGCTCGTCTCGAGCACGCGCGGGGCGATTTGCGGGAAGTTGGGGCGGTTGATCGCCCGGCTGAGCGCGGCGCGCAGGATCAAATTGGGGGTAAAGGCCTGGCGCAGCGTCAGGTTCGGGAAGAAATCGGCATAGCCGTTGCGCCCGCGCGCGGTCGTGACCGCGCCGGTGCGCGAGACGCTGGGGGCTTGGGCATCGAAATCGGTGGTCTCGACACGAAGCCCGGCGACCAGGGTCGTGCCGTCCTTCACATATTTCGCCATGCCGAACAGGCCGAAGATCTTCTCCTCGGCGACATAATCGGCGGTCAGCGACTGCGGCAGGCGGCGCTGCGCGGCGGCCTTGGTCGCGTCGAAATAGGCATCGGCCAGCCCGGTGTTGAAACGCTGCCCCAGCGCATAGTCGAAGTTGCGCGATTCCTCGTCGGAGAGCAGCCCGGCCAGGTTCTGCGTCGGCGCGGCGGTCGCGCGACGGTCGCGGAGCCGCTCCTCATCGGCGTTGATATGCCGCTCGCGATATTTGCCACCCGCCGAGAAGGTCACGAAATCGCCGATCGGCAGGTCCGAGCGGACCGCCACGGTCAGCTCGTCATTCTTGGTCGTGTTCGACCGATAGGCATTTTCCTGAAAGGCAAAGGTGCCGAGCTGGAGGTGCTCCTTGCTCTGGAACAGCGAATAGCTGGGCAGGTCGGCATCGCTGAAATCATAGGAAAGCGTTGGCCGCAGCGTCGAGCGGAACAGCAGCTCGTCCCGGCGCGGATAGGTTTGCGAGCTTTCGCTATAGGCCACGTCCGCGCGGATGGTGCCGTCGCCCAGCCGCTGCTCGATGCCCGCCGTCGCCGACCAGATCTCGTTCACCTGTTTGCGGTGGCGGACCTGCTTTTCGATACGGGTGTTGCGATAGGTCGCGGTGCGATCGGTCGACCCGGCCTGCAGCGCGCCATCGCTCCACAATATGCCGATGCGGTCGCGGAATTCGTCATCCTCGAACCGGGCATAGGTGCCGCGCACCCAGGCATGGGTCGCATCCGAGGGGCGCCACTCGAACGCACCGGTGCCCGCGATACGCTGGCGCTTGGTGTCGTAGTCCTTGAACAGCGTCTCGGTGACGCGCGGGCCGTCCGCCGTTTGGGTCCAGGTGTTCTCGACATTGTCGGGGCGACGATGGGTGCGCGAATAGCTGCCCGAGAAGAGCAGGCCGAACTGGCGGTCGGGACCGAAGGTGTCGCTGACCACGGCCGATCCGCGATAGTCGCTGCCCTTGCCGAACTGGTTGTAGCTGGCGCCCGCCATGCCGGTCATTGCAAAGCCCTTGCGATCAAAGGGCGAGCGGGTGGTGATGTTGACCGCGCCCGCGATCGAGTCCGCATCCTGGTACGGCAGCAGCGACTTGGTCACCTCCAGATTGGCGACGATGTCGGAGGGCAGCGTGTCGAGATCGACCGCGCGCGTCGTCGGATCGACCGAGGGGATCTGGATGCCGTCGACCGACACCGCCGACCACTCGCTGGGCGCGCCGCGCACGTTGATATAGCGGCCCTCGCCCTGGTCGCGCTCGATGCCGACGCCGGGGGCACGCTGGAGCGCCTCGGCGATGTTGGGATCGGGGAAGCGGCCGATCGCGTCGGACGAGATGATGGTGACGGTGTTGTCGGCGGTCCGCTGCTGGTTGAGTGCGCGCGCGGTATTGTCGAGCAGCGAAGCGCCGGTGACGACGATGTCGCCCGGCTCGCCGCTGGCGGCGGGCAGCGTCAGCGAGAGCGGACGCCCCCGCTCGGCCGCGGGCACCACGCGGGTGACGGGCGGACGCCCGAGATAGTCGATCAGCAGCGTGACGTCGCCCGCTTCCTCGGGCGTGATGACGCTGAATTCGCCCTGGAGATTGGTGGTCGCCTGCGCGCCCGTTCCCTCGACCACGACCCGCGCGCCCGGCAGCGCGACGCCGGTCGCGTCATAGATGCGCCCGGACAGGATCGGCCCCGAAGCCGGCACACCCGCCGGCGCGCTGTCCGCCCCCTCGGCCTGTGCCACGCCGGCGGCCAGCGCCAATGCGATGAGAGAGGCCCCCGCGAAACCGCGGATGCCGGAGCGGACGATATGCATGTTGTTCCCCTTGGGCGCTTGGTCGTGCCGACACCCCCCGGCGCCGGTCGTTCCCGCCCCCGTGGCCGGGGTTTGTTACGAGGCGATGTGATTGCGATGACGGGTCGATGACGCGGACTTCACAATCGTTTTCGTGCGTTTCCTTTCCTCCCCGGCACGGGGAGGGGGACCATGCGAAGCATGGTGGAGGGGGATCGCCGCAAGATATGTCCTGTGCTGAGGCCCCCCTCCGTCAGCGCTGCGCGCTGCCACCTCCCCGGGGCCGGGGAGGATTGTTTATCCCTTGGTCAAATACAGCGCACGCAGCTTGGCGATCTGGCTCGGACCCAGGCCCAGTTCGTCCCGCAAATACCCCATCGTCCCGCCGGGATGGTGGTCGGTCACGGCGAACACCGCGTCGATATAGCGGCGGTCGACCCCGGCAAAGGCGCGCGCCGCCTCAGGGGACAGCTTTGCCCAGAAGCCTGTCGGATGCGCAGGTGCCGGGGCCATGTGCCGGTTGGACAGGAGGTAATCCTCGATCACCGTCGCCCTCGGCACGCCCAGCGCGGTCAGGAGGAGCGCGGCCGCGACGCCCGTCCGGTCCTTGCCCGCCGTGCAGTGGAAGGCGAGCGGCACGTCGCCCGCCAGCAGCTCGGCGAACATGCGGCGGTACTGGCCGTTGAACTGGTCGAGCAGCTGCGGATAGGTGGCTGTCATCGCCGTCACGACATGGTCATGCGTCCAGGTGGCGGGATCGCCGGGCAGCTTCATCGCGCTGACGTCGAGCGTATAGTCGTCGCTCAGCACCTTGGGCTTTTGGCCTGCAGGCCAGAGCGTCGGCTCGCCCGTCCGCTCGCGCGTGTCGCGAAAGTCGCAGACGGTGCGGATGCCTAGCTTTTGCAGATAGGCGTAATCCGCCGCAGTCAGGTCGTGCATCTGGCCCGAGCGGTAAAGCAGCCCCCATTTCACCGTCCGCCCATCGGCGGTGCGATAGCCGCCCAGGTCGCGGAAGTTGCGCCCGCCTTGCAGCGGCAGGACGCGGGTGTGCGCCGCGACCGCGACGGGGGCGCCAGTGGGGACGGGGGCCGAAGCCCCTACCCTCGCCGGAACCGCGAGCGCCACGGCGATGGCGATCAGGCCCCCGCGCATCAGAACTTCACCGTCGCTTCTACGCCATAGGTGCGCGGTTCGTTGAAGAAGCCCGACACGCCGGTCAGCGTGTTCAGCCCCTTATAGAACATATGCTGTTCGTTCAGCAGGTTGCGCGTCCAGGCGGACAGGGTCAGCAGGGCGCCGGTGTCGTTGAGTGCGATATCGGCGATGCCGATCCGGCCGTTGACGATGAAGCCCGGCTCGCCCTTGGGCTGGTTCACGCCGGGCGCGGGGTCATTGTAATTGGCATAGAAGCCGCTGTCGTAATTGGCATCCAGATGCGCGACCAGGCGGTAATCGCCCACCGGCCGCTCGTAATCGATCGCGCCGCTGGCGGCATGGGCCGGGGTATAGACCGGATAGATGCGGATCGGCGTCGTTACAATCTGGCCGGTCGACCCTTGCGGGAACGGGTTCACCGTCGCCGGGATGGTCACGTCGTTATAGGAATAGCTGGCGGTCAGCGTCAGGCCCGCCATCGGTGCGACGGTCAGCTCCGCCTCGACGCCCTTGGCGCGGCCGGTGCCCGGCGCATTGGTGGTTTCGATCGTGGTGCGGTTGGTCTGGAGCAGATTGCCCTGCGCATCGACCTGAAGGTAATTCGCCTGGAAGTCGATCTGGATCGCCTTGTACGCGCCCGTATAGGCGGCGAGGTTCAGGCGGACGCGGCGGTCGAGGAACTCGCTCTTGGCGCCGATCTCGAACATCGACAGCGTTTCCGGGTTGAACGGGGCGTAACGCAGCGAGCGCGAATTGGCGCCGCCCGACTTATACCCCTCCGACCATTTGCCATAGACATGCACGGCGTCGGTCACGTCATAGGCGAGCGTCACCAGCGGGTCGACGCGCGACCAGGCCGCGTCCAGCTTGCGCGGGGCCACCACGCCGTCGACATTGGGCATCTTGCCGTTCACGATGAATAGCTCGCCATGCTTCATGTCGCGGGTGTAGCGCGCGCCGCCCGTGACGTGCAGCCGGTCGGACAGGATCGCCGGGGTCCAGGTCGCCTGGCCGAACGCGCCGATGCTGCGCGTCGTGATGCGGCTGGCGCGGTCGAACGGCACGGAGGCGATATCATAGGTCGCCACGGTCGCGGCGGTGCCGTCGCCGTTCCAGACCATGGTGTTGAACGCCTGGGCATTGTCGGTCGTATGCTCGCGATAGGCCATGGCGCCCGCGACATATTTCAGGCGAGGGCTGTCGCCGATCAGCTGGATTTCCTGGCTGAACTGGTTCTGCGCAAAGCCCGCCAGGCTGTAGCGGCTGAACGCGCCGTTCGGCTTGTAGGTGGTGCTGTTCTGGCCGCCATTGTCATACTGGCTCTGGTCCAGCTCGCGGTACGCGGTGATCGACTTGAACTGAAGACCCGGCGCCAGGTCGAGGCCCAGGGTCAGGCGATGGCCGTGGGTCTTGCCGATGCTCTCCTGCTGCGGCACGCCGATGCTGGCGGTGCGCACCCGGTTGGGCTGGAGCGGCAGAGCGGGCGCGCGGGTCAGGGTGCCCGCCGTGATCGTCTGGAGATAGAGCGGCGTCGAGGCGTCATAGGAGGTGTCGAACGCATAGTCGGCGCTGACCCCGCTTTCGGGCTTCCACAGCACCTCGACATGCGCGCCGTGGCGATCGAAGCCGTTGAAGTCCGCCTGGCCGGGGAGCGGATTGTCGACCAGTCCGTTGCGCTTGGTGACGATGCCGTCCAGCTTCACGCTGAAATTATGCCATTCGGGCAGATTGAGATGCGCCTCGGCCTTGTGGCCGCCAAAATTGCCGATGCCCGCGGTCGCGGTCAGGCCGAATTCGCCGGTCGGCTTCTTGGTCACGATGCTGACCGCGCCGCCTTCGGTATTGCGACCGAACAGCGTGCCCTGGGGACCTTTCAGCACCTCGATGCTCTCAATGTCATAGAGCGCGGTGCCCAAGCCCTGCGCACGGCCCAGATAGACGCCGTCGATATAGACGCCCACACCCTGGTCGCGCGCGGGCTGGTTGCTGTCGGCCAGCACGCCGATGCCACGGATGTTCATGATCAGCGCCGAGTTGCGCGAATAGAAGGGCGCGACGCGAAGGCTCGGGATCGCGCCGTCCTGAAGGTCGACCAGCGACTGGACATGGCGGTTCGCCAGATCCTCGGCCGACAGCACCGACATCGCGATCGGCGTCTTCTGCAGGCTCTGGGGCCGCTTCTCGGCGGTGACGATGACCTCGTTCAGCGCGCCATCGGCATTGGTCTTCTGGTCGTCGGGCGCAGCCGTCTTGGCGGGTTCGGGATCGGCCGCAAAGGCGGGCGTGGCGAGCAGAAGAGCAAAGGCGCTGGACGCAAGGAAACGCCCCGCAAAGCGCGGGTTGAACGACGTCATGATATGGATTCCCCCCAAAGGATTATGCGGCCGTCCCTTGGTGCCGGTTCATTGCGGCTTGATGACGTTCTGGGGGAATGATGCGGATTTTATGATGACAATGGCGTCATGACGAGGGGCCGTGAGAGGCGGATGGTCAAAGTCGTCCGCTGACCTTGGAGACCATCGCGATTGGGATCGAGTTTCTGGTAAGGGTCAGGCCGTCGCGACCAATTCGAACTTCTCACATACCACCAGCAGATCATCATCAATGATGTGCATAGGAAGACTGCGCTCCCAAAAGGCGCGGTGAGTCTCGCGCCGCCACGCCAAGGTGCCATCTCCTTCGCCTTCGAGAGTCGCAAATTCAGGCGGAATGTCACCAAACCGGCAGATCGTCACGGTGTGGGTACGGATAAGCGCCTTCGGCTCGCCCACCCAATTTGTAACAATGGTGAGCTTGCCCGATGTTGGAACAGGCTCACCATCCTCTTCGTAAGACGCCAACGCGGACGCGGTTGCCTGCTTTATCCCTACAAGCACCAGATGAGCGCAGGCATCGGCGTCCGTCTGGTTGTCGCAGAAGTGCTCTGCGACCGGCGGTTCGCTTGGAGCCCACGCATTCGTGACCCGATATCGCTCCCAAAATCTCGCAACTGAATGCTGGTGCATATAAGTTTCTATAGACCCGACCATCGTTCCCGGAAACGAATGTTTAGGGAAAAAGCCGAGAGAGGATGCCGATCGCACACATCGCGGTCGACCAACTTCCTATAACCTGTTCCTGAGTGCGCATTCCCGAGATGTCCCTTTGGACGCGGAAATCGGGACGCTGGCGAACGAGCCTATGCATGACGGAGCACCTGCCGGTCACGCGATCCATGTGCCATATTTGGTCTCGGTTTAGGGCAGAATGACACGCCAATGACGGCCCACCGTCTTGGGCCGGCGCCGTTCGTATCGCTCCCCCTATCTCCTCTGCGAGGGGTAAGGGGTGGAGCAGCCCGCTCCACCCCCTGCCGTCATCAGAAGCGTAGGCGCAGGCCCGCCGTGATCGTTTCCTGATGGTCGTCGCGGCCGGTCTGCGCGCTGCCGGTCGCGTAGAGGTCGATGCCGCTGGCGAAGCGATAGGCGACACCGCCCGTCGCCGTGCCGACCAGCGGTGCGCGCGCGGCGCCCAGCGCGACGAGGCCCAGGCCACCACCGGCATAGCCGCCCAGCGCGACGGCGCGGTTGCCCTCGATCTGGTAGCGCGCGCCCAGCGTCACGAAGGGGCGGAACGGTGCATCCGACGCATCGCTGCGGCCGAAGGTGACGCCGCCATCGGCAAAGCCCGCGACCAGATCGCGACGCGCCACGGTGAGGGCGAAGGGGCTGCCGCCTGTCTCGCCCACGCCCTGACGGCGGGTGCGCAGATAGGTGAGGCCTGCGCGCGGGGTCAGCGACCAGCCCTCGGCCAGCTCGGCCGCATAATGGACCGACAGGTCACTGGTCCAGCTGTGCAGGTCGTAGCGCCCATAGGCCGAGGCCGTACCCGGCAGCGCGCGGGTGGTGCGCGCCTGCGCCCCGTCATAGACGACCGACGCGCCGAAGCCGAAGCCGTTGGGCATGGAGTAACGGCCATGCACGCCCGCCACCATGCCGTCGGCCTTGGTCGAAGCGGCGAGCGGCGCGATCGACTGGCGGGTGTCGAGCCAGCCACCAAAGGCACCGATCATCCACTGGCGATCGCCATAGCCGACGCCGCCCAGGAAACCGTAGCCGCGCGTCCGCGCCGCGCTGGTCCCCTGGCCCGCATCCGCGCCCAACGTATGCCACTGGCCGAGCGTCTGGCCGAAGGTGAAGACGCCTGCGTCCTCGCGCGTGGTGGCGAAGGCGGGGCCGCGTGCCGCCTGGACCAGACCCAGCGCATTGTCGACGCCGATCTGCGACGCCGAGGCATAGGCCTCCGGCGTGATCTGCGCGAAACCACGAGGGGATGACGCGCCCGACGCGGTCAGCAGCGACGGGAGTGCTGCGAACAGCGTGCTGGTCGCCGACTGCCGGGACAGGGTGGCGTTGGCATAGTCGATGCTGCGCGCGACCTGCGGGCTGAACCGTGCATCGCCCAGGAACTGGCCAAGCAGCTGGATGCGGTCAGCGCGCTGGACGATGAAGCCGAACAGGTCGGACGGCTTCAGCACATTGCTGTAGCTGCCCGAGATCCCGCCGCTGGCGACGATCAGGTCATAGGAGGTGCCGGGGCGCAAAGCGCCGCTCGACACGATCTGCAACGTCGATCCACTGCCGATGGTCAGCCCGCCATTGACGATCAGCTTGTCCGACACGGTCGGGGTCAGCTCGAAGTAGGACAGCGAGCCGCTGGCCAGCGTGACATTGCCGTTGACCGTCATCGTGCCCGGCGACGCACCGGGGCTGAGGATACCCGCAACCGTCACATTGCCGTTGACCGTGCCTGCCGAGCCGAAGGTCGCGCCCTGGCGAACCAGGAACTGCGCGGCGCTCATCGTCGATCCGGCCAGACCGACCAAGCGACCGCTCGCCATATCGACCGCACCGAACGACGCGTTGCCCGACACCGTGGCATAACCGCCGGTCATCGCCAGCGCCTCGACATTGGCGACGTTGGTGAAGGCGACCGGCGCAACGGCGGTGCCGCCCGACAGCGCGATGCTGTCAGTCCCTGCCCCGCCATCGACGGCGCCTGCAAAGGTGCCTGCGATGGTGAAGCGCTGGTTCCCGCCGGTAAAGGCGACCTGGCCTGCGGTCAGGCTGCTGCCCGACGCGATGGTCAGGTCGGTCGCGGCGTTGACCTGGTTATAAGCCTGTGCCCCGGTCAGGATCAGCGCGCCGGTTCCTTCGGTCGCCAGCGTTTCAAAGCCGTTCAGCATACCTGCCGCGAGCGTCTGGTTGCCCGCCAGCTCCAGCGTGGCGCTATCATTGCCCGAGCCGCCCGTGACGGTGCCGAGCAGGACCGAGCCCGCCGCCAGGCGCAGGGCGTCATTGCCCGCACCCAGATCGATGACCCCGGCCAGCGTGCCGCCCTTGGCGACGGTCAGCGACAGGTCGCTATCGCCGAAGCCCAAGGGTGCCCCTTGCGACCCCAGCGACCCCGTGACGGTCAGCGCATTGCCGGTCAGCGACACATTCTCAAACCCGGTCGCCAGCCCGCTCAGCACCACCGGCGCCTTGGCGGTGAAGGCCAGCGTGTCGGTGCCGGTGCCGCCATCATAGCGACCCGCCGCATTGGTCGTGCCCAGCGCCAGCAGGTCGTTGCCCGCGCCCAGCGAGACGCTGGCGATGTCGCCATCGATGCGCAGCTGCTCGGCCGCGTCCGTGCCGGTGACCGCGCCGATGCGGTTGCCCGCCAGCGCGACGTTCAGCCCGGTGCCCGCCAGCGCGACGGTGTCGAAGCTCTGGTCGAGGGTCAGCGACAGCGTGCCGGTGCCGGTCACCGCCAGCTGCTGGAAGTTGCTGCGCTGGCCGAGGCCGCTGCGGTCGCCGCTGAGCAGCGCGGTATAGAGATTGGTGCCCGCGCCGCCATCGACGCCGCCCAGAACGCTGGAGCCCGCGCCCTCGACGAAGCTGTCATTGCCGTCGCCCAGCGCCACTGCGCCCTGGACCAGCCCGGCATTGACGAAGCGATTGTCGCCGCCACCCAGCGCGACCGATCCGGCGATGGTGCCGTTGTTGGTCACCGTCTCGGCCGCGTCGGTGCCGGTGATGGTCACCGCACCGGTGCTGGTCAGCGTCTGGCCCGCCGCGACCGTCACCGATCCGCCCGCCACGCCCAGCGTGTCAAAGTTGAAGGCGCCTGCATAGGTGACATTGCCCTGGCCGACCTGGCTGAAGCGTTCGAAGTTCAGGAACTGGTTGCCGTTGACCGTGCCGCCCCCGGTTGCATCGATGATCAGGCTGTCGGTGCCCGCGCCGCCATCGACCGTGCCAACCAGCGTCGCGCTGGCGCGGTGCAGGAAGGTGTCGTCGCCCGCCCCCAGGAACACCTCGCCCTGGATCTGGCCGTAATTCTCGATCCGGTCATTGCCCGAGCCGAGTGCGACCGAGCCGATGATGGTGCCGGTGTTGACGATGCGGTTGTCGAAGGCGCCCGTCGTGTGGATCGCTCCGGCCAGATAGGTGGTGCCGAGCGCGCCGACGAAGCTGTCATTGTCGGCCAGCGTCGTACCCATGCCGCCACGGATGGTCCCGGCATTGGTCAGGTCGATGCCGATGCCGTTGGCGCGGATCGCGACCGACTTCGCGCCGGTCGCCTCGATCACGCCGGTCGCCGTGTTGGTGATCGTCGCGGTCGCGGTGTCGTCGGCATAGAGCGAGACGCCCGCCGCGATATAGGTGGTGGGGGCGGTCAGATCAGTCGGGACGCTGGCACCCGCATAGGGATCGACGATCGTCTGCCCACCGCCATTGGCGCGGATCGTGCCGCTGTTGGTGATGGCGATGGTCTTGGCCGTGGTGCCGGCGTCGACCGTGTTGTAGCCGCGATAGACGGTGGCGCGCACGCCGTAAGCGGACAGGCCGCTACCATCGATCGTGCCGCTGTTGGTCAGGCTGATCGACCCGCCGACATCGCGGTCGTCGTCGATCGTCAGCAGCGTGGCCGAACGCCCCTGGAGGCTGGCGGACAATGTCCCGCTGTTGTTCACGGCGATGCTCAACGCCTGGGGGGCGTCAGGCAGCGGCGTGTCGTAGTAGCGATAGCTGGCGGCATAGGCGTTGACGCCCTGGGTGACCGATCCGCTGTTGTCGAACCGGATCGACCCGCCGACGCCGCGCTGGTCGTTGATCTGGAGCACGACGGCCGAGCGGCCCGGGCCGGTGCTGGCGATGGTGCCGCTGTTGGTCAGGGCGACCGACATGGGCTGCGGCGTGACCGTCTCGTCCGCGCCGGAATAGTAATAGTCGTTGCCCGACGCGATCAGCCCCTGGGCGATCGTGCCGCTGTTGGTGGCGGTGATCGTCCCCTGGGTTACCGACAGCGAGACGCTGCGACGGCTCTCGTCGTTCAGGATGGTGCCCGAATTGGCGAAGGTCATCGCGCCGGTGCCGCTGAGCGACACCGCCGTCCGCTTCAGCGCGGCGTCGCCGATCGTGCCGCTGTTGGTGAAGCCCGCGACCTGCCCGAACACGCCGCCCTTGACGACGGCCTGGTTGGTCAGCGCGGCAAGCACGGTCGCCTGCTGCGGCTGCGGATAATAATAGAAGGTGTCGCCGATCGAGATGTCGCCATCGACATTGGCGGTGTTGACGATCTGGCCATCACCCAGCACGCCCAGTGAGGCCAGTGCGGTGCCCGACTGCACGGTCACGACGGTGTCGGCGCCGATCGCCTGGACGTCCTCGCGCTCGAAGTTGAGGGCGGTCAGCGTGCCCAGCGTCGCCGTGCCCGACGCGGTGAAGGCGC
>Ga0308159_1005239_pt1 | contig 11164 bp, 11 predicted proteins | sample PhyCR1_FD_201040 | JGI IMG/M metagenome (GOLD analysis project Ga0308159, IMG submission 201040) | Phyllosphere microbial communities from UC Gill Tract Community Farm, Albany, California, United States - DLSLC.R1 | ecosystem: Host-associated > Plants > Phyllosphere > Unclassified | place: USA...
GCTGGCGAGCTTCTTCCAGAGCACTTCGCGCATGAGCCGCGAGCAGATCCTGCGCTACACCCGCGCGCTGTATCCGTACTTGCAGTCGGAGCTGTTCATCCGCTGGAGCCTGGAGGAACTGGACGCAGTAATCGATCAATGGCTGGAAGCGTTCGTCGAGCAAGGCCTGCTGCGTTTCGAAAAGGACGTGTACCTGCGCCCCGCTCCAAGTTCGCGGCACTTTGTGCTGCTGACCCTGCTGTCGAAAAGCATCGCGCAGACCCTGCAGCGCTTCTACATGACCGTCTCGCTGCTGCTCAACGCCGGGCAGAACAGCATCAGCGCCGAAGAGCTGGAAGACCTGTGCACGGTCATGGCCCAGCGTCTGTCGATCCTGCACGGCCTGAATGCCCCGGAGTTCTTCGACAAGAGTCTGTTCCGTCATTTCATCCAGACGATGCTCGACCTCGACGTCCTGCGCCGCGACGAAGCCGGCAAGTTGAGCTACCACGAACTGCTCGGCGAACTGGCGGAGGGCGCGGCCAAACGCGTATTGCCGGCGGAGATTCGCCTGTCGATTCGTCAGGTGGCGCTGCATCGCAGTGAAGATGCGGCGGATCAGATCACGCCACTGCCTGAGGCTTGATGCATTACCCCGGTGGGAGCGAGCCGGCTCGCGAAGACGGTTGATCAGTCACTGGAAATATTGACTGAATCACCGCATTCGCGAGCAGGCTCGCTCCCACATTGAAAGGAGCTCTACCCATGAAAAAACTGTTGACCCTCGCCGCCGCCACCCTTCTCAGCGCCTGCCAATCAACCACACCCGCCGGCAAGGTCGGTCTCGACGGTGAAGTGTTCTACCTGCAACGCATCGCCCTGCCACCGAGCGCGACACTGAGCGTGAGCTTGCAGGACGTATCGCTGGCCGACGCCCCGGCGGTGGTCCTCGACGAGCAGAAAGGCCCGGTCAAAGGCCAGGTGCCGCTGCCGTTCCACTTGAGTTACGATCCGGCCCAGGTCAAACCCGGTCACCGCTACTCGGTCAGCGCGCGCATCGAGGTCAACGGTGAGCTGATGTTCATCACCACCGAGAACCACGCCGTGCAACTGGACGGTAATGATCCGCAGCCGCTGAAAATCCGCGTCGACGCCATTCGCTAACTGTCTTTCAAGGAAGCTGCCATGCTCCGCCCTACCCTTCGCTTCGCCAGCCTGTGCGCGGGCCTGATGATCTCTGCCAGCGCCCTGGCGCTGTCGCTCAGCGACCTCTCGCAACAAGACGCCACCGGCGGCCTCAAGGACGCCCTGACCCAAGGCGCGCAAATCGCCGTCAAACAACTCGGCACCCCGGGCGGTTTCAGCAACAACCCGGAGGTGAAAATCGAACTGCCGGGCAAACTCGGCAAAGTCGCCGGCAAGATGAAAGCCTTCGGCATGGGCGCCCAGGTCGACGAACTCGAAACCGCGATGAACAAGGCCGCAGAAAGCGCCGTGACCCAGGCCCAGCCGATCCTCGTCGACGCCGTGAAGAAAATGACCGTGGCCGACGCCAAGGGCATCCTCAGCGGCGGCACCGACTCGGCCACCCAATACCTGGACAAAACCAGCCGCGAACAGATCCGCGCCAGGTTCCTGCCGATCGTCAAACAAGCCACCGACAAAGTCGGCGTAGCGCAGAAATACAACGCCTTCGCCGGCCAGGCCGCGACCCTCGGCGTGGTGGATGCGAAAAGCGCCAACGTCGAAAGCTACGTCACCGAGCAGGCACTGAACGGCCTGTTCGAAATGATCGGCAAACAGGAAGAAACCATCCGCAAGAACCCGGCGGCTGCGGCGACCGGTCTGGCGAAGAAGGTGTTCGGTACATTGTAATTTTTGCCGCTGCACGCAAAAGCCCGCTGAACCTGTGAAGGTCAGCGGGCTTTTTGTTGCGTGTCAGCCTTGCGGATCGACTTGATCAAGGACGCGGTTTACCGACAGCTCAGCGAGCGAAATCATCTGCTGGATACCGAGAAGCTGACTGCACGTCTGGCCGCTCAGGGTAAACGCCAACTCACTGGCCATGACATTGGCCGAGGCCGGCGTTTCACCGGCATGGGCCAGCATTAAATACAACCTGACTCAATGTAGGAGCTGCCGAAGGCTGCGATCTTTTGATCATGTTTTTGATTTTGAAATGCCAAAGTCAACAGATCGCAGCCTTCGGCAGCTCCTACAGGAGATTGGGTGTGGTCTGTTGAAGATTGGTCGGCTGTCAGGCCGCCTTCGCTGGCAAGCCAGCTCCCACAGTGGGGTTGGAGGTGGTCAGTTGGAAACCGGTCGGCCCGTAGGCCGCCATCGCTGGCAGGCCAGCTTCCACAAGATCAAGATCAAAAGATCGCAGCCTTCGGCAGCTCCTACAGGAGATTGGGTGCGGACAGTTGGAGATTGGTCGGCTGTCAGGCCGCCTTCGCTGGCAAGCCAGCTCCCACAAGATCAAGATCAAAAGATCGCAGCCTTCGGCAGCTCCTACAGGAGATTGGGTGCGGGCAGTTGGAGATTGGTCGGCTGTCAGGCCGCCTTCGCTGGCAAGCCAGCTCCCACAAAAATCAACAGCAGACCGCATCCGCTTCTCACCACTCAACAGGATGAGCGTTAGCTCGGCTGCAGCTCTTGATCTTGCCGTGCCGGCCCCATCGGCAGGCTGAGTGGAGGGGTTTATCCGGGGGTGGGAGCGCAGCGACCGTTCGACGCAGTCGAACACATCGAGAGGAGGTGCAGCGAAGCAAACCGGAGGCGATGCCCCCGGATGAACCCCGCAACGAAGGAACCCGAGCCTAAGCGAGGGCCGTACGCCGGGGCCAAGACCTTTGCTTCCTTTGGGGCGTTTGCCAAAGGGAGTCGCCGTAAGGGCGAAACCGCCAGCCGCAACACCCGAAGCAACGGATAAACACCCAAAACCCCAGGAGCATGGTCGGCCCAAAGGCCGCCAAGTCCAAAAGCCTCACCCCTCCCGACGCACTCGGAACCAGGCCGCATACAAAGCAGGCAAAAACAAAAGCGTCAACGCCGTAGCCACAATCAACCCCCCCATAATCGCCACCGCCATCGGCCCGAAAAACACACTGCGCGACAACGGAATCATCGCCAACACAGCCGCCAAAGCCGTCAACACAATCGGCCGAAAGCGCCGCACCGTCGCCTCGATAATCGCCTCCCAAGGCGTCAGCCCCGAAGCAATATCCTGCTCGATCTGATCCACCAGAATCACCGAGTTGCGCATGATCATCCCCGACAGCGCGATCGTCCCCAGCATCGCCACAAACCCGAACGGCTGACGGAACACCATCAGAAACAACACCACCCCGATCAACCCCAACGGCGCCGTCAGAAACACCATCGCCGTGCGCGAGAAGCTACGCAATTGCACCATCAGCAACGTCAGCACCACCACGATAAACATCGGCACCCCGGCATTCACCGACTTCTGCCCACGCTCCGAATCCTCCACCGTGCCGCCGACATCCAGCAGATACCCGTCAGGCAATTCGGCACGGATCGGATCCAGCGTCGGAGCGATCTGCTTCACCAGCGTCGCCGGCTGCTCTTTACCGTAAATGTCCGCCCGCACCGTCACGGTGGGCAGACGATTACGGTGCCAGATAATCCCTTCCTCAAACCCGTACTCCAGCGTGGCAATCTGCGACAACGCCACACTGCGACCGTTATCGGTCGGTACCGCCAGACTCGGCAGCAACGACAACTCGGTGCGCTCATGCACCGTGCCGCGCAACAGGATCTCGATCAGCTCGTTGTCCTCGCGGTACTGACTGACACTCGAACCAGTCAGCGAGCTCTGGAGGAATTTCGCCAGATTGGCCGTGCTCACACCGAGCGCCCGGGCGCGGTCCTGATCGATGTTCAGGTACACCACTTTGCTCGGCTCTTCCCAGTCCAGGTGCACGTTGACCACATGCGGGTTCTCGCGCACCTTGGCTGCTACTTTGCGCGCCAACGCGCGGACCTCTTCGATGTGCTCACCGGTGACGCGGAACTGCACCGGGTAGCCCACCGGCGGACCGTTTTCCAGACGCGTGACCCGCGAGCGCAGGGCCGGGAATTGCTCGTTGAGGGTTTCGATCAACCAGGTGCGCAGGGTCTCGCGCTCCTCGATGTTTTTCGCCAATACCACAAACTGGGCGAAGCTCGCCGCCGGCAGTTGCTGATCCAGCGGCAGGTAGAAACGCGGCGAACCGGTGCCGACATACGCCACATAGTTATCGATGCCGGCGTGATCCTTGAGCATTGCTTCCAGGCGTTTGACCTCGGCCGTGGTGTTGGCCAGCGACGCCCCTTCGGCCAACTTCAGATCGACCATCAACTCCAGTCGATTGGAGGCCGGGAAGAACTGCTGCGGCACGAAACGGAACAGCATCACCGACGCGATGAACAGCCCCACCGTCAGCACGATCACGGTTTTGCGATGCGCCACGCACCACTCCACCAGACGCCGCACCCGTTGATAGAACGGCGTGCCATACGGGTCGGCTTGCCCGTCAGCTGTGCCGTGTTTGGCCGCATGAATTTTCGCCAGATCCGGCAGGAGTTTTTCCCCCAGATACGGCACGAACATCACCGCTGCCACCCATGAGGCGAGCAAGGCGATGGTCACCACCTGGAAGATCGAACGGGTGTATTCACCGGTGCCGGACTGCGCGGTGGCAATCGGCAGAAACCCGGCGGCGGTGATCAGCGTACCGGTGAGCATCGGGAACGCGGTGCTGGTCCAGGCATAGCTCGCGGCCTTGATCCGGTCGAAACCCTGCTCCATTTTGATCGCCATCATTTCCACGGCGATGATCGCGTCGTCCACCAGCAAGCCCAGCGCCAGCACCAGCGCGCCGAGCGAGATTTTGTGCAGACCGATACCCAGGTAATACATGCAGGCGAAGGTCATCGCCAGCACCAGCGGAATGGTCAGCGCGACCACCATGCCGGTGCGCACGCCGAGGGAGAAGAAGCTCACCAGCAACACGATCGCCAACGCCTCGACCAGCACCTGGACGAACTCGCCGACACCGGTCTTTACCGCCGCCGGTTGGTCGGAGACTTTGCGCAGTTGCATGCCGGCCGGGAGGTTTTTCTGCAGGCGCGAGAACTCGCCTTCCAGCGCTTTGCCCAACACCAGAATGTCGCCGCCGTCCTTCATCGCGACAGCGAGGCCAATGGCGTCTTCGCCCATAAAGCGCATGCGTGGCGCCGGTGGATCGTTGAAACCGCGATGCACATCGGCGACATCGGAGATACGGAACGTCCGGTCACCGACGCGGATCGGGAAGTTCTTGATCTCCTCGACCGTTTGAAAATTCCCCGAGACCCGCAGCTGTACACGTTCGCTGCCGGTTTCAAAGAACCCCGCAGTGGACACCGCGTTCTGCTCTTCCAGCGCTTGCTGCACCGCCGCCAGTGGCAAACCGAGGGTGGCGAGTTTGACGTTGGACAGCTCGACCCAGATTTTCTCGTCCTGCAAACCGAGCAGATCAACCTTGCCGACATCCTTGACCCGCTGCAGCTGGATCTGGATGCGGTCGGCGTAATCCTTGAGCACTGCGTAATCGAAACCGTCGCCGGTCAGCGCGTAAATATTGCCGAACGTGGTGCCGAATTCATCGTTGAAAAACGGTCCCTGAATCCCCGGCGGCAAGGTCTGGCGAATGTCGCTGACCTTCTTGCGCACCTGATACCAGAGGTCCGGAATTTCCTTGGAGTGCATCGAGTCGCGGGCAATGAAGGTGACCTGCGACTCGCCGGGGCGAGAGAACGACACGATGCGTTCGTACTCGCCGGTTTCCATCAATTTCTTTTCGATACGTTCGGTGACCTGCCGTGAGACTTCCTGTGCGGTCGCCCCCGGCCAGCGGGTCTGGATGACCATGGCCTTGAAGGTGAACGGCGGGTCTTCGCTCTGGCCGAGTTTGGTGTAGGACAAGGCCCCGACGATGGCCAGCAAAAGCATCAGGAACAGGACGATCTGGCGATTACGCAACGCCCATTCGGAAAGGTTGAAGCGCATCGGGACTTACTCCTTGTCCGCCAGATTGACCACACGGTTGGAGCGATCCACAGGCCGCACCTGCTGACCGTCGAGCAATACGTGAACCCCGGCGGCGACTACCCAGTCGCTGGCATTCAAGCCTTCGAGCACCGGTACACTTTTCTCGCCGAACGGGCCGATGCGCACCGGGGTCTTTTTCAGGGTGTTGTTGGCGCTGACGACCCAGACATAGGTCGCACCGTTCTCGGCAGTCAGGGCCGAAAGCGGTACTGACAGCGGCACACTGTCTGCCGATTGCACGAACACCCGGGCGCTCTGCCCGAGTTCAGCCGGGACTTTGCCGCTGGTGAACGAGATGCGCGCGGCGAAGGTACGGGATTTCGGATCGGCCGCCGGCGACAGCTCACGAATCTGCCCGGCGAAGCGCTGGTTTTGCTGGGTCCACAGTTCAACGGTCACTGGCTGGCCGACCTTGAACCGCCCGAAGCTCTGCTCCGGGAGGCTGATCGACACTTCGCGCTCGCCGTCGGTGGCGAGGGTAAACACGGTTTGCCCGGCGGCGACCACCTGCCCGACTTCCACCGAACGCTTGGCCACCACGCCGTCCTGCGGCGCGCGCAGCACGGCGTAACTGGCCTGGTTGGTCGAGACGTTGAATTCGGCTTTGATTTGCTTGAGGCGGGCTTCGCCGGAGCGGTAGAGGTTTTCCGCGTTGTCGTAGGCCGAACGGCTGACCATCTGCCGCTCCATCAGCGTCTTGTAGCGGTCACGCTCGGCGCGCACCAGATTCAGATTGGCTTCAGCGGCAGCGACCTGGGCGCGAGTGGCTTCCAGTTGCAGGCGCACGTCCTGCGGATCGAGTTCGGCCAATGGTTGATCCGCCTTCACGCGCTGGCCTTCCTCGACCAGTCGTCGGCTGACTTTGCCGCCAATGCGGAACGCCAGATCGGGTTCGTAGCGGGCGCGAACCTCACCCGGATAACTTTCCATCGCCTGCGCCGAAGGCTCTGGCTGCACCACCATGGCCGGTCGAACGCTGACTGACGTCGCCTCTTCCTGACCGCATGCGGACAATAAAACAGCCAGACTGACTGGCACGGCAAAGGACAACGCATAGCGGAACATGGTGACGGACCTTTCGCTTATGGTGCTTGGAATATTTATACTGGCCGGTATGGTATTAATAGCAAACTCACCAGTCCAGTATTAAAAGCGAAGAATGTCGAACAATCTTTCAGCTCCAAACGGCCCGGGCCGTCCGAAGGATCCGGCCAAGCGCCGGGCAATCCTCGATGCGGCGAAAACCCTGTTCCTGAGTCACGGCTATGCCAACACCAGCATGGACGCGGTCGCCGCCGAGGCGGGCGTGTCGAAACTGACGGTTTACAGCCACTTCAACGACAAGGAGACGCTGTTCTCCTCCGCGGTAATGGCCAAATGCGAGGAGCAGTTACCGCCGCTGTTCTTCGAATTGCCCGCCGGCATCCCCGTGGAAAATGTGTTGCTGAACATTGCCCGGGGCTTTCATCAGCTGATCAACAGCGACGAGTCGGTGAATTTGCATCGCTTGATGATGGCGCTGGGCACCCAGGATCCGAAGCTGTCGCAGATCTTCTTCGACGCTGGCCCCGAACGCATGGTGCAAGGCATGGAGCGGCTGCTCAAACGCATCGACGAGACCGGCGTGCTGAGCATCGACCTGCCGCGCAATGCCGCCGAGCATTTCTTCTGCCTGCTCAAGGGTGCGGGGAATTTTCGTTTGCTGTATTGCTGTGGTGAGCCGCTGAGCGAAGAAGCGGCAGAAAGTCATGTGCAGGAAGTGGTGGGGTTGTTCATGCGGGCGTATCGGCCCTGATTTTTTAGCGCCTGATCTGACGTCATCGCTGGCAAGCCAGCTCCCACATTGATCGTGCTGAACACAAATTGTGCGAACGACACAAAAACTTGTGGGAGCTGGCTTGCCAGCGATTGAGGCGACTCGGTATCAAGCCTTGAGTGCTTTCTTCGGGTAGATGTCATACCGACTGGATTTGCCATCCAGCGCATGGCTCGGCTTCGGCCCCTCAATACACGGCGCCTTGCGCGGGCGCTTGACCACCACCCGGTGTGTCGCCAGGGCCAGCGCCGCTTCGAGCAACGCCGGCGCATCCGGGTCATCCCCGACCAGCGGCCGGAACAGACGCATCTCTTTCTTCACCAGCGCCGTCTTCTCGCGGTGCGGGAACATCGGGTCGAGGTAGATCACCTGCGGTGGCTCGCCTTGCCAATTGCGCATTACCTCGATGGAGTTGCCCTTGAGCAGCTTCATCCGCGCGACAATCGGCGCCACGTCGAAATCTTCCGCCGCCCGCGCCAGACCATCCTCCAGCAACGCCCCGATCAGCGGCTGGCGCTCGATCAGGCTCATCTCGCAGCCCAGACTGGCCAGCACGAACGCGTCCTTGCCCAGCCCCGCCGTGGCGTCCAGCACCCGTGGGCGCACGCCTTGAGCGATGCCGACCGCCTTGGCGATCATCTGCCCGCTGCCGCCGCCGTACAGACGCCGGTGCGCCGCGCCCCCCTCGACAAAGTCCACCCGCACCGGTCCCGGCGCATCCGGGCCGAGCTGCTGCAGCTGCAAGCCCTGCTCGCCGACCTGCAAGGCGAACTCGCCGTCGTCCTCCTTCAGCGGCAGGCCCAGGCGCTCGGCCCATTGCTCGGCTTGCGCTTCAAACGTCGGGCCGAGGGCCTGGACATGGATGCGGCAGGCCGCGGGTTGCTCAATCATGAAAACACGCTCAAAAAAGTTAAGGATCGGCAAAAAGTGGCCGATAAACCAATCAACGCGCATTTTGCCAGAGCTGAGCGTCAACCGAAAAAAATGTCAGGCATTCTTCCCACATCGATTGGCTACATTTCGCCCAAGGGCGACTTCAGCCGTCATAACACTCAAGCATTGGGCGGCGTCAGTCACCTGTGGCAGGATTTCTTTGCCCAGGCCCTGGCCGAACAGACGAGTGATGTGGTGCCAGCCTGCGGCACATTCCCGCCGGTTGACCTGAACAGCCCGGAAGAACCGACGCTTGGCAGCGAGCTGCACGCGCACATCGTCGAGCAGCGTCAGTGCGATGTGGTCGAGACCGAAGTGCGTCCGCCGGAGCCGCTGTTCCTGCCGATCGCCGAGTTCGAAACCGATCTGCTGGACAAGCCGTTCCCACCGTTCCCGCCAGAAGAACTCAAGGCTCAGCAGGAGCAGCAAGACTTCGACAGCAGCTGGGTTCGCCCGATCGTGATCAACAACGGTCAGCCTGTGCCAGAGCCGGGTCCGGCGCCGCAGAAGAAGCCGCTGTACCTGCCGATTGCCGAGTTCGATCTCGACCTGCTGCAAAAACCTTATCCGCCGTTCCCGCCGGAAGAAATCGTCGAGCAGCAGAAGGCTTTGGACTTCGATAACGGTTGGGCGCGCCCGATCGTGTTGCAGAACCTGCGCCTCGCCGCCTGATCCCTCAGCGACACACGCTCCAGCGCCCGACATCGACATGAAAGTGACTGCGGTGGGCGGCGTTGTAATCCGGACTCAACACCACACTGAACGCCTCGCAGGCACCATCGCGCACCTGCCGCAGAAACTGCGCGTCCTGATTTTGCTTCGGCCAGTCTTTGAGCACGCTGACGCTGCGCCCGTCCGCCAGCCGAAAACCGCTGATGTCCAGCGCATCGGCACTGGCGTGGCGACTGAGCGCCCCGCTCTCGCGGTTGTAGACATTGCGGCAGGCAAAGCTGCCGAGGTGATCGATACGCGCCACAGACTGGCCGTAAAGCGCTTGCGCGGCAGGTTGCAGGGTATGTCGTTCAAACATCGCGTAAGCCACCGCCAATGGACAACTGGCGAGGAAGCTGCTGCTCAGCGCCACCTCGCCGCTCTGCACGCGCACGGCGCCGATCAGCGGGCACTTGGCGTCGGGGCTGTCGGCTTGCGCTGTGATGCGCAGACCCGAGTTGCTGAGCACTTGTGCGCATAACTCGGGATTGCCACGCAGGCGCATCAGCTTGAAACCGGTCAGCCAGTTCGGCGCGGCCTTCACGTCCAGCGGCGCCCACGGGTTCCACTCGGCCGGCACGTCGACCCAGCCGCGCCAGACGCTGACCACGGCGCCAGCAATCATCAACAGTACCGACAGCGCGATCCAGCGGCCCATGCTCAGCCTTTGAAGAACTGATTGGCCTGAGCGTACGGCATCGATTGCGCAGTGAAGCCGAAGGTGCCGTGCTGCTGGATCTCTTCAGCCGCGCGGTAAAACTCGCCGAACGCTGCCAAAGCCAGCGCCGAACCGGTGCTGATCCTGCGCACACCCATTTCTTCCAGCGCCTGCACGGTCAGTTTCAAACCGCCGGACATCAGCACGTTGACCGGTTTTGGTGCCACCGCGCGCACCACCGCCAGCACTTCTTCGGCGCTGCGCAAACCCGGCGCGTACAGCACGTCGGCGCCCGCTGCGGCAAAGGCCTGCAGGCGGCGGATGGTATCGTCGAGATCGGGATTGCCGTGCAAGTAGTTTTCCGCACGGGCGGTCAGGGTGAAGGGAAATGGCAGCGTGCGCACTGCGGCGACGGCGGCTTCGATGCGCGCCACAGCGTGTTCGAAGCAGTAGATCGGCGCGTCGGCACGGCCCGTGGCGTCCTCGATCGAACCGCCCACCGCGCCCGCCTCGGCGGCACGCAGCAAGCTTTTCGCACACTCGGCCGGGTCATCGGCGAAACCGTTTTCCAGGTCCACCGCCACTGGCAGATCGGTGGCCGCGACAATTGCCCGGACATTGGCCAAGGTCTCATCGAGACTCAGGGCGCCATCGGCCTTGCCTTGGGAAAACGCATAACCGGCACTGGTGGTCGCCAACGCCTGATAGCCCAGACTGGCGAGCATTTTCGCCGAGCCGGCATCCCACGGGTTGGGGATGACGAAAATCCCCGCACCTTCATGCAGGGCCTTGAAGGCCTGGGCTTTGCGGGCTTGTTCTTGAAGGGCGTGGGCGTTCATCGGCAGGCTCCTGGGCAGGGGAAAAATCCGCCTTCAGAGCAAGCCGAGTTGCTCGGCGGCGGGTTCTCTGTATAGCTCAGGCAGGGACGGCAGGCCAGGCAAACGTTGCATCAATTGTGCGTGAAAACGTT
>Ga0308159_1005241_pt1 | contig 11163 bp, 10 predicted proteins | sample PhyCR1_FD_201040 | JGI IMG/M metagenome (GOLD analysis project Ga0308159, IMG submission 201040) | Phyllosphere microbial communities from UC Gill Tract Community Farm, Albany, California, United States - DLSLC.R1 | ecosystem: Host-associated > Plants > Phyllosphere > Unclassified | place: USA...
ATTCCGAGCGGAAGTTCTTCCCCGGCTACGTGCTGGTGAAGATGACCATGACCGACGATGCGTGGCACCTGGTGAAGGACACGCCCAAGGTCACTGGCTTCCTCGGCGCCCGCAACCGCCCCAGCCCGATCACCGAGGCCGAGGCCCTGCGGATCGTCAAGCAGGTGCAGGAAGGCGTCGACAAGCCCAAGCGCCCCGCCGTCGTCTACGAAGTGGGCGAGCAGGTGCGCGTGGCCGATGGCCCCTTCGCCAGCTTCAACGGCACCGTGGAAGAAGTGGACGAGGAAAAGGGCCGCGTGAAGGTCAGCGTCTCCATCTTCGGCCGCGCCACCCCCGTCGAACTGGAATACGCCCAGGTCGAGAAGGTCTGACCTTCCGATGCGGCCCCGCGACCTGTTCCGACGGGCGCGGGAAGGCTGGGAAGGCCTGTTGGCGTCTCCCGGCGGGCGCGGCAAGGTCGCGCGCGGCATCGCCGCCGGCGCCTTCGCCGCCATGCTGCCGGCCTTCGGGCTGCATCTCATCATCGCCGCCGGGCTCGCACTCGCCCTGCGCGCCAGCCTGCCCGTCGCCGCCGCGACCTGCCTGGCCATCGGCAACCCCCTGACCCACGCCGTGCTGCTGCCGCTGGAATACGCCATCGGCCGGCTGATCCTGCCGCCCGGGCTGGATTTCCTACCCAATTTCGGCCCCGCCTGGCTGCTCTCCGCCCTGCCAGCCGCCGAGGAAACCCTGGTCGGCGGACTGCTGCTCGGCCTGCTGGCCGGACCTCTGGCCTGGTTCCTGGCCTGGCGGGGGTTGGGGCTGCGGAAAGGGTAGAGAAGGCCGGGGGAGGAATTCCTCGGACCCCTTCTTTTCTTTCTGTGAGTTTGGCGACGCGTTTCGGGCCTGAGAGCGAACGCTGCCGATGATATTCAAAATGGGCCGCGTGGGCTGAGGCCCCGGTTGCCGGAGGTCCAGGGCCTTCGGCGCACCCAACCGGGTCTCAAGCGGGTCGCCCCTTCGGTTATAAGGCCGACGCAGATTGGGCCATCAGTCGAAGATCATGGGTCTGCAGCGCGACAGCCTCTGTCCCCCCAAACGAGACCAACCCTTCCAGCAGCCACCCCAGTAAAAACTCGAAAAAAGAAAAGAAGGGGTCCGGGGAATTCCTTCCCCGGCCTTCCCCTTCACCCTCCCGGCTTCCGCCACTCCATCAGCAGGAAATACGGTACCCGGCGGTAGCGTTCGGCCTTGTCGGGCGGCCCGCCATGGGGCAGCGGTTCCTCGAAGTGGCGTAGCTGCAGGCCGTTGGCCAGCAGCAGGGACATGTAGCGGCTCAGCGGCCTGTGCCAGTTCTGGATGCGGATGCCGCGCCAGGCCACCCATTCGGCGCGGTCCTGCATGTAGTGGTCGATGCTGAAGCGCTCGATGCCGCGGGCATCCCGCTGCCAGCCGCCGGGTGGGGAGGCGGTGTTGAAGCTGGTCAGATTGGCGATCAGCAGGCTGCCGCCGGGGCGCAGCACCCGGGTCATCTCGGCGATGGCGCTGTCGATATCGGCGATGTCGATCAGGGTGAGGTAGCTGACCACCAGGTCAAAGCTGTCGGCCGGGAAATCCAGCGCCTCGGCCTGGCCCAGCCGGTAATCGCCGGCGGGGTCGCGCCGGCGGGCTTCATCCAGCAGCGGCGCGGTGGGGTCGATGCCGATGGGCGCCAGGCCGGCGGCGCGCAGCATGCGGCAGAACCGCCCTTCGCCGCAGCCGACATCCAGTGCATCCACGAAGCCCTGGCCCTGGATGCGCTGCATCATCGGCGCATCCAGCACGTATTTCCGGCCGAAATCGCCGTCCTTGCCCATGTCGGCGATCCAGGCAGCGGCGGATTCGTCCCAGCCATTCTGCATCATCCGGCCTCCCTGCCTCGGTGTGGGGAGGGGGAATGGCCTGGGCGCCGGTGCCGGATCAAGCCGCCCTGGGCATGGGGGGCAGGCGGACCTCGGGCATGGGCGCGTGATCGTCGTAGGTTGGCCCGACCGGAATCGCGGATCGCGTGACCCAGCGGAGGTTCAGGGCATGGCCGCCGATGGGCCCGAGCGCGATCGCCTTAGGTGGCGCGTGGATCAGGCAGAGGCCTGGAGCGCGCTCCGTAAACGCGCGAGACCGGGTCACTTCCTACGGGCGTAGCAGGGAGGGCGCCACGCCGCCCGGCATCACCACCACTGTCGCCGTCTGGCCGGGGATGAGGCGGATGCCCTCGGGCAGCGTATCGAGGCGAATGCGCACCGGCACGCGCTGGGCGAGGCGTACCCAGGAGAAGGTGGGGGTCACGTTGGCCACCAGCCCGCTGGTCTGCTCCCGGTCGGCGATGCCGCCGGCGATGCTTTCCACCTGGCCGGAGAGCGGCGTGCCGGGCAGGCCCATCAGAGTCACCTGCGCCGGATCGCCGGCGCGGATGCGGTGCAGCTTGGTCTCCTCGAAATAGCCCTGCACGTGCAGGCTGGCGGCATCGACCAGCGCCATCACCGCCGTGCCGGCGGAAACATAGGCGCCGGGCCGCAGCGTCAGGTTGGTGATGGTGCCATCGGCCGGGGCCAGGATCTCGCTGCGCTCCAGGTTGAGCTTGGCGATGTCCCGCTGGGCGATCGCCTCCTGCCAGGAGCCTTCGGCGGCGGCGGCATCCGAATGCGCCTGGTCCTGCCGCTGGACGGAGACGACGCCGTCCTGCAGCCGGTCGTAGCGGCGTTCGTCGCGGCGGGCGCGTTCCAGCGTGGCGGCGCGGCTGGCTACCACCGCTTCCGCCTGCTCCAGCGCCAGGGCGAAGCGCGCACGGTCCAGCCGGAACAGCGGCTGGCCCTTATGGACCGTGGCGTTGTCCTGGATCAGCACTTCGGAGACGAAGCCGGGCACGTCCGGCGCGATGCCGATGATGTCGGCGCGCACGCGGCCATCCCGCGTCCAGGGCGACTGCATGTAGTAGCGCCAGAGCTGCACCCCGATGGCGACGGCGATGCAGACCAGCGCCAGCGTGACGAGGATGCGTGCCGAGCGGGCGAGAAGCGGCTTCATGACAGGACGAACTCCGAAAGGACGACGACGCCGCCCAGGGTGATGACGAACAGGGCAAAGTCGAACAAAGGCGCGTGCCAGACGTGGCGGTAGGCGCCGGTGGCCACCAGCAGGCGGCGCAGCAGGGCGGTGAGGGGCAAGGCGGCCACCGCCCAGACCAGCAGGGCCGGCAGGAAGATGCCGTAGACGTCGATTTCCGCGATCATTCGGCGGCCCTCCCGGTGATGGCGATGTCCGGCGGGGCCGAATCGGGGAACAAAGCGAGCCGCATGCCGGAGAGCGACACCGCCGCGCGGCGTGCGCCACGGCTGCCGGCGGCGGCGCAGGCGCGCAGGGCGGCGTCCATCCGCTCCAGCAGCGAATCGCGTGGCAGGCGGCCGCGCGCTTCGGCGGCAACGGCGGCCAGGGCGGCCTCGATGGCCGTGCGGGCCTCGGGCGGTAGCTCGGCCATGCGCTCGCGCAGACGCAGCACGTTCAGGGCGGCGCGCAGGTCGGCCAGCTCGGTCAGCCGCACCGTCTGGGCATCGGCGGCGGTCAGGCGGGCGGCCAGGGCCTCGAACCGGTCCAGCATGACGCCCATGATCAGGCGCAGGTCGGCCGGCGCGCGGCCTTCGGCCATGCGGGCCAGGTCCCGCCGGTCCGCCGCCACCAGCCGGCGGACGCGCCAGGCGACGCCGAAGGAACGGGCGAAGCGGGTGATGGCCAGCGCCAGCATCAGCCCCAGCACGGTGGCCAGGCCGCCATCGACATACCCGGCGAAATCGGCGCTGTAGGTCTCCTGCAACCCCATCAAGGTCGGCACCGTGACCGCGACGGCCAGGGCCTGCGCCATCACGGCAGGCTGCGCGATCAGCGCGCCCGCCACCAGGTAGACGGGGGCCAGCGCCAGCACCAGCAGCGGGAAGCCGTCGATCCCCGGCAGGATGGCGAACTGGTAGAGGCCGGCGATCAGCACGGCCAGGGCGGAGCCAAGGATGAACTTCTTCAGCGCCGGCGCCGGGTCGTCCATCTGCGCGAAGATGCACAGCGCGACCGCGCCCATCATCGGCACGCTGGAGCCATGCGCCCAGCCGGAGCCGATCCAGAGGATGCAGCCGACCAGGCAGGCCAGCGCGGCGGCGAGGCCGGAAAGCCCGACCAGCAGCGGGTCCACATGCCCGGGGGCGCGGGTGGTCTGCGGCGGGGCGGCGTCCTGCGGCTGTTCGTTCAGCAGGCGCTCGGTCAGCTGGCGGCATTCGCGCCACTGGCTGATCAGCTCCGACATCCGGCTCAGCAGGCCCTCGCGCACCAGCGCGGCCCAGGGGTCGGCGGGGGCGGGCTGGCGCTCCAGCTCCTCCACCCGGGCTTGCAGGCGCTGGGCGGTCAGGGTGCGGGCGGGGCCGGCGGGCAGGTCGATGCTCTGGGAGAGCCAAGCGGCGAGATCCTCCACCAGCGGCCGCATCGCCGCCGAGGCCGCGGGGTCCAGCGCTTCGAGCACGCGGATGCGCTCGCCGATGGCGGTCATCAGGGTGGGCAGGGCACGGGCGCTCTCATGCAGGCGCGGCAGCCACAGCAACTGGGCGTTGCGGCCCCGCGCCTCGTAGCGCGCCTGCTGGAAGAGCGCGGCAAGGCCGGCACTGTCCCGCGCGATGCGGCGCCGATCGGCGGAGAAGCGGGCGGGGTCGTGCGGGGCGGTCAGGCTGTCCGCGCCATAGCGGGCGAGGTCCGCCAGCCACTTGCGGGTGCCGGCCAGCAGGCGCGGCGTGCCGTGGCTGGGGAACAGCACGCCGTGCATGAGGTAGGCGCAGAGGATACCGAGGCCGATCTCGATCATGCGGTAGATGGCGGTGTCGAACACCGTGCCGGGACTGTCCACGATCGGGAAGGCGATCATCGCGGCGGTGTAGCCGGAGAGCATGAAGGCGTAGCTGCGCTGCGTCGGGTCGAACAGCGAGGCGGCGAGGCAGAGGCCGATCCAGCCCGACATCACCAGGGAGAGCAGCAGCGGCGCGTCCACCAGGTTGGGCAGGGCGAGGATGGCGAAGGCGCCGCCGCCGACGGTACCGACCAATCGCCACAGCGCCTTGGCTTGCATGGCGCCGGAGAAGGTCTGGGAGACAATATAGACCGTGCCCATCGCCCAGTACGGGCGCGGCAGGTCCAGTGAGAAGGCGATGAACAGCGCCAGCATGGCCGCGGCAAAGCTGCGGAGGGAGAAGGCCCACTCATCCAGGCGGGGCAGGCGCGGCATCAGCCGGACTCCCCGGTCGCCGGGTGGCGTTGGGCGCCGAGGACGCGCCGCATCTGCTCCAGCACCCGCATGGCGGCGTCCATGTCCGCCGGGTCGGCGCCGCCCAGCAGCTCCTGCCGCAACGCATCCAGCAGCACGTCCGCCTGCTCGGCCTTGCGGGCGCCCTCGGGCGTCAGGATGAGCATCTTGGCCCGGCGGTCCGCCGGGTCGCCCCGGCGTTCGAGGAGGCCGGCGGCCGCCAACTGGTCCAGCAGCCGGACCAGGGAGGATTGCTCGATGCCAAGGGCATGCGCCAGCTCATGCTGCCGGCAACCCTGGAGCGGGTTGGCGTGCAACAGCATCAATGGCATCGCCGTGGCGTGGGAGAGCCCCAATGCCGCCAAACGCAGGTCGGCCTCCCGCCGCCAGGCGCGGGTGATCAGGATGAAATGGCCGCCGAAGCGGCGGGACAGGTCCGACAGGGGAGTTGCAGCGGGAGGGAGCATGGCGAGAGATCACATAGAAAGCTGATCATTAGGATGCAAAGGAATTGGCCATAAGCGGCGCCGATGCCGGCTATCACCGGAAAGAATGTCGAAGCCTGGGTGGGGCTGCATCCACAGACCTCAATCTGCTGACGAGTTTTATGCCTGGCTGCTTGAAGCCCGCCTCCGAGCCATCACGTCCGGTGAAGCTCACACTAGAAACAGTTCGGCAGTGCCACGGGTGAGCCATGCACAGGGTGCGATGCGTGAATCGCTGGACTCTCATTCCCGAGAGGGTTATACGCCCGCCTCCGCCGTTGCCAACTGGGCTGCGTGTCTCCGCGCGACCGGTTGGCGACGGCGTTTTATTCAGGGACGCGGGAGGCTCAGCCTGAGCCGCCGGACCGCGCACCTCTGAAAGCAGAGGACGGAACATGGCGAAGAAGATCGTCGGCTACATCAAGCTGCAGATCCCGGCCGGCAAGGCGAACCCCTCGCCGCCGGTTGGCCCCGCGCTGGGTCAGCGCGGCCTGAACATCATGCAGTTCGTGAAGGAATTCAACGCGGCGACGCAGCAGATGGAGCCCGGCACCCCGACGCCGGTCGTCATCACCGCGTTCTCGGACCGCACCTTCTCCTTCGTGACGAAGACTCCCCCGAACACCTACTTCCTGCTGAAGGCGGCCAAGCTCGACAAGGGCAGCCAGACTCCGGGCAAGGGCGGTAACGTCGGTCGCGTCACGAAGTCTCAGCTGCGCGAGATCGCGGCGACGAAGATGAAGGACATGAACGCCAACGATGTTGAGGCGGCCGTGACCATGCTGGCGGGTTCTGCCCGTTCCATGGGCCTGTCCGTGGTGGAGGGCTGAGCATGGCCAAGCAGGGCAAGCGTCTGAAGGCTCTCTACGCGGGTCTCGACACCGACAAGCTGTACGCGCTGGGCGCGGCCATCGAGACCGCCAAGGCGAACGCCAAGGCGAAGTTCGATGAGACCATCGAGATCTCGATGAACCTCGGCATCGACCCGCGCCACGCCGACCAGATGGTCCGTGGCGTGGTCGGCCTGCCGAACGGCACCGGCAAGACCGTGCGCGTGGGCGTGTTCGCCCGCGGCCCGAAGGCGGAGGAGGCCCTGGCCGCCGGCGCCGACGTGGTTGGCGCGGACGACCTGGCCGCCCTGGTGCAGGAAGGCAAGATCGAGTTCGACCGCTGCATCGCGACCCCGGACATGATGGGCCTCGTCGGCCGCCTGGGTAAGATCCTGGGCCCGCGCGGCCTGATGCCGAACCCGAAGCTCGGTTCCGTCACCATGGACGTCAAGGGCGCGGTTGCCGCGGCCAAGGCCGGCCAGGTGGAGTTCCGCGCCGAGAAGGCCGGCATCGTGCACGCCGGCATCGGGAAGGCTTCCTTCTCCTCCGAGGCTCTGCTGGAGAACGCGAAGGCCTTCGTCGACGCCATCCAGCGCGCGAAGCCGACCGGTGCCAAGGGCACCTATGTGAAGAAGGTCAACGTGTCCTCTTCCATGGGCCCTGGCTACAAGGTCGATGTGACCTCTCTCTCCGCCGGCTGAGGCTGGGAGACTGAATTCCCGCCGCCGGCTTGCCGGCGGCGTGGGCAGGGAAGGGCCTTCGGGTCCTTCCTGACGACCTGTCCGAGAGCGCATGTGACCGCGAGGTCTTAATGGGGTTCGCCCCGCACGCGTGAGACGGGATGCCCGAGAGATCGTGGCCGGTGGTTCGCTGCCGGTAGGATTGGCTTGGTGTCTTCCGTGAACTCAATGACAGGTGAACCAGGGGTGGCGTGCGGCTCGGGCCGGACAAGACCCCCGTGTGAACCGGCCGGTGCCCCTCCACAAGGTGCAGGCTATCGTAAGTAGTTGGGAAGTATGGACCGTACGGAAAAGCGCGCGTTCGTTGCCTCCCTCGCGGATGTGTTCGGAGAGACCTCCTTCGTGCTCGTCGCCCAGAACAAGGGCATGACGGTCGCGGGCGTGAGTGATCTGCGGCGCAAGATGCGGGCGGCGGGTGCGACGTACAAGGTCGCGAAGAACCGGCTGGCCAACCTTGCCCTCGAAGGTACGTCGTTCCAGGGCATCTCGCCTCTGCTGAAGGGTCCGACCGCGCTCGCGTGGTCGAAGGATCCGGTGGCCGTGGCGAAGACTGCCGTGGAATTCGCCAAGGCGAACGACAAGTTCGTCATCCTCGGCGGGTCGCTGGGAACCCAGGTCCTCGATGTCAATGGCATCAAGGCTCTGGCGGAACTGCCCTCGCTCGAGACGCTGCGCGCCCAGCTGCTGGGCCTGATTCAGACGCCTGCGACTCGTATCGCCGGCATCCTGCAGGCTCCTGGTGGCCAGATCGCACGCGTCCTGGCGGCGTATGCCAAGAAGGACGAGGCGGCCTAACAGCCTCTCGCGGAAGACCTCCGGCCCAGTATTTTGGCCGGGGATTGCATTCGACAAGCCAAGCGATTACATCGAAGGATACAAGACATGGCCGATCTCGCTAAGATCGTGGACGATCTGTCCGCCCTGACCGTTCTGGAAGCCGCTGAGCTTTCCAAGATGCTCGAAGAGAAGTGGGGCGTTTCCGCCGCCGCTCCCGCCGCCGTGGCTGCTGCCCCGGCCGCTGGCGCCGCTGCTGCCCCCGCTGAAGAGCAGACGGAATTCACCGTTATCCTGGCTTCCGCTGGTGACAAGAAGATCAATGTCATCAAGGAAATCCGCACCATCACCGGCCTGGGCCTGAAGGAAGCCAAGGATCTGGTCGAAGGCGCGCCGAAGACCGTGAAGGAAGCCGCGACCAAGGACGAAGCGGCGAAGATCAAGAAGGTCCTCGAAGAGAACGGGGCGACCGTCGAGGTCAAGTAAGCTCTTTTTCGTCTCCTCCTGGGGTGTTGAGCCCCGGGAGAATGAAAAGAGTGCGAGTCGGTTCGGGCGGGGACCCTTATGGGTGCCTGCCCGCGCCTGCGTTCGGCGGATTCCTCTCCGCACGACGCGTCCGGGGTGAACCCCGGGGATACCCCTGCTGGCTGGGGAATTTTAGCCGGGTAGATGGGTCGGCGTGAAGGGAAGCAAGACGGGCATGAACGCAATCACCAAGTCGTTCACCGGGCGCAAGCGCATCCGTAAGTCCTTTGGGCGTCTGCCCGAGGTGGCGCCGATGCCGAACCTGATCGATGTGCAGCGCGCCTCCTACGAAGCGTTCCTGCAGATGGGTGTGCATCCGGATTCGCGGACGAACACCGGGTTGCAGGAAGTGTTCAAGTCGGTCTTCCCGATCGACGACTTCGCCGGGCGCGGCCGCCTGGAGTTCGTCCAGTACGAGCTCGAAGAGCCCAAGTACGACGTGGAAGAGTGCATCCAGCGCGGGCTGACCTTTGCCGCCCCGCTGAAGGTTCGCCTGCGCCTGATCGTCTGGGATGTCGATGAGGACACCGGGTCCCGGTCCGTCCGCGACATCAAGGAGCAGGACGTCTACATGGGCGACATGCCTCTGATGACGGATAACGGCACCTTCATCATCAACGGCACCGAGCGCGTCATCGTCTCGCAGATGCACCGGTCCCCCGGCGTGTTCTTCGACCATGACAAGGGCAAGACGCATAGCAGCGGGAAGTACCTGTTCGCCGCGCGCGTCATCCCCTATCGCGGCTCCTGGCTGGACTTCGAGTTCGACGCCAAGGACATCTGCTACGTGCGCGTGGACCGGAAGCGCAAGCTGCCCGCCACGACGCTGCTCTATGCCCTGGAATCCGCCGCGACCCAGGCCAAGCGCGCCAACCTGGCCCCCGGCCAGGCGCTGGAGCCGGGCGAAGTCCGTGGCATGGATGGGGAAGAGATCCTCAACACCTTCTATAACCAGGTGATTTTCAAGCTCGGCCCGAAGGGCTGGAGCCGGACCTTCGAGCCCGACTCCTTCAAGGGCCTGAAGCTGGCCGAAAACCTGGTCGATGCCGTCTCCGGCGAAGTGGTCGCCGAGAAGGAAACCAAGCTGACGGCCCGCGCCGCCCGCAAGATCGCCGAGGGCGGCACCACCGAGGTGCTGGCCGCGCGCGTCGACCTGCTGGGCCGCTTCGTGGCCGAGGACCTGGTCGACCTGAACTCGGGCGAGATCTGGGCCGAGGCCGGCGAGGAGCTGACCGAGCCGAAGCTGGCCGCCATCGAGCAGGCCGGCCTGGACGAGCTGCCGACGCTGGCGATCGACCAGTCCACCGGCCCGTGGATGCGCAACACGCTGGTCGTCGACAAGAACAACAGCCGCGACGAAGCGCTGATGGACATCTACCGCGTCATGCGGCCGGGTGAGCCGCCGACGCCGGAGACCGCCGAGGCGCTGTTCCGTGGCCTGTTCTTCGACGAGGAGCGCTACGACCTCTCCACCGTCGGCCGCGTGAAGATGAACATGCGCCTGGGCTTCAGCCTGGACGACGTGCCCGACCACCTGCGCACCCTGCGCAAGGAAGACGTGCTGGCGACGGTCAAGACGCTGCTCGAGCTGAAGGACGGCAAGGGCCAGATCGACGACATCGACAACCTCGGCAACCGCCGGGTGCGTTCGGTCGGCGAACTGATGGAGAATCAGTACCGCGTCGGCCTGCTGCGGATGGAGCGCGCGATCAAGGAGCGCATGGGGTCGGTCGATATCGACACCGTCATGCCGCATGACCTGATCAACGCGAAGCCGGCCGCTGCCGCCGTGCGCGAGTTCTTCGGTTCCTCGCAGCTGTCGCAGTTCATGGACCAGACCAACCCGCTGTCCGAGGTGACGCACAAGCGCCGCCTCTCGGCGCTTGGCCCGGGCGGTCTGACGCGCGAGCGTGCCGGCTTCGAGGTGCGCGACGTGCACCCGACGCATTACGGCCGCATCTGCCCGATCGAGACGCCGGAAGGCCCGAATATCGGCCTGATCAACAGCCTCGCGACCTTCGCCAAGGTGAACAAGTACGGCTTCATCGAGACGCCGTACCGCCTGGTGAAGGACGGCAAGATCACCGGTGCGCCCCGCTACCTCTCCGCCATGGAGGAGGAGAAGCTGGTGGTCGCCCAGGCCGATGCCGAGGTGAACGCCGAGAGCGGTGAGTTCCTGTCCGACCTCGTCTCCGTCCGCCAGGGCGGCGACTTCCGGCTGGTGAAGCCGGAAGAGGTAACGGCCATCGACGTCTCGCCCAAGCAGCTGGTGTCTGTCGCCGCGGCGCTCATTCCGTTCCTTGAGAACGATGACGCCAACCGCGCGCTGATGGGCTCCAACATGATGCGTCAGGCGGTGCCGCTGGTGCAGTCCGACGCACCGCTGGTGGGTACGGGCATGGAGGCCGCCGTTGCGCGCGACTCCGGCGCGACCATCGTGGCCCGCCGTGGCGGCGTGATCGACTCCATCGACGGCGCGCGCATCGTGGTGCGGGCGACGAACGAGGAAGACGGCACGA
>Ga0308159_1005242_pt1 | contig 11162 bp, 14 predicted proteins | sample PhyCR1_FD_201040 | JGI IMG/M metagenome (GOLD analysis project Ga0308159, IMG submission 201040) | Phyllosphere microbial communities from UC Gill Tract Community Farm, Albany, California, United States - DLSLC.R1 | ecosystem: Host-associated > Plants > Phyllosphere > Unclassified | place: USA...
GGTCGGGGGCCTGCACCGGCAGGAAGCCGTCCTGGCGGTGCTCGCCCTTGAGTTTCTTGGCCCAGGTGTCCTTGCGCAGGCCGCGCAGGGAGGCGGCCTGCGCCTTGCTGCGGCCCTCGGCCAGCGCCTCGGCGAAGTTGGCGAAGAGCACGGTGAACCACAGCCAGACGGCGATCGCGAGCACGAAGCCCGGCCGCATGCCGGTGTCGCCCGGGAAGCTGAGCGTGTGCGCCCACAGCACGGTGGTGAGGATGCTGCCGATGTAGACGACGAACATCACCGGGTTGCGCCACTGCACGCGCGGGCTGAGCTTGGCGAAGGCGCCCCAGAGGGCCGGCTTGAGCAGCGCCGAGTCGAAGAGGGAGAGAGAGCTTTTCATCGAGGTCATCGCAGCCTCACTTCCAGAGGATCAGGTGTTCGACGATGGGCCCGAGGGCCAGCGCCGGCACGTAGTTGAGCAGGCCCACCAGCAGCACCGTGCCGATGAGCAGCACGACGAACAGCGGGCCGTGCGTGGGCAGCGTGCCGCCGGTCACCGGCAGCCGCGGCTTGCGCGCCAGCGCCCCCGCGATCGCCAGCACGGGCACGATCACGCCGAAGCGGCCGAGCCACATCGCCAGGCCCAGCATGGCGTTGTAGAAGGGCGTGTTGGCCGACAGGCCGGCGAAGGCGCTGCCGTTGTTGTTGGCGGCCGAGCTGAAGGCGTAGAGGATCTCCGAGAACCCGTGCGCGCCGGGGTTGGCGATGCCGGCCTTGCCAGCGGCGGCGCTCACGGCGACCGCGGTGCCCAGCAGCACCAGCAGCGGCGTGACCAGGATGGCGATCGAGGTGAGCTTCATCTCGTGGACCTCGATCTTCTTGCCCAGGTACTCGGGCGTGCGGCCGATCATCAGCCCGGCGATGAAGACGGCCAGCACGGCGAAGACCAGCATGCCGTACAGCCCCGAGCCGACACCGCCGAAGACGACCTCGCCCAGCTGCATCATGACCAGCGTGACCAGGCCGCCCACGGGCGTGAGCGAGTCGTGCATGGCGATGACGGCGCCGCAGGACGCGGCGGTGGTGACGACAGCGAAGAGCGACGAGGCGGCGATGCCGAAGCGCAGGTCCTTGCCCTCGAGGTTGCCGGCCGACGGGTCGACGCCGAGCGCCGTGAGCAGCGGGTTGCCGGCCTGCTCGGCCCAGGTGGCGACGACCACGGCGGCAACGAAGAGCACCGTCATCGCCGCCAGGATGGCCCACCCCTGGCGGACGTCGCCGACCACGCGCCCGAAGGCGAAGCACAGCGCGGCCGGGATGAGGAAGATCGACACCATCTGCGCGAAGTTGCTCCACGGCGTGGGGTTCTCGTAGGGGTGCGCCGAGTTGGCGTTGAAGAAGCCGCCGCCGTTGGTGCCGAGCATCTTGATGGCCTCCTGCGAGGCGACCGGGCCCATGGCGAGGGTCTGCGTCTGGGTGCGGGCCTCCTCGGTGACGGGCTGGCCCTTGGCGTCGAGCACGGGCTGGCCGTCGGCGCCGACCTTGGGCTGCGCGTAGGTGACGGCCTCGACGGTGCGCACTTCGGCATAGCGGTCGAAGTTCTGGATGACGCCCTGGCCGACCAGGAAGATCGCGAAGACGAAGGACAGCGGCAGCAGCACCCACAGGGTGATGCGCACCAGGTCGGCCCAGAAGTTGCCGAGCAGGCCTTCGGGGGCGGGCGCGCCCTTCTCCGCCTTGGCCTGGCCGCGCGATGCGAAGCCGCGGATGAGGGCGAAGGCGACGGCGATGCCGGTGGCGGCGGAGACGAAGTTCTGCACCGTGAGACCCAACATCTGGGTGAGGTAGCTCATGGTGCTTTCGCCCGCGTAGCCCTGCCAGTTGGTGTTGGTGACGAAGCTGACGGCGGTGTTGAAGGCCGAGTCGGGCGAGATGGCGGGCAGCGCGGCCGGGTTGAGGGGCAGCAGGCCCTGCAGGCGCTGCAGGGCATAGAGGGCCAGCGCGCCGATGGCGTTGAAGGCGAGCAGGGCCAGCGCGTAGGCGCGCCAGCCCATGGCGCGGTCGGGCCGCACGCCAGCGAGGCGGTAGAGCGGTGCCTCGACGCGCTGCATCCAGCGCGGCAGGCTGCCGTTGCACAGGGCGGCGAGCGCCCGGCCGAGCGGCCAGGCGAGGAGGCCCAGCACGGCGAGGAAGAGGGCCAGCAGGCCCCAGGCGGATGCGGTCACGGCTTAGAACTCCTCGGCGCAGATGAGTGCGAAGACGAGGTAGGCCAGCAGCAGGACGGCAAGCAGGCCGCCCAGGCCGTAGAGGGCTTCGAGCGCGATCACGGGCGCTCTCCCGACGGGCGGGCCTGCCGGTCGAGGCGGTTCAACCCCACCACCAGTTCCGCCACGACGATCCACAAGACGGCCAGGCCGCCGATCCAGACGATGTCCATGCATCACTCCTGCAAAACGATGGGGGCAGTCTCGGAGTCGGGGCGTCAAAACGGGGTAGAGAGTGGCGAGGGCGGTGTCAAAAAGCTGTCAAAACGCGGGGGACTTGGGTGGGGCTGACTTCTCGATTTGCTTTGACTTGCCCGGCTTGACCTGGGGCTTTGACTTGGGGCTTTGACTTGGGGCTTCGACTTGGGGCTTCGACTCGGGGCTTTGACTCGGGGGCTTGGCGGTGTGGGTCTGAACCCGGCCGGCGGCGCCGGTATGCGTTCTCCGGCGCAGGCTCGCGCTGACTGGCGTGCGGTGCAGCGTGTGTGCTCGCCTGGGATCGACGTGCTTTGGGCACTGCACGGCGCCGCGAATGGCGCCTGCGCCCGCACACCGGCACCACCGGCCTGGACCGGGCGCGCGATCGGCCGGCATGGGGCGGGTGCGTTTCGGTTGATCCACCCCCACCCATTCGGGCTGAGCTTGTCGAAGCCCTGCGCAGCGCTTCGACAAGCTCAGCGCGAACGGGGACGGGGCATCAAAGAGCCACGAAAGTGAAGCACAGCGGCTCAGGGCGGTGGTCGCGGGCCTGCGGGCGCAGGCGCCATTCGCGGCGCCGTGCAGTCCCTCAAGCACGTCGATTCCAGGCGAGCACACAGCCCGCACAACAAGCCAGTCAGCGCGAGCCTGCGCCGGAGAACGCAGGCCCGCGGCCGACGCCGGCGCCCCCGCCCGCCGTACCGGCCGATCCACCCCGAGCGCCGTAATCAGCCCCCTTCGCAAGCCCCAAACCACCCAACCCGACAGCGGAGCAAGCGCAACGATTTCCAACCTTGGCGTAGATACGGCAAACACCCCCGCAGCCCGACCACCTCAGACCACCGCGTCCCCAAAGCGCTCCCGAAATGCCTCGCAGAAGCCGCTCACCCCACCGATGGAGAGCGTGAAGCTGCGCCTGGGCGGCCGGCCCGGCTCGTCGCTCACCTGCAGGTCGGCGTCCCAGGCGCCACCCTCCTCCACCGGCCCGCGCGGGCCGGGAAAGCGCGCCGCCCAGTCGAGCACCGCATCGATCTCGGCCTGCACCGCAGCGGCGCGCTCGGGCGCCACGGTGGCCAGTGCGTCGAACAAGCCGGTGTCGTCGTCGCCCTCGCTGTAGTCGAAGACGAGGTAGTCGAGGGTCATTGCGAACCCTTCGCCGCGGCCTCAGCCGCGGCGCGCAGCTTGTCCTTCTTGTTCGGCCGCCGGCCCTTGACCCCGCCACCGCCCGGCGCTGCCTCGGGCGCCTGCTCCACCGGTTCGAACCCCGGCACCTGCTCGCGCGGCACGCGCCGGCCCTGGCGCTTTTCGATGAGGCGGAAATGCGCCTCGGCCGCCGCGGGCACGAAGCTCACGGCCAGGCCGCTCGCGCCGGCCCGGCCGGTGCGGCCGATGCGATGCACATGGTCGGCTGCGGCGCGCGCGAGGTCGTAGTTCACCACCACCGGCAGCTCGGCGATGTCGATGCCGCGCGCAGCCAGGTCGGTCGCCACCATCACCCGCACGCGCCCGGCCTTGAAATCCGCCAGCACCTGCTCGCGCTTGCCCTGGCCCAGCACGCCGTGCAGCGGCTCGGCCGCGATGCCGGCCTTGCGCAGCTTGTCGGCCACCGTCTCGCAGGCATGCTTGGTGGCGACGAAGACCAGCGCGCGCGGCCAGCCCTCGGTGGCCAGCAGGTGGCGCAGCAGCTGCGTGCGCCGCCCGGCATCGACCGCGATGGCGCGCTGCGCGATGTCGGGCGCGTCGGCCGGCAGCGCGGCACCTTCCACGGCCAGCGGCTCGCGCAGCAACCGGTCGGCCAGCGCCGCCGCCGCCGCAGGGAAGGTGGCGGACAGCAGCACCGTCTGGCGCCGCGCCGGCAGCAGCGCGAGCAGCCGCGCCAGTTCGTCGGCAAAGCCCAGGTCGAGCAGCCGGTCCGCCTCGTCGAGCACCAGGGCCTGCACCGCCGACAGCCGCAGCGCGTTGTGCTCCACCAGGTCGAGCAGCCGCCCCGGCGTGCCGACCACGATGTCGGCGCCGCCGCGCAGTGCCATGAGCTGCGGGTTGATCGAGACGCCGCCGATGCCGCGCACGACCTTGGGACGCACGGTCAGCGCCGCCCCGAAGCGCCCGAAGGCCTCGGCCACCTGGGTGGCGAGTTCGCGCGTGGGCACCACCACCAGCGTGTGCAGCGCCCGGCCATCGCCGGCGCGCTGCGGCGCCTGCGCCCAGCGCTGCAGCAGCGGCAGCACGAAGGCCGCCGTCTTGCCAGAGCCCGTGTGGGCCTGCCCGCGCAGGTCGCGCCCTGCGAGCAGCGCCGGAATGGCGGCCTGCTGGATCGGGGTGGGCGCGGCATAGCCGTGGTCGGCGGCCGCGCGGGCCAGGGTGGGCGCGAGGCCCAGGGAGGCGAAAGGCATCGGCCGATTGTCGGCTCGGCGCCGCAGGCGGCCGGCTTGCCACCGATTCGATGGTCGCCCGGGCCGCGGGAAGCGGGCGCGGGGCCTGCCTCTTCGTTCGGATCCCGGCGTTCAGCGCCGCGTGAGCGTGACCGCGGTGCCGTTGCTGAACTCGCCTGCCAGGGTCTTCGCGTCGACCACCTTCAGGTTCAGCCTGCGGTCGTCGCAGCCGCTCACCGTGGCCGACGCCTCGACGCGCAGCACCGCCGCGCCCGGGCCGCCATCGCTGAGCACCAGCGGGAAGGGCCGGCCCACGCACGGGTCCTTCTTGTCCTTGCCCGGCCGGGCCCGCAGCGCCCAGGTCCCCTCGCGGCCCGCGATGCGCACGTCCGCCTCGCGCGCATTGCCGCCGCCCGAGGTGTAGCTCGCGGTCCACTCGCCGTCGAAGGCCGGCTCGGCCAGGACCGGCAGGCCGGCGAGCGCCATCGCGAAGAGCAGGACGCCGATGCGCAGCGCGCAGTGGGACACGGGACGAGCCATGGCTAGACCTCCGGATCGACTTTGAGAACGGGCGCCCTGCATGCAGCGCCGCACTGAGCTGATTGTGCGGCTCTGCGTCTTCCTGTGCGTACAGGTGGCCAGGCAGCCAATGCATTTCCTGGCGAGGCTTGTCCCCGACGTCCAGGCCTGCGCGCCGCAAGCTGCTAGGCTGCAAAAGCAATCAGGGAGATCCACATGACCGCCACCACCGGGCAGGCTGCCGGCCCGTCCACCCACGCCAGATCGGCCACGGCCGAACGCAAGATATCCCCGTTCGATGCCTGGAAGGACGGCATCGACAAGGTCGATGCCGATTGGGATGTTCATGACTGCGAAGGGCCGGTGTGCGAGTAGCACAACTGGGGGGATGGGTCTTGGCCGGGGTCATGCTGGCCGCGCCGGCGGTGGCGGACACGCGCTTCGCGGGACGCTTCGAGGGCACAGGGCGCGCCTGTTCGGGCGCGCTGATCCTGACGCGCGGAACGCTCGATTGGAGGTCGACTTACAGCACCTGCCGGGCCCGGCGGTATGAAATTCAGGAACGTCGCCTGGACAACGACGCGAAGCGCCTGGTGCTTCGTCTTGTCGGTGCCCAGCGCCCCACTTGCCCCTATGCGGTGATCGAGTTGGAGCAGGCGACGACCTACGGGTGGAACGTGAGCGGCTTTCGGTCGATGCAAGCGTACGAGAACCGGACGCAGCCGGCGTGGAGCCGCTCGGCGTTGCCGGAGCGTTACGTCCTGTCTTGCCTCATGACCAAGGTGGATTGAACCGCCAGAGGGATCCGACGCAACGGGCCAACGTCCGCACACCGGCCTGCGAGGCATGCGGCCCGAGGCCCCGCTTCAGGGCAGGTAAGGCGACAGCGCCGCCGGCCCCCAGCGCAGCGGCAGGGCCGCGCGGCGGCGCAGCGCGCCCGTCACCTCGAAGCGCAGCCAGCGCTCGACCGGCGGCATGCGCGCCATCACCGCGCCGTCGGTCTCGATGTGGCCCCGCACCTGCACGTGCAGCAGGTCACCGCTTTCGAAGTCGATGAACAGCAGCCCGGCGGCCGGCTGCAGCAGGAGGTTGCCCAGGGTGTTGAAGAAGCGGTTGCCGTCGAAGTCCGGCACCGCCAGTTCGCCCTCGCCCAGGGGCAGAACGAAGCCGGGCGCGCCGCCGCGGTGCGACACGTCCACCCCTTCGTCGCGCGCCGTGCCGTGGCCTGCGGCCGGGTGCGCGGTCGCGATGAAGAAGGTGTCGGCCCCGGCGATGAGGCGGTGGGCCTCGTCGTCGAGCCGCGCGAGCCGCTCGGTGGCCGCAGGTTGGCGCGCCGGCACCGCCGTCGACGCGCGCGCCTGGATGTAGCGCGGGCAGTTGCCGAAGCTCTGTTGCACGTCGATGGTGAAGCCCGCGGCGTCGCGCGCCGACACCGTGCCGTTCATGCGGTTGCGCCGGCGCGTGGGCAGTTCGATGCCGAGCACGCCCAGCGGCGCACCGGTCGACAGCGCGGCGGCCAGCGGGTCGTCGGCCGCCGGCAGCGCACCGACGCGCAGGGTGCGCGCATCGGGTGCCTGCACGAAGCCGGGCGCGCCTGCCAGCACGCTGGCCCAGGGCTGGCCCTGGGCATCGACGCTGCCCAGCACGAGCAAGGGCAGTTGCGCGAAGAAGTCGCGGTGCTGCTGCGGCATGTGGTCGCGGATCACCCGCGTGCCCACCATGGCGAGCTGCTCGCGCACGCCGTCCTCGGCCTGCAGCGCGCGCTCGCCGGCGTGGAAGACCTCGCCGAGGTTCGGCTGTGTGGTCATGGGCTGGCCCCTGCGGAGTTTCAGGCGGCCCGCGTCGCGGCCGTCTCGGGCATCGGCACGAAGCCCGGCAGCGCCTCGACGCGGGCCAGCCAGTCGCGCAGCGCCGCATGCGGCTGCAGCGACACGCCGCCTTCCGGCGCGCGAACCACATAGGCGTAGTGGGCGAGATCGGCCAGCGTCGCGTGGCCCGCCGCCAGGAAGGGCTGCTGCGCCAGGTGGGCGTCCATGACGGCCAGCAGGCGCTGCGAACGCGCGACCAGTTCCGCCGGGTCGGTCGGCAGGCCGAACAGCGCGACCACGCGCGCCGCGGCCGGCCCGTACGCCAGCGGCCCGGCCGCCACCGACAGCCAGCGCTGCACCTGCGCCGCGCCGAGGGGATCGGCCGGCAGCCAGCGTGCCGGGTCGGGGGCGTAGCGCGCATTGAGGTACACGAGGATGGCGTTGGAGTCGGCCACCACGGCGTCGCCGTCGCGCAGCACCGGCACCTGCCCGAAGGCGTTGAGCGCGAGGAAGGCGGGCGTCTTGTGTTCGCCGGCGCGCAGGTCCAGCGCCTCCTCCTCGAAGGGCAGGCCGAGGATCGACAGGAACAGGCGCACGCGGTGCACATGGCCCGAGACGGGCGCGCCGTACAGGCGCAGCGGGGTGGCGGGGTGCGGATGGGACATGGTGGGCTCCTGGGCAGGCCGGTTGGCAATGGGCGCATTGTTCTTTGATTCGGCCGCCGGATGAATGGGTCGGCACGCACAACACTGCTCCGATTTTCGGTCTAATGGCGCATGGACCGACTCAAAGCCATGCACACCTTCGTGCAGATCGCCGAGCAGGGCAGCCTCACGCGCGCGGCCGATGCCATGGGCAGCTCGCTGCCCGCCGTGGTGCGCTCGCTCGCTGCGCTGGAGGCGCACCTGGGCGCGCGGCTCTTCCAGCGCACGACGCGGCGCATCGCCCTGACCGACGAGGGACGCCGCTACCTGGCCAGCGCGCGCGAGGTGCTGCTCGCGGCCGATGCCGCCGACCGCGCGCTGACCGACGAGGCGCGCGAGCCGGCCGGCCATCTCAGCGTGACGGCGCCCGTGCTCTTCGGCCACATGTACGTGGCGCCGGCGATCGTGCGCTTCATGCAGCAGCACCCGCAGATCGGCTGCACCGTGCTGTTGCACGACCGCAGCGTCAACCTGCTGGAGGAAGGCATCGACGTGGGCATCCGCATCAGCCCGCTGGAGGACTCGTCGCTGGTGGCGCAAGGCCTGGGCACGATCCGGCGCGTGGTGGTGGCCAGCCCCGCCTGGCTGCGCGCGCGCGGCGGCCCGCCGGTGCATCCGAGCGAGCTGGCGCACGAGGCCGTGGTGCACGGGCGGGCGGACGGCCCCTCGCACTGGACCTTCCACGAGCGCGGCAAGGCCTTCAACGTGCCGGTGACCAGCCGCCTGGCGTTCAACCACCTCGCGCCGGCCATCGAGGCCTGCGCCGCCGGCATGGGCCTGGGCATGTTCTTCTCGTACCAGGTGCTGGGGCACGTGGCCGACGGGCGGCTGCACATGGTGCTGGAGGACTTCGAGCCGCCGCCGCGGCCGGTGAGCGTGATCTACCCGCACGCGCGGCTGCTGCCGGCGCGCACGCGGGCCTTCGTGGACTGGATGCGGCGCGAGTTCGGCGGCCTGCGGCTGTGAGCCCCCGTCCGACGGGGTGGCCCCGGCGGCTTTGCCACAATCGCCGCGTGCAAGCCCCCCTCTTCCAGGCGCGACACCTGCGCAAGCGCTACGGCGACCACACGGTCGTCGACGACCTCTCGTTCGAGATCGCCGCCGGCGAATGCCTCGGCGTGATCGGGCCCAACGGCGCAGGCAAGACCACCACCATCCGCATGTGCCTGGGACTCACCGCCGCCGACGAGGGCGGGATCGAGGCGCTCGGCGGCCTGCGCATGCCGCGCGATGCGCGCGCCATCAAGGCCCGGTTGGGCGTGGTGTCGCAGTTCGATTCGCTCGACCCGGACTTCACCTGCGCCGAGAACCTGGTGGTCTATGCCCGCTACTTCGGCCTCGGCGGCCGTGCCTTCGCCGAGCGCGTGCCCCGGCTGCTGGAGTTCGCGGCGCTGTCGCACAAGGCCGACGCCAAGCCCGGCGAGCTCTCCGGCGGCATGCGCCGGCGCCTGTCGCTGGCCCGCGCACTCGTGAACGACCCCGACCTACTGATCCTCGACGAGCCCACCACCGGCCTGGACCCGCAGGCGCGCCACCTGATGTGGGAGCGCCTGCAGACCCTGCTGCAGCAGGGCAAGTCGATCCTGCTGACGACGCACTTCATGGACGAGGCGGAGCGCCTGTGCTCGCGCCTGCTGGTGATCGACCACGGCCGCAAGATCGCGGAGGGCAAGCCGCGCGAGCTGATCGCGCAGCACCTGGAGCCCGACGTGGTCGAGGTGTACGGCGCCGGCGCGCTGGCCCTGGCCGACGATGCGGCGCTGCGCGGCCTCGCGGCGCGGGTGGAAGTCAGCGGCGAAACGGTCTTCTTCTACACCCAGGACGCACGGCGCCTGCTCGATGCGTTGATGGCCACCCATGGCGGCCTGCGCACCTTCCACCGGCCCGCCAACCTGGAAGACCTCTTTCTGAAGCTCACCGGGAGACAGATCCGTGAAGACGGCTGACGACGCGCCCTCGATCTGGCGCCCGCCGCAACTCTCGGCCCGCTGGGCGCCGGTGTTCCTGCGCAACCTGCTGGTGTGGCGCAAGCTCGCCGTGCCCAGCCTCATCGGCAACATCGCCGAGCCGCTGATCTGGCTGGTGGCCTTCGGCTACGGCATGGGTGCGCTGGTGGGGCAGGTGAAGGTGGGCGGCACGGCGGTGCCCTACATCCTGTTCCTGGCCAGTGGCTCCATCTGCATGAGCGCGATGAACGCGGCCAGCTTCGAGGCGCTCTATTCGGCCTTCTCGCGCATGCATGTGCAGAAGACCTGGGACGGCATCATGAATGCGCCGGTGGGGCTGGACGATGTGGTCTTCGCCGAGATGCTGTGGGCGGGCTTCAAGTCGGTCTTCACGGTCACGGCCATCCTGCTGGTGATGCTGGGCCTGGGCATCAGCCACAGCCCCAAGCTGCTGGTGGCCTGGGTGATCCTGGCGGGAGCGGGCATCGTCTTCTCGTCCATCGCGCTGATCTTCAATGCGCTGGCCAAGGGCTACGACTTCTTCACCTACTACTTCACGCTGTTCATGACGCCCATGATGTTCCTCTCGGGCGTGTTCTTCCCGCTGGAGCAGCTGCCGGAGGTGGTGCGCGCGGTGGCGGCCTGGCTGCCGCTGGCCAATGTGGTGGCGCTGGTGCGGCCACTGTTCATGGACCAATGGCCGACTCAGCCGCTGCTGCACCTGGGTGTGCTGGCCGTGTATGGCGTCGCGGCCTTCTGGCTGGCGCTGGGCCTCACGCGCCGGCGCTTCCGCAGCTGAGACCCGGATGCTGCGGGGCTCTCGCCGGTTGCGCGGCGCCTGCGGGGTAGGTGCCCATCACCCGTTCGCCCTGAGCTTGTCGAAGGGCTTGATGGCGCATGGGCAGGCTTCGACAAGCTCAGCCCGAACGGTGTTGGATGAACCGGCCGGCCCGGCGCCCAGGCGCCGCGCAGACGCCGCGCTGGCAGCGCGAGTCGCGCCGCCAACGAAGCGATGCAAACGCCCATCAGCGGCTGCCGCCAGAAGAACCCCCGCTACTGCCACCCGAGCTGGAACCCGAGCCGCCCGTCCCCGAACTGCCGGAGCCCATGCTGCCCGAGCCCGTGCCCTGGCTGCTCGAACCCGTGCCGGCGCCCATGCCACTCGGCCCGCCGGTGCCCGAAGTGCCAGAGCCCGAGCTGCCCATGCCGCCGCTGTGATTGCCCGCGCCGCCCGTAGTGCCCGGATGGGCGCCGGAGCTGGAACTGCTGCCGCTGCCGCTGCGCCGATCGTCGTCGCGCTTGCCGGAGCGGTTGCTGGTGCTGCTGCCGCTGGTCCCGCTGCCCGACTGCTGGGCTGAGCTGCCGCCCGACG
>Ga0308159_1005246_pt1 | contig 11156 bp, 10 predicted proteins | sample PhyCR1_FD_201040 | JGI IMG/M metagenome (GOLD analysis project Ga0308159, IMG submission 201040) | Phyllosphere microbial communities from UC Gill Tract Community Farm, Albany, California, United States - DLSLC.R1 | ecosystem: Host-associated > Plants > Phyllosphere > Unclassified | place: USA...
CCCTCAACGTGCCCAACGACCTCGAGCCGATGAAGGCCGAGACCAGGGCGATCACGACGTGGCGCGCCGCCCGCGAGAAGGACTTCGTGTGGGCGCGCGAGTACCTCGTGCCCTGGGTGCTGCGGCGCCTGCGGCACCAGTCGTCCGGCGATCACATCCAGCCCAAGCGCCCTGAGCCGCTTCCGGTGGTGACCCTCGCCCCGGGGCGGGATGCCGCGGGCTCCCGCGAGACGCAGGTGTGACTCCCGTGCACGCCCTTCCCGACGCGCTCGTCGCCCTGCTGAGCCTGGCCGCCGCCGACACCCTGCTGCGAGACGCCGATGCGCTCGCCGAGACCCTCGCCGACACCGGCTGGGCACCCGAGGTCGAGAGCGGTCGCTTCAGCGCCGAGGAGTGGGATGTCGTGTCGTCGGCGTGGCCGCCGAGCCTTTCGGTGTTCCGCGACGGGGAGCTTTGCGACGTGCGCCGTGACGCGCTCGCCATCGCGGCGATTCTGAACGCCGAGCCGGAGCGATGGGTCTTCGACACCGAGGGGCCGGACTGGTCGGGCTGGAACGCCGAAGACCCGCGGTGGGACGACGAGCAGATCGACTGGCTCGAATGGCGCGGCCGGGGTGCCGTCGTGCAGCTGTTCACGGCACCCGAAGCCCAGATCGGTTCCGACCCTCTTCCTCCGCACCTTCACCTCGCGATCGAACGCGACGATTCTCCGCCCGAGGGGCTGCCGCGCGACGACGCCCGCGACCGCCGCGTCGCCACGGAAGGAAGCATCGTCGAGAGGTGGTTCCTGGTCGGCGAGAACGACCTCCCCGACCATCTGCTCGCGGTCCTCGGCGCCGACCCCGACCAGCGCGTGAGCGCCGCTGCCGCATCGGAACTCCGCATGCGCGCGGGCGGGTTCGACGACCCGACCGGCTGAGCCGGTTCGCGGTCTCCCGCCTCAGGCTCGGCGTCCCCGTCCGAGTTCCCACAGTGCCACCGCGCTCGCGGCGGCGACGTTGAGCGAGTCCACTCCCCCGGCCATCGGGATCGTCACGACGGTGTCCGCCGCGGCGAGCGCGCCCCGGCTGAGTCCGTCGCCCTCGGATCCCATCAACAGGGCGACGCGCTCGTGCCCCGCGGCGGAGAAGGCGTCGAGGGTCACCGCGTCGTCCGACAACGCCAGCGCGGCGAGGTGGAATCCGGCGTCGTGCAGCAGGGGTGCGGCATCCGACCACTCCGGCAGTCGCGTCCACGGCACCTGGAACACGGTGCCCATGCTGACGCGGACGCTGCGGCGGTACAGCGGGTCGGCGCAGCGGGGCGTGACGAGCACCGCGTCGGCGCCGAGGGCCGCCGCCGAACGGAACGCTGCTCCGATGTTGGTGTGATCGACCACGTCTTCGAGAACGACGACGAGCCGCGCGTCGCGCACGACCTCGTCGACGGATGCCAGCACGGGGCGATGCATGGATGCCAGGAGCCCCCGGTGCACGGTGTATCCGGTCACCTGCTCGGCGACCTCGGCCGGGACGACGTAGACCTCTGCGTCCTCACCGACGAGCGCGAGCGCGTCGGCGAGGAACTTCTCCTGCACGAGCACGGAGCGCGGCCGGTGCCCTGCACGGAGGGCGCGGTCGAGAACCTTCGACGACTCGGCGATGTAGAGCCCGCCGGCCGGCTCCGACACCCGGCGCAGCGACACGTCGGTCAGATCGCGATAGTCGGTGAGGCGCGGGTCGGCGGCGGAGTCGAGGGGGATGACGGGCATTCCCCCATCGTGCCAGCAGCCGCGCCCCCGCCCTCACGCCACGTGCAGCGCCCGACCCCCGGCGATCACCAGGGCCCGCTCGGGCTGACGCACGAGCGCATCCATGGGGTTCTCGGCATCCACGAGGACGATGTCTGCGCGCGCCCCCTCGACGAGGTCGTGCACCTCTCGACCGACCGCCCACGCCCCCGCGCGGGTGGCGAGCTCGACGACGCGGAGCAGCTCCTCGTCGTGCACGAGCCCTCCCGCGCGGGCGTATTGCCAGGCGATGCCGAGCGTGTCTCCCGTGCCGAAGGGACTCCAGAGATCCCGGATGCCGTCGGTGCCGAGCCCCAACCGGACGCCGGCCGCGTCGAGCTCGGCGAGGGGAAGCTGCGCCAGACGCAGCGGGGCGACGGTGGTCATCGATACGCCGGCCGCGCCCATGGCGGCGAGGAGGTCGCGCCGACGGGCGGGATCGAGCTGGGCGACGGCGAACCCGTGGGCGATGTTCACCCGCCCGCCGAGTCCCAGACGCTGCGTGCGTTCGATGAGCAGCTCGATCTGGAAGGCGCCGAGCTCGGCCGGGTCGTGCAGATGGATGTCGAGGTCGACCCCGGTCTCGGCGGCGAGCGCGGTCAGGGCGTCGATCTGTCCCACCGGGTCGCGGTCGATCGACGCGGGGTCGAGGCCACCGATCCCCGTGACGCTGTCGCGGCCGGCGGCCTCGCGCAGCAGCTCGAGGACACCCGGGTGTCGGAGCACCCCGTCCTGCGGGAAGGCCACGATCTGCACGTCGAGGGCGCCTCCGTAGGCGGCCATTGCTTCTTCGACCGCCTCGATTCCGCGCAGGCCCACCCCGTCGTCGACGTCGACGTGGGTGCGGATCGCGGTCGTCCCCTGGCGGACGAGCTCACGGAGGACGAACGCGGAGCGCTCGACCGAGGGGATGCCGAGCGCCTCGCGCTGCTCCCGCTCGTGTCGGATGCGCCCCTCGGTCGACCCCTCGCCGCCGTACGGCTGCCACGGCAGTCCCCACCACGACTTGTCGACGTGCGCGTGGGCGTTCACGAGCCCCGGGAGGGCGAGCAGGCCGCGTCCGTCGAATTCCCGGATGCCGATGGGGTCGGCGGCGGCGGGGGTAATCGCGGTGATCCGTCCCCCCTCGATGGCGATGTCGACGAGATCGCCGCCCCAGGGACGCACGCGGCGGAGGGAGGTGACGTCGAGCATGGCGGGCCGGGGGAAGGAGCTCATTCCCCCAGTCTCCCTTTCGAGCGTGCCTCGCCGCGACACGGACCTATCGACGAGTGGGGACGGTCTGCACGCGCGGGCCGGTGTCGGCGCCCCGCCATAGACTCGATACGACGGAGGTGTGCATGACCGACACGACGCAGGATGCCGAGTTCTCGGCATCCATCGATCGCGCCGTCGACGTGCTGGCGGGCCGCAGAATCGCTGTCCTGACCGGTGCGGGCGTATCGACCGACTCGGGAATCCCCGACTATCGCGGCAGGGGCGCACCCACGCGTACGCCGATGACGGCGCAGCAGTTCCTCTCCAGCGCCGAGGCGCGCCGCCGCTACTGGGTGGGCAGCCACCTGGGGTGGAAGGTGTTCGCCGCCGCGCAGCCGAACGACGGTCACCGCGCCCTCGCCGACCTCGAGGCCGCGGGCGTCGCCACGGGTGTGATCACGCAGAACGTCGACGGTCTGCACGTGCGGGCCGGCAGCGGGCGCGTCGTCGAGTTGCACGGCACGATGCGTCGGGTCGGCTGTCTGCAGTGCGGGCAGGTGTTCGACCGCCGCGACCTCGCGGAGCGCGTCGAGGCCGACAACCCCTGGATCTCGCTCCCCGAGAACGTCGAGCTCGGTCCCGACGGCGATGTCACCCCGGCAAGCGCCGACGGTTTCGTCGTGCCGGTGTGCTCGGTGTGCGGGGGCACGCTCAAGCCCGACGTCGTGTTCTTCGGCGAGTACATCCCGGTCGAGAAGTTCCGCGAGGCGGAGCAGCTCGTACACACCAGCGACGCGCTGGTCGTCGCCGGATCCTCGCTGGTGGTCAACTCGGGTATCCGGCTCGTCGAGCGGGCGCGACGCAAGCGCCTCCCCGTCGTCATCGTCAATCGCGGCGAGACGCGCGCCGACCAGCGCGCGGTGGTCAAGATCGAAGGCGGCACGACGCACGTGCTGCGGGCATTCGCCGATCGGTTGCCGGGCCTGATCTGAGCATTCACGTGCCCCTGCCCGCCGAGGCCGCCGGTCCCGGCGCAAGACGCCCGGACTCTCGACGTCGCGTGGTCACGATCGTGGGGTTGCTCGCAGCGCTGGTCGTCATCGTGATGGCGGGACGGGCGTTCGGTGGCAACCCGAAGGTGATCGAGGACGAACAGGCGGCGGTCTTTGCCGACGGGGCCCTGCTCGCGGCGATCACGGCCGTTGCGCAGATACCCTCCGATCCTCGCAACGCTGTGAGCGCAGCCCTTCAGACCGGGGAGATCGCACAGCGGACTAGGGGGCTGCCGGACGTGTGGCGCGTGCTCTCGAGCGACGGTGACGCCCTCGTCGCCGTCGTGTACGCGTACGCGGATCCGGGAGGCCTCGAACGGCCGTTCATGCGGCGCGGGTGGGGACGGGCTTGCCGGTCATACGACATCCGTGACGGAGGTGTCGTCGCCCGGGCTGTCGATTGCCCGGCCGGAACCCCCGAGCAGGTCGGCGACTGACTCGGCACCCCCACACTTCCCGCCGGTTAGGCTCGACCGGTGACGATTCTGACTCTGGTGCGGCATGGCGAGACGGCGTGGAACTACGAGGGACGCATCCAGGGGTCGACCGACATTCCCCTGAACGACACCGGTCGAGTGCAGGCGCGGGGCATCGCCGAGACCCTCGCCGCGGAGTACGCCGGCCGTGAGGTCGTCGTCGTCTCGAGCGACCTGGGCCGAGCCGCCGAGACGGCCGACATCATCGCCGCGGCCCTGGGCACGTCGGTGACCCTGCGCCTCCCCGGCCTGCAGGAGCGCTCGTACGGCGAGGCCGAGGGCATGGACGCGCCCACGTTCTACGACACCTACGGCCCCTGGCACGCGGCCGATGTGCCCGGCGCCGAGACCTGGCCGGTCGTGCGCGAGCGTGCGTTGGCCGCGCTGGCCGAGGCCGTGGCATCCGCGCCCGACGGCGTCGACGTGATCGCCGTCGCGCACGGCGCGCTCATCCGCGAAGTCATCATGTTCGCCACCGACGGAGAGTTCCCCCGCGAGGGCGAGCGCCTGCCGAACTGCTCGGCGACGACGTTCCGCCTCGACGACGACCGTTGGGAGATGCTGGCCTACGCCGGCGTCGCGAGCTAAGAGCTTTCCGCCCCCGCGATGAGCGATCGGGCATGGCGCAGGATCGGCTCGTCGATCATGCGCCCCTCGTGCCGGAACACGCCCCGCTCGCCCTCCGCGGCGGCAAGCACGCGGCGCGCCCACTCGACCTCCTCAGGCGGCGGTGCGTACGCCGCGCGGATCGTCGCGACCTGGCCCGGGTGAATACAGGCGGTGGCCGTGAATCCGGATGCCACGGCATCCCGCGCCTCGTCCGAGAGCCCGTCGAGGTCGGCGATGTCGACGTGCACGGCGTCGATCGCCTGCTTGCCGAAGGCCCCGGCGGCGAGCAGCACCCGGGCCCGCGAGAGGCGTGCGATGTCGCGGTACGAGCCGTCGTCGCGGCGGCTGGAGGTGCCGCCGAGGCTCGCGACGAGGTCTTCGGCACCCCACATGAGCGCGACGACCTGAGGCAGCGCGGCGATCCGCGGGGCGAAGAGCACTCCCTTGGCCGTCTCGCACAGGGCGATCACCTCGTACCCCTCGAGCGGGGTGAGCGCTGCCGGGTCTTCGGCCTTCGCGGCCATCACAAGCCGCACGCGAGTTTGGGCGAGCGCGGCGAGGTCGAGCGCGAAATCGGGCGTCCCGGGTCCGTTGACCCGCACGATGACGCGTTCGGGGTCGGGGTCTGCGGCGATCAACTCCGCGCGGGCACGAGCCTTGGCATCCGGGGCAACGGCGTCTTCGAGGTCGAGGATCGCGGCATCCGCCCTCTCGAGCGCCTTCGACAGCCGTTCCGGGCGGTCGCCGGGCACGAACAGGAGCGCGGGACCGAGCGTGAAACTCACGCCGCCGCCTCCTGCGCCCACACCAGTACCGTGCGGGTCGCGGTGGCGACCACCTCGTCGTTCTGCGAGCGGCCGGTGTGCTCCATGACGACGATCCCCTGCCCGGGTCGAGACGCCGAGGGGCGCGCCGAGACGATCTCGGTCTCGGCGATCAGGGTGTCGCCGACGAACAGCGGGGCCGGGAAGCTCACGTCGGTCAGACCGAGCTGCGCGACGAGCGTGCCCTGGGTGAGCTGCCCTACCGAGAGTCCCACGAGGGTCGACAGCGTCCACATCGAGTTCACCAGCGGACGACCGAACGGCTGGGTTGCGGCGTAGGCGGCATCGAGGTGGAGGGCCTGCGGGTTCATCGTCAGGGTCGTGAACACCACGTTGTCGGCATCCGTCACCGTCCGCCCGGGCCGGTGCGCGTAGGTCTCACCGACGACGAACTCCTCCAGGTACAGGCCGCGCTGCTCGATCATGCCGCAACGGTACCCGTGAGCCCCAGCGCACGCGAGATCACCATGAGCTGCACCTCGGTCGTGCCCTCGCCGATCTCGAGGATTTTCGAGTCGCGGTAGTGCCGCGCGACCGGGTACTCGTTGATGAATCCGTTACCGCCGAACACCTGTGTCGCATCGCGCGCGTTCGCCATGGCGGCGTCGCTCGCCGTCATCTTGGCAACGGCGGCGTCGACGGTGAAGGGCTTGCCGGCGTCGCACAGGCGCGCGGCGTGCACCCACGCGAGGCGGGCGGTGTGAACCCGGGCGTGCATGCGCGCGAGCAGGAACTGCATGTTCTGGCGTGTCGACAGGCGCTCGCCGAAGACGGTGCGGCTGCGGGCGTAGTCGACGGCGGCTTCGAGGCAGCCCTCGGCGGCTCCGGTCGCGAGGGCGGCGATCGCGACGCGACCCTCGTCGAGCGTGCGGAGGAAGTTCTTGAACCCGTGCCCACGCTGTCCGAGCAGGTTCGCCTCGGGAACGCGCACGCCGTCGAAGGTGAGCGGATGCGTGTCGGAGGCGTTCCAGCCGACCTTGTCGTACGCGGGTCCGACGGTGAAGCCGGGAGTGCCGTTGGGCACGATGATCGTCGAGATCTCGGGACGGCCGGCGTCGGTGCGGCCGGTCACCGCGGTGACGGTCACGAAGCGGGTGATGTCCGTGCCGGAGTTGGTGATGAACTGCTTCGTCCCGTCGATCACCCATTCGCCGCCCTCGAGCTTCGCGGTCGTGCGGGTGGCGCCGGCGTCGCTGCCCGCCTCGGCCTCGGTGAGCCCGAATCCGGCGAGCGCGCGCCCGGCGACGAGGTCGGGCAGGTACTCCGCCTTCTGCGCGTCGGTGCCGTAGCGGTAGATCGGCATCGCGCCCAGGCCGACGCCCGCCTCGAGGGTGATGGCCATCGACTGGTCGACGCGCGCGACGCCCTCGATCGCGACGCAGAGGCTCGCGTAGTCGCCACCCTGGCCGCCGACCTCCTCGGGGAACGGCAGGCCGAACAGCCCCAGCTCGCCCATCTGCTCGACGAGGTCGAGGGGCAGCTGGTGGGCGCGGTCGGCTTCGTAGGAGCGCGGGGCGATCACCTCGTCGGCGAACTCGCGCACCATCGCGCTCAGTTCGCGCTCGTCGTCGGTGAATACCTGCTGGCTGTCGATGCTCACGAGTGGGTCTCCTCGGGGGATGAAGCGGGGGTGGATGCCGGGATGCCGGCGGGATGAGAGGGTGCGGCGGCCGAGCGGGCGGGCGCCTCCGGCGCCGGCGTATCCTCCGCGATTCGCGTATCCTCCGCCGAAACCCCCGTCCCCGCGACGGAGGTTGTGCGAATCGCTGAGTCTGTGCGAGCGGGGTCGGCGGATGCCGGGAATCCGGCGGAACCGTGGGGTTCGGGAACCCCGGGGGTCACCGTCGCGACCACCGCGTCGCGGGCGACCTGCGCACCCGCGGCGGTGCGCAGCCGCACCGTTCCGGCATGCGGGGCCACGACGGTGTGCTCCATCTTCATCGCCTCGAGCGTGACGAGTCGCGCTCCAGCCTCGACCGCGGTCCCGTCGGCGACGTGCACCGCGACCACGGTGCCGGGAAGTGGCGCGACCAGGTCGGGGTCGACGGCTCCGGGGGCGCGACCCGCGGCGGCGCGACGACGCGCGGCGGCATCCCGGCGAGACACCACGCGCAGGCGGTGCGCGCCGCCGTCGGCGTGGACCCAGTACTCACTCGGGCCCCCGACGACGACGGCATCGCCCGGCGAGGGAGCCACCGCATGCACCCGCCCCGCATCGTCCTCGAGGAACACCGTCCGAGAAGCCACCGCTCCCCCGGCACGCCATGCCCCGACGCGACCCCAGACCGAGCCGTCGCCCGGCACACCGGCATCCGCGACTCTGTCCGCGACCGCGGCGAGCGCGGCCGGAGACGGTTCCGGAACCTCCGGAGTCCCCCGTCGATCGAGCAGCCCGGTGTCGAGGTCGCCCGCGCGCACGGCGGGGTCGGCGAGTAGGGCCCGCAGGTCCGCGATGTTCGTGTCGACGCCGAGCACGACCGTGCCGGCGAGGGCCGCGTCGAGTCGGGCGAGGGCCGTCTCGCGGTCGGGGCCGTGCGCGATGACCTTGGCGATCATCGGGTCGTAGAGCGAGCTGATGACGCTTCCGGTTTCGACGGCGCTGTCGACGCGGGCGGATCCCGGATGCCACCGGCTCACGCTCCCGGTCGCGGGCAGGTATCCGCGGGCGGGCGTCTCGGCGTACACGCGCGCCTCGATCGCGTGACCGTCGAGGCGGATCTCGCCGAGTTCGAGCGCGAAGCCCGCGGCGACCCGCAACTGCTGTTCGACGAGGTCGATGCCGGTGACCATCTCGGTCACCGGGTGCTCGACCTGCAGGCGCGTGTTCATCTCGATGAAGAACGGCTCGTCGAGCCGGTCGCCGGCGACGAGGAATTCCACGGTTCCCGCGCCGAGGTATCCGACGCTGCGCGCGGCGGCGACGGCGGCCTCACCCAGGCGGGCGCGGGTGGCGGGGTCGACGACGGGTGAGGGAGCCTCTTCGATCACCTTCTGATGCCGGCGCTGCAGCGTGCACTCGCGCTCGCCGAGCGAGAGGGTCGTCCCGTGCGCGTCGGCGAGCACCTGCACCTCGATGTGGCGGGGGCGCTCGAGCAGCCGCTCGAGCAGCAGGGTGTCGTCGCCGAAGGCCGCGGCGGCGACCCGGCGGGCGGTGGCAAGGGCGTCGGCCAGGTCGTCAGGACCGGTGGCCACGGTCATTCCTTTGCCGCCCCCGCCTGCGGAGGGCTTGACGAGCAGGGGGTATCCGGCGCGGTCGGCCGCGGCGGCGATCTCGTCGTCGCTCAACCCCGTGGCCGAGAAGCCCGGCACGGTCGGCACGTCGTACGCCGAGACGTGCGCCTTGGCACGGATCTTGTCGCCCATCACCTCGAGCGCCTCGACGCCGGGGCCGACGAATACGATCCCGGCCGCGGCGCACGTGCGGGCGAAGCCGGCGTTCTCGCTGAGGAAGCCGTAGCCCGGGTGCACGGCATCGGCCCCCGACGACACCGCGGCAGCGACCACCGCGTCGACGTCGAGGTACGAGGGTACGCGCACGGCGTGATCGGCTTCGCGGGCGTGGGGGGCGTCGGCATCCGCGTCGGTGAAGACGGCGACCGAGCGGATGCCGAGACGCCGGAGCGTGCGGAACACCCGGCGCGCGATCTCGCCGCGGTTGGCGACGAGAACGCAGGAGAACGGGGGAATACTCATGTTCACATCCGGAAGAGGCCGAAGCCCCGGTCGGCCAGCGGCACGCGGCTGACGACGTCGAGCGCGAGCCCGAGCATCGTGCGGGTGTCGGCGGGGTCGATCACTCCGTCGTCCCAGAGCCGGGCGGTGGCGTAGTACGGGCTGCCCTGCTCTTCGTAACGGTCGCGGATGGGCTTCTGGAACGCCTGGTCGTCGGCATCCGTCCACTGCTCACCACGCGCGGTGCGCTGGTCGCGCGTGACGGTCGAGAGCACGGATGCCGCTTGCGCCCCGCCCATGACCGAGATGCGGCTCGAGGGCCAGGTCCAGAGGAACCGCGGGTCGTACGCGCGGCCGCACATGGCGTAGTTGCCCGCGCCGTACGAGCCGCCGACGAGGACGGTGAGCTTGGGGACACGGGTCGTGGCGACGGCGGTGACCATCTTGGCGCCGTCTTTCGCGATGCCGCCGGCCTCGGCATCCCGCCCCACCATGAACCCGGTGATGTTCTGCAGGAAGAGCAGGGGGATGCCGCGCTGATCGGCGAGCTCGATGAAGTGCGCGGCCTTGAGGGCCGACTCGCTGAAGAGCACGCCGTCGTTGGCGATGATCGCGACCGGGTGTCCGTGCAGGCGAGCGAAGGTCGTGATGACGCTCTCGCCGTACAGCGCCTTGAACTCGTGCAGGGTGCCCGCGTCGACGAGGGTGTCGATGATGGCGCGCATGTCGACGGGCTGGGCGACGTCGGCGGGGACGATGTCGTAGAGCTCCTGCGGGTCTCTTGTCGGCTCCGTCGCCGTCTCGACCTGCCAGATCGGCGCGGGGGTCTGCGGGAGGGTCGCGACGATGTCGCGGACGATCTCGAGCGCGTGCTCGTCGTCGTCGGCGAGGTGGTCCACCACTCCCGAGCGGCGGGCGTGCAGGTCGCCGCCGCCGAGTTGTTCGGCGGTGACGTCTTCGCCGATCGCGGCCTTCACCAGGGGCGGTCCGCCGAGGAACACCCTGCCCTGGTTGCGCACGATCACGCTCTCGTCGCTCATCGCCGGGACGTACGCCCCGCCCGCGGTGCACGAGCCCATCACCGCGGCGATCTGCGGGATGCCGCGGGCCGATAACTGCGCCTGGTTGCGGAAGATGCGGCCGAAGTGCTCGCGGTCGGGGAACACCTCGTCCTGCATGGGCAGGAACGCCCCGCCCGAGTCGACGAGGGAGATGCACGGCAGGCGGTTGTCGAGGGCGATCTCCTGCGCGCGCAGGTGCTTCTTCACCGTGAGGGGGAAGTACGCCCCACCCTTCACCGTGGCGTCGTTGGCGACGACCATCACGTGCCGTCCGTGCACGAGACCGATGCCGGCGACGACCCCGGCGCCGGGTGCCCCGCCGTCGTACAGGCCGTGGGCAGCGAGAGGAGCGACCTCGAGGAAGGGACTCCCCTCGTCGAGCAGCCGGTCGATGCGGTCGCGGGCGAGGAGCTTGCCGCGAGCGGTGTGGCGCTCTCGCGCGGCGTCGGATCCGCCGCGGGCGGCCGTGGCGAGCGTCGCGCGGAGCTCTTCCGCGA
>Ga0308159_1005247_pt1 | contig 11156 bp, 13 predicted proteins | sample PhyCR1_FD_201040 | JGI IMG/M metagenome (GOLD analysis project Ga0308159, IMG submission 201040) | Phyllosphere microbial communities from UC Gill Tract Community Farm, Albany, California, United States - DLSLC.R1 | ecosystem: Host-associated > Plants > Phyllosphere > Unclassified | place: USA...
AGTTCCAGCCCCAGTCCTAACGAATTTAAGCTATCAAAACCCAACTGACCTCGTTGATTTCCAAGGTATTCTGTACGTGCACCTTCCATTACATACCGTACTGGTTTACCCAATAGCGTCCAGTCGGCTATTGGTGCTCTACGGCGCAGATATAGCCCGATATTTTCCGCGTCGGCGTTGCCGCTGACAACGTCCGGGCTATTGGCGAAACTTTGCAAATGCTGATAGGAATAGCGTAATTCCAGGTCAATATCCTGGGTTTTAGAGAACAGTTCGTAGTCAAGCATCAGTGCTCCGCCCAACCCGTAGGCATTAAGGCGTCCACCGTCGAGGAAGTCGTACTCACCGCCGCTTTGGCGTTCAAGCACCCGGGCGCCGATGCGTAAATCGCTCACCACGGTACCTAACGAAAAGTTAGCGATGGGGCGTAATACCAGGTTACCCCCCAATTTATCTTTAAGCAGGCGGATGTCCCAGCCAATGCCCCCGGTGGCAGTCACGCTATTCCATTTGACCGGGATATTACGACTCTCGCTGCCATTGGAGACAACAAACTGCGGATCGTATCGGCTATATCCCAGAACACCTTCCAGATAGATGGGGACCGTTTCACTCAACGTAGCTCCGCCACCGATCTGGGTGAGAGAGAGCGCCGTACTCTCGTTGGATGTATTGCGGATATTGAGGTCGCTGGCGGTGATATCAGGCACCACCGTATAGGTCATCAGTGAAAGAACCGCATCGGCCCGTTTCTTGATGAGGTCCCCACCGGCGGAAAAAGTCTTCGCGTTTACCAGTAATAGTATTAATAAGATGACCATTTTGAACTGATAAATTGCGAACCGCATCACCATACTTGGCTCCCTTAAAACCCTTTGCTGGTGGAATATAGTTATATTAAATGTTTTTTCTTCAAATAAGTGCTGAGAAAGCACTATGAAAAGCAGTCCATCTTTAATAAAACAGCATTAATTTCATGGATTTAAATTTAAGTACTCTGTCAACATTCAGTATAGTGTATTAATGCACAGAAAAAAAAGGCGGCAATGTTATTTAACGTCTATTATTTACTCAACACCACTTATTAAGGTTCCAGGCCGCTATGTTCCTGAATTATTTTGCGTTGGGTGTCCTTATTGTAGTCTTCCTCATTATCTTCTATGGGATTATTATTCTTCATGATATTCCTTATCTCATTGCCAAATCCAGAAATCATCCTCATGCTGATGCTATCCACGTGGCAGGCTGGGTGAGTTTATTTACGCTACATGTTATTTGGCCGTTTTTATGGATATGGGCCACATTGTATCGTCCCGAACGCGGATGGGGCATGCAAACTCAGGAAGCTTCCTTGACCCAGTTGCAGCAACGGGTTACGGAATTAGAACAAAAACTGGTAAACACCAACATTCCTCCATTGGAGTAACACGATGGATTTACTCATTATCCTGACTTATGTCGCCTTTGCGTGGGCAATATTTAAGATTTTCAAAATACCGGTAAATAAATGGACAATACCCACTGCGGCCTTAGGTGGCGTTTTTTTAATTGGCGCGCTCATTTTATTGATGAATTACAACCATCCCTATACAGATTTGGCGCAGAAAGCGGTTATTTCAATTCCTATTACTCCTCAGGTAACGGGGATTGTTAGTGAGGTAACCAATAAACAAAATACGTTAATGAAAAAAGGAGACCTTCTTTTCAGGATCGACCCAGCCCGCTTCCAGGCTCGTGTTGATAAATTACAAGCTGATCTGGTGACGGCTATTCACAATAATCAGGTACTCAAGGGACAATTAGAGGGCGCTATCGCTAATACATCGCGCGTCAGTGCCGAACGCGATCGTTTATATAAAGACTACCAACGTTACCTTACCGGGAGCAAAGCGCGTGTAAACCCTTTTTCTGAAAGCGATATTGATAATGCCCGGCAAAACTACCTGGCTCAGGATGCGCTTGTGAAAGGATCGGTTGCCGAGCAGTCACAGATTCGAAGTCAGTTAGACAGTGTGCTGAACGGGGAGCAATCGCAAATAGTGAGTATCAGAGCTCAGCTAGCAGAAGCTAAATATAATCTTGAGCAAACCGTCGTTCGAGCCCCGAGTAACGGTTATGTAACTCAGGTATTGATTCGACCTGGAACTTATGCGGCTTCCCTTCCCCTGCGCCCGGTAATGATATTTATTCCTCAGCAAAAAAGGCAAATCATAGCTCAGTTCAGACAAAACTCGCTGCTACGACTGGAGGCTGGCGATGAGGCTGAAGTTGTATTCAACGCACTCCCAGGGCAAGTATTTTCTGGAAAATTAACCAGTATTCTTCCCGTAGTACCAGGAGGGGCATATCAGGCTCAGGGTGCCCTTCAGTCACTGAGTAACGTCGCGGGCAGCGACAGCGTGATTGCCATCATTGAACTGGCGCCAAACAATGAAATTGACGTTTTGCCTGATGGTATTTACGCACAAGTGGCCGTGTACTCAGACCATTTCACCCATGTTTCAGTGATGCGTAAAGTACTGCTGCGTATGACCAGTTGGATGCACTACCTCTATCTGGATCATTAGTGAAGTGGTCGATAAAAGTTGGCCACTTCATGAGGTGGCCATTTAAAACCCCTGTAGGTCCGCTTCTGGCGAGATAACCGTCAAATTTACAGACCCAACTCCGACAGACCGGGATGGTCATCCGGGCGACGCCCCAGGGGCCAGTGAAACTTGCGGTCACCTTCTTTGATAGGCATGTCATTGATACAGGCGAAGCGACGGTGCATCAGGCCATCTGCTTCAAATTCCCAGTTTTCATTCCCGTAAGAACGAAACCAATTACCTGAGTCGTCACGCCATTCATAAGCGTATCGAACAGCAATGCGGTTGCTACCGAACGTCCACAACTCTTTAATGAGACGATACTCAAGTTCTTTGTTCCACTTACGTGTGAGGAATTCTTTGGCTTCTTCACGATTATTTGCAAACTCTGTTCGATTCCGCCATTTGGTCTCCAGTGAGTACGCCAGCGATACTTTTTCGGCATCGCGGCTGTTCCAGCCATCTTCAGCGAGCCGAACTTTCTCAGTCGCCGATTCGTGAGTGAAAGGTGGAAGTGGCTGGCGAATGTGTGTATCGGACATGGTAAAACCTCCCGTAAAATTGGAACTATAAATAGAAACAGTTTTGTTACTCAGGCCTAAGGAGAGACCTGTTCCAGCAAACGTTCCGCAACTTCCCTTGCACTGTCGGCGGCGCTGCTATCGCCCATCACATAGGATATGGTGATTGCGCCCTCTATCAGAATCAGCAACTGTTTGGCCAGAACGACAGGTTGCTCAATGTTTAATTGCTCCGTGAGATCGAGCGTGTAATCCAGCAATTTTTGTTTATGCAGCTTTGCTATCTGACGAATGGGGTCGTTATGATCACCAACTTCTCCGGCTGTATTTATAAAAGCACAACCACGAAAGCCTTCTGAATCAAACCAGCCCCTGAGCACACTGAACATATTCAAAATGCGCTTCTGAGGAGTATCACCTTTATCAGATTCAGTTCTGAACCAGTGCATCCAGCGTTCATCACGCTCTTTCAACGCGGCTGCTGCCACGTCATCCTTGTTCGCGAAATAGCGATAAATACTTTTCCTTGCTACGCCTGAGGTCTTGACCAGAAGGTCCATGCCTGTGGCATGAATTCCATTCCTATAAATCAATTGCTCAGCGGTAGTCAGGATTTTTTCGCGGGTATCTGTTGGCTTCTTATTCATGAGATGAAGGTAGAACGATCGTTCTCCATGGTCAACAGTTTTCTTAAAAACAAGTATAAAAATGAAAAAATACAGTCTTTGAGGGTTAAAGAACGGGTACCCGTTTATGAATAGATCGAGATTTGAAAATGTCCGCTTTTGGCACAAAGTTGACGGGCAGCTATGAGCGAAGAGCGGACATTGTGCCTGAAAATGCTGCCGGACAACTGCGTTTGGATATACTTTATTCCCAAGGTAAACCTTGCTCCCAGCTTTCCACAAGCAGGTCAATCAAGGCCCGGATTCGCGGGGATAAATGTCGTTTACTGGGATAAATGAGTCGAATAGGTTCCGGAGGGAAAGGATACTTCTCAAGCACCGGTATCAATTTACCGCTACGCAAATCTTCTCCAAGCATATAGGTGGGTAAGTGAACGATACCGAATCCGGAAATTGCCGATGCCCGCATGGCTTCCGAACTGTCGAGGTTTAACCGCCCGGGTCCTTCATACACAAAAGTGCCTTCCGGTGTCGCAAACCGCCAACTGCGTCTCTTTTCTGCACTCAGAAGAAAAATAGTGTCATGCCTGGTTAAGTCTGCGGGTGTTTCCGGAACGCCCCGTGAAGATAAGTACTCGGGGGATGCACAAGTGACAATATGCTGCGAAGCAATCGTGCGGGTAAGAATACGTGAGTCATCGCGAGGTTCACCTATACGAATGGCAATATCAAAGCCTTCCTCTATCAGGTCAACAAACCTGTCGCTAAAGGACACTTCGGCACGAATTTCCGGCCACTTTTTCAGATAAATATCCAGAATGGGAAGGATATGTCGCTGCCCAAAAGAAAGCGGCGCACTCAGCCGGAGAGTCCCCGTTGGCTTACCCCTGCGCATGGCCATGGCGGCATCGACTTCTTCCAGGTCCTCAAGTATCTGGCGGCAACGATCAAACATGACCCTCCCTTCATCGGTAAGACTCAGACTTCGGGTGGTACGGTTAAGAAGACGAACCCCCATACGCGTTTCGAGCCGGACGATACTTTTACCAATCGCAGAGCGTGTAAGCCCAAGGGAACTTGCGGCGTGTGTGTAACTCCCGGCTTTTACAGCCGCGACGAACGCGGCGATATCACCAATGCTGTTGATCTCCATACTATATTTTCTCATCCAATATGGTCGTTGTTGTACCCTTATATGGGAAGCACATTCCCCAAATGTTGTTATATTATATATTCCTGTTCCAATTTAGCGCAAATACAAACAGGAATACCGATGATGAATCAACAAACAAAGAAAGCCGTAAAAGAATGGTCAGAAAGCCTGGCCGGTCTGGGACCAATCCTTACGGGTGAAGATACCGTAACGCCAATGAGTGAAGTGCGTGACGCCTATACCCGTATGCTGGCTAAAAATCCTGCACCTGCAGGTGTTGGCTTTACTGAGGTCGATATGGGGGGCGTGCCGGGAACGCTGGTGACTCCTGAAAATCTTAAAACCGATGCCATCGTCATGTACATCCACGGTGGGGCATACATTGTCGGTGAATCTGCTGGCTATCACGGTATTGGTGGCAACTATGCCAGCATGCTGGGCGCACGGGTTTACATGCCAGATTACCGACTGGCACCGGAGTATCCTTTCCCTACGCCCGTTACCGATACCGTTCGTGCATATGAGTGGTTGATTGAACATGGCTTTGACGCCAGCAAAATCGTGCTGGCGGGTGAGTCTGCGGGGGGCGCGATGGTGGTTACCGTTATGGTTGCGGCACGCAACAAGGGCCTGCCGCTTCCAGCCGGCGGGGTCGCTATTTCACCCTGGGCTAACCTTGAGCACACGGGTGTCTCTATGACCAACAGAGAAGGCCTTGATCCTCTGAACACCAAAGCAGGTCTTGATTTTCTCGCACGTACGTTCCTCGGCGATGCATTGCCTAACCATCCAATGGCATCACCGGTGTTTGCTGATGTAACGGGCCTGCCGCCGGTGCTCGTTCAGATAGGTGAAAACGAACTGATGCTGACCGACGCGATGCGTTTGGCAACTCATCTGGGGGATAACCGCGTACGCGTAAATCTGGAAGTCTGGCCGGGCATGTTCCACGCCTGGCATTTCTTCTCCACGTTGCAGCCAGAAGCGGTACAGGCGCTTGAGAGTTCAGTCGCCTTTATTGAAAAGGCTCTACGTGATGCAGCGAAGTAATCATCATTGATGATTGACTAAATAACGGGCGCAGCTGACTGCGCCCGTCAGGAGTGTAAATGCCCCCTCTACAGACACAACCAACCTATCCGTCGGATCTTGCCTCACATAGCGCATATAAGCGCGTATTCCGCCCGGGTAGCGATTCAGGCGAACGCCACGCATTACCTTACTCTAGGTGCTATGTGACTTATATTATACAAGGGCTGGGTATTAATAATGATTTTGTGGGTCAGGAAACCAGCGACATTGTCCGCTTCTGGCACAAAGTTGACGGGCAGCTATGAGCGAACAGCGGACCTTGTTTATGGAATGTATGGTGTTGAGGGGGGGACCTCAAACAAACAACTTCTCAGCAATTAAGCCTTCACAACCAGAAAGCTTAATTGCCAGAGAATGCGCGAAGAGTTTCAGTTCAGAAAAGGAGGATTTTCTTCAGAGAACCAGCCGGGAACGTACTCGCTCCAGCTGAACTTCCACAAACCCTCTTCTTTGCGAAGCTCAATTCGATAATGAGCACCGTACATCCACTCACCATTCTTATTTTTTATCTGTCCTGGTATTAAGCGCCCCGTCCACATTTCAGCTGTTGTACCGTCTGTTCTGAGGGTGATTTTTAGTGGGACACCATAATGCTGCATCCAGGGCCAGTGACGACGAAACTCTTTAAGCGATCCTACAATACTGTGCAGACCTTTTAATGGTCCCAGTGGAGGGAATTGTCCGCAAGCATCTAAGGTGTAACAGGTCCGGAACTGGCTAAAATCATTCTGGTCGATCCCCCACGAATAACGTGAATAGGACTCCTCAATTTGCTCTTCTTCAGTCGCCTTTATCTGGTTCTGCGCAATGCAATGCCAGGGGGAATCCAGCTCACTGACCAGAACAGGTGGCGCATCTCCCGGACGCCACCCCTGTTGCCCAGGAGGCAGACGCCAGTTAACCAGATAATCAGTATCACCTTCCGCCCAGCCGATATTTATAAGCACTTCGGTCAGCTTCCAGCCATCAGACTCTGCTTTCAGCGTCAGTCGCAACACTGCGCCAAACAGGGCAACGGGATTATATTTTGCGCCTGGTGCTACCTCACCATACAGATAGGCGCTTACCATGGCGGTCCCTTCTCCGTCCGCAGCCGCGTAAAAATTAGAGGTCACCAGATTTAGATGCTTTTCAGAGGATGTATCTTCACGTAACGCTGTGATTAATGCTGATTTACCATGAAGTATGCCTTTGTGGCTGCTTTTGAGTTTGACCGTTTCAGCCACAGAGCAATCCGTATCGGCCCAGTGGCCGGATTCCCAGCTTTTGCGAAGTGTTTCCATAAAACTGAGTGCATCTGAGCGGCTAAGAGGGGTAATCATTGAATATCTCCTGTCTGTACAGCGCCTGTTTTCGATATTTCACTGTCTGAAGTGGGCATATTGACGGTCCGGTGTTAACCAGCGCGAACGCTGGCTAAGAGTAAAGTCCTAACGTTTTCTGATTTCGGTGATGTAGGTAATGGCGGCACTATCGACAAAGTTCGGCACATCCCGGAAGGCTTCCTGACCAACTGGCGAGTCAAAGGCGGCCACGGCATCTTCAATGGAGTCGAACCATAATTCAGAAAACCCATCTACCGGTGCATCCGGATATTTTTCCCGATCGACGGGATTTAAAACGTAGCCCCGTAATCCCGGCAAACGCAGAGCGATTTCCGTGTGTACTTCATCCCAGTGCTTTACAAAGTCTTCAAAACTCTGTCCTTTTTTACGAATAAGAAAGCCCACATGCTTGAAGCCGTTTGAAGGTGTCATCGTGTTCTCCTGTGTGCAGTGTCCTGCAATTCATTGTTTGAAAAGGTGTTATTGATTAATTTGGTGCATCTGGATTCAATGCCATTTACATGACCATCAGCAGGTTAGTGCTGCCTGATGTGCCCGCGCCTGGACATTTCACTGGCTGCGCCTCAGTTATGGTCTTCACCATGGAAGGGATAGTCGGTATAGCCTTCTTCCCCCCCGCCGTAATAGGAACTTCGCCTGGCCATAGTCAGTGGCCAGCCCTTGCGGACCCGCTCAACAAAATCTGGATTGGCGATAAACGGACTGCCAAAAGCCGCAAGATCGGTCAGCCCATCGTCGATAAGTGCCGCGGCCTGAGCGGGAGTAAGGCCACCGGCGAGGATAAGCGTGCCACGCCATACCTTTCGGAAATCGCGCAACAGGCCGTTAAACATCACGGGCCCCTGGGCCATCAGGTGGACATAAGCTATCCCTCTGCGGCTAAGCTCCTTACCGATATAAAGATAGGTTTCTGAGGTATCGGCGTAAGGAGCCATGTCCTGAAGCTGATTACAGGGGGAAAGGCGCACGCCCGTCCGGCTTGTACCAATTTCATCTGAAATGGCGTCAACAATTTCCAGAAGAAGGCGCGTACGGCTTGCCAGGCTTCCGCCGCCATAGCCGTCATCGCGCGTATTCAGTACAGGATTAATGAATTGTTCAATGAGATAGCCATTGGCACCATGCACCTCCACGCCATCAAACCCCGCCGAAATGGCGTTGGCAGCGGCCTTGCGAAAATCAGCCACTATCTGCTTAATCTCTTCAGTCAGCAGGGCGCGGGGCAGGCTTGCAGTAACCGTTGCAGGTTCACCATTTTCATCCCAGGCAAAGGCGCTGCCACCCTGAACGGCGACGGCGCTGACAGGGGGCTGCCCCTCAGGCTGGAGGCTGGTATGAGATACCCGTCCAACATGCCAGAGCTGAGCAAATATTTTTCCTCCTTTCTTATGCACGGCCTGTGTGACGGGCAGCCAGGCTTCAACATGACTGTCGAGATAGATCCCCGGATTAAAGAGATAGCCAGTACCTTCGCGAGAGACCGGTAAACCTTCAGAAATAATTAATCCGGCGCTGGCACGTTGTGCGTAATAAAGTGCCGTTAAGGCATCAGCATGCTCGTCCCGTGCGCGGGAGCGCGTCATGGGCGCCATGATAAAGCGGTTTTTCAGCGTGATATCGCCGAGCCTGTAGCCGGTAAATAGCTTTTTCATAGCCATCAGTTCCATGCTTCAGCAATGAGCTGATGTGACCTGATCCTTGCATCGGCATCATGTATCCACGAATTCACCATAATTTCATCCGCACCGGTACGGCGGACCAGGTCATTCAGGCCGGTCCGGACGGTCTCTTTTGTGCCCCACACCGATTCACGCAGCTGAGTCAGTACGCGCTGAGCCTCGACCGGATGCCAGAGCGCATTTATATCGTCTACCGGCTTCGGTAATTTCACCTCAACGCCCCGCCCCAGATTTACAAACTTCTGCAGTTCGGTAGTCGCCAGATAGTCTGCTTCGCTCTGGTTTTCAGCGGCGACGACGTTGACGCAAATCATCACATACGGTTCGGCAAGCGATTCTGATGGGCGGAAGCCTGAACGATAGGTATCAATGGCAGCGAGCATGGCATCGGGCGCAAAGTGAGAGGCAAAAACAAGGGGCAAACCTTTCTGCGCCGCCAGCTGTGCACTGAAGGTACTCGAACCCAGCAGCCACAACGGAATATCGAGTCCCGCACCTGGCACGGCCGTAATACGCTGTCCGCGTTGTGCAGGCGCAAGAAAATGCTGTAGTTCATCCAGCATGTCGGGGAAGTCGAGTCCCTTGGCGCGGGTTTCACGGCGCAGCGCCTGCAATGTTTCCTGGTCAGTACCCGGCGCACGGCCCAGTCCTAAATCAACGCGGCCCGGATACATAATCTCAAGCGTGCCAAACTGCTCAGCGACAACAAGCGGTGCATGGTTTGGCAGCATAATGCCACCCGAGCCAATACGAATTTTTTCAGTTTTTGCGCCGATATGGCTGAGTATCACCGCCGTCGCCGCGCTGGCGATATCGACCATATTGTGATGCTCTGCCATCCAGAAACGGTGATACCCGGCTTTTTCGGCCGCCTGCGCCAGCCGCACGCTGTTGGTAATGGCGTCAGAAAGGGTATTGCCTTCGGTAATGGGTGCCAGATCAAGCAGTGACAGGGGGATTGTTTTCTCTTTCATCATTATCTCCACATCGCCGGAACAGTCGTCCGGAGGTAAATTAATCATTTCGGAAATTACTATGATTGTTTTTACACGGATGATAAATCGGGTTTCGGTCGCATCTATGCGGACTTAGATTCTACAATCCTGTTTCTTCTTTAGGGGTATCTTTGATGTCTTACTCTGCGTCAACAAACCAAAACCACCTGCGACACGACACGACGCGACAGACAGACAGACAAGGAAAAACCATGACTGAAGAGCAGATTTGGAAAGCCCGGTATTACTCGGCATGTGATATTGCCCATCGCTGGTTTGCTTTTTTTGAGGGACAAACAGAGGAGGTCAGCCGGCATCTGGATATTTTCACTCCGTACGTCAGGCTGGTTCATGCCGGCACGCATCTTCTGGCCGAGGGAAAAGACGGAATGGATAGCTGGTTGAAAAGCCTGCCATACGAAAAGGGCTCGCACTTTATCCGACGCTTTGAATTTATTCCCGGCCAGGAAAACGAGGCAACCGTTAATATGGATATTGGCTACCAGAGGGTCGAAAGTGATTTGACGGTGGGAGGGGCACTTTCGGAATACCGGACAACGCTCTTATTCGGTGAGGGAGAGGACGCTTTTTTTACTTTCATGCAGAAAACTCCCGTATATCAAAACCCTGATAAGGTATTCCGTGAGTCATTCAGTGAAAACCGGGTACATTCGTTTATAGCCCGTTTCTTTCAGCTTATGCTGACCGCAAGGTCTGGGGCTGTTTCAACGATCGTTTCCGGGAAAGCCGATGAGAATACACGGCAGAATTTACCCGCATTTTTACGCAGTGCCGATCCAGATGGGATGAGTATTGAAGAGACAGACATTCTGGCGATGAAGAGCACCCTGTTACTTCCTGTAGACGGTACTGAACGAAGACTCAGCCTGGAACTGGCTGAGGAGGGAGGCCGCTATCTCGTCATTCGTCACGCAAACTGGTCCTGAAGCACTTAACGGAATATTCAACATGCGAAATACCGATCACCTGGGCGGAATTACCGCCTTTGTCACTACTGCACAGCAGGGAAGTTTTACCGCGGCGGCTGAGAGACTCGGGCTGACAAAATCAGCCGTGGGTAAAAGTGTGGGTCGCCTTGAAGCCAGGCTGGGACTTAAATTGTTTCTGCGATCCACGCGGCGTCTGAGCCTGACGC
>Ga0308159_1005249_pt1 | contig 11153 bp, 11 predicted proteins | sample PhyCR1_FD_201040 | JGI IMG/M metagenome (GOLD analysis project Ga0308159, IMG submission 201040) | Phyllosphere microbial communities from UC Gill Tract Community Farm, Albany, California, United States - DLSLC.R1 | ecosystem: Host-associated > Plants > Phyllosphere > Unclassified | place: USA...
CGCCCGAGCCCGGGCCCAGCCCTGCCGAGGCGGGCGCGCCGCCCACGCGGCCCGAGCGCTTCCTGGTGCGCAAGCTGCGGCGCGAGTTCCTCATCGCCGCGGCCGACATCGACTGGCTGCAGGCCCAGGGCAACTACGTCGGCCTGCGCGTGAACGGCCACGACTACCTGCTGCGCGCCACGCTGACCGACTTCCTCGCGCAGCTCGACCCGGTCCGCTTCGTGCGCGTGCACCGCAGCCATGCCGTGAACCTCGACCGCATCCGCGAGATCGAGCCGACCGACGGTGGCGATGCCCGGCTGCACCTGCACGACGGCAGCGTGGTGCCTTGCAGCCGGCGCTACCGCGAGGCGTTGACGTCGGCAGCCGCCTGAGGCGTTTCTGCCCGCCGGAGCGGCCTACGCCGCCGAGCGCGCCGCCGAGCGCGGACAATCGCCCTCTTTCTTCTTCCTGCCAGCGGCCAGCGCCCCGATGACGATCCAGTGGTTCCCCGGTCACATGAATGCCACCCGCAAGGCGATCGCGGAGCGGCTCAAGACCACCGACGTCGTGATCGAGCTGCTCGACGCGCGCCTGCCCGGCTCCAGCGCCAACCCGGCCATCGAGGGCATGACCTCGGTCAAGCCGCGGCTGAAGATCCTCAACAAGCAGGACCTGGCCGATCCCGCACGCACCGCCGAGTGGCTGGCCCACTACCAGGCCCAGAGCGCCACGGGCGCCATCGCGCTCGATGCGAGCCAGACCGCACCGGCCCAGCGCCAGGCGATCATCGACGCCTGCCACCGCCTGTCGCCCAACCGCGGCGGGCTGGCCAAGCCCATGCGCGTGCTGATCTGCGGCGTGCCCAACGTGGGCAAGTCGACCCTCATCAACACCCTGAGCCTGAAGCGCCAGGCCAAGGCGGCCGACGAAGCGGGCGTCACCAAGCAGGAGCAGCGCATCCTGCTGGCCGACGACTTCTACCTCTACGACACGCCGGGCATGCTGTGGCCCAAGATCATCGTGCCCGAGAGCGGCTACCGCCTGGCCATCAGCGGCGCGGTGGGCCGCAACGCCTACGACGACGAGGAAGTCGCGCTGGAGCTCATCGCCTACCTCAAGGCCCAGTACACCGAGGCGCTGCGCAGCCGCTACAAGCTGGCGCCCGACACCGCCCAGGCGGCGCTGTGCACCCAGGCCGACGAGGACATCCTCGACGCCATCGGCCGCAAGCGCGGCGCGCTGATCAGCGGCGGGCGGATCGACCGGCAGAAGGCGGCCGAGGCGCTGATCACCGACTTCCGCAGCGGCGCACTCGGGCGCATCACGCTCGAGACGGTCAACCAGTTCACCAAATGGCTATCGGACGGCCGCAAGGCCGAGGCCGAGCTGCGCAAGCGGCGCGAGGCCGCGCTCAAGGCCAAGAAGGGCACCGGCCGCCGCGCCGACGACGACGCGGCGGGCGACCGGGACGAAGCGGCCGACTGACCGACCCCTGGCCGCCGCGGAGTGGCCGACTGGCCATCCGGCAGATGGGCAGCGCGCGGGGCCGTGCCCACAATGGTCCGCCCATTCCCGGACCTTCCGCCGCGCCCCATGGCTGCCTGCTCGTCTCCCCGCGTCCTGCTCTGCCGCCCCGGCCCAGGGAGGCGCTGAGCTTGGCGGCCTACACCTCCCCCGGCGTCTACGTGGAAGAGACGCTCTCGTCGGGCCCCACCATCACCCTGGCGGCCACGCACGTCGCTGCCTTCGTCGGGCCCACCCGCCGCGGGCCGGTGCAGGGGCTGCCGCCGGTGCTTGCGAGCGTGGCGGACTTCGAGCGCGTCTACGGCGGCCCCCAGCCCCTGTGGCTCGACAACGGCGCGGGCGGCCTTGCGCCGCACACCAACCACATCGCGCTGGCCGTGCGCGCCTTCTTCGACAACGGCGGCGAACGCCTGTACGTGCATCGCACCGTGGGCGCGGCCACGGCGGCAAGCGCGCCGGTGCACCCCGAAGGCGATCCGGAGGACCGCGCCATCGTCCTGCATGCCGCCACGCCGGGCCGCCTGGGCAACGGCGTCGTCCGGCTGCGCGAGCGCGCCAGCCCGGCGACCCTGCGCGCCATGAGCCATGCCGAGCCTGGCGCCCTGCTGCGCACCACCACCGCCGAAGGCACGGTCGTCGAATGCCTCGCCGACGCCGAGGGCCGCTGGCACGACCGCCAGGGCCGCCGGGTGGTGCACGGCCGCGTGGGCGTCAGCCGCATCCTCAGCATCGAGCTGGCCTGTTTCGACGCCGAGGGCCTGCCGATGGACGCCTGGTCGGGGCTGGCGCTGTCCGCCCTGCATCCCCGCTGGCTGGGAACCGTGCTGTCGCGCGAGGCCGCGGCCGCGGGGCGCGCGCCCGTGTGGTGCGAACTGGGCCCCGCCGCCGACGCCTGGATGCTGCTCGACACCGTGCGTTCGCTCGTGCCCGATGCCGACGGGCTCGCCGCCGTCGTGCTGGCCGGCGGCACCGACGGCGGCCTGCCGCCCCTGGCCGCGAGCGACGGGCCCGGCAGCTATACCGCCGCGCTCGCCACGCTGGCCCACCTGGGCGACGTGCGCCTCGTCGCGGCACCGGGCAGCAGCCTGCGGCCCGACGCCGCCGCGCTGCGGACGGCCCTGGTCGCCCATGCCGACACGCCGGGGATGTGGCGCATGGCACTGCTCGACACGGCGCCCGGCCTGACGGTGGCCGACGTGCAGGCGCTGCGTGCCGAGGTCGATTCGCCCCACGCCGCGCTGCACTGGCCCTGCCTGGTGGTGCCCGACCCGCTGCCGCCGCCGGGCGTCGTCGGCGCCACGATCACCGTGCCGCCCAGCGGCGCCGTCGCGGGCCTGTATGCGCGGTCGGACCTGCTGCGCGGCGCGCACCATGCGCCGGCCAACCTGGCGGTGGAAGGCGTCGTGCGTGCCGAGCAACCGGTGAGCGCCCACGAGCAGGACCAGCTCAACCCGCTGGGCGTCAACTGCTTTCGCGAATTCATCGGCCGCGGGCTCGTGCTGTGGGGCGCGCGCACGCTGTCGTCCGACCCGCAGTGGCGCTACGTCAACCTGCGCCGGTACGCCGACGCCGTCGAGGCCTCGCTCGACGCGGGGCTGCGCTGGGTCGCTTTCGAGCCGCAAGGCGAGGCCTTGTGGGCCCGGGTGGGTGCGACCGTCGACAACTTCCTGCGGGGCCAGTGGCGCGAGGGCGCGCTGCAGGGCGGCCGCCCGCGCGACGCCTGGTACGTGCAGTGCGCACTGGGCCGCACCATGACGCCCGCCGACGTCGCGCAGGGCAGGGTGGTGTGCGAAATCGGCATGGCGCTGCTGCGGCCCGCGGAGTTCGTCGTCCTGCGCTGGACGGGCAGCGCGGCGGCCGTGCTGCAGCCCGGCGGATGACGCGCCAGAATGGCGCAATGACCCACACCCCACCCCCGCTCCCCACGCTCGAAGTCACGCCGCGCGACCTGTCGGCCTACAAGGCCGGCAACACCGGCGTCGAGTACGTCCACCGCTTCGAATCCGGCCGCCCCGGCCCGCACGTGCTCATCAACGCGCTGACGCACGGCAACGAGATCTGCGGCATGGTCGCCGCCACGCATTTGCTCGACACCGGCGTGCGGCCGAAGATCGGCACGCTCACCATCAGCTTTGCGAACGTCGCGGCGTACGAGAGCTTCGACATCGAGAAGCCCTTCGACAGCCGGCAGCTCGTGCACAACATGAACCGCATCTGGTCCACCGAATGGCTCGACGGCGCCGAGGACAGCCCCGAGCTCCAGCGTGCCCGCGCCATGCGCGGCGTGGTCGACGCGGCCGACCACATCCTCGACATCCACTCCACCAGCCAGGACGTCGTGCCCTTCTGGGTGTACCCCGCCTTCGAGCGCAACGGTGCCGTCGCCATGGCCATTGGCCGGCCGTCGGTGCATCTGGTCATGCCGCAGGGCCTCGGCTCCGGCATCCCGCTCATCCAGTACGGCCGCCACGGCAACGACGGCCCCGGCCCCGGCACCGCCATGGTGGTCGAGTGCGGCCAGCACTTCAAGACCTCGGCCTCGCAGCTGGCCACCGCCGTCACGCTGGACTTCCTCGCCCACTTCGGCCTCATCGACGCGCCCGAGCCCGCAGCGCCCAAGGAGCCGCAGCGGCGCTTTGAGCTGCTGCAGACGCACATGGTCCACACGACGGAGTTCCGCTTCGAGCGCCCGCTGGTGGGCTTCGAGACCTTCGCCAAGGACGAACTCATCGCCACCGACGGCGACCGCCGCATCGTCTCGCCCTGCGACGGCTGCACGATCTTCATGCCTACGCGGGAGCCGATCGTGGGGAGGGAGGCGGTGTATTTGACGCGGGGGATTTGAGGGGTTGGGGGCTGGCTGTGGAGCGGTCGGAGAGGGATGGCGGCTTGAGACTGACAGCCGTCGCTCGCCCGTCGAGCCACGAACGACAGCTTCGACCAGCAGCGGTCGTTCGGTACCGTGCAAGACATGATGCAGCCCACGTGGTCACTCGTGGACACCAGAGTCAGGAAAGAGCATCTTCATGACCCATTCACTCGGTGGACCATCATGGAAGCCGCTACTCCGGCTGTGAGGCGTGAACCCTGGAACAAGGGCAACATCGTCGGTCAGAAGGCGCCGCTCAAGCCCAAAGATATTTGGGCGCTGCGGGGTACGCCTTCAGATGGAGAATCGAATCAGAGAGCTCGCGCTGTTGAACCTCGGAATCGACAGCAAGCTGCGTGGATGTGACCTCGTTGCGCTCAAAGTCCGCGATATCTGCCACGGCGATCAAGTCGCCTCGCGCGCTGTTGTCATGCAGCACAAAACGCAGCGTCCTGTGCAGTTTGAGATTACTACCACCACACGTGATGCGCTCCAAAGTTGGGTCAAAGCAGCAGGTCTGAGATCGGAAGACTTTCTGTTCCCCAGCAGGCTGCACAGCTCCCCTTATCTCGGGACCCGCCAATACGCCAGAATTCTGGACCACTGGGTCGAACAGCTGGGCCTGGATCCGGCGGACTACTGCACGCACTCTGTGCGTCGCACCAAGGCACCGCTCATTTACCGCAGGACGAAGAATCTCCGCGCCGTGCAACTTCTGCTGGGCCATTCGAAGCTCGAGTCGACCGTTCGATATCTCGGCATCGATGTAGACGACGCGCTGGAAATCTCCGAGCAAACCGAAATTTGATGGTTATCTGGCTGGTAAGGTAAGCGCAACGGGTGCTCCCGCGCGCGACTCCAGTTAGCCGCCGGCGGAATTTCGAGCAAACGTCCAATCATCACGCTTGAGCCGGTACCGTGCCGAACTCGGCTGATGGCAAGCTGCTCGTCGGATTCTCGGCACCCCGTGCTCCACCGTCGCGATGCTCCACATAGCGCGGAGTGCTGCGAAACATATCCGCTGGCTTATTTGGGATAGTTCGCGCGTTTTGATTTGGCCGAAACGCGGCGCGCCCATTATGTTGGCTGGCGGTGCCTGCAACGCATCTAGCTGCGCAGGACAGAGGAAATGGCGCTCGAGGGCGCCATTGCACTGTGTGAGCTGCGCTCAGTTCGGCGTACTGCCTTGAGTGCTCTTTCGATTGACGCTGCCGTCCTTGTCGTGACGCCGCTGGTCACGCGTCTGCGCGCGCTGCTCACCCGCCACTGCTGTTTTGTCGGTACCAATCGCGCCGCCTTCGGCCGACTTGGACTACCCCCAGCAGCCGGCTTCACCTGCCCTTTCGGCGTTGAATCGCGGCTGGCCTGAGCCGTCGCGGCCGAACCGGTGCTGTCCACGCGACAACTCTCATCGCATCACCGACGGCGCGAGCGAGCTCCCGTAACTCAAATACTCAGGAGCCGAGGTACTGCCGCCACTCCAACGATGACTCTGCCGCGGCTGTCAACCGACACGCGCACTTTTGCAGATCCGATCGATCCTAAAAACTGCGGCGCGGGTTTTCCATTACTAGGTTATAACCAGATAACCTTAGACTTCCCTGCGCTGGACTGGGCCGCTCCGCGCGGTCAACAAAACGCGACCCATCACAACCCGCAGGAGACATCCGATGAACGAATACGTGCCGCCACTGGCCCAAGGTGCCACATTGAGCCGACCGGTCGACGCCCACCCCATTTCGTCCGCCTCCCGGCGATCGATTGCGGGAAGCTTCTTCGGCATGGTGCTGGAGAGCTATGACTACCTTCTCTATGCCAGCGTGGCCACGGTGGTCCTGGGCCCCCTGTTTTTTCCGTCGTCTGATCCCTACCTCGCGACGATGCTGGCGGCCGGCACGCTCGCGGTAGGCTTCGTCGCTCGGCCACTCGGCGGAATGATCTTCGGCCACTATGGCGACCGCATCGGACGCAAGCCGCTCATGCTGCTGTCGTTGATGATGATCGGCCTGTCGACGTTCGCGATTGGCCTGCTGCCCACCTACGCGCAGATCGGCATGGTCGCGCCGGTGCTCCTCGTGTGCCTGCGCTTGATCCAGGGCATCGCCTATGGCGGTGAATGGGGCGGTGCGGTACTGATGTCGGTGGAGCATGCGCCGATCCGACGCCGTGGGCTGGTGGGGTCGTTTCCCCAGGCCGCAGTCCCGTTGGGCCTGTTGATGGCCACTGGTGTGTTGAAGCTGGCAAGTGGCATCACCGGCGCCGACTACATGACCTGGGGTTGGCGTCTTCCCTTCCTCTCCGCCATCGTCGTCCTCGCGCTGGGCCTGTGGGTGCGCTTGCAAACCATCGAGACGCCAGCGTTCAAGGCCGCCGTCGCCAAAGGCGCACCGCCACGGCAGCCGCTGCTGGAGGCGATCCGCAGGTATCCCCGCGAAGTAATTTACTCGTCCGGCGTGTTCGCGGTCAGCCAGTGCGTGTACTACCTGGTGATCGTCTTCGCGGTCCAGTACTGCGTGGGTACGTTGAAGTTGCCGCTGGCCGACATGCTGTCCGCCGTCGCCGTCGCTTCCTTCTTCCAGATCTTCGCGCTCATCGGCTTCGGCGCCGTGTCGGACAGGTTTGGACGCGTGCCGGTCATGCTGTTCGGCGCCATCGGCCTCACGGTCTTCCTGACCCAGTTCTTCACCATGCTGCAGACCCGGGACCTCGCGGTGATCATGCTGGCCCTCACCACTGCGCTCGCCCTGAACTCCGCCTTCTACGGACCGACAGCGGCCCTGCTGGTGGAGTCCTTCGGTCCGGAGGTTCGCTTCTCCGGCATCTCGCTGGGCGCCAACATCGGCGTCCTGCTCGGGGCGGCCTTCACGCCGATGATCGCGCTGAGCCTGCTGAAGGCCTACAACAACCAGACCTGGCCGATCGTCACCTATGTCCTGTCGGTCATCGTGATCGGGACGCTCTGCCTTGTGCTGCTCCGGCGAACCGTGTCCCGCCGTGCCGCTGCCACCTGATTTCCAGAACTTTTGACATCGGAGTATCGAATGAGCCACCACGAAGGCGCCAGCTCGCGCACTCACCCGCTGATGAACGACCAGAAACTGAAGCTGGGTGTCTTCGGCATGAACTGCAGCAATGGCCTGATCATCAGCAAGGCGCCGACCAGCTTCGAGATGACCTGGGAACAGTCGCTCGCCATCGTCAGGAAGGCCGACGAGATGGGCTTCGAGATCGCCTTGCCGCTGGGAAGGTGGCGCGGCTTCGGCGGCGATACCGACTTCAACGGCATCTCCTTCGAAACCTACACCTATGCAGCCGGCCTTGCCCAGGCCACGAAGAACATCGCCGTCTTCGCGACGTCCCATGTGTCGACGGTGCATCCGGTCGTCGCGGCCAAGCAAGCCGCAACGATCGACCACATCTCGGGCGGCCGCTTCGGCATCAATCTCGTGATGGGTTGGTTCCGCCCCGAGATGGAAATGTTCGGAGGCTCCATGCGCGACCACGATTCGCGCTATGCCTACGGCGACGAATGGCTCGACATCGTTCAGCGCATCTGGACCGAGGAGCAGCCGTTCGACTACGACGGCAAGTTCTTCCAGCTCAAGGGCGTGCAAGCGCATCCCAAACCGGTACAGAAACGGCCGGTGCTGATTAATGCGGGAACGTCAGGGGCGGGCCTGGAGTTTGCGGCGAAGAATGTCGACTTCGCCTTTGCGAGCATCGACAAGGTCGAGAACATCAAGAAGCACATCGCGGTCACAGGCATCGCGAAAAAAAAGTACCAGCGCGACGTCGGGGTCTGTGCGTCGGCCTTAATCGTCGCCCGCGACTCCGAGGACGAGGCCAAAGCTGTCTACCAGTCCATCCTGGACCAGGGCGACTGGGTCGCGGCAAAGAACATGATGGCGGTGCTGGGCATCGAGAGCCAGTCGTTCAACGAGCGCCTTGCGAAGTCGCAGGAAAAGTTCGTCGCGGGCTATGGCACGAATGCGCTGATCGGGACACCGCGCCAGATCGTCGAGCAGTTGCAGGTCTATTCCGACCAGGGCCTGCAGGGCGTCGTCCTGTACTTCCTCGACTACGCGAAGGAGCTTGACTACTTCGACGCGAAGATCATGCCGCTGCTGCGAGAAGCCGGCCTGCGCCACTGACATGGAGATTCAACGCATGACAGATCAACAGCCCTACACCGGGCGCCTGGCAGCCAAGACTGCCATCGTGACCGGCGCCTCCGGTGGCATCGGCAGCCAAATCGTGAACGCTTTCATCCGCGAGGGTGCGACCGTGCTGGCACTCGATCTGGCCCCGGCCGATTCGCCGGCGGCCCAGGCGTTGCAAGACATAGACCCGGGCGTGAGCTATCAACAGATCGATATCTCCTCCGAAGTTCAGGTCGGCGCGTTCTTCGGTGCGCTGTCCAGCAAGTCGGCCGTGATCGACATCCTCGTCAACAACGCCGGCATGATGCTCGGCAAGCCGATGCTGGACACCAGCGTCGAGGACTGGGACCGCCTGATGTCGGTGAACGGACGTGGCACGTTCCTGATGATGCGCGGCTGCCTGCCGCTGATGCACAAGGAGTCGGGCTCGATCGTCAACGTCTAATCGGGCGCAGCAGTCAAACCGCTGAAGAACCTGACGGCCTACGGTGCGTCGAAGGCCGCGATCAACGCCCTGACCAAGGCAGCGGCGCAGGAGATCGCGCCGATCCGGTGCAATGTGATCTGCCCCGGCCCCGTCGACACGCCAATGCCACACAAGTTTGTCGAGCGGCTGGATTCGGGCGCCAAAACCAGGGTCTTCGACGAGTTGGCGGCCGGCCGCGCGCTCAAGCGCTTGGGCCGACCCGAGGAGATTGCCGCCGTCGTGCTGTTCCTCGCGAGCGACGAGTCGTCCTATGTGACCGGCATGGAGTTCAACGTGGACGGAGGCAAGCCATGACCGACTCAGCCGCATGCGCCGCGATCGGCCCGTCCGACTTCAAGAACCTGATGCGGGGCGTGGCCTCGACGGTGAGTGTCGTGACCACGGTGAACGAAGGCGAGCCCCACGGGATGACGGCAACCGCGTTCTCCAGCGTCAGCGCCGATCCGCCGACGGTGCTCATCGTCCTCAACAAGAGCACCCGCAGCCATCCCCTGATCAGCGCTAGTCGCCTGTTTGTCGTCAACATGCTCCAGGAGGACCAGGTCGAGCTGAGCGCCCGCTTTGCCGGCAAGCTCGACGACCAGTTTGCCGACATCCGCTGGCGGCGGGGACGCACCGGTGCACCGATCCTCAACGACGTGCTCTCGTACTTCGAGTGCGAGACGGTCAGCGAGGTGGACGTCGGCACCCACACCATCTTTGTCGGGCGCGTCATCGGCGGAGAGGCGAGCAGCAAGCCGCCGCTGCTCTACCACCGCGGCCAGTACAAGTCCCTCGTCGACACCGACGCCTAACCCAGGAATCCTCACAGTGAAAACAGCCTTCATCGGTCTCGACTACATCGTCGACATCATGCATCCGAGCGGCAAGATCGCGCGTTCCGCGACACTCGCCGCCGAGCGCGACGTGATCCGGCATGCCAACGCCGCGCTCGCCCACGCCCGGGCCAGCGGCTGGCTCAGCGTTCTCGTCAAGGTCGGGTTCATGCCGGGATACCACGACGCGCCGGCTTTCTCACCGATGTTCGGCAAGGCCAGGGAGTTCGGAGCGCTGGCGTTGGGCGGTCCCGGCACCGATTTCCACCCCGACCTGAAGGCCGAACTCGCCGATCTGGTCGTCGAGAAGCCGCGCATCAATGCCTTCTACGGCACCCGCCTCGAAGCTGCACTGCGCGCGCAGGAGGTGCGGCAACTGATCGTTGCCGGCGTCAGCACCGCATGGGCTGTGCAGAGCCTGGTCCGGGACGCACATGACCGTGACTTCCGCGTCGTCGTCCTCGAGGACGCCTGCGCCGCCGTCACCGCCGAGGAGCACGAGTCGTCGATCGCATTGCTGCGCGGCATCGCGCGGGTGATTTCGATCTCTGATCTTGCCAGCGTGAACGAGGTCTGATCTTGTCCAATGCCATCACGCTGAAACAGCGTCTGCAGCAGGGCACTGCCGTTCTTGCTCCCGGCGTCTACGACGCGCTGACGGCCCTGCTGGCCGAGCAGGCCGGGTTCGAGGCACTGTACCTGTCGGGCGGAGCCGTCGCCTACACGCAGTTCGGTCGCTCGGATGTCGGTCTCACGACCGCGAAGGAGGCCGTCGACACCTGCGCCCGGATCACCGACCGCGTGCGCACGCCGCTGATCGTGGACGGTGACACCGGCTTCGGCAACGCGCTGAACGTGCAGCGAACCGTGCGCGACTTCGAGCGCGCGGGCGCGGCCATGATCCAGCTCGAGGACCAGACCTTCCCCAAGCGCTGCGGGCACCTCGACAACAAGTCGCTCGTTGCCAAGGCCGAGATGTGCGGAAAGTTGCGCGCCGCACTCGATGCCCGCCACAGCGACGGCATGCTGGTGCTGGCGCGCACCGATGCGGTCGCTGTCGAAGGCCTGGACGCCGCCATCGACCGGGCCGAGGCCTACCTCGAGGTGGGCGTCGACGCGCTGTTCATCGAGGCAGTCACATCGGCGGCGCAGATGGATCGCGTTTGCAGCACGTTCGCAGCGCGCGTGCCGATGCTAGCTGTGAAGTTCCAATAGGTTGTTTCGGGTGTTCACCCGGAGAGGTTCTGAGAGACTGGAAATCGCCAAACCCCCAGTCAACTCAAATTACCAAACCGAATGAACACCCATAAGAATGC
>Ga0308159_1005250_pt1 | contig 11153 bp, 21 predicted proteins | sample PhyCR1_FD_201040 | JGI IMG/M metagenome (GOLD analysis project Ga0308159, IMG submission 201040) | Phyllosphere microbial communities from UC Gill Tract Community Farm, Albany, California, United States - DLSLC.R1 | ecosystem: Host-associated > Plants > Phyllosphere > Unclassified | place: USA...
GCGTTTGGATAACCCATACTCCGCTCTTTACATAATGCAGCGAGTAGGGTGGGTTATGCAGGTTCGATGATCTCGTCGCCTGGGTCTTTCTGGATGGCGAGACGGCTTCTATTTCTGAATTCCCGCGCCACGTTTTGCGATATCTCGATTTCGTGGCGCGGTGGATTTAGTAGTGGCTGGCACTTCGCGGCGCCCATCGCATGCAGGTGATGAATCATCAGCGTCATCGCCTCGCCCTGCTCAGTAATGCCTGACCACTCCATCAGGTCGGCCAGGGCCTGGCGCGTGCCTGGGCGAACCCTGAGCCTCAGTTCCTCTTCGGCATTCGCCACGCGCTTCCTGGCGGTTTTGGCCGAGCGTTCCTGCACAGTCTTGGCCATGGCCGACCTCTTCTATTCCGCTGGCCGGCAGTGCGAGCCAGGTTTGACGTTTGCGTTGCTGGGTGCGGGCTATGCGGCGCATGAATCGACCTTTACCTGTCGCCATGCGCCGACGGCCTCGAAGATCCGCGCGGCGTGCGCCTCGTCCAGCGATATCGCTTCAGGTATGGCGATCCAGCCCGAAGCCACCATCTGGCTTTGATTGGCCTCGTCGCGCAGCTTCTTGTAGCAATGCTCGATCACGTCTTCGAGGTGGTCGGAGAGGTAGACGCCATCGGGCGCCACCTCCACCGACTTGCTGTAGCGGTCGCCGCGGGCGTCGATGCAGAGGGCGCTGAGGTAGATCGTCCACCGGTGGGGAATGCCGCAGACGGCCTGACCAATCTTCCCCGGCGCGATGTTTTTGAGCGACTTGTAATTGATCATGCCCTGGCGGCCGCTGGGATCGATGTTCACCACCGCGACGTGGTTGGAGGCCAGCAGCGACCGGCAGGACCGGTCAATGCGGGCTTTGAGGTTGTGAGGTTTGCGCTTGCTCATAGGGCCTCCGCGAGTTTGCGCAGCGCCTTACGTTCTGCCGCTGTGATAGCCGGCTTGCGGCGCTTGAGGATGGTTTCGGGATCGATCTTGGTGGAGCGGGGCGGTGGCAGCGGTTTGCGTGGCGGGCTTGGCAACTGCGCGACTGTCCCGCCAGCGGCCAAGAACTCCGCCGTGCGCTCCGATATCGAGTAAGCGTCCTGGCGGTGCTGTTCGACCAGGTTGAGGTGGTTGCTGACGTAGGTCATGCCGCTTTACTCCTAATCCGCTCGCGCATTTCCTTCTCAAGGTCGGCCAGCTCTTCCAGAAAGGCCGTGATTTCGGCTTCCATCTCACGGGCTCGCTTGAAGTCGAACTCGTACCGGAAGCAAACGTACTGAAGCTCTTCAGGCAAGCGGTCGTCGTAGCTCACGAAGTCGGCCCACTTGCGGCCGGTGCAAGCCAGCTGGGCCAGCATCTGCCATTCGTACTGAGGGTCATGCTTGCCTGACTGCATCGTCGCGATGTGGGTGGCGGTGTTCGGGCACTTGATTTCAAGAACGCCATCATCACCAGCAAGCCCGTCTGGCGATGCACCGAAGCCCTGAATCTTTGGGTGCATGACAAGGCCGGTCTCGGCGACCATCAAGCCCTTATCAGCCTCGTAGGCCATGCAGGCGAACGGCTCAAGCTCGACGCCGCGCTGTACTGCAGCGTTGCGCGAAAGGTCGCTACCGCCTTGCTGTCCGGTCAGGCGCTCACAGAGCAGCTCCATCATGTAATTTTTGCGAGTGGCAGAAGGTGCGCCGCCGCGCCCGCTGGCCATCACATCCTTGACGCGGCTGGCCGTGACGTTGCCCAGCCTTGCCGCAAACCATTCAGCGCTACGCTGTTCCATCTAACACCTCCTCAGCTTCACCTTCGATTGGCTCGGCTGCTGCTTTCAGGGTTTCGCTGCGCTTGGTCACTTCCGCCTTAAAGCGGGCGTGACCAGCAGCATCTTTGGCTTGCTTCATCGCGGCCGTGCCGTTGTGGTAAACCTCGGCGAGTGACTCCAGACTTCCGGCGCGCATAGCCAAATCAATCCAGTCGTTCACCATCTCAGGGTCGGTTGGAGCCGAGCCTTGAATCGATGCGAGGCCTTCGCCGCCATCGGTGTTCAGGTGATGGATGGCCTGCTCAAGTCGCTCCGTCTTCGGCCAATACTTGTAGCCGCGCTTCACCACGGTTTTCTTTGCCATTTCACCCGGGTCGGTAACCCATGGGCAGGATGACTTCTTGCTGATCCATGCTTTCCAAGCGCTTGAACGGTCACGGATCGCGTTCACGTCGTCGATGCTCATCGTCTCGGTGAGGTAGTCGCCGTCTGCCGTCTTGACCACCACATAAACGCCGACAGCCTCGCCACGATCCTTTGCGAACGGGTTGTATGAGTGGGTCGGCGGCTTGTCGAAGCCGTTGAGAGCGAAGGAGTCAGCCGTATAAACCAGCTCGGCCTGGGCCCAGCGAATTGCGCCAGTGGCCATGGCCAGGTCCATCAGGCCGATATAGCTGATGTCGAGACAGATCTTTCCGTCGCGAGGGACCAGATAGGCCTGCTTCTTGGCAGGGTTCAGACTGATCCCAATCGCGGCTATGTTCGTGATTGCGTTGACCACCGACTGCCGGTTCTGTACGGCGATCTTGGTGGCGTACTCGCTGGAGGTGATCACCTGAATGGCGAATTCAGCCTCGCGCTCGAAATTCAGGGAGCGATCGGTCAGGACGTTGGCGAACTGATTGCGCGCGCCATAAATGTCCTGAGTGATTGTTGCGACGGCTTGGCTCATAGAGACCTCAGAATTGAATGGTGACGTTTGGCACTTCGCCGCGAGCGATCTTCAGGACGATGGCCTTGGCCAACTCTTCGCTGATGTTCATGCCGATCAAAGCCTGTTTGGCTTCGCCCAGGATTTTCGACCTGTGCGCGACATCAGCCTGGCGTTCCTGCTGCTGGCGCAGAATTTCGTCTGCCGCTGCATTCGCCCGGGCAATTTCATCCAGTCGAGCCTGCTCAACCGCCTTCTTCTGATCTTCAATCGCCTGCAGGCGATCGCGTTCTGCCTTCTGGTCGGCCTCTACCTTCTCGCGCTTCGCCTGCTCGGCCTGGCGTTCGGCTTCGGCGGCCTGCAACTTCAGGTCGTTTTCGCGTTTCTGGGCTGAGAGTCTTTCATTACGTACGCGATTTTCTTCGGCTTCACGATAAAGGCGCGCCTTTTCTTCGGCCTCCCGTGTTGCGGCTTCGGAAGCCTCGCGGGCAATGCGGTCTTCATTGTCCTTCTTGTCACGGGCCTCCTTCTCCAGCCTCAGGCGTGTCAGTTCGGCTTGTTCGGCCTCGTGTTGGATGCGATCAGCATGTATTGCGCGCAACAGCGAGAGCGTGCGGTCTTTCGCCTGGGCTGCTTCTGGCAGGAACTCTTGCCAAGAGTCGCCGAGTTCAACCGCTTCCAACTCGGCAATTTTTTGTGCCACGACGGCGGCGGTCGGCGTTGCGCCGAAAACCTCCATATCCTTGATCGCCTGGATATTGTCGACGTGCCGGTCCTTGCGGGCCTGCTCGGCGTTTTCCCAGTCGGTCAGCGGCTGGCGGGTGGTATCTCGCAGGTTGTCCATCTTGGTGACAAAATCGCGCAGCTCGGTTTCCACCACCTTTGGCATTTCCTTGAGGCGGCGCAGGTAGTCACGACCCGGCTTTTCCACGGCTGCTTTCGACTTGCTGACTGTGGCGGCGAGGGAGGCGATGCGCTCGCGGCCCTTGCGGGTGGTCAGATCGGGCACCTCGCCGGTGACTTCGGCCTTCACAGCGTCGAAGAACTGGTTCAGGCCGCCGGCAACGTAAATGGCCGGCGCGTTGTCGGCGCTGATGTCGTCGATGGTGATTACTTGCTGTTCTGCGGACATGGGGATTCCTTGCCGCGATGCTCGCAGCGATTGAAGGTGTTGGTTATTGAGTGATTCGATCAGCGAGAGCGCTGAGCAACATCAGGAAGGTGCAGAGGGATAGGGCGCAAAAGGAGCCGCGCCAGATGAGCATGCGCCGGGTGCGCTGGTGGGTGGTCATGGCATGCACCATTGGCTACCGCAGTAATAACGCCTATCGTCAAAGTTCGGTGGCCCGCTTTTGCGTCCGCACCCGCACTCTATTTCCGCCTCTATTTCTTCGTCTTCTGGCTGATCAGCCACTTGGCAATTCGTGCCGCCGCAGTGCGGGCACTCGGTGTGGGTCAAGTTACTGAATGGACCGACCCAGCGAATCCCGGTTTGGTTGCAGTTGCCGCAGATCATCGTCATGGTCGAACCCTCACCGCAATCCGGCCGCCCTTGATCGCAGCGGCAAGCTTGGGCGGCAGTGCCGACACAGGCAGGTCGCGCGGCAAGCCGGCGCCCAGAATGGTCAGACTGCGCTCAATCTCTTCGAGTTGACTGTCGATCAGCGATTTAACCGGTGCGGTGGTCATATGCAAATCCTCTTGAGGTATTCGTTGCGCTCTACAAACTTCGCGTCAAGCGCGTCGCGGTAACGATCGGCTGTGATTGAATCGATCAGCTCTGAGAACTCTGCCATTTCAATCATGCCCATGACGAAAGTGCGATCCGGCACGGGCGTGCACGACTTCTTTATCTTGGCGATTTCGAGGCCCAGGCGGGCGAGGGCGGTAGGAGTGTTCATAGTTCGTCATCCTCTGCCTGGGCGGCCAGTGCGTCGTCAGCCAGGGGCCGGAGTAGGGCCTCTGCAATTTCGCCAAGCTTGCCAAAGGGGTGATCACTTCGACCCAGCAGCTCGACGGCAGCTTCTTTGTCGGCCCGGCCGCAGCTGTTGGCTATCAGCATCCAGCCAAGCGCTGGCGTCCCGACCTCACAGTTCGCCTGCCGATTGTTAGCCAGTTCATCAGCCGCAAGCGCCAGCTGAGCAACCGTTACGCAGCGCGGAGACCTCATGCGCAGCTGAACCTTCACGTCTGCGCCAAACCGCACCAACTGCTCCGTGGCGTTGTACAGCCACTCTTTGCGGGCAATCTCCACCGCCGACTCGCTCACTGGAGGTGGCAACTGAGCGTCGTAACGCTCCTGGCATATCTTCAATGCTGCGTTCATGGTCGCCTCCAGGGTCGCGTTATTCGGTGGGAATCAGCTTGAACAGCTCGATTTCGTCGATGGGGTAGGCGCCGTTTTGCTCGCCGTAAAACCAGCGCTTGCGGTCGTTTGGCTCGGTGATCTCGACGCATGCTTGCTCAACGCCATCCAAAATCATCAGGTATGAGGCACCAGTCTTGGCTTCTGGCAGACCCTCAACCTTGATCCAATCGCTCATGGCGACCTCCAGTGTTTGGGGTTAGGCGGTGGCGGGGACGGCTTCACGAAAGCTCGAAGGGCTCCAGTCGCACGACTCATCCGCAGGGATGTGGCCGAACATCGCAGTGCAGCGCTTGCAGTGCACGCAGTCGCCGCAGGTCTTGCCCTCGGGCAGGTTCATCTGATCAGAGTTGTCCGCCGACCGTGGGTACGGCGCTCGTTGCTCGGCCATGATTTGCTCCATGTGGTTGATCCAACAAAACTCGCAATGCACTCATCCGCTCCGCTGGTTGCCGTTGGGCGCGGAGGGGAGGGCATTCGGGTGGTGTCGGCTGTGGGAGCGGAGTAAGTGTTTTCGTGTCGCCAGAGCCCGGAATAGAGCTGTTGGTCTGTGGGAGCGAGGAGTGAAAAGGCCCAACTGGACGGAAGGGCCTTTTCGATCAGATGCAGCTTGCCGGTGTTGCTTAATGAATTCCGGTTGTTTTGGGCGGGACCGTCAGCGCCAGAACGCCGATAGCCCCGGTCGAGAACGCCAGCGCTCACGATGGAAGCGCAGTGGATCGGTTTGCAGGCCGTCATCAGGTGGCGGTTCTGGCCGCGCATGGCTGAGCGCTGCGCCGATCAGGATGAGTTGAAGCATGGGAATCTCCGAAAGGTCGCTCTGTGTGGCCGTTGATCCAAGAGTTCCAGGCGTTCTTGTCGATCACCTGTCCTTCGTATTCATGCGCACCGCATGACCTGCAGTACAGGTGCGGGGTGCGCATGCCCAGCGAAGCCGTATTGCTAGAGCTGCAAATTTTGCAGGCCATTTGGCTGCCCTCAGTTGATTTCCCGTCTGGCCCTGTCGCCAAGGCCAGCCAGTGAAATCTTCATGCTGCGAAAAGCTCTTGCTGTGCTGGCTTCGGCATGCAGCGCCGGATTCCGGCCCGTATGGCTGACTCCAGCAGTTCGGCGTCTTGCTCAAGCTCAGGGAATTCCCCAGCAAATTCGCTCACCGCGCTGCGCAGTCCGGCTGCCTCACGCTGCAGAGTTGGAATCACGATGCTGATCATGTTGCCGATCGTGCGCAGATCCAGGCTGCACTCCCGGCAAAGCCGGATGTAGTCGAGCATGTACTTCGGCATTTCACTTACTCCTGGTTGTCATCCCGAGCAGCCCTCGCGAGAAGGCTGCTCAGTGATGCTGTCCGCCGTGACCCGCTACTGGCGTCGGTCACCGGCCTGAATCAAATGTTCTTCCAGCCGCGGGCCTTTCGGCTTGTTCTCCCGCTGGATAACTGTTCTTGGCGCTTTACGCTGCGCGCCCGGGTCAGTTGCCAACCCTCTGAACCGTTGAGGCCGGTTCATCGCTGCCTTTGAATCTGGGCCGGTGGTGATCCGGCAAGGGTGAAGCTGTGTGGCTAAAGAGCTGGTCAGGCCCTGAGGCCCTGGCGAGTCCCTGTTGGGTGACTCGATGGAGTGAACAATACCGCCGGTATTCTATATGGTCAATACCGCCGGTCATGTATTTTTCTTCAGGCACAAAAAAACCCGCTCAGTGGCGGGCTTGTTGTAGGCGCTATGGGTCAGTCTGGTTCCTGGGCTCTGAGCCTGGCCAGGGCCTGTTTGATGTGCCCGGCATTCTCGCCGATGGTTTCCAGGGCGCCCCGGACATTTTCGTCAGCCTGGGTGCGGCCTTGGCTGGCGGCCCATATCGACAGCTCCATGATGGCTGCCTCAAGGGCGAGCTGGTTCTCGTAGATGCGTTCGAGCATATCGGGGAGGGAGTAGGGCGCGGGCATTGAGCGGCTCCAGTAGGGAAAGCCGAAAGTGTAGCAAGGAGGGCTGATACATGAAGCCCGGCGCTGGGCCGGGCTTGAAAGCTAATTGGTTTTTGCTGAAGGTTGCTCTGGGGGGTTTGCCTGATCTTTGCCCGCTTGGAAAACTGATACAGTGGTAGAAATTGCCGAATAGACATTTGCTTGGTTAGCGAAGTAAGCTCCCACTAGGATCGCTCCTACTGCAAGCAACTGTGCAAAGACGCTCGCCCAAAAGTGAGTCTTCAGGGTTGCCGCTTCTCTCGCCGAATCATCAGCGCTTTTCGCAGCCTCCAAAGATTGCTCTGTCAACAACCGAAACTTCTGATTCCATTCGTCGGAAAGTATAATTGAGGATTTCAGCTTTTCGTTGAAGCGCATGTCACGCTCAGCTTGTACTGCGAGGAATGCGTCAAGTTTTGCAGATACTGACTCAGCTCGAGCGTCCAGCTTTGTCTCGAGCGTCTCAAGTTTCGCATTGAATTCTTCTCGGCTTATGTCGCTCATATTCTGATTATCGTCTCGATGGCCATGCTTGTCATCCTTGCGAGGCATTGTCCGGTATCCGGACTCTAGCAGGTCTGCACCAAAGTACTTACGCCCCTGAGGAATCTCTAGCTCACCTAGATCGGAAGCTTTATAGATAGTTTTGTCAGTGTAGGCTTTCAACCGTTCACGCATCTCGTCGCATCCTGCGGAGTATGTATCATGGCTCATCTCTAGCCGGCTCACTATTTTCCTCGGGCCCCAGCTCCTCTGGCTCTTCTACAGTAAGAGGTTGTTCGATCTCTGCTTCGACCGGATTTTTCTGAACCCAGCGTTGCACCGACCTACACATAAACCTGCGTGTGTGCCCACAGCGAGAGCAGTAGACCAAAAACTCTGAAACAACACCTGGTCGATCAGCGTTCTTTATCGGGGAAGTGATCCTGTAGCTGACTCCACCTTCATCTGGATCGCATAACACGGTCCATTTTTTTTTGCCACAAACGGAGCATGGAGAAGCGGGCGCAGTAGCCTCGAGAAATCTTATGAAATCGTCTGACGTCGTTCGAAATCGGTCATGAGAGGGTTTTTCGTCATCTGTATTATTGGTCATAGTGAATCCATTCTTAGATAAATCAAAAAGTTGTAGGCTAAACTTTATTAAAGCATACCGCCCCGCCAGACGACTCGCCCGATTATGCGAACCTCGTTTATCTCCCCATCCCGCAGAGTCTCATCGCCATAGCGCGCTTTGTCCGGGTTGTCGCTGCGGATGATCCAGCCGTCGAAGTCGGACTTCACCAGACGCTTAACGATCGTGCCTTTCGATTCGCTCTGCATGGCGAAGATCTGGCCGTCCTTCGGCTCCACTCTCGACTCATCCACCAGCAGCACATCACCGTCATTGATGGTGGGCTCCATGCTGTGACCGTTCGCGTAGATCACGTCCAGGTGCTTCTGGTTGAGGTTGTTGGCGCGCAGCCAGGCCGACTTGAACGCCATTACGCCGCGGATCTCAACGTGTGGATTGTCGTCGCCGTCACCGGTTGAGCCGCGCGCTGTAAGTTGGAGGACGCCGGTGTAGCCGGGCTCATCCTTCAAATCGAAGCTGCGCGGGGGAGTGCGGCCGTCAATCACCTGCTGAGTGTCTCTTCCTGGCAGCGCCTGAGACATTTTTTCGATCTGGGCCGCGAGAGTTGGGCTTATCTCTGATACAGGAACGCCCAAGGCACGCGCAAATACCACCGCCGCATTCACGCTCAGAGCAGTGCGGCCGTTCATGAAGTGGCTGACAGCACCTTGCGTGACGCCATCACCCAGTTCGGCCGCAAGCTTTTCCTGGGTGAGCTTCAGCTCCCCGCGCTTGGCCTGGAACAGGGATTTCAGCCGGGCGCTGTCTTGCAGCTGCCATTCGGATAACGGAAGCCGTCGGGAGTCTTTTTTCATCTGCTGATGGTATTACCCACGGTATTTACTTAACCAATATCGCCGGTATTGACTACGAACAATACCGGCGGTCATACTTGTGGTGAAATCTACGCAGAGGACGCCGCAATGCGCCGAATCACACTCACCGAATTTGCCAAAGAACACGGCCATACCAAGGCCGCCCAGATGCTTGGTTGCACCCAGGGCGCGTTGAGTAAAGCGATCCGTGTCGGCCGCGATGTGTTCGTGACCCTCGAAGAGGACGGCAGCTTGTCCGCCCAAGAGCAGCGTCCGTTCCCATCTCAGAAATCAGCTGCATAACCCTTTCGAACAACCAAGGAGCCTCACCAATGGCATACGACGACACACGCCACCTGAAAGACCGGGAGATCAAGTCCCGTTATGACGATGAAACCTACGAAGCGTTAAAGGCCGTGGCCCGCCTGCACAAGCTGCAGCTGGCCGTGTTCGTGCGCATGTGCGTCGAGGAGAAGTTGGAAAGCATCGTTGAACCGAATGCTACCGGTAAACACATGCAGGCCTGAAGGCCCTGAAGGAGGCTATGTGCCTGAAACCACGATCTGCCACGGGATCGACGGGCGCCTCTACGAAAAGCTTGAACGACTGGCGAAGGCGGCAGGCAAGACGCCTGACGAATACGCCGCGGAGCTTGGAGCGGAGCGTTTTTTCGAGAAAACCAGGCCAAGGGGCGCCGGGAAGATCCGGCATCTGCCAACAGCAAGGCGTGATCCGCCGAAGGCCGTATTAGGGCCTGAAAAAGGAGGGACTGATGAAGACCTCAAACCATAAACCCAAATCGCAGGCACAAAAAAGCCGGGGTGCGATCCCGGCTCTTTTAACTGCATACAGCAAAACAATCTGTGAGGCCGATTATGCATACCTCTAGCACTGATGTACAGGCCCTCAATAATCCCGCGCCACGTTTTTCTATATCTGAAAACGTGGCGCGGCAAATCTCAATGAGCAGCCTGGAGATTTCTGATCTGACTGGAAAGCAGCATAAGGATGTCATTCGTGATGTTCGGGTGATGATTTCGGCCTTGAAAACAGATGGCGCAGATTTGCGCCATGTCCGTGAGGAGAAGGATGCGCGGGGCTATACCTCTTGCTTCCACCTGAATAAGGAGCTTACCGAGACACTTTTGACCGGATACAGCATTCCTCTTCGCCATCGCGTGATCGTGCGTCTTTCCGAATTGGAGCAGGCCGCAGCGAAACCGGTGTTCGACGTAGCCAGCCTCAGCGACCCAAAGGTCCTGTTGGCCCTTCTGACCGACAACGTACGCAAAGTCGTACACCTGGAAGCAGACAATACCGAGCTGACCAATGAAAACCAGCTGTTGGAGCAGAAGGTTTGCGCCGACGCGCCAAAGGTTGAGTTCTTCAATGCCGTCACTGTGACCCACGAAACTTACTCGGTGGGCGAGGCGGCCAAGCTAATCGGCACCGGGCAGAAGCGCCTCATGGACTTCCTGCGCCAGAAACGCTGGGTCACGCTGCGCAAAAACGAACCCATGCAAGCCCCTATTGAGTCCGGATATCTGACGGCGAAGCTCAGCACCTTCGAACATCCAGAAAACGGCAAGACTACGGTGGCGACTGCACGAGTTACTGGCAAAGGCCTTACCAAGATCCGCGCCATGTGGGCGGCTCGTGAAGCAGATTTGCTTGGGGGTGCCTCATGAGCAGGCAGTCGATCAAGCCAACCGTCATTGACGAAGCCTACATGGAACAGTTCAGCAACGACCAACTGGCGTTCATGGCTTGGGACAAGAGCGAGTTCTCGCTGAGCGTCTATCTGAACTCTGAAGAGTCGAAGTGCGAAGGCTGCACTGGCGATGCTCTGTTCGAGCTGATGACAGCCGTGCTGGCATCCAAGGTGCTTATCCGCCGACTTGCCGGTGTGGATCCTCAGTCCATCCGTGAATCCGCTATCAGCAAGATCCTCCAGGGAAGCCGCTTCCCTCAGTGGGAGACCTTGCAATGAGCATCATTCGTGCGCCTCGACCTGAGGCGAATTTCTACATGCTCAGCAAGGCGATCAGCGAGGACGCACGTCTGAGCTGGGCTGCGCGTGGCCTTCTGGTGTTTCTGCTGGGCAAACCTGACCACTGGGCGGTGTCCGTCACTCACCTGCGCAACGAGACCTCAAAGTCTTCGAAGCCTACCGGGCGTGACGGCGTTTACGGCCTGCT